>JACCDP010808842.1_pt1 | contig 18701 bp, 21 predicted proteins | sample 7445841 | NCBI WGS metagenome assembly JACCDP01 (sample SAMN15323441, study PRJNA562643) | freshwater metagenome | isolation source: river surface water | place: USA:Blue River Watershed | collected 2017-08-17
AATGCAATCGGTTACTAGATCGCCTGCCTAAAAATATAGAAGTCACCATCGGCGGTCACATACAACACAGCAGAGTTCGTGATGTATTTTCCCGCTATGACCTGTTTGTTTTCCCAACTCGCGGTGAAAACTTTGGCCATGTCATTTTTGAGGCGCTCTCAGCCGGAACACCTGTATTATTGAGCGATCGTACTCCTTGGAAGACCGATTTGACAGGTGCTTTGCAAGATTTGCCTTTGGTTGAAGCTCTTTGGACAGATGCGATAACCGAGTGGTCTAAACTCGATAGTAGTGTCTTGATGCAGAGACGCAAAGCTGCATTAGAGTACGCACACCGGTATTCGGCAAACAGTCCTTCGGGACAGCAAAATATTAATATCTTTCGCTCAGTATTGACCTCCAGTGTCCCCGAAGCCCATTAAACTTCTGGTGCTCGGCTCAAGCGGCATGCTTGGTAGCGCACTATTCAGGTATTTTGGTATGCAAGCGCATATTGAAGTACACGGAACCGCTCGTTCCTTCGAATCTATTTGCAATCTTTCTCCTCACTTGCGCGAACAAATAAGGTTCGGAGTTGATCTTGAGACCATGGACAAACTGTTTGAGTTAATAGTGAGTATACGACCTGATGTCATTGTGAACTGTATCGGAATAGTCAAGCAAGCCGAAAATTCTGAAGACCCGCTTTCCACGATTTCGATTAACGCTCTTTTTCCGCATCGCCTTGCCTGCATGTCCGCAAATATAGAGGCACGCCTAATTCATTTTAGTACAGACTGTGTTTTCTCTGGCCAAAGAGGAAACTATCTTGAAACTGATCTCCCGGATCCGATTGATCTATACGGCCGGAGTAAGCTCTTAGGCGAAATTGATTATGGGAATACAGTTACACTTCGAACGTCAATCATTGGTCACGAACTGGCCGGTAATCGCAGTTTGATCAGTTGGTTTTTGTCGCAGAAAATTAGAGCAAGGGGATTTCGTCGGGCGATTTTTTCGGGGCTTCCCACGGTGGAGATTGGGCGCGTGATTGACCAATTTATTTTGCCGAATACTAACCTATCAGGTCTTTACCACTTGTCGGCGAATCCGATTAGTAAATTTGATCTTTTGAGTCTTGTTGCCCAGATCTATGGAAAATCAATTGAACTCATTCCCGATGATACTTTATTAGTTGACCGGTCATTAGATTCTTTCCGTTTTCGCACGTTAACCGGATATACTCCAAAAAGCTGGCCTGATTTGGTCCTCGCTATGCAGGAATTTGGATAAAAAACTTGTGCCGCAAGCTTTCGTAAGCAGTCGTTATAATTAGGCTTCCGAGAGCTCATATCCCTCGCTTTTTCATTTGGCCATACCCTCGCTAGCTTAATTAATTTTTCTACAAATTTTCATTTAAATGAGTAACTTAAATCATGAAATTCAAAAACTAGTTTTAGTTTGTCATCCAGGATGATCAATCATAATGAAAAATATTGGAAGAACTTTTACTCGTGCAGTAAGGAAGTTCCAGCTCAACCGAGCGATTTTGCTTTGTATGCCCTCAGGTTTTTAAAAAACCTTCCTGTGAGCGGGTCAGAGATTAATATTATTGACCTAGGTTGCGGGAACGGGAGGGATTCTTACTTTTTTTCTTCAGAGGGTTATAACGTAACAGCAGTAGATCCATCCTCAAAGATAGTTACGAACAAATTTCAGTTCTTTCAGAGGGATTTTTTTGATGTGGAACTGAATGGGTTCGATGTGTACTATCTTAGATTCGTGATCCATACGCTTGTAGAGACAGATTTTGATAAGCTCCTGGAGAAACTCTCACTTTTGCGATCAGATTCGCTGATCATGTTTGAGACTAGATCAACGACGGGTATCACGAAAGAGGAGAAGAAGGAAACGTTTTTTAGTTCGCCTATTGGTCACGAGCATTTTAGGATGCTTTATTCAAAGCGTTATCTCGATGAAAAGCTTAGGAATAGTTTCGTTGTCATAGAATCGTCAGATAGTTTAAACGTCGCTACATTCAAATCAGAAAATCCATTTTGTCTCAGGTATATAATTAGACCACTCGGTGAATAGTTTTGATACGACCAAAAAAGGCTGTCTGAATTTAGTTGGTGTACAGCAATTGCCAAAAAAGTTAATTGTTTTCCCGGGCGACGCGTGGTTAAAGGGGGTGTCTGAGTGCATTCTTCAGGAGATTCAGGTCCTCTCCCGTTTTGGACGTCGTCTTTCTCTAATGCTTACTGGTGGCCGTAGTGCTCGCGCCGTATATGCCGAGTGGGCCGGATCCCCTGTGTTTCATGCTGTCGACAATGTTGACTATTACCTAGGGGACGAGCGTTGCGTCCCCTTCCGCCACGAAGAGAGTAATTCAGGCATGGTAACTCGTGAACTCTTTGGCCGTGGGCTGCCGCCCGGTTGCCGATTTTTCCCTATGGCTATTCATGGAGATAAGGAAGTCTTCGCTCTCAGCTATGAGAAAATAATGCCGGACAAGCTAGATATCTTGCTGCTGTCGGCGGGGGAGGATGGTCACGTAGCGTCGCTGTTTCCCGGCAGCTCGGCGTTGGCTGAGAATGGCCGGCGCGTGGTGCCGGTGTCGGGTCCGAGGGCGCCGCATGATCGGCTAACGATTACGCCGAACGTCATCCGTAATGCCCGAGTAGTATTTCTCATGGCGCAGGGCGAGCAGAAGGCAAGAGTGCTGGAACGTGTGCTAGCGGGTGGGGAGGCCCGGTCCTTGCCTGTCTCGTTGGCAATGGATGCAACATGGCTGCTGGATACGCCCATCGTCGGGCGAAAGCAATACAAATGGAATCGGGGCGGCGGGAATGCGAAAAGTACTAGTGACGACGGTGCCATTCGGTGATCGGGTAAGTCTCCCCCTCGATCTGCTGGAGGCCGCAGGCGTCGAATATGTCATGAATCCGCTCGGGCGAAAACTCAAGGAAGATGAGTTGGCCGAGATGGTGGGGGATTTCGAGGTTCTGATCGCGGGCACGGAGCCGATTACAGAGAAGGTGATGAGTCGTGCCCCCGGGCTCCGGATGATTTCCCGCGTCGGCATCGGACTCGATAGCGTCGATCTGCTGGCCGCCAAGCGACGGGGAATCACGGTGAGCTACACGCCGGATGCGCCGGCGCCGGCAGTCGCTGAACTCACTATTGGCCTGATGTTTTCGCTGATGCGCTCGATCCACGTCGCCAACGTGGAAATGCATATGGGCGAATGGCGTCGCCATTTCGGCCGGCGCGTTTCCGAACTGACGATCGGTGTCATGGGGGCAGGGCGTATCGGCAAGCGCGTCCTGTGCCATCTCGCTGCGCTGGGCGCAGGGCGCCTGTTGGTCAACGATACGAATTCGGAATGTCGACTCGACAGGACTATACCCGGCGAGTGGGTCGAGAAGGACGCCCTCTATCGTGGGGCTGACATTGTCAGCCTGCACGTGCCGCTGACAGCGCAGACCAAGAACATGGTGCGCCGCGAACAGCTTCTCGCTATGAAACACGGCGCAATGATCGTCAATACGGCCCGCGGCGGGATCATCAACGAGCGTGAGCTGGCGGATGTCCTACGTAATGGCCATCTTTCTGGGGCCGCGCTCGATGTTTTTTGCGAAGAGCCTTACAGTGGCGAACTGTCATCTATCCAGAGTTGCCTGCTGACTTCCCACATGGGGTCGATGTCGGCCGATTGCCGAACCCGGATGGAGATCGAGGCGACGGAAGAGGCGATACGCTTTCTGGCTGGCGCGCCCCTGCGCAGCATGGTTCCACCGGCGGAATATCAGGTGCAGTGGGAGGGGCTCTGACATGGCAAGAGTGTGCGTGATCGGAGGTTCGGGTTTTCTGGGAAGCCACGTGGCAGATGCGCTCAGCGCCGCCGGGCATCAGGTCTGCATTTACGACCGACGGCCCTCCTCGTGGCTGAATGGCGATCAGGAGATGATGACGGGCGATCTGCTGGACCTGGATCGTCTTTCGGCAGCAATCGCTGGAGCCGAATACGTTTATAACTTTGCGGCGCTGTCCGATTTGAACGAGGCGTTGAGCAAGCCGCTAGAAACCGTCCGGGTCAATGTGCTGGGGAACGCGAATGTGCTTGAGGCCTGCCGGCATAGCGGTGTCAGGCGTTTCATCTATGCGAGTACGGTATATGTCTATAGCCGCGAGGGCAGCTTCTACCGTTGTAGCAAGCAGTCTGCAGAGCATTACGTAGAGGAATACCAGGCGGCCTATGGCCTGGATTACACGGTGCTGCGCTACGGATCGCTCTATGGTCCGAGGTCGGATCGTACGAATGGTCTGTGGCGAATCGTCAATGAGGCTTTGAAGACGGGCAAGATTCGCTACGCGGGTAGTGCCGAAGCAATGCGCGAATACATCCATGTCGAGGATGCTGCGCGTGCCAGCGTAGCTGCAATCGGTGAGGAATTTCGCAACCAGCATGTAGTGCTGACGGGGCAGGAGCCGATGCGGGTGATGGACCTGATGAAGATGCTGGCTGAGATACTCGACATTCCGCAGGCAGTCGAGTTCGAAGAGACCGAATACGTAGGGCACTATGTCCGAACGCCTTACGCTTATCAGCCAAAACTGGGCAGAAAATACGTACCGCCGATGCATGTCGATTTGGGCCAGGGACTCCTGCAGTTGATTGCGGAAGTAGAAAACGTCAATCAAAAGATGGGGAAAGATCAAGAGTGTTAGCCAAAATCAAAGCTTCACTGAAAAAGGTAGTGGGGCATGCGCTCAAAGCCGTTCTGAACACAACTGTAGGTCGATATACTCTTGAATTGGGGTCGGGCTCACCAATGACCCGTATTTACAAAGTTTCGCATGCTGGTACTCAGCTGACATTTGCAGCACCAAACACTCTTTGTAGTTGGCGAGCGAAGACCTTTGCGACCAAGGAGCCAGAAACGCTCGAGTGGATCGATGCCATTCCTTTGGGTTCGGTTTTTTGGGATATTGGAGCCAATGTCGGGCTCTATACAGTGTATGCAGCGAAGCGCAGAAAATGCCGGGTATGGGCTTTTGAACCCTCGGTTTTTAATTTAGAACTGTTAGCAAGAAATATTTATTTGAATGAACTTGTACCATTCGTTTGCGTCGTGCCCTTTGCTCTAAGTAGTGCTATCGGCTCGAGTCAATTGAACATGACAACAACAGAATGGGGGGGCGCGCTATCCACTTTTGGCGAAAACTACGGCTGGGACGGTCGCGAGATGAAGAAGGTGTTCGAGTTTCGGACAATAGGTATTTCAATGGATGCAGCAGGAAGCCTCTTGGGGATTCCGCAACCTGATTTTATTAAGATAGACGTAGATGGAATTGAGCACTTAATTCTCTCTGGGGGTGAGTCGGTCTTGCGAGAGGTCAAAGAGTTGCTGATTGAGGTAAATGACGATTTTAGAGAGCAGGCTGAGGGGTGCGAGCGTTTATTACGATTAGCCGGGTTAGTGCTAAAGCACAAGCTTCATTCTGAACTTATTGACAACTCCGTAAACGGATTTCAAAAAACCTATAACCAGATTTGGGTGCGAGGTCAGTCTTGACGGTTGCAATTGCAGCCTTCAGGTTGATCTTTTGGGATTTTGATGGTGTTATCAAAGATTCCGTTGCAGTTAAAACGGAAGCTTTTGTCCAGTTGTTCGAGTCCTTCGGCGACGAGGTTTCGAAGCGTGTCCGTGCACATCACGAGGCGCATGGAGGTATGTCCCGCTTTGAGAAGCTGCCTCTGTACATGGCATGGGCAGGATTGCCGGTGACCGAAGCCGGCATTGCATTGTATTTCCGACAATTCTCCGACATAGTCCTTCGTCGTGTCATCGCTGCGCCGTGGGTAGCCGGTGTCGAACGGATTCTGCGTGAAAACCCCTATGCTCAGGAATTCGTCCTCATCACGGCAACCCCCCAGGACGAAATGACGGAAATCCTGACGGCTATCGATCTGCGCCCGTCCTTTTCGGAGGTTTTCGGTGCGCCGACAAAGAAGGGGGCTGCGATCCGCGACTGTCTTTCGCGCCGGGAGATGCCACTTTTTCGGTGCCTGATGATCGGTGATGCGAAGGCGGATTTGTATGCGGCAAAAGAAAACGGGATATCGTTTCTGCTGCGCAGGCACGCAAGCAATCAGGAAGTATTCTGCAACTACACGGGTGATTCGGTGGAGGATTTCGTCGGACTATGAATCGAATTCGAAAAATACGGGCCATCCGTGGTGGACTGCGCTCTGGGAAAACGAGCATTGGCAGTTGGATACAACTTCCGCACGCATCAGTTGCCGAGATCATGGGGCAGGCTGGCTACGAGTGGGTGGCTGTGGATATGGAACATGGCGCAGTCGGGGCTCATCAACTGCCCGATCTGTTCCGGGCGCTCGAGCTCGGTGGCACGCTTCCCCTCGCTAGGATTGCGCAGGGGACGCCGAAGGATTGTAAGCAAGCCCTGGATGCCGGCGCTGGCGGCATTATCGTGCCGATGATCGAAAGTGCCGAGCAGCTGATCAAGGTTCGCGATGCGTGTCGCTGGCCTCCCGCCGGGAAGCGCGGTGTCGGATTCTCCCGTGCCAATCTGTTCGGCAAACATTTTGAAACCTATGCGGAAGAGTCGCAAGCACCGTTGCTCGTCGCCATGATCGAGCATGTCGCGGCGGTCGACGATCTCCCTGCCATTCTCGCGGTAGAAGGTTTGGATGCAATATTGGTGGGGCCATATGACCTCTCCGCTTCCATGGGCATGACCGCAGCATTCGATCGCCCCGAGTTCATGGCTGCGATCGCGCGAATTCTGACGGCATGCAACTCGCATGGTATTCCCTGTGGCATGCATGTCGTCATGCCGGATACTGCGATGTTGCAGATGCGCATTGATCAGGGGTATCGGTTCATTGCCTATTCGATCGACGCGGTTTTTCTCAACAGTGCGGTGGCTGCGCCAGAGACGAGGATGCGTTGAAAGAAGAAGAAATCCGGCCGCGAAAGATCTTTGACGAATACTTGCGCCTGGCGGCACAGGATGCTGAAATCTACTTCGGAAAAACCAAGCGTGCTGCGATGCCATGCCCCGCCTGCGGTGAAACAGGCAAGCACGCCTTTGACAAGCACGGGTTTTCTTATGCAGAGTGCCCGGCTTGCCAGACCCTGTTCGTAAGCCCGCGCCCCTCAGCCGAGGATCTTTTTCGCTATTACAAAGAATCGGCCTCTGCGCGCTATTTTGGGACCACTTTCTACCGTAAGACTGCCGAAGCGCGACGCGAGAAGCTCTGGCGACCGAAAGCCGCGATGATCCACGACGTGCTTTGCGAACGCGGTGCGGCGGGGCACCATGTGATCGATATCGGCGGCGGGTACGGCATCTTCGCCGAGGAGTATCAGCGCATTGCCGGCGGGGAAGTCACCGTGATCGAGCCTGGGCCGGATTCGGCGGCGGTATGCCGCAGCAAAGGTTTGCGTGTTGTCGAAACATTCCTAGAAATGGTCGATGATTCCTCCTTGCCTGCGGGGCCGAGGGCATTTGTAAGCTTCGAGCTCTTCGAGCATCTGCACGACTGTCGCGTATTCCTCGAGCGCCTGAGGTCGCATATGCGCCCCGGGGATTTGTTCCTATTTACGACGCTTTCCGGGATGGGTGTTGATATCCAGGCTTTATGGGAGAATTCAAACTCTGTTTCGCTGCAGCATCTCAACTTCTTTAATCCTCGATCGGTCAGAATTCTGGTCGAATCGTTCGGCATGAGCGTCGTGAAGATCACTACGCCCGGGAAACTGGATATCGACATTCTTTTCCGTAGTCGTGATTCGATCAAGGACCGGTTCTGGCGGAATTTCATCGCCCAGGCGACACCGGAGATGATGGATGCGTGGCAACGTTTCGTCGCCTCCCAGGGTTTCAGCTCGCACATGTTCGTGGTCTGCGAGTTCCCGGGAGGCATGTCGTCGTAGTTCGGCCCAACCGGTTTGGAGAAATTGTCTTGGCCCTTCCAGATAAATGCCCTCTTTGTGCGGCGGGCCGAGAATCCCAGTCCGTGGTGACCCCGCATGTTTACGGCGGGTCTTCACGCCAAGACAATGCCTTTTTTCATTGCGAGGCGTGCGATGTCCGCTATCAGTATCCCGGGTTGACTCCGGAGGAGGAGGCGCGGTTCTATGCTGCTGAATTTGAAGGATTCATGGCATCCCGAGCGGGAGAAAAAGGGGGGTGGCTGAAGGCGGAGCAGCACGTTTCCGCAAATGAATCGACGCGCTTGCGTCGCATGAAATACCTTGCGCCCTACCTTGAATCTCCAGCGGATGTGCTTGAAGTAGGCTGCTCGTCCGGATTCATGCTATACCCTCTTGCTGAGTTCGGACACCGTTGTACCGGTATCGAGCCGTCCGGCGTTTTCAGCGAGTTTGTTAAAACACGCGGACTGCCCGCGTTTCAATCGCTCGAGCAGCTGCGACAGCACGCGCCGCAGTCGAGCTTCGATCTGATCCTGCATTTTTTCGTCTTGGAGCATATTGCGAATCCGTCGGCATTCATCAACGAACTGCTGTCGCTACTGAAGCCGGGCGGGACAATCGTCTTCGAAATCCCGAATGCGGCAGATCCGCTGTATTCGGTCTATGGCATACCGGCTTTTGAGCGGTTCTACTGGTCGGTGGCTCATCCATGGTATTTCAGCGAATCGTCTTTGCATTTCCTGCTCAAGGAATTGGGCCATCCCTATGAGGTGCTCCGTGATCAACGATATGACCTTTCGAATCACATGGTCTGGGCGAGAGACGGGCGGCCAGGCGGCATGGGGCGCTTTACGGCGCAATTGGGTCATGAACTGGACGAAGCCTACAAGCAGACGCTGATCCGGGTTGGCAAGTGCGACACTCTGGTCGGCATCATCCGTAAGGTTTAGGGAAGGCGATGGAATCCATTTTGGTTACCGGTGTCGCGGGCTTCATTGGTTCGCATGTCGCGTCGCGATTTTTGCGCGAGGGGTACTACGTTGTTGGTGTCGATGATCTTTCCGGGGGGCGCATCGAGAACGTGCCAGTCGGCGTGGAATTCATCGAGGGCGATCTGGCGAAGAAGGCGACGCTTTCCAGAATCCCGAAAGGGTGCCGGAAGATTCTGCATCTTGCAGGGCAATCGTCCGGGGAGATCAGTTTCGATGATCCTGTCGCAGATCTCGAGAAAAATACCGTATCGACACTGAACCTGATTCGCTACGGCATCGAAAATGCCGTGGAGCGCTTTCTTTATGCGAGTTCGATGTCAGTATACGGTGCCGTCGATGATGCGCCGGTTCCAGAGACGCGAGTGTGCGGACCATTGTCATGCTACGGCGTCGGGAAATATGCATCGGAAGGGTATCTGCGGGTCTATCAAAGCAAACTGCCTTTCGTGATCCTCCGGATGTTCAATGTCTACGGGCCCGGCCAGGACATGCGGAATTTACGGCAGGGCATGGTGAGCATCTTTCTGGCGCAGGCGTTGGCGACAGGGAAAATCGAGGTCAAGGGAAGCGTTGACCGGTTCCGCGACATCATCTACATCGATGATGTCGTTGAAGTCTGGCATCGGGCAGCAACCCGCGTGCAGGCGATCGGACAGACGTTTAATGTAGCGACCGGTGTCAAGTCCACGGTTGGGAGCCTTCTTGAAAAGATTTGTGCACTCGTTCCCGGCGCGTCCTTCTATATTCAGGGCGCCACGCCCGGCGACCAGAGCGGTGTTTTCGCCGATGTATCCGGATTGCGGGAGGCATTGGATCTCCGTTCATTCACATCGCTGGACGCGGGTTTGCTCAAGTTCGTCGAATGGGCGAAATCCGCCGAACTTCAATCATCGTAATTTCAAAGGTTGGTAAAGCCATGAAAATCCTCGCATTGATTCCCGCTCGCATGGGTAGCAGCCGTTTCCCGGGCAAACCGATGGCCCCGATTCTTGGCAAGCCGATGATCGGCCATGTCTACGAACGCGTTGCAAAATCACCGAAACTCGCGCTGACAGCCGTCGCGACCTGTGACAAGGAAATCTTCGATTACATCGAATCGATCGGAGGCGTGGCGGTGATGACGGGCGATCAGCACGAGCGTGCCTCGGACCGTTGCGCAGAAGCACTCCTCAAACTGGAAGTGGATAATAAGACGCGATACGACGTGGTCGTTATGGTGCAGGGAGATGAGCCGATGACTCATCCCGACATGATTGATGAGGCAGTCCAGCCACTGCTGGACTACTCCGATGTCCAGGTGGTCAACCTGCTGGGCAAGATCAAGGATACCGCCGAGTTCGAGGACAGGAACTGCATCAAGGTCGTTTGTGACGTGAACCTCAATGCCCTTTATTTCTCTAGGGAGCCGATCCCTACCCGAAGCAAGGTCGAGAAGATCCCTATGGGCAAGCAGGTCTGCATCATTCCGTTCCGACGCGATTTCCTGCTTGAGTACACCCGGCTTGCACCGACACCGCTCGAGATTGCCGAGTCGGTGGATATGATGCGGGTACTCGAGCATGGATTGCGCGTTCGCATGGCGTGTACGAACCACGATACGCAGGCCGTGGATACGTTTGAAGACTTAAAAAAAGTCGAGCGTCTGATACAGGGTTTGCCGGCCTGAAATGGGGGATGTGGCCGATGGGGCCTCGCCCCTGGTTTGGGATGGGGAGTCGTCGCCACCGCACCGCGCCGGCACTACCTTGCTTTGGCGCACTGTTCCGGATGCTCAGGCTGAGGATGTAGTAGCCGTGCCTTTGCTTGTCGAGCGCGATGCTGATGAATTACGTACGCGCTACCTGGCGTGGGTGCACGCTATCGGGCAGGACGTTTGCGGCGGGCGGAGCCTCATCGAAAGGTTGCATTTGCGGGGTGGCTTCAGCTATTGGTGGATGACGCCGCTCTCTGAAAAGTGCAACTACCTGAAGTCTCCGCAGATCGACCACGCCATGCGCTTGCTGGCATTTGCGAAATGGGCGGGCGGGCGAGACATTGTACGTCTGGAGGTAGCCACTTCGGACGCGCCCTTGGCCGCCTGTTTTCGCACATGGTGCGAGCAGGCCGGAATTGCGTTCGAGTGGCAGCAACTGCCGGCGTCAAATAGCATCCTCCCCTGGCATCGACGCGTTATGAGCGCACTGCCGGATGTGGTGCAAGCGTTCGTCTGGCTTGCCAAATATGTAGTTGATCGCTGGGCCATGAGAGGGGTTGGCTTGCGAGCGTGGCGCGAAACACAGGCGCAGGTGACCTTTGCCTCCTATTCCCTGAATCTTCAGCCAGATGCAGCCAGCGCCGGGCATTTCGAAAGCCTGTATTGGGGAAGCCTCCCAAAGATGCTGTCCGATCGCGACAGGGCAAGCAACTGGATACATCTCTACGTCGAGAACCCCGTGCTTCCGTCGCCCGGGGTAGCCAAAGAGGTATTTCAACGTCTCAACCGAAACGAAAGTCCGATACGGACGCATGTCACGCTCGATACATTTCTCGGGTGGCAGGTCATCGCTTGCTCCGTAAGGGATTGGTGGCGTTTCCGGGGTCTCGGTCGTTCGGTCCCTCGTGCGCTGCAATCATCGAGCCTTACGGGCATTGGAATCGGCCCCCTGTTCGAGCACGAGTGGCAGAAATCCTTTCAGGGCATAGACGCACTGCTAAATTTTCTATATTGTAATTTGGTCGAGGCCGCCGTGAGGGCCTTGCCGAAGCAGGATGTCGGCGTTTACCTGCAGGAAAATCAGCCTTGGGAGATAGCTTTTGTCCACGCTTGGCGAGCAGCGGGCCACGGCCGATTGATTGGTGTGCCCCACTCAAGTGTGAGATATTGGGACCTACGTTATTTCTTTGATGTGCGCGATTACGCTGGTACCTCAAGGTATAGCCTTCCGCTTCCGGATCAGATCGCAGTTAACGGGCCTGTCGCCATGCGTATCCTAAGCGAGGCAAAGTGCCCGCTGGAGCGACTGGTCGAGGTGGAAGCCCTTCGCTATCTTTATTTGTGTGACTTGCCAATAACCAGGGCCATAACGAGTGCGCAGCAGGGGGTCTTCCCCTTGAGGATACTGGTTCTGACCGATTACGATGCCGGCCGTACTTGGAAGCAGTTGAACTTGCTGGCGGAAATGCTTCACCTGCTGCCAAATAATGCCCAGATTACGGTTAAATATCACCCCGCACTGCCCTTGGCGCTTGCCGATTTACCCGGGCAGCGCATGAAAATTGCCGATCGGCCGTTACCGGAAATGCTCGCCACGTCTGATGTGGCGTATGCCAGCGCTGTGACATCAGCGGCAGTCGATGCCTATTGCGCGGGTTTGCCTGTGGTGGCGCTGTCTGATCCCGGCTCTCTGAACATGAGCCCGCTACGGGGGCTGGATACGGTCACGTTTGTCCATTCGCCGGAGCAGTTGGCGCATGCCTTTATGGGCGGGGTGAGGGGGCGTAATCATGAATTTAGTGCGGAAAACTTCTTTACACTCGATGAAACGCTACCGCGTTGGCGCCGTTTGCTTGCTCTGGCCGACGATCCGGCAGTTGTTCGACATACCGGGGATTGATGCAAGGATTTGCGAGGATGATGAATTTGCGAGAAGTTTTTCAGGGACGCACCGTTCTGGTGACCGGCCATACGGGCTTCAAGGGAAGCTGGCTCTCGGCATGGCTGCACCTCCTGGGGGCGAAAGTCGTGGGGGTTGCTCTGGATCCACCGACGCAGCCGTCGCATTTCAACGCGGCCAACATGGCGGCGATACTCGATGATCACCGGCTTGACATCCGCTCGGGGAGAGATGTCAAAGGTTTGATTCGTGATGCACAGCCGGATTTCGTCTTCCATTTTGCCGCGCAGCCCCTGGTCCGGCAATCTTATGCTGATCCGGTGGAAACGTACGAGACCAACGTCCTCGGGACGCTGAATGTCCTCGAGGCGCTACGTACGCTGGAAAGGCCCTGTACTGCGGTGATGATCACGAGCGATAAGTGTTACGACAACGTCGAATGGCTGTGGGGCTACCGGGAAACCGATCCCTTGGGCGGATCGGATCCCTACAGTGCGTCGAAGGGGGCGGCAGAGCTGGTTATCCGTTCGCACGTCAAATCGTTCTTCCCGAAAGTCGGGAATGTCCGCATTGCCATCGGACGGGCCGGGAACGTCATCGGCGGCGGTGACTGGGCGGCCAGCAGGATCGTCCCTGATTGTGTACGAGCCTGGGCTCACGGGGGTTTTGTCGAGCTCCGGAACCCGAATTCGACTCGACCCTGGCAGCACGTTCTCGAGCCTCTGAGCGGCTATCTTAAGCTCGCTGCGGCCCTCTATCAGCGACCCGATTTGCATGGCGAGCCGTTCAATTTCGGGCCGCCGGCGAATCAGAACCACACGGTTCTGGAACTGGTAGCCGAAATGTACCGCCATTGGCCAAAAGTGCTGTGGAAGGACGTCTCCGGCAATATTTCCGGACCCTATGAGTCGGGCCTGTTGAAGCTCAATTGCGACAAGGCCTTGCACGTCCTTAATTGGCACGCGTCGATGACATTTACCGAGACGGTGCGAATGACGGCTGAATGGTATCGGGCCTACTACGAGCGTCCACAGTCGATTGCGGAGGTGACGTTCGCCCAGCTCAGGGAATACGAGGCCCTTGTCGCGGCTCGGGGTGGGTCATGAGCGTGGACGCTGTTTGTGTCACTCCCTTAAAGCGTATTGCAACGCCGGGTGGTGATGTGCTCCATGCCCTGAAAGCATCGGACTCGAGCTTTCGCCGTTTTGGTGAAGCTTATTTCTCCTGGGTGACCCCCGGTGCGGTGAAGGCCTGGAAATGTCACCTGCGGATGACGCTGAATCTGTTAGTGCCGGTCGGTCTGGTTCGATTCGCATTCTGTGGGCAGGATTCGCATGGTGTTTTTCGAACCGAAACTGTGGGTGAGTCCCGATATGTTCGCCTGACCGTCCCGCCTGGCATCTGGTTCGGTTTTCAGGGAATGAGCGAGGCCCCCAGCCTGTTGATGAATCTCGCGGATATCGAGCACGATCCGGGCGAAGTGCTCCGCAAGACGGTTTCTGAATTTGATTACGATTGGAACGTGAAATGAAGGTGATCCTGCTTGCCGGTGGTTTCGGAACCCGCCTGGCCGAATACACAAGCGTCATTCCCAAGCCGATGGTCCCCATCGGCGGGAAGCCCATTCTATGGCACATCATGCAACGTTACGCCCGTTACGGCCACAAGGACTTCTTCGTGGCCCTGGGTTATCAGGCAGAGGTGGTCAAGGAGTACTTCCTGCACTATCGTTCGTTGAATGCCGATTTCACGGTCGATCTTGCGAGCGGTGCGATTTCCCCATTGCAGCAGGACCCCGTCGATTGGCGAGTGACGCTGCTGAACACTGGTGATGCTTCAATGACCGGTGGGCGCGTCAAGCGCCTCCAGAAATTCATCGGCAATGACACCTGCATGCTGACCTACGGGGATGGATTGGCGGCTATCGATCTTGACGCATTACTGGCCTTCCACCGCAGTCACGGCAAGTTGGTTACCGTGTCCGCAGTTCGCCCCGCCGCCCGTTTTGGCGAACTTGAAATGGACGGTCCCCGTGTGACCAGCTTCAAGGAAAAACCGCAGTTGCACGAAGGCTGGATCAATGGCGGATTCTTCGTGGTCGAGCCAGCGTTTTTCGACTTTATCGCGGGCGACGAGATTATGCTGGAGCGGGAACCGATGGAGCGCGCCGCGGCAGCAGGGGAACTCATGGCCTACCGGCACGAGGGCTTCTGGCACTGCATGGATACGAAACGGGATCACGAGCTGCTGGAGTCTCTTTGGCTGAAGGGAGCTCCCTGGTGCGCGTGAGTGCAGTTGAATCATGCGTGTCCTAGTAACCGGAGGCTTCGGGTTTGTCGGTGCTCGCTTAGGTGTTCATCTGGATCGCCAGGGTCACGAGGTGATCCTGGCATCCCGCACCGAACATCAGTCACCGGATTGGTTGCCGCGGGCGCGCGTGCTCCAGGTCGACTGGCGTGACGGCGACAGTCTTGAGCAGCGTTGCCGAGGCGTGGATGTAATCGTTCACGCGTCCGGCATGAATGCACAGGATTGCTCGAACGATCCCGTGGCTGCCCTTGAAGTTAACGGCATCCTGACGGCGCGGCTTGCTGCGGCGGCTGACAGAGCGGCTGTGAAACGCTTCATCTACCTGTCTACCGCACACGTCTACGACTCACCCCTGTCCGGCGCTATTGACGAGGATACTTGCCCGAGGAATTTGCATCCTTACGCTACATCTCACCGTGCCGGAGAGGATGCTGTGCTGCATCTTGCACAGCAAGGCAGGATGGACGGAATTGTCGTTCGCTTGTCGAACGCATTCGGGCCGCCTGCCCACCCGAGAGCGAACTGCTGGTCGCTACTGGTTAACGATCTGTGTCGCGGTGCCGTTCAGAGCGGATGTCTGCTGCTCCGTTCGGACGGGCGGCATCGACGGGATTTCGTCCCGCTGACAGATGTCTGCTTAATTTTGGAAGAATTCGTGACCCGCGGCAGGGCCGGGGCGATTCAGCGGTTGTATAACGTCGGCGCAGCCAGGTCGCTATCCGTCATGGAAATGGCGACAAAGATTCAGGAGCGTTTTGCCCTCATGTTCGATCGCACGCCCGAACTCAGAGCGCTCGCCGGTGTGGCTGCGCCGGAAGAGACGGCTAGCTTGACTTTTTCCTGCCGCCATTTGGGGAGGGATGCATCGGATTTCGAACGCCGCCTATGTACCGAAATCGACGCATTGCTGGTCGCGTGCAGGGACTGGCACATCCCCTTGGAAAGAAAGGGGCCTGACCTTACTTGATTATGGGTCGTCTGAAAGCATTAAAGGGCCGGATCTTTTACTTGAAGCGTTGATCATGTTAGCGTGCGACTCTCACAATAACGAGCTTGTTTTTCGCGGATCGGATGAGGTTTCAGCAGGTTTGATTCCAGAATGTTCCAAATCGGTTGGTCTCGCGAATCGCGTCCACCACGATCGGTTTATTTTCGGTCACGCAATAACTTAATGTATCGAGCAGCGATTTTGTTAGTAGTTCCCTCTTAGGCAGAGACTGTGTCGATCGTCGCTATCGAAGCAGGATTTTGTGAAACCCAAGTTTTGATGACCGATCACTGTGGTTTGAATGAAATTATCGAGGTTACGCCAGGCGTTATAGCCCCGGATTCCGATGAGTCCCTTGCCGATGGTTTGCGTATGGCGCTCTCTGATCTGGTTATGCTCGCGAGTTTGAGAATAGCCCGGCAGTTGATCTTACGAGATCGTTTTCGGTCGAGCGATTTCTTAAGATATTTGCAATCACATATGCTAGGTAAAAGCCCTTGCGAATCTTAGTTGTATCTCAATATTTTTGGCCTGAGTCTTTCCAAATTAATGAAGTTGCCGCTTCGCTCGCCCTCCGAGGGCATGAAGTGTCTGTTTTGACGGGGAATCCAAATTATCCAGAGGGAAAGGTCTACTCTGGATATTTTGCTTGGGGCTACAAACATAGTGTGTGGCGCGATGTTAGTGTCTTTCGCGTGCCGATTATTCCGAGAGGGTCTGGGAGTGCCCTTAGGCTGACCCTGAACTACCTGTCGTTTATCTTAACTGCGTCACTCCTTGGAGTGTGGATGTTGCGGAAGGTGCGACCTGATGTGGTGTATTGTTTCGCCCCTTCACCGTTACTACAAGCATTGCCAGCAATACTAATTAAGAACTTAAAGAGGGCCCCGCTAGCGCTTAACGTTCAGGATCTTTGGCCCGAGAGTCTGCAGGCGACTGATCATATAAAGAATGCATTCATTATTCGTTTAATAGATCGTGTCGTGCGCTTTATCTACCGCAACGCTGATTTGATTCTCGTTTCTTCTCGACCGTTCGTGGAGTATGTCAAGAGGTTCTCCTCCGTGACGCCCATTGTGTACTATCCGAATTCGGCAGGAACCCATTTTAAAAATCCCACAAATAAGAAATTCTTAGACGTCCCCGCTTTGAATCAAGGATTTTGCGTTGTTTTTGCTGGGAATGTTGGCGTGGCACAGGCCGTTCAGGTTCTGGTTGGGGCAGCTGAGCGGCTTTCTTACGAGTCTCGAATTCGGCTTGTCGTTTTAGGGGCGGGAAGTCGACTTGCCTGGTTAAAACAGAAAAAAGAGGAGAAGGGCCTTTCCAACCTGTACTTGCTCGGACGATTCCCCGAAGAAATGATGCCTTTTATGTTATCCAAGGCATCGGTGCTTCTCGTGATGTTAGCTGACCGGAACATTTTTTCGCTCACGGTACCAAGTAAAATACAAGCCTATTTAGCAGTTGGTCGACCGATCATAGCCTGCTTGAATGGTGAAGGCGGTAAGATAGTGAAGGAGTCGAGAGCTGGCGTGGCTGTTCCTGCAGAAAACCCTTTAGGGCTCGCTAATGCAATTCTTGAGATGTTTTCAAGAACCCAAGATGAGCTTACTGCTATGGGGCTCTATGGTCGGGCTTACTACGAAGCTAACTTTAATCATGAAAAACTGATAACTGACTTGATAAGGCATTTTTATACTTTATTGGAAGATGAAAAGTGATTGTTATTGTGCTGGGTGCTACTGGGATGATCAGAAGTGCAATGCTCCGTAAGCTCTCCCTGAGAAAAAACTGGGACGTCGTCGATATCGCATGTAATATCGACAAGGAAAAACTCCTCGGAGTCAATCCTTTTAAGGTGTGTCTCTATGGTTATGATCTGAATAACCAAGAGCATTTAAGGCGCCTTATTTTTTAACTGCGGGAGAACCTGATCTTCAACTGTGCGGGGTTTACGAAGCACTTGTCGGGCGACAACGAACCGCTTTCGGAAACTATAATGAATAAAATTTTCTTTTAGGCTTTCTGACTTTGTGATGTATTCGAAGTTAAGTTGACTCACGTTAGTACGGACTGTGTATTTTTTTAATTAGAGGGAAATACCTTTGGAGCGACATTCCTGACCTCTTCGATATTTATTGGAAATCTAAGTGCCTCGGTAAGGTTCGTATTAGCTGTTTCAACTTTGCGCACTTTGACTATTGGACATGAGTTAGGAACTGTTATTGGTTTTCGTGAGTGTTTCCTGTCTCAGCGTGAGTGCACTGGCTATCGCCCAGCAGTCTTCTCAGGGCTTTCGGGTGACGAGTTCGCTGAGGTTGTGCGAGTGAATTTATTCGTTCGGCCGAGTATGAGCGGTTTGCATCTTATTGGCGAAGAATCGATTGATAAAAACTCTTTGCTAAATCTGATTGCAAAGATTTATGGACTAAATGTAAAGATCACCCCCACAGACGATATAAGAATTGACCGTACGTTGAATGTCGAGCGGTTTAGAGCGGTCACAGGATACGTTGCCCCGGCGTGGCCGCGGTTGATTGAATCGATGTATCACAATCATCTATCTGAAAGAATAGAAAATGTTTGAAGAAAATGTATTGATGATTACTGGGGGAACCGGTTCTTTCGGGAGGGCTACCTTAAAAAGATTCATAAAGACAGGGGTGAAAGAAATTAGAATTTTTAGCCGTGATGAGAAAAAGCAAGAAGATATGAGAATTGAGTTGGCAAATCCGAAACTTAAGTTTTATATCGGAGATGTACGTGACTCTGATGCTGTTAGAATGGCTATGAAGGGTGTTGATTATGTTTTTCATGCTGCCGCTCTAAAACAGGTTCCATCATGTGAGTTTTATCCCCTTGAGGCTATCCG
>JACCDP011024882.1_pt1 | contig 18701 bp, 19 predicted proteins | sample 7445841 | NCBI WGS metagenome assembly JACCDP01 (sample SAMN15323441, study PRJNA562643) | freshwater metagenome | isolation source: river surface water | place: USA:Blue River Watershed | collected 2017-08-17
AACCTTCATTCATTTAGAGCAACATTTTCCAAACGCAAAATTCATTTTATCGATTAGAAATGATGCTAATCAATGGTATGATTCTTTGATCAGATTTCACGGAAAGAGATTTGGTAGAATACCACCCACTTTGGAAGATGTAAAAAAGTTACCGTATCGTGGTAACGGATGGATTTATTGGTCAATGCAAAAATTATATAAAACTCCTTTGGATGATCCTTACAATAAAGAAATTTTGACAAAACATTACAATGATTATAATCGATCTGTTTTGAATTATTTTGAAGACAAACCAAATAAATTATTAGTCATCAATTTGGATGAGAAGGGATCATATCAAAAATTTTGTGAGTTTATTGGTGTTAAATCACCGTTTACCAAATTCCCTCATTTGAACAAATCTTGACTATAAAATTATAATCAATAGTTTATTTTTTTCTGAAGTAGTTATTTTAAATGGAAAGTCCCGAATATTATCTCATTGAATCCTTAAAATTTTATACTAGATGGGTTTCTTTAGGTAACACAATAAAAAGAGAAAAAATATTGGAGTTATCGAATAAATTTACTTCTGGTGAGAATTTAACCATTGCGAGATACAATGATGGAGAATGGGCTTACATGTTAAGAATCCAACCTGAGTTAGAGGCGAGTATAAGGAAAAGAAAACACGATCGAAATAAGATATTGAATGAGGCCAACAAATTACTCGAAATTATCAAATCTGAACCCAATTATTATATATCGGTTGATCACGTATCCTTAACTCATTCAAGATTCAAAGGGAAAGTCACCCCATATTTCAATAAGATGAAAAAACCGTTGAAAGGTGGTATTTTCAACATGTGGTCATTCGTGACAGGATTCGAGGATCTATTTTCAGAATTTAGAAGACGTAAGGTTTTAATGGTAGGACCACCTTCTATGAAGAATTTACCAATTATTGCGGATCTAATTCCTGTCCCACAAGAGCACGTGGCATACCAAACAGAAAGACTTGTTCAGGAAATGGAAGAATGGATGGATAACAACTTCCAAGAAAATATGGTAATAATATATTCATGTGCGTTTACGGCGAAAGTCGCTCTACATCACTTTCATCAAAAGTATGGTGATCGAATATCTCAGTTCGATATGGGAGCCGCAATCGCACCGTTTATTGGACGACATGATCGACCTTGGCATCACGCAGTCTCAGGCGAATTAAAGAAAAAACCCCCAACAAAAATGAAACTATCAATATTAAAAAATGCTGGACCTGGAACAATCACTTATTATGTGGGTGATAATACTGAACACGTATTACATCTTAGCAATTGTGTTCTAATTTGTAAACACGGATTCAATTGTGGAAATGATTCTGTAGAACACAGACATGTGGACAACCCTCAATTGGAATTTTATCAATTATCCAAGGAACACAAGAAAGATTATTTACCTGCTGGACAATTGAAATTCAATGATAAAAATAAGTCATACATACATCCTGCGGCTACTATTGGAAAAAATGTGAAAATTGGAATTGGATGTGTCATAGGTAAAGTTGTGATTTCTGATGATGTTGAAATCGGTTCAAATGTGAACATTCATTCAGAGACGTTCATTGGAAAAGGTAGTATAATTGAATCTGGAACAGTAATTGGTTCAGGTGGTATGATGTGGGTTTGGAATGGTACCGAAAAAGTTTATTTGGAGCAATTAGGTGGGGTACATATTGGTGAGAATTGTAGAATTGGTTCATTAATCGAAATTGTAAGAGGGTCTGCTAATGAAACTACAGTAATAGGAAATAATGTCACCATGGCACACGGGACGTTGATTGGTCATGGGTGTTATGTTGGTGATAACAGTCATTTTGCTAATGGTGTAAAACTTGGTGGAAGTTGCTATGTTGCACCTTTTAGTTTCTTGGGTTCAGGAAGTATGTTGTCGGCAAACTATAAAATTTTAGCTGAAAATGTAATTTTGGGAACAGGTGCGGTAGTTGTGAAAAACATCGAAGAATCAGGTGTTTATGTCGGTAATCCAGCAAAAAAAATAAAAGAGACCGAAGGTAAAATGTCAGGAGTACCTACGTGGTATTTATAAGGTATGACACCACAACTTAAAAAGTTTTTGTTGAGACGAAAGAATGATATTACCAATATTGTACGTGGATATATCATCATGAGAAAAATGTTTATTGACAACGGTGTAAAGGACCGTCAGTTGCAAAGAGGTGAAGGTATGACTCGTGAAATGTACATGCAAAGAGAACGAGTTATATATGATTTGAAAAAACTAAAAAGTGATGCTAGAAGATTTGGACTTTTGGATTATGAAGGTAGTAGTTCAGACTTTGATGATTACTTTTCTAATTTATTGTATAGAGTTGATCTCAAAACCCCTTTGTAATGGCTGTAAAATCACAAACAATTGATGGAACTAAGATAATCAACGAGATTGATTCATCAAATATCAACAAAACAGAATACGATACGGCAACCAAAAAAATGATTGCTGAATTCAAGAACGGAGCACGTTATGAATATGAAGGTGTTCCTCACCAAGTCTATGCTGAGTTTAGACTTGCGGAATCTCAAGGAAAATATTTCAACACCAAAATTTCCAAATCCTACAAATTCAACAAATTACCTTAATCTTTTTTCGAGTATTTATAGTTTATGGACAAATACTCCGAGATATTGATGTCTTTTGGTACAAAAGAAACACTCAATCCAAAAATTTGGAATGGTGTGGAAGGTTCTAACCCAATTTTGAAACCGGCTGTAAGAAAGGCTTTGTTGAATATTGCTTCGGAGTTTATGGGTTTTTTGGGTGAAGATCTTTTTGTTGATGATGTAAGATTTACTGGTTCATTAGCAAATTTTAATTGGTCCGAGTTTTCGGATATAGATTTACACCTATATGTTGATTTTTCACAGTTTGACCCAAAAGACAGAGAAGTTTATAAGGAATTATTTCAACTCAAAAAGACATTATTCAATACAACTCACGACATTACCGTCAAGGGATATGAAGTGGAGCTTTATGCTGAAGATGTGAATGAATCTCATTTTTCAACAGGTGTATATTCAGTTTTATTTGACGAGTGGGTTCACAAGCCAGAAAAAGAAGAGGTAAAAATTGACAAAGAATTTTTAACCAAAAAAGTTAGTAATGTTATGGAAAGAATTGATAGTCTTATTGATGAGATTTCAGACGAAGATTTGGACCAAGGACTTAAAAAAATTGAATCTTTCAAAGATAAATTAAAAAAATATCGTAGTTCAGGGTTAGAAAAAGATGGTGAGTTTTCCTATGAAAATTTGGTCTTCAAATTTCTCAGAAGAAATGGTTACATTGACAAACTTTTTGAATACAAAAATAAATTAATGGACAAAAAATTGTCTTTGGAAAATCAAGAAATTGAATAAAATATAAGATTTACTAATATTAGTATATTTATAAGTAAAAATTAAACTATGCCAGCAGAAACTAACGGAAACTACACCTATGAGGATTGCGTCAATTGTGACGGTAGTGTAACCACACAATCACTTCCTCACCCCGTCTACTCCAACGGACAAGGAGTTGAAGTAATTCAACTTACTGCAGTTGCCTTGGGAGGTTTCAACGGATTAAACATGTAATATCACAAAAAAAAATGGCTGACTTAAAACCAATTGGTAGTGAAAAATTACAAGGACAAGATAAGATAAATAGAATCCTTGAAATTGCTCGTTACAAAGAAAATATTCCAAACAGTGTAAACGAATCTTCTCGTGTAGAGTTCGGTAAAACTTTGGCAGATGGAAATCAATATGAAATTGTAAAAGAAAAACTTGGTTATGTAATCAAGAAAAAACTAAATGAATCATTGGATTATCTTGAACCAATGAAAAATAGAAAATATTACAAATCATATTCGCAAGCCCTTAAGAGAATGAACTTATTGGCGGGAGAATTGAATAGACTTACTGAAAATCAAGAAGAAGTTTCGATGTTTAATTTAGAAGAACAGAAAAAATTTACTTTGAAACTTCCTAAACAAGAAATGCCAGTGTCAGAGCCAGTAGCTGAACCAGCTGATACTGTATCAGACGAACTCCCAATGGACGATACTTCCATGGATATGAATATGGATGTTGAATCTGGCGATGATTCTCTTGACATGGATATGGAGATGGATACTGAGGCTCCTGAAATGGGTGCGGATGAAGAAGAAGTTGATTTTAAAGTTATCCAAAAACTCACAGGTAAACTAGGTCAAAAAATTCGTACCATGAATGATTCAGTTGGTATGACTTCTGAAGACATCAAATATGTACTAAATTCAATTTTGTCAGCCTTGGATTTAGAAAAATTAGATGATGAAGATAAAGAGGACGTTATTGCTAAGATCGAAGAAGTTGAAACAGATTATGATTCTGAGGAAATGGATTTGGATCTAACAGGTGATGAGGAAATGGATCTTGACTTAGATATGGATATGGAACAACCTGTTGAAGGTGAAATGGGTGAAGAAATGTATGGTTCCTTTGGTCATCTAAGAAGAAAGGATAGTAAGGGTGATACATACTACGACGAGTTTGGTAGGAGGCCAAAAGATTCAGACATCTATGGAATTGGAGATGATGAAATGTTTGACACTGAAGAGTTCGAAACCTTCAAGCAGTTATATGACAAGTATGGTGACAAACAAAAATGGTTTAGTAAGGATGGTGGTGAAACAATGTTTGACCTTTACAGAAAAAAAACCGAAAAACCATTCAAAATTAAAACCAGAAAAATGGAAGGTGAAATGGGTGAAGGTGGTGACCGTGACAAATTTGACGGAAGAGATAGTAAAGTTATCGGAGTATACTCAAACATCAAGAAACAACGTAATGAGGAAATGAGTGAAGAAGAAAAAACTCATTCATCAATTTCTAAAATTATGGATGGAATTTTCGGTGAGTCCAAAGTGGATAAAGTATTGGAAAAATACTTTGTAATCTCAGAAGACGAGAAGAAGACTGAATCGAAAAAAACTAAGAAATCTAACTCAATTCAAACACTTGCTGAAACTACCGAACAGAGATTAGCTGCGGAGTTTATCATGAAAGAAAGTAAAGATGCTAAGTTTTTGGGTAAAACTAATAAAAATAACTTGGTAATCGAAAACCAAGGAGTACAAATTAAAATAACCACTAAGGGTGAAGTTTTATGAGTTATCTAATCTATGTGAATGGGCTGGGTCCAAACTATAGAGGTGATAATATGTATGAATTCATTTTTGGTAATGATTTAGATGTTTGGGGTGAGAATTGGGATGCTAAACCATCGAGTGGTTATCCTGAGCCACCCCAAATTGATTATATATCAAAGGTAGGAACTTTAAAAAACACCACCATAGAACTCGAGTTGATTCAAAAGTCTGACTATATGGGTATGACAGATGCCATGGAAGACATTATCGCATTAGCTTGGGAGAGTGATGAAAGTTCTGATATAAAAGAAAGACTTGTCTTCAGATTTGGTGATACTGAAGAAAAAGTAAAAGATAAATTGTATGAACGAGATTTGATCTTGGAAATTGAAAATAAGTAGGTTATGAAAAACAAAAAAGAAACCAAAGAACAACAAGAAGTTATCATCAAAGTAAAGAAAGGTTCACCTGATGAAGTTAAAATGCAACAGAAAGGTGTTACTTATCAGGTCTACGAAAAAGAAATGAAGGAAGATCAGGATGATAATCCATTGAATCCATACGGGGCTGGACAAACTACTCAACAACCTCACCAAGTTGGTCCCGATACTAATGATGGATTCGGAGAAGATGCTGGAAAAACGCCAGGTATGTATCAAGACGGTATGGATGAATCTGAAAGTTTGGATGAAAAAAAAGAAAAATATAATCCATGGGCGGTTTGTACTTCCTCTTTAGGTTTAGAGGGTAAAGAAAGGGACACATACACCCCTAACGAAAAGAAAAAATTCGAAAGATGTGTTATGGATGTAAAAAAATCCATGAAGGAAGGAAAAAATCCTGTACAGGTTATGTTAGAAACATCTATCGAAAAAATGGTTCAGAAACACATCAGTCCAAGAATTACTAAAGGTGATTTATTACAAACTTTGTCAGAAAGTGGAATCATTCGCAAACCCGTAAAAAACAATCTATTTCAACCTAATGCCAAATTGGACAAACCAATCGGAAAGCTTTATACTTTAACAAAAAAAGAAGCAATGGAACAAGCTCCGACTACAGCACCACCAAAAGTAAAACCAGGAACAACTGAAAAACCTGGCAAAAGTGATCCATTTAAGAATCCGAAACACCAACCAAAACCTAAAGCGGGTAAAAACATGGTAGACGATAATCCGAAGGCTCCCGTTACAAAAATTCCTGACTATCTAACTTTTGATCAATTGGGAATTACTTTTGAAAATAAGAAGTAATGAAAAAGAATTTACAAGAACAAGATCCTCAGAATAGAGGTGAGTTTGAAAAACAAACTAAAGGGATGTCTCCAGACATCAAAAGAAAAATGGAAAAGGGTGAAACCCCTCTTTCTAAGAATCCAGCATTTCCCGATATCAAGTCTGAAGATATTCCTGTTTCATTTGAAGAAAAAATTGCATCTAAGAGATTCAAGGATGTTGTTGAAAAGGTAAAGAGATATACCGGTCAAGAAGAAATTTCTTCACAAAATGCTTTGATGGGTCTACAAATGGCCATGATGAGTGCTGTAAGAGAAGTTTTTCAAATTCAGTCTGAAAACAAAGAATATTTGGAAAATTTGGCGGTAGATCTTGTTCGTAAAGAAATGGGTGTAAGACCTGATCAAGTACAGTACGATGCCAAATTAGTTGGTATGGGTGAAATTGATATGTCAGGTTTCTCGAAAGAAGGTGAAGAACCTGAACAAGAGGAAATCGAACAAAACTTCCAACAGCAAGAAGAAGACCTTGAAGATTTCATCAGTGCGTTCGAAAGATTCGATGTTGAAAAAGCAAAAAGAAGATTCATCAATGCGTTGATTCAAGGATCCTCTAAAAAAGGTCACTATATGTTCGAATTAGTTCGTGATGAACTTGACCGTTTAGATCCGAGATTGTTGAATCTTTATGGGGTTTTGATGTCCGTTAATGATTTGATGTATTGGGTACTTCCTGATCAAGCGATGGACATGATGATGAATCAAGGTGGTGTTGCTGGTAAAGAAGAAGTTGATATCGAAACTGACCCACCAACAGTAAAGGCTCGTGGAGTATTCTTTCCAGTATTAGTTCACGAATTAATCAAGGGAACTATGGAAATTCTTGGAACTCAAGGATTACCCGATGATCCCAAACAAGCCGAAATGGTTATGGCATCAACAGACACTTTGGCAAATGAAATTTGGGATTTGAGACTTGGACCCGTATTATGGGAAAAATTCATCGAGGCATATCCTGAAAAATTATTTGACGAAGATAAACGATGGATACAGAACTACCTTTTTGCTCGTTTTTCCGCTCTCACATCTGAAGAGTTTTTCAAACTAGCAAAGGCAATTCTTAGAGGTGATGCTAAGGCAACTCAAATCTTGGATAGGATGGTAACAGAGATTGTTGACCATCTAAATGAAGTTCATAATGATGAAGATTATGGTGACGATGATTCAGACATCAGTTCTCCATCTGGTGATGACAATGATGACGATTTGGGTGATTTAGACGACTTTTTAGGTAGTTTGGGTATCAGTAGATCCTAAACTTATATGTCTCTTAGTAAAGAACAACTTCTCTTAGAATATTCAAAGTGTATGAAGAATACTTCATATGCTTTGAAAACTTATTTACAGACTTACGATAATACACAGTCGAAATATGTTCCTTTGGAATTATTTCCTGATCAAGTTAGATTAGTTGAAGATTACGATGAGTACAACGAAAATATTGCACTAAAATATCGTCAAGCCGGTGTATCAACTGTCACAGCTGCATGGGCAAGTAAAAAGTTGGTGTTTGCACGAAAAAACAAACCTGAAAAGGTGTTGATAATTGCAAACAAACAAGACACATCTATAGAATTTGCCAATAAGATTAGAGAATTTACTTCACAGTGGCCGGCTTGGGTTGGAGTAGGATTTTCACCAGACAAAAATGCTGCGAAACATTACAAATTAAGTAATGGATGTGAGGTCAAAGCCGTTGCAACATCGAAGGATGCTCTTAGAGGTTATACCCCCACAATATTGATATTTGACGAAGCGGCGTTTATTGATGCTGATAGTGATTTCTGGGCTGCGTGTATGGCGTCACTTTCTACTGGTGGTAAGGTAATTGTGATATCAACACCGAACGGTTATGATCCAATCTATTACGAGATTTACGATCAGGCTCACCGTAACATGAATGATTTCAAAATTACGGAAATGTATTGGTATCGTGATCCACGATATACTAAAGATTTATACTTGGTAAAAACAAAAGATATTATTCATTTTTTCTTAAATCGTGATGAGTACAATCTCGATGAGGTTATTGTCGATTATTCACACGTTAATCCTTACCAACGAGATTTTGATGAGTTGAAATCCAAATTTGAAGAAGGGTACAAACCATCTTCATCTTGGTTTGAAGCGATGGTGAAAAAACTCAAATATGACAAACGAAAAGTTGCTCAAGAATTGGAGTGTAACTTTTTGGGTTCGGGTGATAATGTTTTTGAATCTAATCTGATTCAGAACATTTCGGAAAACATGATTAAAGATCCCACACAAAAAATGGTAAGTGGTGGATTTTGGATTTGGAAAGAGCCAGAAATTGGTCACAAGTATATCATGGGTGTTGACGTTTCTCGTGGTGATTCAGAAGACTTTTCGACTATTCAAATTTACGACTTTGATGAAAGGGAACAAGTTGCTGAATATTTGGGTAAAGTACCACCCGATGTATTAGCTGAAATTGCCTATAAGTGGGGTACAATGTATTCAGCATTCATCGTAATTGATATCACGGGAGGTATGGGTGTCGCGACATCGAGAAAACTCCAAGAATTGGGATATAAAGATCTTTATGTTGAGGGTGTTGAGTATGGTAATAGATGGAAGTACGATCCTAAGACTGTCGACAAAATTCCTGGATTGAATTTTAGCCAGAAAAGGGTTCAGATTGTTGCAGCATATGAGGAAGCTTTGCGTCATGGTATGAAAGTTAGATCCGCTCGATTGTTGAACGAAATGAATACGTTCGTTTACATCAACGGAAGACCCGATCACATGAAAGGACAACATGACGATCTAATCATGGCAATGGCTATGGCAGTTTACGTTGGAGATTCATCATTCAGTCAACTCACAAAGGTAAATCAACAAGCTAAAGTGATGTTAGAATCTTGGCAGGTTGAGACCTATGAAAAACCAAATGAACGTTTTTTTAACCCATCAATTCCAAATAATAATCAGTTTGGTAATCCAGCCTATAGAAATCAACCATCTTTGAAAGATTATAAAGAGTATTTATGGTTATTCGGGGGTATGAACCGTTGATAAATTGAGGTAATTATGTAATTTTTGAAAGATGGCTGAGAATGAAAAAAATTTAACAATATGGCAAAGACTATCCCAAACAATGGGACCAAATTCCCTTTTGGGTCAAGATTTGCCGACTTACAAATTCGATAAGAAAGAGTTACTCCGTACTCAGGATAAAGCCGAATACGAAAAAGAAAAATTACAAGCCCGTCAGACTTACTATTTGACACAACAATGGGCTAAGATTGAAAACAATTTATATTCTCAGGCAGTTTATTATGAACCAACAAGATTGGCCTCATATTACGATTATGAGTCCATGGAATATACTCCTGAAATTGCGGCAGCATTGGACACATATGCCGAGGAATCTACCACAGTTGATGAAAACGGGTACATGTTGCAAATCTATTCTGATTCACCAAGAATCAAATCTATTCTTGGAGATCTATTCAACAACTCTTTGGATATAAACACCAACCTCCCGATGTGGACAAGAAACACCGCGAAATATGGTGATAATTTTGTTTTCTTGAAATTAGATCCTGAGAAGGGAGTTGTTGGTTGTCTTCAACTACCAAACATCGAAATTGAACGTGTTGAGGTTGGTATGAGAGGTAGAGCAACATCAGGTGCTGCATTGGCGGGTACAAGTGATAAAGTAAAAAGTTTGACTTTCACTTGGAAAAACAAACAACTTGAATTCAATTCATGGGAAATTGCACACTTCAGATTATTGGGTGATGATAGAAAGTTACCTTATGGTACTTCTATGTTGGAAAAAGCAAGAAGAATTTGGAAACAACTTGTGTTGGGTGAGGATGCGATGTTAGTTTATCGTGTGTCGAGAGCACCTGAAAGAAGGGTATTCAAGGTTTATGTTGGAAACATGGATGATGGTGACGTACAACCTTATGTACAAAGATTCGCCGCTCAGTTTAAGAAGGACATGATCACAGATCCAAACACTGGAAACGTTGACATGAGATTCAATCAAATGGCGGTTGACCAAGACTTCTTCATTCCAGTAAGAGATCCTGCGGCTCCAAACCCAATTGAAACATTACAAGGAGCACAAAACCTTTCGGAAATTGCCGATATCGAGTACATTCAGAAAAAACTACTTACAGCTCTTAGAATTCCAAAGGCATTCTTAGGTTTCGAAGAAGTCGTAGGTGACGGTAGAAACTTATCTTTACAGGACATTCGTTTTGCTCGTACTATCAATAGAATTCAAAAGTCTATGATTGCTGAGTTGAACAAAATTGCAATCATACACTTGTTTCTACTTGGATTCGAAGATGAATTGGGTTCATTCCAATTGAGTCTAACAAATCCATCAAAACAAGCTGATTTGTTGACTATTGATGTTTGGAAAGAAAAAATGTTATTGTACAAAGATGCGGTAATGCCAATCGAAGGAATTGCACCAGTTTCACAATCATGGGCTAAGAAACACATTCTTGGATTCTCGGATGAAGAAATCAAACTTGATCTACAACAACAAAGAGTTGAAAAGGCTGTTGCAACTGAAATTCAGAACACACCTAATGTCATTACTAAGACAGGTCTTTTCGATACCGTAGACAGACTCTATGGTAATGGAGGAAAGACAACAGGTGCTACTGAAACTGAAGAGGCTGGTGTATCAGCTGAATTTGGTGAATTACCGACAGAATCTCCTGTGACACCTGAGACTCCGGCAGGTGGTGAGGGTACAACACCAGAATTAGCACCAGAGACGGTTAATAAGAAAATTAACATACTTGTTGAGAAACATGAGGAGTCCCTGATTAATGAAATTGACCTCGAAAGAGGAAGTAGATCTTTGGGTGAAATAGAAAAACAATTGGGCAAATTGATTGACTAATATATTTATTATAAAAGTTTGAAATGAAATTCGGAGAAATATTATCAAAAATCGAATCTAAAATGGTTTCATCATATGTGAATGAAACTGCGAAGAAAGAATTCGTAAACTTCAAAAAGATTGTTTTGGAAGACAAATCAGTAAGTGTCTTAGTACACCTTTACACCGAAGTTTCAAAAGGACATGGTTTCGAAAAAGAAACTGCAAATTTATACATCTCAGAAACTGTAAAACAAATTGAGAAAATTTTACCAACGATTGATTTGAAAAAAATTAATGAATGGGTGAAGGATGTTGTTTGTGAAAACAACTATTCAGACGTAGACAACTTGGTTTATGTAAAACCTACAAACATTCTTGAGAGTGTTGACAGTAGAAAAAAATTGTTAAACAAATTGACTGAGACAGTTGTTGTACAAGAATCAATCAATCTTCCAGTAGAATCTATATTCAAAATTGCTGGTAAACAATTGGAAAATTATATTGAGAATTTAGATGAAAATTCCAAGACAGATTTGGCTAAAGTTTTGATGACTGAGGATACTCAATTATCTGAGGAGTATTCTGATTTGAAATTGAAAACGATTGAAGCTTTGGGAAAAATTACATCAGTTGATGATGATGTAACAAAATCAAAATTACAGGAAACTATCGACCAAATTCAACAGGACGAATATTCAAAAATCAATTATGTAAGACTTTATAGTCTCTATAATAATATTCAGTAACTTTCTCCGTCCTTCTTAGTTTGGATATATTTAGCTTTCAGAGTCTGTGAACGTTGTTTTACAGACTTTTTTGTATGTTGTTGTCTACCACGTAAAATATCCAATTGTTTGGTCTTAATAACCTTTCCCTTTAGCACTTTAAGTGCTTTTTCAATATTATTATTTTGTACTTGTACTACGAGCATATTCTGATAAATAATACGAAATAAATAAAAATTTGACCAACGGTGGTTTTTATGATATATTTTTATCAGCAATAAACATTTGTATGTCAAATAATATATGAAAAAAGGAAAAACTTCGCGTATAATCGGTTTCCCCGAAGCGAAGATTAACTACGGAACAGTCGATTCCAAATCACTCAAATCAATTTACCTAAACATTCAAAGTTGGGTGACCCCAAAAGAAGAATTTGAAAACTGTGAGAGGGCCGTTTCGGATCTCAGTAAATCAATAAAAAACTCAGTCTACGAAATGTTGGACAGAGGAATATTCAAAGAAAAATACATCGTAGATTTGGATCTCAGAACAAGTGGGATTGTATACGGAAAAAAGAGTTTCATGAATTTAGAAATTACATTTTTTATGAACGGTGAAATGGATTTCAAAGATCCAAAAATTAAGTTTTCACTCAAAAGAATTTGTAGAGAAATTTATTACAAAAACTTTATGAAAAGTAACTCATTTGAATTTACACTAACAAAAAAAGTAAAAGAACTCTAAGACGTATATTTATTAGAAAAATAATTATATGAGAATTTTAGGTTCGAACGAGGTTGGTAAGGGAATTTTAATCGAAATGGACGCGGGACACATATCCCCCAACGATGAGTTCAACAGAAGTATAATCGAGGAATCCAATAAGAATATGTTGGATTATTCTAAACCATTTGAATTCTACGCCGTACTTCAAAAGTATAATACACCGAACCGTAATGGTCGTGTGTACCCTGAGAGAATCCTAAAGAGAGAAGCCGATAACTATAAGAAGATGATTCAAAAGGGTGTTGCTCTTTCAGAACTCAACCACCCTGAATCTTCACTTATTGACTTAGATCGTGTATCACACGCAATCACCGATATATGGTGGGATGGACATATCCTTATGGGAAAACTAAAACTTCTGACTTCACCAGGTTTCCACGAAAGAGGTGTTGTATCTACAAAAGGTGACCAAGCGGCAAACCTTCTACGTCAAGGGGTTACACTTGGTATCTCATCACGTGGTGTTGGTTCTCTAAAAAAAGTGGGAGAACAAAACGAGGTACAAGATGATTTCGAACTTATCTGTTTTGATTTGGTTTCATCACCATCTACACCAGGCGCTTACCTTTTCACAGATCCAAAAGAGAGAAGTAACTTTGAAGAAAACTTAGAGGAAGAAAAGATGTCAAGAATTTCATCTTCTTCACAATCAACAGGAAAAGGTATGGATCGCTCTATTGACTTATTGAATAAATTGAATCATTATTTAAACAGATAATTTAAAACCAAAAAAATCATGGACGAAAAATACTTTGTTGCAAAAATCACTTATGATCTACCCGATGAGAACTCAGGAAAAATCAAAAAAATTAGAGAAGAAAAACTCGTTAGAGGTTTCAACGTAACCGACGTTGAGGCTAAAGTAACCAAAAGATACGAAGGATTTCCACACGATTGGAGAATCACCGCAGTATCTGAAAGTAAAATCGACGAAGTTGTAGAAAAGTAATTTTTACACTTATTCAGAATAATCCTCCACCAAAAGTGGGGGATTTTTTATTTAATTTCATTTGCAGGGGGTAAAAAAAAACTTTTTTTGATTTGGGATATATTTATAAGGTAAAATTATTCATTTAATTAATGGCAAACAATAAATCATTAGTAGAAGAAGCACTACTCCAAATGAAAAACTTGGAACAAGTAGTAGCGGAGAATGCAAAAGGAATACTTGCTTCAACAATGAAGGAAGAAATCTCTGAACTAGTAAAAGAGTCTCTCAAGGAGGCTGAACACGCTGAGGAAATGGAAGAACAAGAAGAAGATATCTTGGCTCTTGATATGGACTCAGAAGAATCTGACGAAGAAGGTGATGAAATGGAAATGGATTCTGATGAAGAAGAAATGGACGTTGAAATCGATTCTGAGGAAGAAGATGAACTACCTATCGATCTTACTGGAGCTTCTGATGAAGAAATCCTTAAAGTCTTCAAGGCAATGAGTGATGAAGACGGAATTATCGTTACCCAAGATGATGACCAAGTTCACATCGAGGATGAAGATGCTGACGTTGAATATATCATTCAAATGGAAGGAGAAGAAGAGGAAGATTCTATGATGGAAATGGACGAGCAAATGGACATGGACGTTGAAGTAGAAGATGAAGAAATTTCTGATGAAGAATTGGACGCGATGATCGCTGATATTTTCAATGAATCAGAAATGGAAGAAGGTGAAGAACACACCGAGGAAATGGACGAAGAGGAAGACGAAGTAGTTTACGAAATCGAAATGGACGAGGAAGAAGACATGGATGACATGGAAGAATCCGATGACGTTGTAGAATCAAAAATGACAATCAAACCTGTTATGGGTCACACCAAATCAGCAAAATTAACAACTAAGGCAGAAACTAAGGAAGCGGCTATCGAACCTAAGGGACGTGCTAAGGGTGTTGGTATGAACTTGAGTCCTAAGAAATTCGAATTCACCGAAGAGGAGATGGAAGAAGGAAAAGATTGGGGTTCAAAGAAACACGAATATAAGCGTGAAAAAGGTCACAAAGCTGGTGAAGGTAAAGACGGTCACTATAAGGACTACGAAGGTAAAGTTGGTGGTAACAAAGGTGACAAGTCTAAAACTCATGCTGGAAAGAAGGATTACGAAAAGTCTGAAGCTAAAGAAGCTGCAAGAACTTATGGTATGGGATCTAAAGAAGGTCGTGGATTGAGAAAAGGTATCACAAATAATCGTAATTACGTTTATGGTGATAACGGAGTTAAAGTTGAATCTATTAACAACGAAGTTCAAAGATTGAGAGAGAAGAACGAAGAATATCGTAAAGCTCTTAACGTGTTCAGAGAAAAGTTGAATGAGGTTGCAGTGTTCAATTCCAATTTAGCATACGCTACAAGATTGTTTACAGAACATACAACAACGAAACAAGAGAAGATTAATATTCTCAGAAGGTTCGATAACATCGAATCTTTGAAGGAATCTAAGTCACTCTACAATTCTATCAAGAATGAACTAAACAACACGACTCAAAATGTTGTGACTGAATCAGTAAGTAAGATTGAAAAATCACCAGCTTCAGGTTCAGCTCAGAATTTGATTGAGTCAAAAACGTATGAAAATCCACAGTTCTTGAGAATGAAGGATATCATGCAAAAAATAAATAAATAAAACCTAAAAATTAAAATTAAAATGGGTGCATTATTAGAAAGCGGTCTTGTTGGTAACATCGGCATGAAGCATTTGAAAGTTATCAAAGAAGACACAATTAACAAATGGGACAAATTAGGATTCCTCGAGGGTCTTAATGGTCACCTTAAGGAAAACATCGCTCAGTTGTATGAAAACCAAGCTTCACACTTAATCAACGAAGCTTCTTCAACTTCTGACTCAGGATCTTTTGAGACTGTAGTTTTCCCAATCGTAAGAAGAGTATTCTCTAAACTTCTTGCAAACGACATCGTATCAGTACAAGCTATGAACCTTCCTATCGGTAAGTTGTTCTACTTCGTACCACGTATCCAAGGTTACTCTGGTGGTACTTTCGATGGAACTCAAGGTCAGAGTGGTAATCACTACCCACCTGTAGGAGCTCCAGGATATGCTACAGCAGGTGATCAAGGTAATCCAAACGCAGGTTACACACCAGGTGATAGTTCAGGTTCTTACAACCCTTACTACACTAAGGATTTGTATGACTTGTTCTACGAAGGGAACGAAGCTGGTTTGAATCCTCCAGGTTTGTTCGACTACTCAAAAGGTAAGTGGTCAGCTATCACTGCCACAGTAGGTACTGTTGCATGGTCTGCTGAAACATCTGAGTTAGTTTCTTCAGGTTACTCTATCAATAACTACAGAAAGGTTATCCTTGAAATGAGTGGTTTCTACTCTGCGGGTGCTGGTCAATTGATCGGACCTAACGGTAACACTATGGATACAGAAGAATTCCTTTCAGGTTTGGTTATCCTTCCAACTACTACAACTTCTAACCAAGCAGGTTGGAACTTGGGTACTGGTCCATTGTTGTTCAGAGTTGTTACTCAAAGATATGGTAAGGGTATCGTACAATACGGTAACCAAGCATCTACAGTATGGCCAACTACAGGTTCTGGTGGTCAATACAACAACATCTGTAATGCTGATGGTAAAATCTACTTGGAAGTAGACCTTCAGACTCCAGTATGTGTTGAGTGTGGTCAAACATCACCTGATGGTTACACAGGTACTACATTCTCAGCATCTTCAGCAAACAATGCGGCTTTCACAGCTATCTACAGATTGTACAAGGAGCTTGAATTCGAAGATCAAATCGGTGAAGTTTCTTTCGACCTTGAGTCAGTAACTGTTTCTGTTACAGAAAGAAAACTTAGAGCTCAATGGTCTCCTGAATTGGCACAAGACGTTGCAGCATTCCACAACATCGACGCTGAAGCTGAATTGACAGCTTTGTTGTCTGAGCAAGTGGCTGCTGAAATCGACCGTGAGATCTTGAGAGACTTGAGAAAAGGTGCGGCTTGGAATTTACGTTGGGACTACAACGGATGGAAGAGACTTTCTACATCTGGTACTACTCCTTACACTCAGAAGGACTGGAACCAAACGTTGATCACAGCTATCAACCAACTTTCGGCTCAAATCCATAAATCAACTCTTAGAGGTGGTGCTAACTGGATCGTTGTATCTTCAGAAGTATCAGCTATCTTCGATGACTTGGAGTACTTCCACGTTTCTAACGCGGCTCCTGAACAGGATCAGTACAACATGGGTATCGAAAGAGTTGGAACATTGGCAGGTAGATACCAAGTTTACCGTGATCCATACTTCCCAGCTAACCAAGTGTTGATCGGACACAAAGGTACAAGCTTGTTGGATACAGGTTACATCTACGCTCCATATGTACCTCTTCAGTTGACTCCAACTATGTACAACCCATTCAACTTTACTCCTATCAAGGGTATCATGACACGTTACGCTAAGAAAATGGTTAACAACCGTTTCTACGGACGTATCACTGTTGATGGTGTTAGAACATTTGACTTGAACGAATTGAGATAATATTCTCAATTTTAGAACGAAGGGAGGGTTTCGACCCTCCCTTTTGTATTTAACGGATATTTATTGATAAAAAAAATATGTCATCCTGTGTTTGTAGAAGAGTAGATATTAAGAATTTGATGCCGACATCTTTGGTTATCAATTACACCAAATGTTCTGATCAACAGGTTATAACAAATTACGAAGTTCCACCAAATGAAACAAGAGAAATTTGGTATTTAGTTGGTAGTTTTTCAACAGCATCACCACCTTCATCCTATGAAATGAACAATGTCACATTGTGGCCTGAAGGGTGTGATGTAGAACCAGAAGAGGAAACATTTTTCATTTTATTCGAAGACAGTGATATAATGACATCGCAAGATAACTATGGTATAGAATACCAATATTAAAAAAAAATAATATGGCAAACAAAAAAATATCTCAATTACCAACTTTTACAGGTTCCACAGCTGGTACATGGGTTGTTATTAATAATTCAGGACAAACACAAACTTTCAAGGCTCAAACCACTAGTATTATGGGTACATCAGGTACATCAGGTACTTCAGGTTATGGTTTTGATTGGAAAGGTACTTGGAGTTCGTTGTTTTCATATTATAAAAATGATGTTGTATTTTACAACAATACTTCATATGTTGCCGAACAGAATATACCAGCGGGTCAAGCAGCTCCTGACGTAAATCCTGATTGGTCGATAATTGCCCAATCAGGAACCGCAGGAACTTCAGGTAGTAGTGGAACTTCTGGTACAAATGGTACTTCAGGGACAAATGGTACTTCAGGGACAAATGGTACGTCAGGTACATCGGGTGTTTCAGGAACAAGTGGGACTTCAGGAATAAGTGGTAGTTCTGGTACCTCAGGTACAAACGGAACTTCAGGAACAAATGGTACTTCAGGAACAAATGGATCATCAGGTACTGATGGTACTTCTGGAACGAATGGAACTTCAGGGTCCTCAGGAACTTCAGGTATTAATGGTACAAGTGGAACTTCTGGTATAAGTGGTTCATCTGGAACTGATGGAACTTCTGGAACAAACGGTACTTCTGGAACAAATGGTACATCCGGTACAAACGGGACTTCAGGTACCGATGGAACTTCAGGTTCTTCAGGAACGAATGGAACTTCAGGAACAAATGGAACTTCGGGTACGGACGGTACTTCAGGTTCTAGTGGTTCTTCTGGAACATCAGGGTCTTCAGGAACTTCAGGTTCTTCGGGAACTAACGGAACTTCGGGTACGGACGGTACTTCAGGTTCTTCAGGAACAAATGGAACTTCAGGAACAAATGGAACTTCGGGTACGGACGGTACTTCAGGTTCTAGTGGTTCTTCTGGAAC
>JACCDP010596524.1_pt1 | contig 18699 bp, 19 predicted proteins | sample 7445841 | NCBI WGS metagenome assembly JACCDP01 (sample SAMN15323441, study PRJNA562643) | freshwater metagenome | isolation source: river surface water | place: USA:Blue River Watershed | collected 2017-08-17
GGGGCATCAACGCTAAAATCAGAGGCGGAGAAGTTCAGCATACGGGTGTTGTCCCATTCCTCAAAAAGTTTGAGGCAACTGTCAGATGTTGTACACAAAACGGGATTCGTGGTGGAAGTGCTACTGTCCACTTTCCAATCTGGCACAAAGAAATAGAAGATATTATTGTACTTAAAAATAATAAGGGTACTGAAGATAATCGCGTTCGTAAACTAGATTACTCCATTCAATTCTCAAAACTTTTTTATGAAAGATTCATTAATGACGAGGAAATGTCCCTCTTCTCACCTCATGATGTTCCGACAGTTTCTGATTCTTTTGGGCTTCCTGAGTTTGATGATCTCTATGTGGCTGCAGAACGAAATGAGTCTATTCCAAGAAAGACTGTCAGAGCTCAAGAACTTATTCTTGACATTCTGAAAGAACGCGCAGAGACTGGTCGTATTTACATTATGAATATCGATCACTGCAATTCTCATAGTTCTTTTACTGATAAAGTCTGGATGAGTAATCTTTGTCAAGAAATCACACTTCCTACAGAACCACTTCAACATATTGATGATATTGATGGTGAGATTGCTTTGTGTATTCTTTCCGCAATCAATGTCGGTAAGATTCGTGATCTGAATGATCTTGAAGAACTTTGTGATCTTGCAGTTCGTGGTCTTGAAGAACTTATTGATTATCAAGATTACCCAGTCAATGCAGCAGAGTTGGCTACTAAATCTCGTCGTTCTCTTGGAATAGGTTATATTGGTCTTGCCCATTACTTTGCAAAACATGGAGTTAAATATGATTCTCAAGAAGCTTGGGACATGACCCATGAATTGACGGAGGCATTCCAATATTACCTACTAAAATCTTCCAATTCGATTGCAAAAGAAAAGGGACCTTGTACTGACTTTAATCGTACAAAGTATTTCCAAGGACTTTTGCCAATTGATACATATAAAAAGGATGTAGACGAAATTTCAAATCTAGGATATAAGTATGATTGGGAAGTTCTACGTTCCGATATCCAATTATATGGTCTCAGGCACTCAACATTGTCCGCACAGATGCCATCGGAGAGCAGTTCCGTTGTGTCAAACGCAACCAATGGAATCGAACCACCTCGCGGATACTTGTCCATTAAGAAGTCAAAGAAGGGTCCACTTAAGCAAATTGTTCCCCAATATGGGACACTCAAAAATAATTATACTCTTCTCTGGGACATGTCTGACAATACTGGTTATATTAACGTTGTTGCCGTCATGCAAAAGTTTTTTGATCAGGCAATCAGTGGAAACTGGTCCTATAACCCCGAAAATTATCCCGATAATGAAGTCCCAGTCTCAGTAATGGCTCAGGATCTTCTACGAACTTATAAGTTTGGATGGAAGACTAGTTATTATCAGAATACTCATGATCAAAAATCTGATGAAGTGAAGGAGGATACAACAAAACAACAGTTAGACAAATTACTTGATGAAATTATGAATTCTAGTGAGGAAGATTGTGAAAGTTGCAAAATCTAGTAAAGAAAAGGAGATTCAAATGGTACAAGGAATGACAGTATTTAACACCAGTACAGATGTTGATACCCGCAAACAACCAATGTTTTTTGGCCAACCACTAGGTTTGCAGCGTTACGATCACTACAAGTATCCTGTTTTTGATAAACTAACTCAACAACAACTGGGGTATTTTTGGAGACCTGAAGAGGTCTCTCTCCAAAAGGATCGTGGAGATTATCAATCACTTCGTCCAGAACAGAAACACATTTTTACTTCTAATTTAAAGTATCAAATCATGTTGGATTCCGTCCAGGGCCGTGGGCCTGGTATGGCATTTATTCCTTATTGTTCATTACCCGAACTTGAAGCATGTATGGAAGTATGGGGATTTATGGAAATGATCCATAGTCGTTCATATACATACATCATTAAGAACGTTTATTCAGATCCTGCAGAAGTATTTGATACGATTCTAGATGATGAAAAAATCATGAGTCGTGCAACGACTGTAACTGGTGCTTATGATGATTTCATTAATTCTGCACAAGAATACGGTACATCTGCAGCATGGAAGTTTGCACAAGAAGGAGCTGGATACGCTAGAGAAGATCGTATTGAACTCAAGAGAAAACTTTACAGGGCTATTGCAAATGTCAACATTCTTGAAGGTATCAGGTTTTATGTCTCGTTCGCTTGCAGTTTTGCGTTCGGAGAACTTAAGCTTATGGAGGGATCCGCTAAAATTATCTCTCTCATCGCAAGAGACGAAAATCAGCACCTTGTCATTACTCAAAACATCCTCAATAAGTGGCGTGAAGGAGATGATCCAGAGATGCAACAAATTGCTAAAGAAGAAGAGGGGTGGGTAACATCTGCATTTGAAAATTGTGTTAATGAAGAGAAATCTTGGGCTAAATATTTGTTCAAAGATGGTTCGATGATTGGTTTGAATGACAAACTTCTTAACAACTATGTTGAGTGGATTGCAAATCGTCGCATGAAATCGATCGGACTCAGACCAATGTATGATGTTCCTGCAAAAAATAATCCCCTTCCTTGGACAGAACATTGGATTTCCTCTAAGGGTCTTCAAGTTGCTCCACAAGAAACAGAAGTGGAATCTTATGTTGTTGGTGGTATTAAACAGGATGTGAAGAAAGATACTTTTGCTGGCTTTAAACTCTGATCTAAATAAAAATAACAACTGAATTGAAATAAGTTTTATGGTTACTCAAACTAAAATACCGAGGGTGGTTTCGGAAGATCTACCCTCAAATCCTTTTTCTTTTGAAGTTCTTGCACTTGCAGCAAAACAAAAATCAAATGCAAAGAAATCGGAAATTCTACAAAGATATTCTGATCCTTCATTAAAAACAATTCTAATCTGGAACTTTGATGAGACGATTGTATCCATGCTTCCAGAAGGATTGGTTCCTTATGCAAGTGTAAGTCAACAGAATGTTAGTTCTGGAAATCTCAGTGACAACATTGAGAGAGCTGTTCAAATGATGGGAGAACTTGATTCCAATTCTATTGGATCTCAAGATCAAGGAAGAACATCTATTCGTAAAGAATATACTTACTTCTATAACTTTGTAAAAGGTGGTAATGATCGTCTTTCAAGTATGAAAAGAGAGACCATGTTTATTAGTATTCTTGAAGGATTGCATCCTCTTGAAGCTGAAATTCTCATGCTTGTTAAAGATAAAAAGTTGCAAACAAAATATAATATTTCCAAACAAAATGTTTCTGATGCTTATCCCGATATTCAATGGGGTGGTAGATCATAAATATCCATAGAAATAGTATATAAAGGATATGGCTAGACAGGGAATTAATACGGGAACTGCTCCCAATGATGGGTTGGGAGATTCCCTGTTGACCGGAGCTATAAAAATAAATTCAAATTTTTCAGAAATTTATAATACTTTTGGAAATGGAAATACTTTAACTCCTATTACTGGATATGCAAATACTGCTGGTATCGCAACAGTAGCTCAAGGACTCACTGGAACACCAAGTATTAACGTATATAATATAGGTGTTACTTCTGCTATTAACGTCGGGGCTGCATCAACGTTTCAAAAATCTGTTCATTTTGAAAGCACTTTATTGATTGGAGATACTGATGAATTGCAAATTTTTCATGATGGAAGTAATAGTTATATTGACAATGCAAGCGTAGGAAATTTAATTATTAGAGATAGTGGTACTGGAATTCAATTAAAGAAAACATCTGGGGCATTAATGGGTGTTTTCAATAATGATGCTGGAGTTGAATTATATTATAATGGAGTTTTAAAGTTTCAAACCTTCCAGAATGGAGTTGCAATTAATGAATCTGTAGGTATTGGAAGCACTGCAGGTAACCCACCATATAGATTGACTGTGAGTGGTGTTGGTGCTACAATTACGCAAGGACTTGTAAATGCAATTGCAGATTTTACTTCAAGTGTTAATGGATATGGCCAATTAAATGTAAGAAATTCTTTATCGGGTACAAATGCATCTGGTGATATTGTTGTCACTTCAAATACTGGTACAGATACTTCTAACTTTATTGATTTGGGTATCAATAATACTGGATTTACGACAACAAGTTGGACAATCAATGGTGCATTGGATGGGTATTTATATACCTCAGATGGTAATCTATCAATCGGTGCAGCATCTGCAACCAAATATCTTTCTTTATTTGCTGGTGGAACTTTAGCCGCAAATGAACAAGTAAGAATAACTTCTATAGGTGTAGGCATAGGAACCACAAATGTAACTTCTAATCTTACTGTTGGTGGTGATGCAAGAATTAGTGGTGCAACAACAATCACTGGAAATCTAAATGCACCTGGAAATTATTATGTAAAACTCTCAAGGACATCAAATCAGACCATAACAAATGGTGCTGATGCTTTAATTGGATTTTCTGTAGTTAGTGATCCGAATAATTGGTATAGTGGAATTACAACTCGTACCACTCCAACAGTTGCAGGAACATATCATGTTGATGTAATGCTGAATTGGAATGCTGGAACGATTTCAACCGATCAAACAAATATCCAAATCAGAAAAAATGGAACTACATTTGCACTAAGTCAGGTTGGAATACGCACTTTTGCTTATACTCAAAACGCATGTGGAATCGTTACTATGAATGGAACAACAGATTATATTGATTTTACCGTTTATACTGGGAATCCAACCAGTCAAGTTGTTACTGGAACTGTTGATGGTGCCTGGACAAAGATGGAGATATTTAAGATAAATTAATATACGAAATCCTAAATAGCAAGGTGTCGCAAAAAATAGTACTATGACCCTAGATCTTCATAACTTTTTTAAGTATTATGATGAGAAGAACGCAAATCATGTAGCTGCTGTTCAGTGGTTGGAAGATAAACTTCCAGAAAAATTCCTAGATGATGCAGAAAGTGACTGGATTGGTATTTTTAGAACTAAACCACCAACTCCAGAAGTACTTGCAGTTCCATATTTCAATCAGGTAGATAACTATAGAGACGCACATAGAACTTGCAACAGTTCATCATGTGCTATGTGTCTTGCTTTCCTCAAACCAGGAAGCATTAAGGGTGATGACGAATATGTTAAGAAAGTATTTGCTATTGGTGATACAACTGATCACTCCGTACAGACAAAGGTTCTTGCGGGTTATGGCGTTAAGTCACACTTTAGTTACAATCTTTCTTTTGCTGACATTGATAAGAGTCTTGATAGAGGCAAACCAGTTGTGATCGGTATTCTTCACCGTGGTTCTCTAACTTCTCCCACTGGTGGACACATGTGTGTAGTAATCGGTAAGACTCCAGATGGTAAAGGATACTATGTTAATGACCCATATGGTTCACTGAATGATAACTATACTGGTCCAGTAACGAATGGTAAGAAGACCATTTACACCAAAGCAGTTCTCAAGCATCGTTGGTGCCCAGGAGGAAATGATGGGTGGGGAAGGATCTTCGACTGAGTTTAAAAAGAAAATTCTAGAAGAAGTGAAAAAACTCACAAATCAAGGTAAACACAAAGAAGCAAGTGAATTATTCGATATATACTTTCCAAATATAGGAGGACAAAATGGCAAGAATTGACCTACACAACTTTTTTCAGTTTTACGACGAGAAGAATCCTAATCACGTTAAGGCAGTTCAGTGGTTAGAAGACAATCTTCCTGTTGACTATCTTGGTGATAATGTAGAGTGGGCAGAGATTTACAGAGGAAAAAAGACTAGTGCTGGATCAGCCCCTGCTGCTCCAGCTGCTTCTACCCCTGCAGCAGGTGGTGATGATGTCCCAATGATGGGCATTAAATTGATCAAAGAGTTTGAAGGATGTCATCTGAAGGCATATCCCGACCCCCTCACGGGGGGACTTCCAATCACTATTGGTTGGGGATCCACTCGTAAGAAGGATGGTTCAGCATTCAAACTTGGTGATACAATCACTCAGCAAGAAGCAGATGATCTGTTAATCGGTCAGTGTAAGAACCAGTTTCTTCCTGCACTTCGTAAGATCCCACATTGGAATGAAATGTCAGATGGAAAAAGAGGCGCTCTGCTCAGCTTTGCTTATAATCTTGGTGCCGGTTTTTACGGTGGCGATAACTTTAATACTATTACTAAACGCCTGAAGAATAAAGAGTGGGACCTAGTTCCAGATGCTCTTTATCTCTACCGCAATCCTGGATCTAATGTAGAAGCAGGGTTAGCACGTAGAAGAAAGGCAGAAGGTGATGCTTGGAAAAAAGGATAATAAATAGTTACAATCATAACTGATTCTTGATCTTAACTGGTCTGAATCCACATACCCGAGTCCTCTGTGACTTGGTGAATACTTTACTTTTAAACAACTTTAGTTTGTTTCGTTTAGTACACACTGAGTCATAGAGGAATTTTTATGTCTTACACTTCAAAGGCGCTTGCTGCAGCGTCTGCGCTATTGGTTGGCGCGCCATCAGTTTTTGCAGGTAATGTTACCCTCCAAGGAAATTGTGTTAAAATTGGAACTTCGGATTTGGGAACTATCGGTTCGCAAGGAAACACCGCACCAGGTATTCTCTACGATTCCACTTGCACCTCAACCTTCAATCCGTCATACGATTATCTTACACCAGGAACTCCTTTTGAGGGATGGACGATTAAAGGATTAAATGGAACAGCAGTTCTTTTTAATCACACTAATAATAATGCTTCATACATGGGATCCAGTCCAGTAACAGGAACCAACGCAGACTACTCTGGTGTATTATACAGAGGAGTCACATTTGATAATCGTGCTGTATGGTCTGGTTCTACATCAAACTTTAATATTGAACATGATGTGAGATTTAATGATGGACAACAGTTTGTTGACATTAATACTCGTTTAGAGTTTTTAATTAATGTTCCCACACTGTACTTCGGAAGATTCACTGATCCAGACGCAAGAGCAGCCGCAGGAGATAGTTCATCAACACTTAACGTTAGAGGATATGCTGGTGGTATTCCAGCAACTAACGTAGTTCTATCAGAAGCATTAGCATCTAAGTATGCTCTGGGATTATTCACAGGACAGATTGGAGGAGTTAATGCTGGTGTAAGTGCTGGATGGACCAGTGATCCAGTTGACTATTATAATGGTGTGAATGATGGTAATGGTGACTATACAATCGGTCTTGGATTTATGTTCTCTGGTGTTAATGCTGGTGACATAATTAACGTTCAGTATGCATACATTTTTGGACCTTCTGCGTTTGCTGCTGGATCTGGTGCTGTTGCTGGTGGTGCTGGTGGATCTACCCCAACAACCTTTACTGTTACTGACGTAGGTTCTGCTTCTGCTCCTACAGCTCCTTCCACACCAACAGTTACAGGAACTTCAACAACAGATTCAGTTACAACTTCAACTTCATCATCAACTAGAACTGAAACTTCATATGTAACCAGAACTGTTAATTTTACTGATACTGATGGTAATCCAGTTGTAAGAACTTATGTTGATACTGTTGTAACAACTATTCCAGTTACAACCACGACAACTACAACAACACCAATTACTACAACAACTTATTCCGATAGTTCCACTACATCTTCAAGTGGAACACCAGTTGTTACAACTTCTATCTCTGATGGAACTGGAACTTCTACTGTCACTGCAACCGTTCTTGATGCTACTGCTGTTACCAGAACTGTTACAACCTCTTCAAGTGCTTCTTCATCCACAACTGGAACTAGAATAGTCACTAGAACGGTAACTGATACCGATGCATCTGGAAATCCAAGAACTAGAACTTATACCGATACTGTTCTTGACACCACACCAGTTACAACAACCACAACAACATCCACACCAGTTACAACTATTTACCATGCAGACAGTTCAACCACAGTTGTAGAAGGATCTTCTACATCTTCAAGTTCTTCTTCAAACGGAACCACAAGTTCCTCTGTGATTGCAACTGCACTTGATTCAACATCAGTTACAAGACCATCAGTTGCTCAGGCATCCGTTCAGTCATCAACTCTTCCAGTTGTAAATATTACCTTAACTGAACACAATGCTTCTGAAAATAGTGGTGTTCAGAGAATTGCAAGACATCATGCAAGAACTACTACAACTCCGATGGTCAGAACCATCACTACAACACCAGTCACAACTACGACCGATTCTTCTGGAAATGAAACCGTAACCAATGGAACTCCTGTTGATACTTATGAACTCTGGAATGATGTTACAATTTCACATACTTATGATTCGTTCTTTGGTCGTGTAGATCAACTAGAAGTTCTTGATGGAATTAATGATGGTATTAATGGACTTCTCAACCATGAACCAACCGCAGGTAAACAAAGATTAAGAATATTTGAGAATAATAGATTTGTTCAGTCATATAATGCTGATGGTTACAAAGCAGATTCCAAAATTTTCGGTGGTGGTTTTGAGTTTGATGTAACTAAAGGTTGGACACTCGGTTTTCAGTATAATAGAGTTAACATAAATCTGAACGGTGTTGATTCAAGTACACAACAAACTAAAGATCACTTCGGTGTATTCAGTGAACTCAGAGGTAATACATTTACTCTGAACACTAATGCTGCGATTGCAAATAGTAATTATAAGTATAATAGAACCGTAGAAGGCATCTTCATCAATGAAGGATCAACTACTGGTTCGGAATGGTGGATTTCTAATCGTTTATATTGGCATCTCAATAAATCAGTAAAACCATTTGTTGGATATACTGTCCAGAATGTAAACAGAAATGCTTACACTGAAACTGGTTCTATTCAGTCTGCAAGATCAGTTCAAGCCCACAATCAAACCACACATATTGGTGAGGTAGGAGTTAAGTTAGAAACTCGTTTTGGCGGTAAGAAAAATAATCTCTTTGGTGTCAGTGTAGAGGGTTCTTATGGAACTGATAGTTCTTATGATGTAACTGCTTCTCTAGATTATAGAGAAATGTTATTCATTGAGGGTTCTCATGGCGTAAACAACGGAGTTACTAATAACTCTGTTGCTGCAAAAGTTAAATTTAAGTTCTAATTCCTAAATAAGAAGGACATCATCACACGGACTGATGACTACTAAGAAAAACGAAAATGCTATGGGACAACTAATTCGTATATGTATCTTGGGTTGGTCTGCTGCTCTCCTTACCGCAAGTTATGCGGGTACTCTATCTAAGATGGATCCCACATTTATTGCGACAGTCTTCACTGCATCTGCTGCCACTTTTGGTATCAATACAATGAAAAAAGGTGGTGATGATGAAGATGAAAAGAAAGAAGAACCAAAAAGAGAAGAGTTTGTAGAAGCTCCTCCAGAACCACCTGCTCCAGTATCAGAAGAAGTCGCAGCAACTCTAGAAGAAAGAGTTGAAGCACTTGAGGAAGGTTTTGTACAACCTCGCACAGGCGCATGATGTCTAAATCTGCCAATAAAGGTAAGAAAGGTTCTGCTGGATCTAAACAATCCAAGCAGAACCAGGGCAATGCGACTGCTAAAAAAGCAAAGAATGGTGGAAAGAAAAAATGATTTATGAGGTATTATGCCACGCGAATGGAATACTCCAATTCGAGAACCCTGGAATCCTGTAATAAAGAAATGCCTTGATGCTGTTGATGAGCACATCAAGGCATATACTAAAACAGGAGATGACTGGCACTTATCACAAGCAGAAATATTAAGAAAGTATGTAAAACAATTGAAAGTTTGGATACATAAACAAGAGGGAAGAGAATGAAAAAACTGTATAGAGGGTAAGTACTAATTACTTTGAATGGAACTTTTTATACTGTTCTTTCTTTTGATTTTTCTGTTCTTTCTTGAGTAACTTATTAACTTTCTTGAGAGACTGACTTTTTTCAAACGCAAAATAAACTTGGAGTTCATAAGGGGTAAGGTCTTTGTTCAACAGTTTCTTACCCCTTACAAATATCTGTTGAACGACAGGTTTCATTTTACCTACCATCCATTCCACCAAAGATTTGCCAACGAGAGCCGCAGCAACAGAAGCAGTAGCAGTGGTGCCAGCAAGTATAACCTGTTCTTTTGGAGGAACTGGAACTTCCCCGATGATTGGTACTTCAATTACGGGCACTCCTAAATTTGTATTTGCGGTGGGTTGATCGGAAATATTCCGATTATCTTGAGTATCCTGAACAGGAACTTGGACTTGCGGTAAAACTGGTTGAGTATCAGGAAGTCCTCTGGTCTTTTCTTCTTTCTCTTCTTCTTGCTTTTTTTGCTCTGCTCTGACTGCAGCATCAAACTCTTCTTGAGTTGGAACATTAATCACTGGATACTTGATAGTTGTATCTGGTATATTGACGATAGGCATATCAATTTCAGGTATCACAGTTCGTTCTGATCTGCGAGTTACAGGAGGTTCTATTGTTGGAATGATAGGTGGAGGTTCACTTCTTATTTGGATTGGTTTGATTTCCATTTGCTACATCCTGTACTCGTGGATATTTCACAACAATATCAGCACAGATCTTTGCATAAGGACTTTGCGGATGGAACGAAATTCCATTCTTCATTGCTTCACCACACTTCAATAATCTGACTAACTCAAAATCAAGTCTTGCTTTATCTGCTTCTGCTTGTTGTCTCGTAATTTCTGTTCTAGCTCTTGTTTTGCAAAGTTCTTGTAATGATCCGTCAAGAGGAATAGAAAACCCAGCCGAAAGACCTACATTTAATGATCCAGTTTGATAACTTCCTGGATCATTATTCATATTGGTATTATTGTATCCGAAAGTTTGGAAGTTTAATGTTGGACCTTGACAAGAAACTCCAGCACCAAAAGTGTTCAAGGCAAAAGGACCCTGAAGTACCTGAACTGCCTGGTTAGTTACATTACCAGTAGCAGATGCTGAGGGTCCTGCAATGTTAGTATTTGATGGGGCTTGTTCTGCTTTGGATCTGTTTGATCCAGTCAAAGTCAACAGTAAAAGAAAGATTACTGAGTAAAGACTGATATGGTATTTGTTATAGAATCTTCTGTTGTTTTTCTGTCTATCCATGTTTCCTTTGCCACTCCAGGAGTCAGATAAGTCTCACTAAATTGGAATGGAGCACCTTGAGTTTGAATTGTGTAATTCATACCAGGAGCAGGAGTTCCTGGTATATTGATGTTGGTGCCAGTTACTGTGTAAGATGTTCCAGTAGAATACTCTATTTGTCTGATAGTTTCTACAACTTCAGTACGAGTTTTAGTTTCTGATGTGATGGTCCCACTGGTAAAGTTGGGAGTTACTGGTCCAGCATATGAGGGACTTATAACTCCCAAGACTGCAACCAGTCCGAGAGTTATGTGTCTCACTTGAATACGCTTAACTCAACAGTTCTTTGTGCTGTACCAGTTGATCCAGGACCACCAGCAGTTACGCTAGGAACACCAGTTCCACTCAGAGTACCTGTAAGAGTACCTGCAGAACCACCTAACTGAGTAGTAGAGTTGCCATAAAGGTTGGGAGAAGCAATTGTTCCATTAGCTGCCGACTGAGAGGTAACATCAACATCTGCAGTAATTGATGTTTCAGAGAAACTAAATGCTTGTCCGTTTGTATTGACGCCATAAGAACCTGCTCCACCAACTCCTCCAAGAGTTGTTACATTAATATTTGTGCCTGAAACCGCATATGAGGCACCGACTCTTTCTGATTGTACCGCTGCACCCTGAACGCTTAATTGAATAGAGTCAGTGATTTTTGATGTGATTTCACCAGCAAAAGCAGGAGTAGTGAAGAATAACGAAAAGATAAGTGCTAATCTTTTCATCGTTCTAGATTATTTGGGCGGCTTATTTATGGAATATATGTTACCAAAGTTGTGGTGAGGTTTCCACTATTGTCTACGTTTAATTTATACTTAGTTCCATTGGGAGAAGTTAAAATAACAGTGGAAACTCCAATAGTTACTCTACCAACACCATCTGGGCCAGTTGATGTAATATTATCTCCAAAATTAAGTTCTCTTGCAACTCCTTTTCTAACATTATTATCTAAAATTTCCAAACCACCAATAAGGGCAGTTACATTTGTAAGTTGACTACCATCACCTACAAATTGAGTTGCAGTAACTACTCCGGATGAGGTAATATTTCTGACTTCTAAATGTTCAGTTGTTGTAATTCCAGTGTTTAAAATACCACTAACATTAATTCTCGGACTTCCAGTTAAATTTCTTGCAAGTGTTGATATTCCTGCAGTGCTTGCATAACTTATTAAATTATTTCCATCACCTATTGTATTGTAAATTTCGGTAAAATTACTATTGATTTTACCCATTGCGATTCTCAATGGATCGCCCTGGCCATCATTAGGATTACTACCGGTATTGATCCCGAGTCTAGACATTAATTTTCCTCAGTCTTTCCCTATTTTTTTATTTATTGATGATTATAACTATTAATGGAATGATTTCAGATCATGCAATTCAATTTTCAATTTGGTAAAAAGAAACCAGATAAAAAACAACTCATTATAGTCGGAGTGGTAGTGTCAACTATAATTGCAACTCTCTCACAATGCACAGGAGTATCAGAACATGGACTTTGGGACTTATTGGACGAACTTCAAAGAAAGTATCTCCCGCAAGGTATTCTTAATGAGATTATACTACAAGATCCTAACAAAGTAAATCGTAGAGTTGGTAGGGATATTGATAGGGCTCTAAAAGATGTGACAAAAGAATACGATAGAATTATTGCAGAGTCTGATAAAAAATATAAACCACGATACCTAGAAGAAAAGAACGATGAGTCTTTATGTTACTCAGAGGATTGTAAGAAACTTGCACCACCAATAAGAATGTGTTCTCCTGTTTTTGAGGGAACTGATTGTTCCTGGAAACCGGAAGATAAATAAATAACAATATAACAGTACTTTTTATTGCAGGAAAATGAGAGCAGAAGAAATCAAGGGTCTCATGGAGGCCTATTCAAAGGTTCATGAGACTCCAGAAGTTCTCAGTGAAGAAGTAGAACAGATTGACGAAGCACCAATGACAGCTTTTCAGGCTGCTGGTGGTCAAGCAAAACTAGATCAAATTAACAAAAATAGAGGTCCAAGACAGGCAAGAGCTACTGCTAGAGATATTGAAAAACAAGGACAAGATAATTTATTTAAAGCTGGTGGTGGTCAAGCCGCGATAGATAAAGGTCCAAAAAGGAATGCGGGTCGTGGTGGAATGAGACCTACTCTCACAAGACAAGATATTATTAATAAGGGTACTGTTGCTGCAGCAAAACCTGCAAAGCCACAAGTATCAAATATTCCTCCTAAAGAGGGAACTGGAAAAGGAGGACCATCAGATATTAGAAGAGCCGCTACTCCTGCAGCACCTACAAAACCATCTGGTACTCTTGCTGCCGCAAAACCCGCTGCAACTTCTGCACCAAAACCTGCTCCAGCTCCTGCAAAACCCGCAGGATCTGCAATGGATCAGTGGGCTAAAGCAAATCCAAAACTTGCTCAAGCGCAAAAAATCAGACAACAAGGTGGTTCAAGATCAGAAGTCAACAAAGCTCTTTATGATAAAGGAACTGCAGCTGCTGAAAAAACTCCTACAGTAGTAAAAGCTGGTGTAGACATCTTTGATCTAGTCAAAGGTCATCTACTGGATGAAGGTTATGCAGATAGTGAGGAGAATGCACTCGTAATGATGGCAAACATGAGTGAAGAGTGGAGAGAGTCCATCATCATGGAACTCAAGAAGTCAACTCTCGCATCCTATGTAAAGAAGGCTTCTAGAGATGCTGCTAGTAGATCGTTTGAACATGGTGAAAGTGAAAAACGCATGTATGAACCAGATGAAGAGGATGAAAAAGAAGAAAAGAAACTTGAAAATAGACAAAAAGGTATTAGCCGTGCTGTAGATAAGATAACTAAGGAGTCACTAGATGACATTGGTGAAATAATTCTAGAGCTAACTGGTGGTAAGGGTCATCCAGGTTACAAGGCAGGTTCAAAGGATCACGGCCCAATGCAAGATGGTCACCCTGCAGATACTATGAAAAGAAGAGCCGTAGGTGGTACAATGTCCATGAGACATGGCTATCATCTGGATGATATGGATGATGAAGATGATGATGAGGATGATTACGAATCTACTCTTAAGCAACAAGCGAGAGATGATAGAGAAAGAACTAGAAAACCTTTGAGAAAACTGGTTAAAGCTGCCAGAAAGAAAATGACAAAAGAAGAAGTTGACATCAATGAGAAGATGGAGAAGTGGATTCAAAAGGTAATTGATGAAGGTAGATACACCAGTTTACAAGCTCTTTCTCGTGAATCAGAAAAGCGTAAAGCAGACAAGGAAAGAGGAAGACCAGAAACTGAATCTGAAGTACACGGCAGATTAATGATGGGTAAATTCCGCCCAGGTGCTTCTAAAGAAGAAAGAGCTGAGGGTGGTCGTCAGAGACTTAAGGACAGAGGAAAGGTTCCCAAGAAAGGTGGGAAGGACATGTTTGAAGAAGTTCTTGAGTACCTAGTTGCCGAAGGTTATGCAGATACGAATGAGGCTGCAATCTCCATCATCGCAAATATGGGTGAAGAGTGGATGGTAAGTATTTTTGAAGAGATTGAACAACTTGATGAAATCTCTCAGAAGACCGCTACTAGAGCATATGCTCGTGGAACAAGTGATGAATTTGAGGGTCTAGATGATTCTAGACGAGTAAATAGAAATATAAGACTTAGAGATCGTATTGAGAAGAAGTTTGGTAAAAAAGCAGCAAAACATGCTGATAGAGCAGCACACGCACAAACTTTTGGTCGTAAAGGTGCTGGTGGTATGCCCCCTAAACCAAAGAAAGGAGAATAATTAAAATATAACTTTGGGGGTTGACTAACCCCCTTTTTTGTGACTATAATAACTCTGTCCGGGTTCAAAGGATAAATAAGGCTCAGTGAGTTAGAGAGCTTTTAATGATTAAAAAATTTATAACTTTTATTTTTAGTTGGAAAAAAAATAAAGAATTTGAAAAAAGATTAGAAGAGTTGCAAAAGAGGGATCCTTTTATTTACAAATAATTATTATGAGTCGAATTTTACTAGCATTTGGTGATAGCCATACAGCTGGAGCAGAGATTGAAGAACAATATAACTATGAATGTTATTCAAAAGCTTATCCGAGTTATATTGCAAAGTATTATGGATTTGAATATGAAAATTATTCCCAAGCTGGATGTAGTAACGATTGGCTATTAAAAAGATTTAATGATGCTATTAAAAAATCAATAATTAATAAAGATAAAATTTTTATTCTATTCAACTTTTGTGAAGCGACAAGGACATACATTGAAATACCTACTCCTTCAGAATTTGAACAAAATTGGGATGAAAATTTTTATGGTCCTTTACATTTTTATTCCCAACATTTGACAAAAAACTTTTTTATAAATCAACCAGATAACCCATATAACAAATCAATTAAAAAACACTTACCAGTTTATCATCATTACATATCATTGAATAATGATAAAATGTTACATGAAAAAGCATTAAATCAAATATTTCATATTCAATCAATATGTGAAAGATATAATATTCCTTTTTTATTTCATAGTAGTTTTGATTGGTATACTGGAGATTGGAAATTAATAAGTAAAAAAAATTACTATGGGCATCATTCAAATCTAACAACAGACTATGATGTTAATATAGATGCACCTTTGATGTCATCATTGTACTCTTTTTGGGGAGTTGCTAGTAACCATCCAAATTGGAAAAATTACCAAAAAGAATCTAGATGGAGTGGGCATTATCCCGAGGAATATCATAAGTACTGGGCTGCAAGATTAATTAAATTTATTAATGAACAAAAGATACTTGAGGATTGTGACTAAATAAAAATTATATAATTTTAAAAGCTTTATGAGCTATGAAAACCCTTGGCTCTACGATGGAGAGGTTTTTGAGTCTGATCATATCCAAGATCATTTTGGTTTTGTTTATCGCATTGACTGCCTTGAAAATAATCGGAGTTACTTTGGGAGAAAGTATTTCTGGAGCTTCAGAAAGAAAAAGGGTGCAACTCGAAGATCTAAACAGGAATCTGATTGGAAAAAGTATTATGGATCCTGCCCAGAACTTAAAGAAGATATCAAAAAATACGGAAAAGATAAGTTCAGGAGATTCATAATTTCTCTACATGATTCGGTAGGTAAAACCAATTATGAGGAGACCCGTCAGTTGTTCCTAAATAATGTCCTGACAGAGGCCCTTGACACTGGCGAACCTCGGTACTACAATAGCAATGTACTCGGTCGTTACTACAGGAAGGATTACTTTCATGGAACATCAGCTCATTGACAACGTTGAAGATCTGAAGGATAGTATTATTGACCGACTTCATTATCTTGCAGAAATGGGAGATTATATGAGTGCTTGTGCGGTTTATGAGGAGTTTCGTGAAACGATGTTGGTTTCAGAATCTTAAGTAATTGACAAAACCTAAATAAAAACTTATAATGACAAAAGCCCACTTATGTGGGTTTTCTTATAATGAGAGTTTGAAGTGACATTTAGAGCCTAGGAGATTGCCCCTTGAGAAAGGGGAAGTGCGCTTTCTCTATTAGGATGTAGAGTTCAATTAATTTAAATGCAAAATTTCTTTACAGTAGCCGTTCCTCTAGTAGCAATGGTTACAACCAACACGGCAACACTGCCTCAAGTGTTTCCTCCTCCCCCTGCGAGTGGTCCTCCACCATTCTCTATCATTCAAGAGGAGCCTACATCAAAGACAGCAATCCGAGAGGTTGCACCAGAAAAGCCAAAAGAGAAAAGGCTAATTTGTAAAGGGTGTAATGAAAATGAAAATGTTGCCCTGGAATATTTCCAGGACATTGGAGTTAAAGACAGAAACGCCCTTGCTACCATCATGGGCAATATTCGTCAGGAATCAACTTTTGTTCCTAACATTTGTGAAGGTGGTAGCAGAACCAGTTGGAGTAACTGCGGTCGTGGTTACGGACTGATTCAATGGACATCTGCCAACAGATATTATGGATTGGGTGATTTTGCTAAGAAGTATGGTGGTTCACCATCAGGACTTCACACGCAACTTCGTTATCTTACGAATGAAGTCCAATGGAAAGAGATTGAGAGTAGGATGAAAACTCCTGGAAAGTCTATCAATCGTTACATGGACTATGCGTATAGTTGGATTGGTTGGGGGCATCATGGTGCTCGCACTTCGTATGCTCATGATTATGCCAACCGACTGATCACGGTAGAAGTTTGATACAATAGAATAGGAGGGAGGGGTTGACAAAAAACCCTTCCCCCATTATAATAACTACATACAAAACATGCCCCTGTAGCTCAGTAGATAGAGCATCGGCCTTCTAAGCCGTTGGTCGTGGGTGCAAATCCTACCAGGGGTGCTTGACTTTTTAACAAAAAAGTCTTATAAATAATAACACTTAGGTCGAAAACAATGTCTTACCCAATGCCCAAACAGTTTACCATTCTCGATTGCCGCTATTGGCATATTGAGGGTGCTCCCCTGTTTGCGGATATGGAAAGACATATGTAAGATGTTTAATCCATAAAAGCAAAAGAAGGGGAGAGAAACCAAAAGTTTCCTCCCCTTTTTTGTTGTCTGTGACAGTTTCCTAAGTGTCCACCAACCTCCCCCCAGAGATTTGACGGTGGTACATTAGCCAAGTGGTCGAGAGACCAAGAACCTAGACAACTGAATATTTATCCATATTATGAATGGGTCTGTAACTCAATGGTAGAGTAACGGGCTTTTAACCTGGAAGTTGTGGGTTCGAGCCCCACCAGACCCATTTGGGAGAGTGGCTACTGTTGGCAATATGTGTGGCTGCGGTCTGTAAAACCGTTACATCGGAACCATCGGGGGTTCAATTCCCTCCTCTCCCACTGCATGATCTGCCCAATGATACCATTGGTAGTGGATTGTGCTCTTGGCCCATTAGCGTAGCGGTCTAACGCGCCTCTCTGTCCAAGAGGAGATCAGGGGTTCAAATCCCCTATGGGTCGTTGGAGATCATCAGTACGAATCTCCACGCATTCTTCAGAGGTTGCCAGTTTGCAGAAGAATGTCGTAGTAATAACTGGAATTGGGGAGGGATTTCTAGCCACCATCGGATGATGGCAGGATTCATAAGGCTACGAAGCGTAATCCGTAAGTAACTTCGTGTGGGATACCCCTCTCATCTGGCGTAGTAGACAAATTGGTAAAGTCACAACCCTTTCAAGGTTGAGTTTGCGGGTTCGATCCCCGTCTACGCTTCCACCAGGTGTAGCTCAGTTTGGTAGAGCACTCCGTTTGGGGCGGAGAAGTCGGAGGTTCAAATCCTTTCATCTGGACTTGGAAATGTATGGACTACGGGTTGGAATAGAGTTGATCGCCTATTTCAATACTTCAGGTTCAATTCCTGAATTTCCAAAACGGCAACTGGATGTCGATAGTTGGGATTGCGATGCTTCTTATTGTATATTGCAAATACAATAAACGTTGGCGGTGATTTCAACATCCTTATGGGAACATAGCTCCAATTGGTAGAGCACATGATTGAAGATCATGGTGTTATCGGTTCAAATCCGATTGTTCCCTCTTGACCTTTATGGTCACGGAGATTCACTTCCTCCGTTATGAAACTTCGGTTGGTTAGTGATAGGTTTTTCAGTCCGAAAACTGAAACTGGTAGGTTGTTGATATCGACTCCTAC
>JACCDP010804494.1_pt1 | contig 18698 bp, 19 predicted proteins | sample 7445841 | NCBI WGS metagenome assembly JACCDP01 (sample SAMN15323441, study PRJNA562643) | freshwater metagenome | isolation source: river surface water | place: USA:Blue River Watershed | collected 2017-08-17
GCATAATATTTCATCAAATGTATCAAAATAGGCTCATTTCCTATTTCAATCATTGGTTTAGGTTTTAAGTGAGATTCTTCACTTATTCGAGTTCCGAATCCACCAGCCAAGATTACAACTTTCATAAGTACCCCCTAATTACGCCCATTCATCATAATATAAATTATTATAACCAATAGAACTCAATTCATACTTAAAAAAATTGATAAACTCATTAGAACCACATATGTATATCGGGGTATTTTTTTTAGAAAAGGATGCTATATCCGATGCGGTAATTCTTCTATTAATTGCTAAGTTGCTTACTTCTTTGGTTAAAAATACCTTTAAATTATCCCCTAATTTATTCTTAATTAAGTCAAAATCAATAAGATCTTTCAATTTTTTAGCAGAATATAGAATAGTTAGATGATTTAGTAAACCTTCTTTTTCATAGAAATCAATAAAAGATAGGAATGGGGATATACCTGTACCACCAGCAATGCATAGAATTTTTCCATTATCCATTGGAGGCAGAAAATCTCCATAAGGTAATTTAATTGTACAGAAAGAGCCCTCTTTTAACTCATTAAAGATTTTAGTCGTGTATTTACCTTGTTTTTTGATGATTAACCTTATTAACTTATCAGCACGATCATAAGAAGCAAAACTAAAAGATCTAGATTCAGGCCATAAAGCAGAGGAATCAATTAGGTCAAGTGTGAGTTGTAGGAACTGACCAGGTTCTTGATGAATTCTTAATTCTGGTAATAGATAGTACTCGTTAATCATCTCTGATAATGAGTTGACCTTTACCACTTTTGCCTTAGAAACAATACTCATGAATTAAAATTTCTCAAAGAATTTATCAAAGATAGAAAGCATATATGTCATTTTTTCATTATCAATTCCAGGATATACTCCAACAACAAAAGTATTGTTCATGATGAAATCCGTATTTTTTAATTCTCCTACAACCCTATAATTAACACCTTCATAAGCTGGTTGTCTGGTAAGATTGCCAGCAAATAGCATTCGAGTAAGAATATTATTTGATTCCAAATGATGAACAATATCATTTCTGACAAATGGTGAGCCCTCTCTTACAGATAGAGGAAAGGCAAACCAGGATGGATCAGAATTTTCAGTTGCTTTTGGAAGAATTAAAAACTTCTCATATTTTTTTAAATGGTTATATAAGCTATTGAAATTTTCTTTTCGTTTCTTAATAAAGTAGGGTAATTTTTTCAATTGAGCTACGCCAACAGCTGCTTGCATATCTGTAATTTTAAGATTATATCCAACATGAGAATAGATATACTTATGATCATAACCATAAGGTAAGGAGCCCATTTGATATCCAAATCGTTTACCACAAGTATTATTTGCACCGGGTTCACAATAGCAATCTCTACCCCAATCTCTAAAAGATTCAATTAATCTTTTATAAATGAATTTATTAGTTAAAATTGCTCCACCTTCACCCATGGTCATGTGATGAGCAGGATAAAAACTTACAGTAGCAGTATCTCCAAATGTGCCCACCATCTTGCCTTCATAAGTAGAACCAACAGCATCACAGCAATCCTCTATTAAATACAGGTTATTTTCTTTTGCAAATTTTGTAACTTCTTTTAGGTTAAAAGGGTTGCCTAAGGTGTGGGCAATCATTATAGCTCTAGTTTTTGGTGATAAGGCCTTCTTCATCTCTTCAACGTTGATGTTGTATGTTTCAACATTAACGTCAACAAAAACAGGAATCATTTGATTTTGTACAATAGGATTAACGGTTGTTGGGAAACCAGCGGCAACGGTAATCACTTCATCACCTGGTTTTAATCTTCGATCACCTAGTTTAGAAGATGTTAAAGGTGAAATAGCTAATAAATTAGCTGAACTCCCAGAATTTGTAAGTAAACAATACTTTTGATTCATGAATTGGGAAAATTCTGATTCAAATTGTTGAGCAAATCTACCAGAGGTTAACCAAAAGTCTTCAACCGATTCCAGAAGTAAAATTATCTCTTCTTGATCAAATACTTTACCAGCTACAGGAATCAATAACTGCTTTTTTGAGGAGTGTTTATTAAATATCTCTTTAGACAACAAATTAATTAAATTATTTTCCATAATTTCCCTAATTAAATATATCATGATTTAGGAGAAAAGACATCGAAAAGTTTAATAACTAAGAGCCATTATTTTCATAAGATTAAATGGAGGTTGAATCAAAATTTTAAATCAATTTGAGAAAAAAGATAAAATATTTAGTTTATTTTAAATTATTGGATTCCTTTTGGGATTTCATTTTAACTAAAACTAATTTCCGACTCAAAATAAATAATAAGAAACTACCTATAAAAAAACCCAAAGTAAAGAATTCATTTGATCCAAGATAAGCTACAAGAAGCGTGATTAAAAATATTATAATGGCTGTAATTAATGATGGAATAGTGAGTAATTCTTCAAGAAATGATCTTAAATATGTTGCATAATTAGAGACGATAATTTGAAAAAACCAACCAATAATAAGAAAAAGTATAACTAACCAAGAAGAAAACCTATATGAAAAAAAATATGAATAGAGAAAAATAAATATTATTGCGGCAAGGGTTCCTGCTCCATAAGTAAATAAAGATAAAACTAAATTTTTCTTAAATTGTAGAGACATACCATAAAATTTACTATATTTTCTTAGTCGAACCATATGCGGTACTGATAAATGTACCCAAAATAAAGAAAATGAGGAAACTGATGAGAATAATGTAAAAGTGATTCCAAAACTACTCGTAAAACTAGAATCAAAAAACAGAAAAGCAAGTATAGAAAATGAATTAAAAATTACAAATCCGCTAAACCAACTTAAACTATAACGAGGTAATAAATTACTAAATAAAATTTTCTTGGAAGTATTAGTATTTTTATAAGCAACTATTTTTTTAAAAGATAAAAACTTATGATAAAAAAATATAGTTAAGATTAGTACTAGCATTGTTGTAATTACATATGAAAAAACAATACCTAATAGTAATAATTTTAAAGAAAGAAATAAAAACAATGTTATATAGTGAACAAAATTATTAATTAATTTAATTAACTGTGCAAAGAATAATTGCCTCATACCTTCAAAAACTGATAATAAGATAGTAATAAATAAATTAAATGATGAAGCAAAAGAAAAAAGCAACCAGGGAATGAACCAAACACTAAATTGCGTAAATGACCTCAGATAAAATATAGTAAATCCAATTGAAAATACTAAAATAAATGAAAGAATAAAAATCTTAAGAGTATGAATAAAAATGATATATAAACTTCCATAAAAAAATTGTTCACTATTAGTCTTAAATAATATTCTTTTTCCATTAATTTCATTCTTAGAAAATTCATCTGAAATAATTTGAACTGCCAAAGTCGAAAAACCTAAATCAAATAAAGAGATTAAAGAAACAAGACTAGTGAACGTGAACCAAAAACTTAATTGAATATCATTTACAAAATAAGGTAATAAAATAATAGTAACTGGACCACCTATAATTCTAGTAAAGTAGTTCAATGCAGTAATTACACTTAATCTATTAATTATTCTATTCATTTAAATGTTGGTACGAAACAAGAGATGAAAATCAAAAAATTGTCGATTATGTTGAAAGCAGACCTAAAAGCTTTATAATTTTTCATATAAACTTTAATATTAATTTCGTTATATTTAAATCTAGATTTGAATAGATAATAATACTTATTAAAATAGACATTGTAAATTTTCCTATGAGCAATTATTTTTTGTATAGATGAAAACCTTCGGTCAAGCAACTCAAGAGATCTATAAAAATCAATTACAAAATATTTTGCAATATTACTAGAAAATGAATTAATTCTTGAGGGTAATGGTTCAACTAAAATATTTGAGAATAAAAATACCTTTATACTTTTCAATTCGAATATAGGAAATATATGAGAAAAAGTAAATCCTAAATATTTATCAAAGTTTAATTGATAAATTAGATCCTTAGAAAATATTAATGAAGAGATGTATGTCATATGGGCAATATAATTTTGGAAGAGTATATTAATATCATTGATGAATAAGTCTTCAAAAACTTTTTTTCTAAAAGAGTTTTGATTTAGTATGATCAAATCTACTTCATTTATTTGAATAAAGTTGAGTAAATTCTCGAATTCTTTGGTATTGAATGTATCATCATCTCCAAAGAGCCAAACATATTTAGTGTTAGGTGTTTGAAGCGCTTGAATAAAATTTTTTTCGGCACCAATATTGGAATTATTCTTATTATAGTAAATAAAAGGATAAGCTAAGGTATTCAAAATTTCATTAGTTTCAAAATTATCAGAATTATCAAATATGTATATAGGAATTTCAAATTTTTCAATACATTTTATTAAAAGTGATAGGTTTAGAAATAATTTTTGGGGTCGATTGTAAGTGGGTATTGAGATAGAAAGTAATTTGTTCATTTTAAGGACTGTACCAAATTTACTATTTTTTTAAGATTATCTAATTCACATGAAGAATTTAATAATTCAGATAATAATAAATAATTGTTCTTGTTAATTTTGCTAAAATCGATTTTATCTAGCTCTCGTATCAACTCTTGATTGAAACGATATTTAATGATTTTTGCAGGATTTCCACCAACAATAGAATAAGGTTCAGTACTTTTTGTTACGATCGAACCAGCTGCAATTACTGTCCCCTTTTTTATGGTTATTCCGGATAGCAGAACACTTCCATGACCAACCCAAACGTCATCTTCGAGTGTAATTGAACCCTTCGAGAAAGAATCAATTTTATTATTCAAGAAAAAAGTATTGAAAGGATATGTGCTGGGGAGGTGATAATTGTGCTCACCACCTAGAATAAAATATACATTAGTTGAAATTGAACAAAAGTGCCCAATCGATAAGAATTCATTTTGCGCACCGTAACTATGAATTGCATTTATTAAACCATAGGTGTAAGAACCCACCTTTATTTTCTTAAAATCGATTTTATTACTAATTGAAGTAAAATTATGAGGATTTAACTTTCTCCATTTTATTTTCAATAAATTAAGTTCGAAATCTTTTTTTAATAAATACAAATAATTTTTAATAATTTTTAACATCATTTTTTATAATATCAAGTAATGAAAACATAGTCAATTCATCTGGTTCAAGGTACATTCCTTCTCCCCATTCATTCCATGCGTTAAAAAACAAAAAATCAGACTTATTTTCAAAGGTTCTAGAGTTATAAGTATCAATTAATTGTTTAAAGTTTCTTGAATTGAAACGTTCAATTATAAAACCCCTCTTAGAGTGTCTAGGCGTATTATCCCAGGAGGGAAATAGGGAAAAATATACTGGTTTGTTTGTTCTTACATGAAATTTCTTAAGTAAGACTTTCAATATTTTATTTTGGGATATTTTGTATACATAAGGTACTTTAAAATATTCATTTAGAAATCGAAAAAACTTTCGAATCAAGATGTCATTATTTTTTAATTTGATCAATGAAAAATCTGGCTCTCTAATCATTACCGAATTAGAGGATTCATTTATGAAGTCTTTATCTGAAAATATAGTTTGGATAATAAAAATTCCAGGAAATCCATTCTCATTTGCTAAAAAATTCCAACGTTTTATCATAGAATCAAAATTTGTAATTTGGTTTGTTTTGAATATTATTAAAATAGGCATTCCATTCTTCTTAATATAACGGCTATCTTTAAAGAAGGGTAAAAAGTAATTAAAATGATTGTCCCAGTCTTTTTGAGCACCATAGGTTTGTTTAATAAGTATTTCACTAGATCCATTCCAAGATTTTTTCCAATCATGATTAGCCCAATAGAAGCAAAAGTTTTGTTTTACATTTGAATTTAAAAGAATCTCAATAGGTTTTTCTAAAATTAAACGACCTTCAAACCAGTAATGATAAAAAGCGAAACCATAAATGTTATAAAAGGAAGAAAGTTGAAATTGCCATTCATGAGCTTTAATATCTAGAAGATTATAGTAATTGGAATTTAGAGGAATTTTTGGTTGAACATGGTTTTTAAAAAGTTTTTTTGCAGATTTAACTTTTGTCCATTCTGTGAAATCTTTACCCCACCACTCATCGTTTTCTTTGACATTATGAAATTGAGGTAAATAAAAAGCAATTTTTTTGATCATAAATAAATTTTATATAGAAATCTATAAAATACAATAATTTTTTTACTAATAAAAAGTGATAATATAAGGAAATTTATCTTTAAGTATCTTGATCTAAATAATATTTCTTTTAAATAATTCTTATTAAAATCAATGAGAAAACTTATATTCTTAATATTTACCTTAGAATCCATCTTTATAAATACAATAATTCCTGAGTAAATATAAATAATTTTTGTTAAAAGGATTATGTTTAATGATAAATTGCTTAAAGAATAAAAGAAATATAAATCTTTTTTTCTATTAAACTCGTCAATTCTCTTTAATGAGTATGCAGATGTCATTGTGCTGTTTGAATGAATACGGTAGAAATAATTTGTAGAAGAGGAATAAATTACAATTCTGCATTTATTTATCAATTTGTAAGAAAGATCTAAGTCTTCAAAAATTGTGTCTTCTTTAAAAGAGATATTGTCAAATAGTTTTCGTCTGTAAATTTTGTTTGTTGGACTGAACGTAATTAATTTGTTATTGGGCAATTCTTCTAATGCCGAGTTTTTTGTAAATTTTATACTAGTTGATTCTAAATTTAATCTTTTAAAAATTAGGTCATTATCAAACTTAAATTTAACAAGAGGGCAACAAACTAAATCCACGTCTTCAATAGTAAAATAGTGGGTTAATTTAAGGAAATAATCACTGGGAATTAAGTCATCGGAATCAATGAATGAAATTAAACTATTTTTAGCTATACTTAAACCAAAATTCCTAGCTTTTGATTGACCTGAATGATCTATTCTGTATATTTCAATAAAATTAATTTTGGAATACTTACTTTCTATAAATTCAAATGATCCATCAGTTGAACCATCATCTACAATTATAAGTTGGATACTGAATGATCCTTTTTGATTGATTATTGAATCAATACAACTAGAAAGATAATTTTTTGAATTATAAACTGGGATAATTATACTTATAGATAAATCATTATTGAACATAATTCATTTTAATTTTTATAGTGCTAATTTTAAGAGTTAAGTATAATAATAAAAATGGATTAATTAAACTAAGATAATTCCATGGGGAACCAAAAGGACTATGAAGATAAAAAAATAATGTCATTGCTACAATAATTGTTGAAAAAGGAAAGAATTTATTTCTCTTAACGTTTGAAAAAGCCGAGTAAAAAAAATAACCTGAAAAAAACGAAAAAAATAATGACCCGAAATAGCCAAAATCACTTATTAACTGACCGTACATCATTATAATGTTTGTACGCCAAATAGAGTCTTGAAGTACTATAGTATCTGAAAATTCTTTGGGTAAATTACCAATCAATATTCTATATAAATTATAGAACACATTAAACACTCCATATCCAAAATGAAGGGTTCCATCGAAACTTTCGAAAAAATTATCGAAACCATAATACCCACCAAAACCATAATTTGAAAATGTTATGAAAATCTGATTAAAATCAAAACTACTATTTCGGAGAAATATGGTAATCAAAAGTAAAGAAACAAAAAACACACCAGATATTAAAATAGGTACTAAGTTATAAATTCTAAACCTAGATTTATTAGGGAAAACCATAATACTCAATAAAATTCCAACAACAAATAGTAAAACTGAAGCAATTAAAACTTGTTTAGCATTTATTAAAGTCACTTTAATTATTGAGGGAAATAAAAAAAATAATGAAGACAATTTATTAGAATTCTTTTTTGCCAATTGAAATAAGATTCCCCCAAAAAGAGAAGATGAATAAACTAGTGTGGAGTCAATTTGAAGAAATATTCTTGTAGATAAAGGATAATCAGGATTATTGTAACGAAGGAAGGCAAAAAATTCATTTACCTTAATTAATTCATCTAAATCAAAGAAAACATTAAGACCAATGTCATAGTAAAGAAAGAAAATCAAGGTAAAGAGAAGAGATGAAAACAGGATAAATCTACCTATAGATTTTAAAAAGCTAAAATTTGGTTTTGCTAAAAAGGAAGGCTTTCTATAAGGAATTTGAACGAATCGTGAACCCAATAAAAATAAGATTAAGAAAAAAAAAGACCAAATAAAAGCGTTTATTGATATTAAATAATTATCTACAATAACCCACCCAATAATCAAAGAGATGAGAATGTAAAAAAATTGGTAAGAAGAGATTATATAAGCATAAAAGTAACGGTTTCTTAAAAAGAGAGTATTGTAGGAGAAAAATGAAAATACAATAACCCCGAAAATAATTAATAAGAAACGCTGATCAAAAACATCAATAAATATGTAAAACATATTATTTAAACCAACTTTTATAAAAGATTTGAAAAGAATCCCTTTGAATATTGAAAGTATTCTTTTGATTAAATGTGCTTCCATCCTCAAAATGTACTATATTTGCACTTTGTGAGACAAAAATCTTGTAGTTTTTCAATCTAGCTAATTCAGCAAGATGAAGTTCTTCAAAATATAAAAAAATTTTAGAGTTAAAAATTTCAAATTGAAGTTGAAGAAAACTTTTAGGAAAAACTATAAATGAACCATGAATTGAATATGTATTTAGAACTTTCTTGTTAGTAAGAAACATCTTAGTAAGGAAAAAAAGTCTAAATAGTTTATTAATGATTATAGTAATCGTGTATAAAAGTTTGTTAGAGTTATAAAAACTAAGTTGATAAGCATTAATAAGAAACTTGAAACGGAATGGTATAAATGGATTTTGATTTTTTCCTTTCTTTGTAGTAATTATGGGGCCAAGAATAGAATTTGGATAAGTAATAAAATGGTCATCTAAGTTAAAAAAATTTTTGATAATTAAGTCTGAATTAGAGAGAATTAAATAATCAAAGTCATAATTCTCCAAAGCATACCTAATACCAATATTATTACCATTACCATAACCTTTATTTTCGGTCTTTACTAAATCAAACTTATGAGAAATCTTCAAATTAAGCAACTCATTGTGTACATCATCGTTATAAAAACTTTCAACAACTATAATTTTATAAGGATGTAAAATCTTGGTCCTCAAAGATTCAAAAAAAGGTATTAAATCTTTTGTATTACGATAAACTAAAACCAATATAACAAGCTTTATTTTCGCTAACATGTTAACATTATACTTTAATTTAATTAAACTTACTTGTGAAATATACATAAAATTCATATTGATAATAAATATAATATTTATTATGTAAATGGGTTAAATGAGATTTGATAAGTCAATAAAATTATTTAATTAGGATTAATATCAACCATATTATTCATTTATGCAAGTTATTTTGTTTTATTACTCGAGTTCAAGAAATGCGGGCCATTTAAAAAGTATAGTGAAAGTAGAAATTTCTACTTTGGCGGGGGTCTTTGGGTCAATATAAGTTTCAATAATGTTCAGTTAAAGCAATTTGATAAACTTAAATTCCTAAAATATACGAATTTATTTTGATTTTAAAACAATATTCAATTTGGATTTTTATTGTAAAAAGAAAATCGAATTTTCTTTATGGAGGTGTTAATTATAAAGAATATAGTATAAAAAAATGTTGAAAATAATGGTAATCTTAGTATCGTTCTGTGAATATAGAAAACCTGTTTAATTGATTTAAACTTATTACTTGACAAAGATGAATTACGTTTTGTGTAAATTACAAGATTTTTTCTTAATCCATAAGCAAGAATTCCACTCTTTAAAATCAATAACCAAGTTGCATAATCTTGACCTGATTTCATTAGTGGCATTTCAAATTCATTCAATTTTGATACATCTATTAAAACAGAAGAGGTACCAATTAGATTCTGAAATAATAAGTCATTAAATGTGATAACTGAAACTTTGTTGCTTTCTTTTGGTAAATAATATGAGTTCTTGATTTCATCAAATACAGTTAAATTACAAAAACTAAAAGAATAATTGTTGTTGATCATAAAAGTAACTTGAATTTTTAATTTATCTTTTAGCCAATAATCATCACTATCAAGAAATGCAATAAATTTTCCCTTAGCAAGTTTAATTCCTTTATTTCTTGCAATAGCAGCTCCAGAGTTTTTTTCTAATTTTAATAGCTTTATTCTCTTATCTTTAGAGATGAAATCATTAATTATACTTAATGAATTGTCTGTTGAGCAGTCATCAATAATAATCAGTTCTATGTTTCCATAAGTTTGTTGAATTACAGATTCAATTGATTTTGATAAATATTTTGAAGAATTGTAACAAGGCATTATAACTGACACTAAATGATTCATTTTTATTACCTTTTAATAAATTGGCGTATTCCATGATTTTTCAAGTATGAAACTAGCTTTGGTAATTTCTAAATATCTTGATATTAAACTAGCTAAAATTTGATTCACATCACCGTTATTAATGACGAAAGAATCAACTTTTAAAATAGGGACTATTTCCATTGCCGACCCACACAAAAAAATTCCATCAGCCAAGTATAACTCTGTACGATCTATGCTTCTTTCTATAACTTGAATTTTCAGTAAATCTCTTGCAATTCTTATCACTGTATTTCGAGTGATACTATCAAGAATTGAATCAGTTAACATAGGTGTAAAAAGAATATTGTCTTTAAGAAGAAATATACATGACCCTGGACCCTCTGAAACCTTCCCTGAGTTATTTAGAAAAATGCAGGTATCATAACCATTATTTTTAGCTTCTAATTGAGCATATCGGCTGTTAATATAGTTAGCTCCAACCTTGATTCTTGGAGACATACTGTTATCATTAATTCTTTCATAAGTACTTATGGATGCAGTCAAACCGTTTTTTCCTGAAGGTAAGGATCTTGCAAGAGGAATAGGACTCACAAACATACCAATAGGATCTTGGGATGCCCAATTTCCAAATCCATCAATAAATACTGTTTGCCTTATAGCTATATCTTCCTTAAATGAATTGGCTCTAACAACATCAATTAAAGCATGTTTGAAATCGCTTAAATTATATGTTGAATTCATTTTAAATAATTTAATTGATTTAAGTAATCTTGAATAATGATCATCCAATCTAAAAGCATATAGCTGTTTTTTTTCATCGTTCCAATATGCTCTAATACCCTCAAAAACATTAGCTCCGAATTGAAAAGAAGGTGAAAGTACATTAAGTTTGGCGTCCTTTAATGGGATAATAGTACCATTTAACCAGATAAGTCTATTTAGATCCATTTAACTGTTCTCCTTGTATTCTTTTAATTAAACTCTCTTTTTCTTGAATTGCAATTTGTTCATTAGTAAGATTGTTGGAATGATTGGGTTTAATTTCATTAACAGCTTCGTGTTTAATAACATAAATAACTGTCAATAGTAATATTTTAATATCAATCAAAATCCCATACCGCCGAAATAAATTTACATATTTTATATCATAGTTTATTTTTTCAATCCAATCGAGATTATTTCTTCCATTAATTTGAGCCAAACCAGTTATGCCAGCATTAAAATCAAACCTTTTTTTGTACTTTAAATGAATTTTTTCAAAAGGACCAAGTTCATCAAAAACGGGAGGTCTAGGACCTACGCAACTCATATCACCCTTTAAAATATTAATTAATTGAGGTATTTCATCAATACTGTATTTACGTAAAAAACTCCCAACTTTGGTGATTCTAGGATCTTTTTCAAAAACATAATAATTCGAAGCCATTGAGTCGGCGTTTACAAACATGGAACGAAATTTATAAATCCAAAAAAACTTTCCAGATTTTGTAATTCTTTTTTGTTTGAAGAAAATCGGGCCTTTGGAATCAAATTTAATAAATAGAGAAATTGAAATAAATAGTGGTAAAAGAAGAAACAATAAAACTATGGATATAAATAAATCAATTAATCGCTTTAATATGAGATTAATTTTTAAAAACATAACTTTCAAAAATGTTCTCGAATAAATCTTCCTTTTTTACCAAAATAACTTTGTTGTTTTCAAGCGAATAAATAGGACAATTCATTGCGATAAAAGGTGGTTTCATAACAATCGAATAACTACCACAGTTATGAATTACTAATAAAGAGTCTAAATTAAGGCGGCCTTTATAATTATCGACCAAATAATCGTCTTCAATGCAAGTAAAACCTGAAAATCTGCAATTATCAACCAAAGAAACATTTTTATTTGATTTAAAATTCAAAACAGAATAAGGCAATCGAATCTTTCGATTATTAGGGTTTGTATTGAAATAACTCCCATAGGTTGATGCTACAAATGAGTTTTGAAGTCTTTTTATGCTATAAATTTTGGTAATAAAATCGAAAGTATTAGCTACAAGAGCGGTACCTGGCTCAATTAAAAATGAATATTTTTTCCCAGTGAGATTTAAAAGTTTTTTTTCAAATTGAAAAAATAATTGACCATAATTTGAAAATTTTACACTAGTGCGCATTTTTAAAGATTTGAGGGTTTTTTTGTCCATCTTACTATAAAAACCACCACCAATTGAAATTAAATCAAAATTAATTTTAGTATGAATTTTTTCAATTACTTTATAATAAAGTTCAAACTTTTCTTTCCACTCATCTATTGTTCTCTCGGGTAGATGAAAATGAATCATCTTCAAATTAACTTTAGGGTTATGTTTGATTTCATCAAGTAATTGAATAAATCCTTGATCATTAATATCAATTCCAAATCTAGAAAACTTTCCAGTAAGAGAAACATTTATGCGAATTCCTATGTTAACCTTGGTATTAAACAAGCTCCAATTTACTTTTTGATACTCTTGATAAGAATCAAAATTAACGGTTCCTCCATTTTTTAAAATCTCGCAAACAGCAGCTATATCCTTTATTGGACCATTAAAAAAGATATTTATATCATCCACGCCGGACTTTTTTGCAATCATATATTCCATAATGGATACAATTTCAGCGAATGATCCTAGAGAATTAACAATTTCCGCAATATAAGGTAAATAGTTCGTTTTATACGAATAAGCTAGTCTAACATCATTGTTGTTTTTTTTAAAAGAATTTAATAATTCATTATGATTTAAAATAAACTTATCTCGGTCAAAAAAATAGAATGAATTATGTTTTTGAGATATTTCAAGAAACAATCTTTGATCTAATTTATTCATAAAAATATTATATATGTTTTAGATGACTTTTAATTATATTATTTACATTATTGTGATTCAACTCTAAATATTCTTTTGAATGTGATTTCTTGAAGAATTCAACCATTTTCAAAAAGTTCTCAAAGGATTCTCTCTTTGTTTTTCCATTAAAAAAAGTTCTAGAAAGGATAACAAAATTGGAATTAAAGTGGTGATGTTCTAGAGCAATCATTTTTCCTGGAATAATTCCCTCATCCAAATTTGCTATACCACCAAATCCAAAATTACAAATGTTACCTATAATTTTACCCACTTTTGAGAAATGATGATCAGTTAAAACTTCAAACATAAATTTCTTATTCAATTCTATATGAAGGTCATTTAAACCAATGTAAATCAAAAATGGTTTTACACTTTTATGCATATTTTCAAAGTCATTGAATGATTCTTTTGTTTCGCAAAGCAAAATAGCTCTATTTGGATCCTTTATATAATCTAAAAATGTTGAAACTTCTTCTTTTGTTTTATAGAAAGGAAGCATAATATAGTCAGTACCATAATCAAGGGCTTTACGAATTTCAATTTTTGACTTAGCGTAAATCGAATTGATTCTAGTTATAATTTTTGCATTAGAAATATTTTTCTTTATTTTTGAAATATCCTTTAAATTATGTTTAGAAATAAGAGTTTTTCTTCCTTTTTGCCGTGTTTGTTTACCTCTTCTTTCAATATCAATCATGAAGTATACATTTGGCAAATCAAAAAATTTAACGTGAGAAAGTTTGTTGGTAATTATTATAAAATTCATAAAATCCCTCCCCAAGAGATTTGACCGAAGCTTAGAGATTCGAACTTTCGCGGGTCTTGATACCCCACTAGTTTCAAATACAGATCTCTAAAACTATCTTTCTAAGTTTTAAACAAAATTATTTTATCACAATTAATAGTAATATGAAGCACTTATAAATCATTTTGATCTAAAGTGGTATTTAACATTGAGCTGGTGGACCCTGCAGGACTCGAACCTGCAACCAACCGGTTATGAGCCGGTAGCTCTAACCATTGAGCTAAGGGTCCTCTTGTATATATTAAACGATTTTACTTTAATAAAGCTTATTTCTTTAAAAAACACAATAATTTAGAAATCTTAAATAACTGAATTATAAAATACTTAACTATTATCTTTTTTCCCTTCGATAAGATCCTTATCTTTAAATATCTTTTTTATTGAAATAATCATAATGTATAAGTCAAAGAAAAAGCTTTGCTTGCTAAGATACAATCTATCAAAGTTTACTTTAGTTTCTATTGAGATTGAATCCCTTCCATTTACTTGAGCGATACCTGATAATCCTGGTCTTAGGCTATTGATTTTATATTTATCTCGTTCCTGTATTAATATAATTTGATTATACAATGCTGGTCTAGGACCAATAAAACTCATTTCACCTTTAAGTATATTAATTAATTGTGGGATTTCATCTATGGATGTCCTTCTTAGAAATTTACCAAATGGCGTTATCCAATGATTTGGATTATCGAGAAGGTCTTTTGGAATTTCAGCCGGTGCATCTTTATGCATTGTTCTAAACTTGTATAAATAAAAATTCTTTTTATTTTGACCAACTCTTAATTGTTTAAAAATTATAGGGCCTGGTGAGGTTAGTTTGAGGATTATAGAAACAGGTACAATCAATGTAGGAAAAAAAAACAAGAACATTATTAATGCAACTAGCCAATCAAATGAATATTTGATGAAATTTTTCATTAATCTTTATTAAACAAGTCTCTAGTATAAACTTTAAATGAATAATCTGTTAACTCTTTGTACATTCTGTTTGATAAAATAATGTCTGATTTTTGAATAAAATCCTCTAATGAGGTGTAAATACTAGAGCCAAAAAAGTCAGCTTCCTTAATTAAAGGTTCAAAAACAATAATTTGAATACCTTTTGCTTTAATTCTTTTCATAACACCCTGAATAGCAGAAAACCTGAAATTATCAGATTCATTTTTCATTACTAATCGATAAATACCGACGACTTTGGGTTTACGCTTAATAATCATATCCGCAATGTGATCTTTTCTTGTACGATTCGCATCCACAATTGCAGTCATGATATTTTGAGGAACATCTTTAAAGTTTGCTAATAACTGTTTGGTATCTTTAGGTAAGCAATACCCACCGTAACCAAAGGAAGGGTTGTTATAGTAGTTTCCTATTCTAGGGTCTAATGAAACACCTTCAATAATTTGTTTCGCATCTAGATTTCTAGTTTCAGCATACGTATCAAGTTCATTAAAGAAAGCAACACGCATTGCTAAATAAGTATTTGAGAATAACTTAATTGCTTCCGCTTCGGTCGAATTCACATGTAGAATTTGTGTTTCAGGTTTTAAAGATGCTTTTTGAAGTAATAAGGCAAATTGTTTTGCTTCAGGTATAGTTGACCCCACCACTATACGTGATGGATAAAGATTATCATAAAGAGCTTTTCCTTCTCTTAAGAATTCAGGAGAAAAGACAATCTTGTCATATTTGAATTTATTTCGTAAATCTAAGGTATAGCCAACAGGTACAGTGGATTTAATTACAACAAGTGCCTTTTTATTTATCTTTAGGAATTGAGTTAAAACAGATTCAATTGAGGACGTGTCAAAGTAGTTAAGTTCAGGGTCATAGTTAGTAGGGGTTGCTATGATTAAATAATCAACATCCTTATAAGCGATGGAAGGTTGATTCGTAAACATTAGCTTTAAGGGTTTAGTGGATAAATATTCTTGAATTTCTTTATCAATAATAGGACTTTGTTTATTTTTAAGTTGTTCTAATCGTTTTTCATTAATATCAAAACCTATTACATCTTGCTTATGAGAAAGCAAGATCGCCATTGATAATCCAACATAACCAAGTCCTGCGACTGCTATTTTCATAGATTTTTATCCTTTAGATGGTTATCGATATATTCTTTGGTTGATTCTATCCAATTTCTAAGTGAAATAAAATTCTCGTTAAAAAGTCTTGAGTTTAAACCTCTTTTTGCCTGTGTTTTATATTCGGAACTTGAAATAGGAAACACTTTGCAATTAACCTTGGCGAATTCAATAATTTTAAGGGCAAAATCGTACCAAGATATATAACCAAGATTGGTTAAGTGATGAGTACCATATGAAATTTTTGGATTAGAATGTAAAAAAATTGCAATATCAATTGTGTAAGTAGGAGAGCCAATTTGATCACACACTACATTTATCGATGATTTTTCTTTTGCCAATCTTAATATAGTATTCACAAAATTCTTCCCATTAGGTCCAAAAACCCATGAAATTCTGAAAATATAGAAATTGGTAAGTAATGATTTTATTATTTCTTCGCCAAGATACTTTGTTAATCCATAATAGTTTATTGGATTAGGAAAATCACTCACTTCGTACGGCTCTGGTTTTGTACCGTCAAAGACATAATCGGTGCTGAAATAAATGAGTTCTATTTTTAATTCTTTTGAAATTAATGCAAGATTTCGAGTGCCATCCACATTTACCTTATAACAATTTATCTTGTCTTGCTCAGCTTTATCCACAGCAGTATATGCAGCACAGTGGATGATGACTTGAGGTTTGATTTGCTTAACAACTTCAAAGACTTGGTTTTGATTAGTAATATCCATCATGGATCGATCAGTACCTATCACATCAATATTATGTTGCTTGAAAATAGTTACAATTGCAGAACCCAATTGACCATTAGCTCCAGTTACTAAAATCTTCTTACTTTTTAAGTCCATAATTTTTCTCAAAGAATTTTTGATATTCACCGGATAATACAGATTTTGTCCATTCTTGATTATTAAGATACCAATCAATAGTCATCTTAATTCCATTCTCAAATTTAGTTTTTGGTGCCCAGCCTAATGCTTTGTTAATTTTTGCTGGATCAATCGCATATCGTAAATCATGCCCAGCACGATCGGTTACATATGTTATTAAACTTTCAGGTTTTTGTAAATGTTTAATTATTAGTTTAACAACCTCAAGGTTGGTTTTTTCATTGTGACCACCAATGTTATAAACTTCACCAACTGTCCCATTTCTAATAATGAGATCAATCGCTTCACAGTGATCCTCAACATACAACCAATCTCTAATATTTTCGCCTTTACCATAAACAGGAATGGATTCATTATTTAACGCACGACTTATAACCAATGGAATTAATTTTTCAGGAAAATGATAAGGTCCATAATTATTTGAGCATCGAGAAATAGTTATTGGTAATTTAAATGTGCGGTAATATGCTTGAACAAGTAAATCAGCTGAAGCTTTTGAAGCAGAATAAGGCGATGAGGTATGGATGGGTGTAGATTCTGTAAAAAACAAATCTTTACGATTTAAGGGTAAATCCCCATAAACTTCATCTGTAGAAACCTGATGATACCTTTTAATTTGAAACTTTTTTGCCATATCCAATAAAACTTGAGTCCCTAAAACGTTGGTAACTAAAAAGATTTCAGGATTATGAATGGAACGGTCAACATGTGATTCCGCGGCAAAATTAACAACGATATCAGGACGTTCTTTACTAAAAACTTCTTCCATTTCTTTTCGATTGGATATATCTGCTTTATAAAATCTAAAGTTACTTTGTTCTAAAACTCCTGATAACGTAGCTAAGTTACCTGCATAGGTAAGTTTGTCTACACAAATAATATAATCTTCAGGATGTTTTTTTAATTGTAAAAAAATAAAATTAGCACCGATAAAACCAGCACCACCCGTTACTAGTATTTTCATAAGGTATACATAAAATTAACATCACTATCTTTTAGTAAAGGAGCGTTCAAATCCTTCTCAGAAAGAATGGGTGTTAAAACTTTCCAATCTATTTTAAGGTTATTATCATCGAATCTTATACTACGATCTTGTTCCTTTGAATAATATTGATCTACTTTATATGAAACTATCGTATTTTCAGCTAAAGTAATAAATCCATGACCAAAGCCTTTAGGAACAAGTAATTGAAGATAATTTTCAGAAGTTAATTCTACTCCAAACCATTTTAAGTATGTGGGTGAACCAACTCTAAGATCAACTGCAACGTCCCAGATACTCCCTTGAATACACCGAACAAGTTTGGTTTGTGCCCTCGGAAGATTTTGAAAATGAATACCCCTTAGTGTTCCTTTTTGCAAAGAAAGGGATTGATTATCTTGTAAAAAAGAGATATTTTGAAAATTTTTGGGCATTTTAATTTTTGAATAGGATTCAAAAAAATATCCCCGATTATCTATAAATACTTTCGGTCTAAGAATAAATAAATCCTTTAAAGGAGTCTCCAAAATATCCATTATTGAAAAATCTCTCCTTTAACTATATGTCTAAGATGTTCACCATAAGGAGATTTTCCATAGCGAGCTGCTGAACTAATTAATTGTTCTTTATTTATCCATTTATTAAGATAGGCTATTTCTTCAGGAGCAGATATCTTAATGCCTTGACGATCTTCAATCA
>JACCDP011074759.1_pt1 | contig 18697 bp, 23 predicted proteins | sample 7445841 | NCBI WGS metagenome assembly JACCDP01 (sample SAMN15323441, study PRJNA562643) | freshwater metagenome | isolation source: river surface water | place: USA:Blue River Watershed | collected 2017-08-17
ATGGAGATGACGCAGTACGATCCCAAGAAGAAGAATGTGACTGGTCAGGCTGTAACGGAATATACCGCCAAGCGTCAACAAGGTGGCGAGTGGCATGTATTCAACACTGTCTATGGTGATCAACGTGAACCATCAGCATTCTTTACCGTCAAAGGTTCTGACCGTGACTTCATGCGTAATCTTGTTAGAGGTATGGTCAACCATTCTATTGGTTCAAAGAACCTCGACAGTAACTGGAAGTCAGCATCTGATATTGCTGTAGAACAATCACCGGAGGCGCAGCGTAAAGCGAGTGATCTATCAGCACGCAAAGCAGAAGCAGAGGCCAAGAGAGCCGAAGCTGAAGCCAATAAAGAAAAGCAACGTCAAGCCAATAAAGAAAAGTGGAAGGCTGAGCTTGAGCAACGTGAGCGATTAGCTGAACAGGCTAATGAGATCAAGCGTGAAGAGTTGCGTATCAAGGCTAAGACAGCTGAAGCAGCGACCGAGATTGCTGACCTTAAGGCTAAACTCGAAGCACTACAAACTGACATCGGTGCGTCTGCAAAACAGGCGAGTGATGACTTGTCTGCCGTCCGACAACAGTTGACTGATGTAACTGAGAAGTTGCGTAAGGCAAAGAAGAAGACCAAGGAAGCTAAGAACGAAGCTGAGAAGCGTCAGGCTGAGGCAATAGAGAAAGCTCTTGATGTACAGGCTAAGAAACACAAAGATGACATGGCTGCATTGCAGCGTATTGTCGATGGTGTTTCCAATGCTGATAAGCTTGCAATCTCACAACTTGAGAAGAAGATTGATGACCTCACGAACAAGATCATCGAGCAACAACAACAGCTCGCTGGTCGTAGTGTTCAAGTATCTAATGACACAGCAGATAACGACACTCGCATTGCTGCATTGCTTGCACAGATGCGTCAGATCGAATCTCAGTACGATGAAAAAATTGAACAACTAAATAAACAAATTGAGGAGTTAAATAAACAACTTGGTTCTGTAGGTACAAAGCCTGAGTCGAAGAAGCGTGTGAAGAAGGAGACTGTTTACAAGGAGTCTGAAATTGATGCCATCACACAGAACCGTGAGATTGTAACTGTCCTCAAGGAAATCAACGGTACTCAGTATAAGCTCGATGCAACGATCGTAAACAACAGAACGCAGTTGAAGACTATCCTGCATGAACAATATGGATACACGAAAACAGGAGCGTATTATTGGTCTGGTATTGTTGACCACTTCGCTCGTGCTTGGGCTGTGCGCCAACTTGCCGTTCGTCAACGAGTTTATGATAACCGTGATGCAGAGCGTACAACATCAGAAGGTGAAGTAGAACTACTGATGCATCGCGTGTTGCGACAGGACGAAGAGACAGTCAAGTCTGTTGCAATGTTGATGCGTGAGTTCTACCGTGACCGCTTCGCTGCTTTCGCATACGTGCCTGAGTTATCTAAACTTGATGACATCGGCTACGGTGCTACATTCAAAGCAGCTCGTGAAAACGGAACTTCATTCAACGTCATAGCTGCATTTGCGTCTCGTGATGAAGAGACAGGTGTGCATGAAATCGTGCACGCACTTCTTCGTGGTATGGACAAGCCATACAGAGATAAGCTCCTAGCTCAAATGCAGCGCACTCGCATGACTGCCGGTGAGTTTAAGAATGGCATGCCTATTGATGCTGAAGAGTTGTTTGTAGGAATGTTCGTTGCATCACTGCGACGGCAGATTGTCCCAGTCGTTCAAGGTCGTTATGAAAGTGGTGATGAGCGTGTATCTTCCAGGGACCTTGAGTTGTTCTGGAAGGGTACTGGTAAGTACTTGAATGAAGTACTGGCTACTGTCACAGAAAAGAATATTACTGACGAGACAGGCAACATACTCAGTCAGTGGGTTGCTCCATTCGATTCTAAGACTAGACTATTCACTGGTATGCAGGTTTACGTTAGTATGCCAGGTGAAACAACAGATACTCTTGCTATTGTGTCAAAGCCTGACCCTAAAGACAAAGCCACGTACGATGAACGCCGTGAGCAATATGCCCCTGAAGGTAAAGTCGAAGTAAAGCTTGCAGGGCGGTCAGAACCTGTATTGATTGACCGAACGCAAATCACAAACATGGGTGGACTTACGCAAGGGTTCAACCCAGGAATGCTTGAGACTTTGTCTAAGTATCTCGGTGCTTATTACCGTGAATCTGACGCTCTCATGTGGAAGTCGGTTAAGCATTTGATGGAAGACTACAACGAAACCATCATTCCATCTGATGGTACAAGTGACTCTATCGATACGGGTCAGGGAGGTGAATCTGGTCAGGGTGATCAGCAACCTGATGGTACTGAGGGGCAAAGTAAGTACATCGCAACCGATGCGACTATTAACCCTAAGTACAAGTACGATGGTAACCCTATTGTCGTGGTCAGTACTGATCAACCTCATGATGCTACAGCTATCAGAAACCTATTCAAGGGTACTAGCGTACGCGTGATGACTCATGGTGAATTGTTCGGCAATAAATATCAAGCTACAGATATTAATTTGCACCTAGTGACTGGCATCCCTTATCACCAAATCCCTAACAAGATATTTAAATGGGTATCTGGTTACGGTGGTCTACCTAACATGAGTGGGTATTCGTTAGTAACAGAGATGGTAGAAAAAGGCTTATTAAAAGAATATGGACCTAAGAATCAGTATTTCTGGTCATCTCAGCTTAACGCATTAAGCGACAATGCAAAGGCAGAGCTTGTACAAAGCATAACTAGCACCAATCGCGATAACTTGCTGCGAGATTTGATGTTCAAGCCGACCAGGAGTTTTGGACCAATAGATTCAAGGGGCATCTACACAATCAATGCGAAAGGTAATCTGACGGCCAAGCAAACGTATACAGTGAATGAAATACTTGCCAATATTTCTGCGTTTGTTAGTGACCCAGCATTAAGCCACATAACTGGTGTTACAGCCACAGGTCATGATTTCTTACGTAATGCCAATCTTGATCTGATTGGGCACGAATCATTGATTGGAAGTATCTATTCACGGTTTGGTCAGGATGGTCTTAATCATTGGGCTGAAATGATTGAGCATAAGCCAATCATTGATGAGATATTCAAGTACGAACCTATCACGAAGAAGAACATAGACAGACTATTTGAGTATGGGAATGTTTCAAAGCGAACTCCGCTGGCTTATGCGTTAGATAAAGCAGCTCAATATGTCATCACTCCAGGGTCGAAATTAGAACGCTATCAGACAAATCCAGGCACAGGCTTTGATGGGTCTGTGTATCTGGCTATGTATGCAGCAGAGCCGAGTGATGCAGTTGCGCTACTGAAAAAGATGCAGATCAGTGATGATAAGCGTAGGCGTATTAATGACGCTACGTGGAATGCTATGGCGCAAGCATTGCAAGGTTTCTACCGTAACGACGTAGACATGAAATACATGTTTAACCCTCAAGGTGGATCAGTGCAAGCAGGGTTGCGTCAATATGCTGACAAAATCATTAACGGAACTATAGATGACCCAGGTAGCTTCCAACGAATGAACAGCCGTATGGAGTTAGCATTGACGCTTGACTACATGTCTCGTCAAGTCAATGATGATGACATTCAGCAATATCGTTATTCAGAGCGTGATGTTCAGAATTACAGAGAGGCTGTCTCATATGAATTAAAGGAAGGGTTGATCGACCTATTCCGACACAACGCCAGTGAGTCTAGGTCATTCATTCCTGTACCAATTGAAGTCGAAGGTGGCAACGTCATCTTTGACAGAGTCAAAGGCCAAAATGGTTACCCTGTTGGGACATTCAAAGTGAATACCCACACTGGTGACACCGCCTTTAAGGCAGCTGGTACAGATCAATTCTTGCCATATACGGTCAAAGCTAAACAGTACAACCCAGACACTGTGAATATTAAAAATATTATGGTGCAGGGTTCCAGATTGCTTCCAAAGCGTTCTTGGGTTACGGCTATGATGCTGGCTCAGTTAAACAATAAGCCGGAGATTATGAATGACAAGCGCGTTGATGAGATTGCCTTGTCTGGTAAGTTACCAAAGATTGTACTGTCCGATGCAGACAAGAAGGCTAATTCACCAATCAATACTCCTGAAGTCCGTGCTGAGCTAAAGCCGATCATTCAGTCGATGGCTAATTCTGGACGCATCGACGGCAACATTGTCAAGGACAGTCGAGGAAAAGAATCTAACGTCTATAACCTATACCGTTCTGCAACAACTATGTCAGATGGTGCAGCGTTACTACATTACGCACGCACTGAGACTAAGGCGTTTAAGAAGTGGTCTGGTAACAACCCTGTTGTCGAAGCTATAGCAACAAGAGACCTTCGTCCTATGTATAGCATTGGCGATATGTTGCCAGCAGAACGAGCTAATGTACGTAAGTACATGGCTGGCAAATCCATTGTCAGTTTTGCTAAGTCGCTCAATGGCCAGTTAACACCAGAAGATGCCGTTGAACTCGAAGTATTAATGGATGACTACCTGCGTGGTGAGTCAACAATACAGGAAATACGCCTAGCAATCGACGCAGCTATCGACGAGCCAGCTGAACTCCAGGCTTTGATTGATACTGTTTCAAGTCAGCTTGAATCACCTAAGTTCAATGTAGCTAGAGTCAACATGGCACAGGCTGATACGTATGCTGATGCAGCCACACGGCCTAGAACTGGCAGACCTCTTGTCACTGTTGGATTCTCACCAAACAAAACATTGGCTTGGGTCCGCAGTGCTCGTGGGTTTGTAATGGCAGGTGGCCCATCTGATCAGACTGGTTACAACCAATACGGCTACTACCTGAGAGTTGATAACCCGTTGGTCATGGACTTGAACGGTGAGGGTATCGATGCTGTTTCTGTAGAAAACATCTTAAAAAAGAACCCTACCCGTGATGGTGTAGTCCTGCTCAATGCCAAGCACAGTATTGGTGGATTGAACACTACGCACAACATCATCATCCCACGTAGCCAGCACGCTCAGCTTCCTTGGACTTCATGGAATGACACAGCTCCATCGGCTAAAAATTATCCGACTGAGTTTAATTATGTAAACCGTGATAAGTCCCAGGACCAATGGTTGGACGATGAGATGGCATTCATGGGTCGAATGCCTGACATTAACTACAAGCCAGACTACACAGGTAGAGCGGAGCCAGCTGCTGAAACATTCGGCAAAACTGAAGCGCCGGTCCGTATGCGTAAGACTCGTGTCCCAGATACAGCAGACAAGATTACATCTGTAGTTGACTTTATTAACGACATTACACGTCTTACACTGTCATCTGACTTGGCGTTTATGACACTCCAGGCAGGTATTATTGGTATCTCAAACCCAGCCATTGGTTTCAGGGCTGCGTTGATGGCAGCCCGTGGGTTTGCTCCAAACCTACGTGTCGAATGGTTTGGTGGTGTAGGTCATCGAAAACTTGGACGTGAAGTATTCCATAACGTCGGTGACATGATGCGTCAGCATCCTGCATATGAACTCGCTCGTGAAGCAGGTCTTCCATTGCAGATGTTTGAAATCGACGAGCGTTTTGCAGACGCTCTAGAGATTGAGTTACATAACCTACGACGAATCAACCCTGACGCAACGATTGAAGACTGTCGTACCACTCTGATGGATATCGATGAGTTGGGCACGAATGACGAGTGGTTTATCAAAAACCGCCTGTCAAGACACTTACCTACTCAAGGTCAGTTTGAGCGTTTCAACACAATCTTGCATGACCAGATCCTGCTACTGGCATTTGATAACTGGCACAAGCAATTCCTTGCAATGGGTTATGTCGAAGGCAGCGAGAAGATGAAGCGTGCATTGCGTGATGGCGCTCGTATTCTGGCTGTGTCTACTGGTGACGTTGCATACTCGACTAACAAGCAACGTGATGCAACTGCTGGTCGTATTGCTAAGTTGCTATTCACTGCACCTCGGTGGGTTATGTCAAGAGCTTTGATTGACCCATGGATCAACAGTGTACTCAGCAGTGACTCGTTTAGTCTGTTACATGACATGATGGGTCACGACAACCCTGTATGGAATCTGTACAAAGGTGACCAAGCAGCAGCTGCTCTCGGTCGCGGTATGTATGGCCGTTTAGTTACAGGTCAGATTCTGATGATGATTCTTGCTATCCTGTGGCAGAACTTCAGCCCAGAGACTGAAGTTGAAACAGATGTAACGAGGAACGCAGGACGTATCCGTGTTGGTGACTTCCGTATCGACCCACCGGCTGGTTTGTTTGACCACTACCGATTGGGATACAGACTTCTCGAATCAGCTCTGCAAACTGGTACAAAGGATGCCAAGATAGCGCAACGCACAGATCAAAGCATCCTTCAAAAGATTGCATCAGACCTTGGTCGTGAAGTCAGTTACAAGTCGAGTCCAATGTTGAACATGGCTGTTGGTTTATTCCAGACTGGTAAGACACCAATTGGTGACCCAATGTTCGGTGAGAATGAAGCAGCAACTCATGTGTATAACCAACTGATACTTCCTCGATTGATCGAAGTGAACGGTGGGGTTGCACCTTGGATGACTGACGTACAGTTCAGTAACGCTTTCATTGAGCGTTTGCCAACTGGTGTGTCGCAGTTCATTGAGTCCTACTATGCAGCTGACCAGTATGGAGCTGATCCAATGCTGTATGCATCACTCAACACTGGATTGAACAACATTGGTCTCAAGACTGAACTTAAACCAGTAGCTGCATTGAAGGAGCGTAAGCGAAGTAGTTACATGAATGAAGATGTTCCAAGTGCAACATCAGTCGTTGAACAGCAGGGTTTGATCGGACTGCTGAGAGGTCAAGAACAGTGAAGAAAGTAGCTCACCCAGGGTTTAAGGCAGTGCAAGCCAAGATTGCTAGTCAGCAAGGTGTACCGATGAAGGCAGCTGGAGCAATCCTGGCTGCCTCTAGTCGGAAAGCGTCCCCTGCTGCCAAGAAGAAGAATCCGCGCCTGATGCGGGTGAAGTAATCTCCATAGACAGCCCCGGCGCGATGAACACTTCATCGACGCTTAGCCAGTCTGGAATCTTCTCGTAATCTATCTTTACTATGCCGAGTTTAAGAGCTGCAAGTATTGGGCTCCTAGTCTTGGTCATGTAACGAACCCTCATGATGTCTCGCCGTATGCGTGATGCGGGTACATGTAATCGCTTAGCTGCGTCATCATAGCTATCTGAGAGAACCACGGCTACGAGAACAACTCGTAGCCATGGGCTTAGCTTAACTGGTTTATCAGTCACGCCAGTACGATCCGTCTGAAACATCTTCGTAACGCTTTTCAGCATAGTGACGTACTGTGCTGTTGTATTCATTCAGGGTTTCAGTCAACCACTCATGAGCGTACTGTTTCATGTCTTCAATAGGCTCTTCAGTTTCAGCTTGAAGACATTCTTCAACGATGTCGAGTAGTGACCTGTACCACATTGGGTCTTCGATGTTAATACTGATGTTAGGGAGAAGACTGGCACGGTTTACGTTGAGGTATGCAATTGAGTACAGTCCTTCAAAGTAACGATCCATGATGAATTCGACTTGAATCTGTTCGTATCTAGTGTAAATCGCACCGCTTGGACCTTCCATCTCGATTGTTGCTATAAGGTCGCTTGGCAACCAAAGGTCTACATAATCACTAATTTCCTGTAACACTACAATCCTCCATAACTAAGTTCGTGGAACTGACCTACTGACGGTATGTACTCTAAAGTCACCGACCCTATGGGTCCGTTCCTGTTCTTTCTAACTATGACCTCTATCTCATCTGGTTGGTCAGGGTCTATGGATTGTGATGCATAGTAGCTTGACCTGTATAGAAACAGGCCAACGTCAGCATCACTCTCGATGTCTCCTGACTCTCGCAGGTCAGACATAACGGGTCTTTTATCATCTCTCTTTTCACTGGCCCTAGACAAGCTCGACAGAACTATCACTGGTACATTCATCTCGCGAGCTATCTGTTTCAGACCTCTACTAAGTTGTCCTACCTCCTGTACTCGGTTATATCCTTTAGTCTCAATCATCTGTAGGTAATCGATGACTATCAGGTCTAAGCCTTCCTTATGCTTAAGCTTGATGCATTTAGACTTTATGTCCGCAATAGACATTGGGTTACTACTGCTGATGTACAAAGGGTAATCAAATAGTGTTGCCCTTGCACCACGGACCAAATGTTTCTCTTGCGCGTTTAAGACGCTGTTCTGCATTCTTTTTAGGTCGATGCCTGTCTCTAGACTAAGCAACCTATGGGTTGTCATCATAGCGCTCATCTCGATGCTTATAAACAAGCTAACTTTCCCCTGACGAGCACTGTTCCTAGTGATAGCCAATGCATAAGCACTCTTACCCATACTAGGTCTAGCGCCTAAAACTATCAGCTCACCTTTCCTCCACCCTCCAACTACATCATCGATAGACTTCCACCCTGAGCTGATGCCTGAGATGGTTTGATTAACCTGCCTTTCATCTATGTCTTCTATGGCTTCCTGTACTGCATCATCTATATGTGTGTATGGATGAGAATCACTCCCAGTTACTACGGGTGTAACACCACTGATAAAAGCATCTATAACTGTAGTGGATTCACACTCATGATCGTAGGCACTGTCGATAGCTTCCATCGCTTGGGTGATAATCAACCGGCGGTTGCTATGGTCCCTGACGATACGTGCATAGTGTTCTGCATTGCTAGTCGTGGGTACGAACTCACCGACCTGCATGATGTATGCAATACCACCGACAGAATCAAGTACGCTTCGTTCTTGTAACCAGCTCGTCACTGTTACGATGTCAATGGCTGAGTTGGCTTTCACTAGTTCTTGCATACACGTGTATATCTGTGAATGCGCTAACCGATAGAAGTCTGTCTCACTAATGATAGAACTGACTAGATTAAAAATCCTGGAGCCACCAACAAGGGTAGCTCCAATAACACTCATCTCTGCCTCGATACTATGCGGAGGCACTTTATTCATAAAACCCCCATTCATCCTCTCTGTCTGGATTCTGGCCAAAGCTTAGGCCGTGATTATACGCTACTAAATCTAACTCGTATTCGATGTATGTGACTATATCGACCGGGTCATCGTTACCTATTCTCGCTGCATTAACTCTTCTGACTATTGATCGGTGCTTACTCTTACTTAGGTACTTCTTGGTGAAATCAAGAAGCGCTTCCATAGCAATGTCCATGCTGATTAAGTTGCTGAGAGATATACCTGCGCTAGGTAAGTGCCTTTGTCCCATTTCCGAGTAGCCCCCTGACTGATTCCAGTTGCGGGATGTCAGGTGGATTGGACAGCACGTCACTGGTGTCAACAGTATTCATTACATTATCAAATACTTCCTTGATAAGTTTAGTATTGGATTCTGTATCCCGTGCTCCCATCGCAGCCCAACCACCACACGCTTCTACAAGAGCTTTGAGTGGTTCACTGGCATGATTGTTTCGATCGCTTACCCTGTACTTACGAATGATTTCGGAGATGTCATACATCGCTGTCATTGGTGTAAGGTTCGTGACAAAAGACATTGCGATACTGCGAAGCTCTGCTGGTGTAGGTCGGAACTCACGAGTCTTGAGTGCAGTGACCGTAGCAAGCAGTGCGATGTCATCCCTCCAAGTGGTCATAGCCAGCGCGTACACGCTGGCTACTTTGTCATCCCATTGATTCTGCGATGGCATCGTGGAGAGAATGTTTGCCACCTTAGAAAAGCAATCGCCTGTCACTTAATTTCCTCGAAGATATCCATCACCCAATCTCGGACATTCTTGTTAGAAGGGATGTATCCAATGGCATTACAGACTACATCCTGCTTCCATGTTCGAGTCATGGACTCGGTGCGAATAGTGATGTCCTTCAACCGATCCTCAGAAACACAAACATCAAAAATGTGACTACGGTTGCCATCAGTTTTTGAAATGATGTACACGGACGTATCACCATAAACCTTAACTTGAAAACGCTTGATGTCATCTTCGTTATCACCGAAGAAATCAACAACACATCTACGAAGCTTTGAGAAGTCTGTACTAAGACCCTCCTGAAACAGCTTGTGTTTATCAACCAACTCTGAAGCAATACTCATAACTAACTACCTTTCCCCGCAGGTATACAACACTAAGTGTGTACCTGTCAATCCAAACCTTGAATAAAATCTAAAATCATTGCAGCTCTATCGCCCGTATCTTGTGCGGGAACTGCGCTGCCCCAGTGTTTCCAAAGGGCATGTACTGTCACCATGTGAGGTTTACCCCACTTCTTCACAAGAGCTTTCGCCCTCATTGCTATGTCTTCGACTGTGACCCCGTGATGACACATCTGTCGCAAACAAATGTGTACGCCTTGCCATTCACCTACCGTGAACTCAGGGTCCATACCAAGGCTCTGCCGGTAGGCAGTGTAAAGCCATTTCGCTGGATCGTCATCGTTCGGTAGTTGTGTTTGTTTACGCGCTTTCTTTGGGGGGCTTAAGGGGGTACTTCTTTCTGTATCTTCTTCAATGTAATGAGGGGGTTGTTTTTTACTACCCTCCAGGGGTATAAATATTTCCCCCTCCCTGTCCGGAAATATCGTGTAGATATTGCTCGTTTGTCTGCCGGTTTGTGTGTAACGAGCTGAACACGAAAGCACGTTACTGCCCTGAATTTTGACATCACAGAGACTTTTAAGTGCTGCTTGTATAGTTTTAGTGGTTAGCCCAGTTTCGCTTGCTATCGAGGCAATTCCGGGCCAACATTCGCCTTGTTCGTTGGCATGTAGCATCAAGCATGTAAACACCATCCATGATGACGGTGTGAACAAGTGTAGATGAGACTTCATGTCGTGGTTGAGTTGGACGTACGACAGACTAGATTGGCCGTAGACACCACGCCTACGGCCATTGAATACATCAATCATTTTGACTACCTATACGGGCATGTATTGCACAGATCGTGTGTACATTTCTGAGCTGTTTTAAGTATGCGGTCAGCTTCAGCTGGAGCCATACCTGTAGGAACCTTGACGGTCTCAATGACCTTTGGCTCAACTGGTTTGCCACGGATAACCTCAGACAGTTCATCGATAGTCCACTCGTTTTGAACTGAGGCTGTAAGCATTGACTCTTGTTCAGCTAGAGGTAACTTAGCAACAATTCTGTGATGTGTCCAACTCAATCCTGGTTGCCTGACACCTATCGGGACTGACTTGCTGACCCAGCAGTAGTTCGCCAGTGCTTGATAGCTATGTCCTGTAGCATCCATTGCCTGAGAGTACTTCTCCCCATACGCAGCTTGTCCATAGACCAAAGCATCGCCAATCGCAAATTGAAAAGCAGTCTCCATTCTCGATAATGTTTCCATCAATCGTGACCAATCATTGAATGGAATCTCTTCTGTAAACGTAACACCTACGTCACTTATCCTCACAGACGTAGGCATGGACCCAATGTGTACTACCTCATCGGCCATTGCGTTCTTCCTCTCGTTCGTTTACCCACCTGTTGATGCCATCCGCGATGACCCCGATGATAAACACCGGGACCATCACGACGATCGCTACAACGAGTGCTACAGCGACCATTAGGGTTGTCATTCTTCCACCGTTTTGACAACGTACTTGGTTGTAGACGGCTCGATGGTGAAAGCCATAGGTGTATGGCCTGTCTCCTTCCAGACTGCAACCATATCTTCAGGTAACTTAGATACGAGTACGCTTTCTGAAACCTTGAGTGCTTCAGGCGCATTCTCCCGCACCCACGCAACGGCAAGTTCCGTGTTGGTTGGGACAACCTTTGCCATAGTCTCACGTACAGCGATAGTGCCCCAAGGCATAGTCAATGTCTTAACGCGATATGAGCCATCTGCCTTGCGTGGAAGGTTAGCTTCAGCGTATCGCCCAAGTTGGTTCTCGTACGTCCCCATGATCCATTGCTCACGGCTGGTGAGGCGCTTGAGTTCGCGCTCTTGTTGCTTGATGAGCAAATCGTACTTAGCCTTGACTCCAAGTTGCTTAGCTTTGCAGTCAGCGAGAGCTCGCATGACAGCAAGGGCATCGGCCTCTCCCTGAATCTCAGGGTTCAGCCATTTGCTTTTAGGTCCTACGTACTCACCTGTCTCAGGGTCGTAAAGGTGTACGACTCCGTCTTCGACAATCTCTACAAACTCAGTCTCATTACTCAACGGTCTTCACCCCTTTGCTAAGCGATAAGAGATAATCCTCAAGTTCTGCTGGTGAGGAGAACGTCCGCAGGATGTCATTGGCTTCGGCAAATGCTGCATCGGAGAATGCAACACCTTCACCCATAAGAGCAAAGAAGGTAGCCTTCATGTCGGAAGGTTTAAGTCCTGGGATAAGCTTCTCAAGCAATGCTTTGAACTCATCAGCAGGTTTAGGTCCCTGCTTCTTGACGTTTACAGTAGCTGATGCGTTGACCGTTTGCGGTATAGGTGCATCAACGATGCGTGTACCTTCATCGAGCTCATCAAGGGCGTACTGTGTGCCGTAACCAGCCATTAACAGTGCACGGCCCACAGCACCAGTTAACGACTTTTCTTCAAAATCTGGAAAGTGAGCGCGATGCTCACGTTTATGCCCGGTTGCAACAACGCGTCCATCAGGATCAGTGATTGAAGCGCGAGATAAGCAGGACACTTCATCTGTGTTCACGATTTCGGCGGTGATACCCCAGCCATCAGCGACTGGATGGTCTTCCCTAAAAAGCGCAATCCGTACGTAGACGGGAGCGTAGAGCTTCCCGCCCTTCATCTTCACCAAGTGGTCTTCGATTCTCATTTTGATTCCTTCAGTTTCTTCAGTAACTGCTCTTCCATGTCTTCTGGGTCTGCATCACCGAACACCATGTCGATAGTGTGTGGGTCATGAATTAATCGACTTGCAGTCTCAATAACTCGGCCATCATGCCATATCTTTTCAAACATAGGTGCTGCTTGCATCAGTGGCATTGCAATGATGCTCTCGATTCGATCATCCAACTTGTACTGACTAATGATTGCAAGTAGGTCGTATGGATTTGCTTCAGCTACGACAGCACCATCCTTCATGCAATATGTGCCGTCTTCGTACTGACCTACATGCACAAACGTATAGATTTTAGGGACTAGTGGACCACCTGGGTAGGTAGTAATTGCACTTGCCCGGAAGTCTGTCCCGCCAACAAGGCATCGTGGTGCGCCCTTGTATAGGATGAATCGAAACATACTGCCGATAGACAGCCATGAAGTCTGTTTATACACGACATTAATATCAGTGTTGATATAGCCATTGAGCTCGTCTGGTGAATCTGCGACGATCAAGTATGTCTCACCTTGAATCGAGGCCATACACGTACTAATAGACTCACCATCTTCATCATCTGCGTTGGACGCGTAATACACTGAGTCAATACTATTCTTGGGGACAACGTAGTCCCAGTCTTCCTTACTAAATACAAACATGCTTGTTAACCTCTTTGAACTTACTAACCTTCTCCGCTTGAACGAAATGTGACAAGTTATTCTCGAACAGAATCACAACGTCTAAAACGTCATTTAAGCTACGGCATATAGATGTCATGCCTTGATCTGCGAGATTTTGTTGTTGCTTTCTAACTGCTCCTTTCTTAGTCTTTAGTTCTATTCCAATACCGCAGGATGCCCACCATGGTGCATGGACGTATAAGTCTGGAGCACCAACAGTGTTTCCCTGCCATCCAGTCGCATGGCTGTATGAGCCACACTTATGGCACTTAGTCTTGCCTCTGGACTTACCAATCTCGATGATTGTGTATCCCAGTAAAGCTAACGATTGACGTACGTGATTCTGGAGCTCAGATTCTGACATGATAAAATCACCTTGTGTTTCCCAAACACAATAGCCTTCCGGTTTATCTTGAACTCCTCCCGGAAGGCTATTGCTTTTTCTACCGCCGTAGAATATCAGGGCTCATCCGATGAATCAAGCCTAATATTGTGTGTGTAATTCCATACGTACTTTGCGATGTCTTTCGTCAACCTGATCCCACCATCGTCTGTCGTTATCCCGGCCATCGTGAATGCAATCAGTAAAGCCTTCGGGTCAGGAGCCCGTACAACGAGCTCCTTTACATCTAGATTCATGTCAATGAAGTAGATCCAAGCAGCGTGTTTATGAGATGGATGAATCTCTGGATAAAACCACGCATTCTTGAGACGAAACGAGTCTTTCTTAGATTTCCTGGAGACTATATGGCCTTCGACGTGTGTGTAACACTTGATCAAGATCATTTCTCCGCAACCATTTAGAAACTTGCATAAGTCTGCCGAACACGCTGGGAGTCTTGGTACTCGATACACAACTACATTGCCACTTGCTTTGTTTTTACGCATTGTTAGTAGCATGACGCGTGTTTCTATCTCAGCGTCTTTGCGTAGCATGATCCATTTCGTTTTACCCGGCATCCTTACACAAAAGAATGCCATGTCACCACCATCTAGGTTTCACTATGCCTTGCTTCCTGTCCCTGCAATATCCGCAAGCCCAAGGTGGAGTCCAAGCTCCGGCTAAGAACGCATCAACCACACTGCACGCAGTAGCTGGTTGCATCTCATCAAAATTGTGTGTGGTATCGCGTGTGTGTGTTTTGGTTACGATTGCGCCATTCTTGTTTTCGTATGTCATGTCGCAGGTTTCGATATCAGTGATGCATTCAGGCAGTGTTTCAGGAATGATGAATGACACGATGTCCAGCTTCCAGCTTGGCCATACAACGATCCCCATTGGAAGGTCACCGCGCTTGCCTAGTCTGACCTCTACCTGTTGCCATCCACCCTTCAGATCAGGGTCGGCATCTTCCGTCCATTCATCGACAATCTTACGTGCTAAGTCTAGTGTGTTCAAAACTACCTCTTTCTTTTACTAAGTAACCGTCATTCAAATTCTATCCAACATCCCGCAGGTATTCAAATGGAATATTTGTGCCTCATTTACCACATGATATACCTGCGTGTGGTGTGTGGTATACGCGAGCGGAGCGAGCGTATAAGCATGAGGCGTAGGTGAATGCTGGAGCAAAAGCTCGAAAATTCGAGCCCAAAAAATACCCACCCCCAGGCTTTGGGAGTGGGTACAAGTGGGAGCTGCAAGCTCAAGCAGATCTAGTAATCTTCGTCCCAGCTCTCACCGGCATCCGCAGGATCGAACCAGCTTGGCGCTACGCTTGACATCTCAGGCAGATCTCCCATGCCACATTCACAGAACACGGCTGTAGGGAATGCCTTATGAGCATCCATATATGTCTTGTAGGAATCCATCCACCTGCGGAATTCGAGACCAGCCCGAACGCTATGTTCGGGCTCGACTCCTACTTCGTAGACTACAAATTCTTTGCCCGTAGGCTCAATGATGTAACTACTCTGGGTTTTCATATTGATACTTGATGTCATCCAGTCTGTTGTTGAAATCGTCTACGCCATCATTCAGGATTGACCATGCCTCAATGAATTGATTGAGCTGTTCTGGGCGGAAATTCTTGCCATCCCAGACTTGGTACTTGCCCATGTGGTGGACAAGCACGGCGATTGTAAACTCTTCAAACCCGTTGTGACCATCGCCCTCAAACGGCTCATCAAAGAGCTCACATCCCTCCATGATCGGATGCCATTCACCAATCAATGCTCCCAACGTGGCAAAGTCTTGGTTGTAAACCCAAGTGTCCAACGCCTCGCCAGTAGGCGATGCTGTAAGTGCTGTAAACAGGCTTGCCAGCACCGGAAAAGATTCCCAGAGCTGGTCTACCGCTGTAGGTGCTGTAAATAGGCTTTCCAGCACCGGGGATGACTCCCGGAGCTGGTCTGCCAATGATTTCGTTTTATCCATAGATGATGTCTCCAAACACCGCACACTGAATGATTGCGTCAGCGTTTTCTGCGTCAAATTCGCCCATCAAATCGATGTGCCAAGGATACTTGGCAAGGCAAATTGCAATACCCTTCTGTAGTGACTCTATATCCAGCGTGGCTGGCTTCGTATCGTCATCGGCACATTCGTCAGTAACGTACAGGTTGTATGCCCATCCATCAGGGCAGTAGACATCGTTGTTCTGCGGATGTACGCCTTCAGCAGATTCGCACCAGTAATTGATGCCACCCTCGAATGCGGTACATACGATGTTTTCTATGTCTTCCGATGTAACCTCAACGGCTGTAACTTTCATGCTAGTCTCCCAAGATAAACCGATCGTCGGGTGTCAGATTCCCTCGCTCTGCGCTATGTACCCAGCCTTCCGTGACCTCACCATTTGTAAGCTCACATTCGATGACACAGTCATCGTCGTAGGAGTGGGCGTTCAGTGAGAATGTGAGATGTGGATACTTCCGGGAAACCGCAACCAACCAGCCAGACTTAGACCACATACGGTCTACATCACAATCGTAGATAAGAGGGATGTTTTCACTGGTCTCGAAGTAGAGGACGGCGGTTTTCCCGTCATCATTGATTTGAAGCACGTCAACCGTACCACGGTAACGGCACCCCCAGACACACTCTTCTGTCTTGTATTCAGGCAAGGGACATGATGCGTTCATGTCAAGCTCGAAGTGAGGGAATCCGATGGTGACATCGGTGTTGTCTGAAATCCATTCGGATACGGCTGTTTTCTCACCGTACACATACAGGCTATTGTCGTAGATACTATTCACTCTCATCCTCCTCTTCCCAAACATCAAACCGAATACCATCGTTTGGCGTTGCGGTCAGTGTGATGGACGGATTGAAATCGTCTTCATTCAGGACAGCAAACGTGATGGTTCCTTCAATAGGTTTGCCACCATTCGGACATTCCATTCGGACATTGATAATAGGATCGTTAGAATCCCAGCATGAATTATTCACGATGTCTTGTAATTCGCGAATAAGGATAAAAGGCTGGTATTCCTGCACGATATCGCCGTTGTACATCCAGCATACAGACTCGTGAACAAAGTCTCGAAGTCTCTCAATGCGGACGTATTCTTTGTAGTCATATTCAGCGACAGAATGGAAATACGTGTTGGTTACATTGCCTTTGTTGCCGACATAGATTTGATGTTTGTGTAAGCATGGCAATTCTGTCAATTCTTGCGTCTGATACCACTCCAAGACGGTGTCTGCGTTTCCCCACTTGATGTAGCCGTCAGTGATGGCTTGGGAAAGCTTGTCATGACCCCAATCCGCAATATCCAAATCACCATCAAAGGAGCAAACGCGCATCTGCATTTGTCCTCGTTCCTCATGCCAATAACACGAGATTGCCTTTGTAAGCTGTAGGTCTTTATCCCACTTATGAGCACTACTAGTCATTTACTTTTCCTTTTCAACCACTCAATAAAGAGTGCAAACAGAAAGAACACAAACAATGTTGGGAAGGGTGTGTCCTTCATCCCCACATATACATAGATGTGTGTGTGTGTGTCACTACTAACTCTACCTTTTTAAATATCGCCCGTGCGAGCACGAACGTGACATCAATATACACACACCAGCATACAATCACAACTTTTTTTAGCGGATCCAGTGCCGGGCGCTTTGGGGTACAAGTGGATGCTGCAAGCTCAAGCATACGGACGTTTGACACATTGTAGACACCGCCGGTAGACTCACAACTCGGAGGAGTTACTAGTGACATTGCAATTGAATTGTGGGCAGATTCCCGCGACCGAGTGGTTGCGGAGTATTGGATCTCAACCAGACACCGAATCGGCTACCGTGATGCTACGCACGAGCTGGTGCATCAATGACATCACCGCCGAGTATATTGCCAAAACAATATTCCCCGTGGTAAGTAGTGAAAACCAGAAATGGTTGTTGGTTACTATGCCAGACGGCTGGCATTGGCAGGTAGAGGAGATTGAAAGTGAATAGTGTAGAAGAGAAGGTTGACGTGGCGTTGGAGTCTGCGCCAATGATATGGGCTCCCGGCATCATTCGATATGCCATCAATGGCTACAGGGCTGGTGGCAAGAAAGACAAGGCTAAGATGGTGGACATCGTGATGTGCTGGAATCATCCGATGATGACTGAAGACATCGCGACAGGCATTCTCACCGGACGCATCCCCGTCACATTCGACGAGACTGAAGGCAAGGTGCGTTTCACATTATGAGAACGCACAAAGAATGGCAAAAGCGTGTCATCACCCGTCTCCTGCAACAGGATACGGGTCGGCACTTTTTGGATAGCGGTAGCGCGTACGGTCGGCACTGGCAACGTAACCAAGTTAAGACCACCGATGAGCTCATTGGCAACGAGGTGGAACTGACTATCATGTCCACTTACTTTGAGCTTTCACGTCCCGTTGGTCGCTGGCTATTGGACGGCTGGTCATTCGATCGTGAGCATACAAACCGCCTTTGGGAGGTTTCGCATCGTAGTGACCGTAAAGACATGACTTGGACTGAAGACCTCGAATCATACATCGAGCACCGCAACGGTGAGATTCGGTGGCGGTCTGGGAGTAACACTTGCAACGATAACAACTTGCTAACACAGAGTGTGAACTTCGTTCCGATTGACCTTCCAGACAGGTGCGGTGAATACTACGCTCTGCGCGTGCACCAAGGATGTGATGTCAGAGGTGGCTACGGGCAATGGGTCATCGCCGAGATGAGCGATGAGGCGTACAACTATGCCACCGCGAATCTTGGATGTGCTAACGGACACCGTTGGTACACAGATG
>JACCDP011485238.1_pt1 | contig 18687 bp, 15 predicted proteins | sample 7445841 | NCBI WGS metagenome assembly JACCDP01 (sample SAMN15323441, study PRJNA562643) | freshwater metagenome | isolation source: river surface water | place: USA:Blue River Watershed | collected 2017-08-17
CAAATGAGGCATACACATTTATGATTTATTTCGAGGGGCAAGAACAAACGAAATTTGAAACGAGTATGGGCGGAATAGCACTGAAATATCGTCCAACAAAACAGCTTAATTTAGATTTCTATTCCACTGTATTTCACTCCGACGAAAAGGAATATTTCGATGTGCTTGGTCAATATTACATCAATCAACTAGAAACCGATCCTTCCAAAGAAGAATTTGGTGATTCCATTGCTGTATTGGGAGTGGGCTCATTTTTGAACCACGGTAGAAATCGCTTAAGGGCAAATATTGCAAATTTGTATCACGAAGGAGAATTCAGATTCAAACCTGTAAAAACTAGTAACACATTCGACCAGCATCAGCTCAAATGGGGTGTGAACTTTCAACTTGACCAATTTTCTGACACGCTCAGTGAGTGGAAATTGCTCGACTCTGCAGGCTACAGTTTACCCCAAGGTTCTCCGAACGTAGTGGAGTTATTTGAAACCATTAAGAACCGAGCGAACCTACAAGGTTCTCGATCAACCGCCTTCATACAATGGAATTTTATTCATTCGTCACTTAAAAAAGATTTTAAAGTTGCCGTTCCGTACAAAAAAATCATCCATAAGAAAGTAGAGAAACGAATATGGATTGATACTTTGGAAGAATCTGCAGCCAGATGGGCTATTTCTGTTGGATCAAGGGTTGGTTTCACTTCTGTTAACCAAGAGCTTTATATAACACCACGTTTGTCGATCCAATATTTTCCAAGAAAATACATGGTTCAAAATGATAAGTTAATAAGGCGACAAGTTGTTTATCGATTTGCTTCTGGGCTGTATTATCAACCCCCATTTTACAGAGAATTCAGAGACTTTAGCGGCAACTTACAACTAAATGTACAATCGCAGAAATCTCTCCATGCTATTTTAGGTACCGACTACTTTTTTCAATTGTGGGGAAGAAATACACCTTTTAAATTGAGTTCAGAAGTTTATTATAAATATTTGTGGAATATCAACCCATACGAAATAGACAATGTCCGTACTCGCTATTACGCAACCAACAACGCACGAGGATATGCATATGGCATTGATGCCAACATTAACGGAGAATTTGTTTCTGGCATTGAATCTTTTTTTAAAATTGGGCTAATGTCTGTAAAGGAAGATATCGAAGGTGATTCTTACACAGAATATTACAATGCTGCCGGTGATAAAATCCTTTTTGGATATTCAGAAGATCAAATAGTGGTTGATTCAGCTATAATTTACCCTGGCTTTATTCCTCGACCCACAGATCAATTGCTAACAATCGGAACTTTGATTCAAGACCAAATGCCAGGATTGGAACAATTTTCCGTTCAGATGGGTTTACAATATGGTTCTCGTTTGCCATATGGCCCCCCTGATCAAGAACGCTTCAAGGATACTTTGAGAATTAAGTCTTATTTTAGAGTAGACATAGGTTTTGCATATGACTTATTGGGTCAACAAGTTAAAAACCAAAACAAAAACTGGGTACGAAAATTTGAATCAGCAGAGATAAGTTTGGAAATTTTCAATTTACTGGGTATTCGAAATGTATTATCTAAACAGTGGATACAAGATGTGAACGGGACGTTTTTTTCTGTACCAAATTACCTGACCAACAGAAGAATTAACTTAAAATTGATTGTTCAATTTTAATAAGTTGGGGCAAATAAAAACTTATTTGGAGAAACTAAATTGGTTTTTACGGCATACATTACGATACCTGCAGTATTTTTTACACCTAATTTTCCCATTATATTTTTTCTATGAGTATTCACTGTGTGTTTACTTAAAAATAATTGTTCTGCAATTTGTTCATTAGTTAAACCTTCAGCGATAAGCACGATTATCTCGTTTTCTCGGTCAGACAATATAACCGCTTCACATGAAAAGGAACCAACATCTAGATCGTCAACATTTATATTTGCTTTTTGAATAGTTTCGAGAATTTGACCACAAAAAAACTTATTTCCCCTACTCGTTTCCTTTACAGCATCCTGAATTTCGGCTAAATCACAATCTTTCTTAACATAACTTGTAACCCCAGACCGCAAAGCATCTACCAATACTTGCGCGCTTTGTTCAGGTGTAATGGCAATTATTTTTAGTGCCTTGTTCAATTGAATTAACCTTGGAATAACATCAATCGAAAAACCTTCAGACGTGTAGTCAATCAATACAAGATTTGGCTCAAATGATTTTACTTGTGTTAGTAATTCTTTCTCATTTTGAGCTTCCCCAACAATTGTAGCTTTTGATTCACTGGTCAAAATAGTTCGTAATCCAATGCGAATCAAATCGTTGCTATCTGCCAACACAAGTTTCATCTTATTTAGATTGATTTTAAACAAACAAATATAGCACAAATCACTCAATGCATTGAAAAAAAATGAGTTTCCGAAGCTAGTGAAATGACGTATCTTTGTAATCGTGAAGACCAAGGTTGGAAATGAAATCACAGAAGTAGTTAACTTACTTAAATCAGGAGAACTAGTAGCCATTCCTACAGAGACGGTATACGGATTAGCAGCTATTTTCTCCAATGAAAACGCTGTAAGAAAGATTTTTGAAGTAAAAAAAAGACCTGCCTCTAACCCACTTATTTTACATGTGGATTCCATTGAACAAATTCATTCATATGTTGAAGAGTTTCCAAGAATATTTCAAGAATTGGCGACAAAGTTTTGTCCAGGTCCACTTACATTTTTAATGAATAAATCTGCCATAGTTAGCGAATTAATAACAGCAGGAAATAACAGAGTTGCCGTTCGAATTCCAGATAATGTGAATACACTAAGTATAATTAAATCATTAGGATTTCCTGTAGTTGCACCTAGTGCAAATTTATACGGTAAATTGAGTCCAACTCGTGCGCAGCATGTTGTTGATCAATTAGATGGCAAGATTTCATATGTCTTTGATGGTGGAGAATGCGAACGAGGTATTGAATCTACTATTATTGGGATTGAAGGAAATGAAGTGGTGATCTACAGATTAGGAAGTATTACACCTGAAGATTTAGGACAACATCTCGGTTATTTACCGGGATTAAAGGTGCACGAAGACAAAGTACCTGTTGCTAGTGGAATGGTAAAATACCATTACGCACCTTCAACACCATGTAGTTTTTATAATTCAAATCAGACATATGAGGAGAATGTTGGTTTTATTTTTATTTCCAAAAAACTTGAGGAAATGCCCGATAGAAATGTTCGCCTATTGACGGAATCCGGAGATCTTAACGAAGCAGCAAGGAAGCTATATGCTACCTTACACGAGATGGACCGACTAGAATTCTCTCATATTTATATTGAGTCAGCACCCGATAAAGGAATAGGTAAGGCTATTAACGATAGGCTTTCTCGCGCGGTTGCAAAATTTAAAGCAGATAAAAACAACTGTTAGACAGTCATTATATCTTTTTCTTTTATCTCTACTAAATCGTCGATTTTCTTAATGTAAGCATTCGTAATTTTCTGAACTTCTTCTTCTGCGTCTTTTTCCATATCCTCAGATAGACCTTCTTTCTTTAAATCTTTGATCATATCCAAGGAATCTTTGCGATGGTTACGAATTCCAACTTTTGCGTGTTCGGCTTCCGACTTTGCTCTTTTAACTAAATCTCTTCTTCTTTCTTCTGTAAGTGGTGGAACTGCAATAAGTAATTGCTCTCCATTGTTTTGCGGATTTAATCCTAAGTTTGCATTGATGATTCCTCTCGCGATATCATTGAGCAAGGTCTTTTCCCAAGGTTGAACAACAATAGTTCTGGCATCCATGGTATTTACATTCGCAACCTGCTGCAATGGAGTCATTGCGCCATAATATTCTATCATAACTCCTTGAAGCATGGCAGGAGATGCCTTACCCGCTCTTATTTTTATTAATTCATTCTCTAAATGATCCAAGGTCTTCTGATTTGACCCCTTGAATTCATCATAAATCAGTTCTAATTCTTCCGTCATGTCGCAAAATTAATTACAAACTGTTGTTCCCACTGCTTTTCCGTCCAATAATTTTTTCAGGTTACCTGGTGTGTCCATATCGAAAACAATTATAGGCAAATTATTTTCCTTGCAAAGCGTAAAAGCCGTTAAATCCATTACATTTAAACCTTTGGCGTAAACTTCATCAAAAGTTATCGTATCATACTTTGTGGCAGTTTTATCTTTTTCAGGATCTGCGGTATAAATCCCATCAACCCGAGTACCTTTAAGTATAACATCTGCATTTATTTCAATTGCACGTAATGAAGCCGCTGAATCAGTTGTAAAAAAAGGATTTCCTGTGCCTGCTCCAAAAATAACAACTCTTCCTTTTTCTAAATGTCTAACAGCCCTACGTCTGATAAACGGTTCTGCAATTTCTTTCATTTCAATAGCTGATAACAACCGGGTTTTTACTCCTGTTGATTCTAATGCCGCTTGTAGAGCCATTGAGTTAATCATCGTAGCCAACATTCCCATATAATCCCCATGAGTTCTGTCCATCCCACCTTGTTCAGCCTGAACACCTCGAAAAATATTTCCTCCTCCTATTACAATTGCTACCTCTATTCCGGTGCTCAGCACTTCTTTAATCTGCTCTGCATATTCAGCCAATCGTTGATTATCAATGCCAAATTGTTTGGAGCCCATCAAGGATTCTCCACTTAGTTTTAAAAGTATCCGTTTATATTTCATAATAATCTTAAGACAAATGTAATTTCTTTATTGACTTTAGGGTAAAAAAAAAGCTATCTCTCGATAGCTTTTTTAAATGAACGATTCTTAACTTAAAGAAAATCTTTTGAATTCTGTAACGGTTAATCCTTTTTCTGAGTTCGTAAGGAATTGTTCAACCGTTAATTTATTGTCGCTGATGAATTGTTGGCTCAACAATGTGTTTTCTTGAAAGAACTTATTAAGTCTTCCTTGAGCAATTTTCTCAGCCATTTCAGCAGGCTTTCCTTCTTGAATAGCAAGATCTTTACCTACTTCCAATTCTCTTTCAATTGTTTTGGCGTCAACACCATCTTTCGTAATAGCAATTGGATCCATTGCCGCTACTTGCATTGCAACTTGACGTCCAGCTTCCTTAACTGCCTCTGAGTTTGAATTAAATCCAACTAAAGTAGCTAAACGATTTCCAGGGTGATTATAAGCAACTACTCTTTCAGCCTTCACTACTGCGTAGTTTGACAAGTCAAGCTTTTCACCAATTACACCAATTTGCTCAGTAATTTTATCAGCTACAGACAATTTATCGTCATATGCTAGTGCTTTTAAATCATCAACTGAAGCAGGTAATTTATCCAAAGCCAAATCTAATAATGACTGTACCAAACTTACATATCCATCATTCTTAGCTACGAAATCTGTTTCACAGTTAAGAGTTAAAATTACTCCAGTTTTAGAATCAGAAGAGGCTTGGGCTAGAATCACACCTTCTTTCGCTTCGTTGTCACCTCTTTTAGCAGCTATTTTTTGACCTTTTTTTCTTAAGATATCAACTGCCATCTCGAAATCACCATTAGCTTCTACTAATGCGTTTTTGCAGTCCATCATACCCGCACCTGTTTGTTGGCGGAGTTTATTTACATCTGATGCTGTAATTGCCATTTTCTTATTTATTTATAAATTAGACGATTATTCTGCAGAGTCTTCAGAAGTAGCTTCTGCAACTGGTGCAGCTACTGCAACTTCATCTTTATCTGTAGACTTCATATTTTTTCTTTCCTCCAAACCTTCTCTTATTGCGTTGCAAATTTCATCCAAAACCAATGAAATTGATTTTGTTGCATCGTCGTTCGCGGGGATTGGGAAGTCTACTAATTTAGGGTTAGAATTTGTATCCACCATTGCAAAAGTAGGAATCGCTAATCTTTTCGCTTCTGCAAGTGCAATGTGTTCTTTTAAAATATCTACGATAAAAATAGCAGCTGGTTGACGCGTCATGTCTGCGATAGAACCGAAAGTTTTCTCTAATTTCTCACGTTGACGTGTCTTAAATAATTTCTCTCTTTTGTTAAGGGTATCCCAAGAACCATCCGATTTCATTTTGTCAATTAAGGTCATTTTTCGGATTGACTTTCTTGTTGTTTGGAAGTTTGTTAACATTCCTCCAGACCAACGCTCGGTAACAAAAGGCATATTTACTTTAGTAACGCGCTCAGCTACGATTTCTTTTGCTTGTTTTTTCGTTGCAACGAACAAAACTTTCTTACCTGATTTCGCAATTTGCTTCATAGCAGCACATGCTTGGTCAAGGTGAACAATTGTTTTATTCAAATCAATGATGTGGATACCTTTTTTCTCCTCAAAAATGTAAGGAGCCATTGCTGGATTCCACTTTCTTTTCAAGTGTCCGAAATGAACACCCGCTTCTAATAATGTTTCAAATGATAATTTAGACATATATATGTGTTTACGTTCCTAATTAAATCATCAATACTGGAGGGTGGAAAAACCAAGGTACTCCTGTATTTGGATGCTAAACAACCAGTAATTAAACGATTAACGTTTAGAGAACTGGAATTTCTTGCGTGCTTTTGGTTGACCTGGTTTCTTACGTTCTACCATTCTTGGATCACGAGTCATCAATCCTTCAACCTTTAATAGCGGTTTATAATCTGCAGAAAGTTCAACAAGCGCTCTTGAAATTCCCAAGCGGATTGCTTCGGCCTGTCCATTAATTCCACCACCTGCAACATTTACTTTAACATCGTATTGACCTACTGTGTTTGTAAGTTGAAACGGTTGATTAATCTTTGCTTGAAGAACATCAATTGGAAATGCTTCAGTCATTCCTTTTTTATTTACAGAAATGTTTCCCTTTCCTTTAGTTAGGTATACACGAGCTACTGCTGTTTTTCTTCTTCCTAATGCGTTGATTACTTCCATTCTATTTATTTAAGTGTATCAAGATTCAATACTTCCGGTTGCTGTGCCTCATGTTTGTGAGCAGTTCCAGAGTAAACTTTTAAATTCGTATATAATTTTCTTCCAAGAGCATTTTTAGGCAACATCCCTTTAACTGCTTTTTCAATTAAACGCTCCGGATGATTTTTTAACATTTCTTCAGCAGAAGTAAAACGCTGACCACCTGGGTAACCAGAAAATCTAACGTACTCTTTGTTCATCAATTTTGTACCGGAAAAAGCTACTTTTTCAGCATTGATAACAATTACATTGTCTCCGCAATCAGCGTGAGGAGTATAACATGTTTTATATTTTCCACGAATAACTTTCGCGATTTTACTAGCTAAACGCCCAACAGGTTGTCCTTCTGCATCAACAACAAACCACTTTTTGTTAGCTGTCTCAGTATTACCCGATAATGTCTTGTAACTTAATGTGTTCACGGTAAATTTTGTTTAAAAAATTATACTTTTCCCTGAAATTAGGGGTGCAAAGATAACGTAATTCTTTTAACTAACAAAGGAATAATAAAAAAAAGCTACTATTTCTTTTTAAAGGCATTTATAGCATTTCGTGTAAACTCACTCAAGACTAATTTACCACTGATTTCAGCTCGTTCAATGAGTAATTCGTTCCAATGATCTGTGCCTTGCCAAAACACTTTTTTTAACAATTGCATCGCTTCAGGATTCGATTTTGCCAATTGTTGTGAAAGCCTCTCTATCTCTTTGTCCAAATCCGCTTCGTTATCAAAAACATCTGCATAAAGTCCATTTCTCTTCGCCCAATCTGCGGATCTCCATTCCGTTGCATTAATAGCTAATTCACTCATTGCAGACAATCCAATTTTTCTTTCAACGGCAGGACCGACAACAAATGGACCTATTCCAACGGCCAATTCAGAAAGTTTTATTTCTGCGTGCTTTGTTGCTAAACAATAATCTACTGCCGAGGCTACTCCTACTCCTCCTCCAACTGCTTTCCCTTGTACGCGGCCAATAATTAATTTGGGGCAAGTTCTACACGCATTGATTACATGGGCAAATCCGGAAAAAAAAGCTTTTCCCGTCTCAAAGTCATTAATTGAAATGAGTTCATCAAAGCTTGCGCCCGCACAAAATGCCTTTTCTCCTTCAGATTTTAGTATTATTACTTTAACTGTATCATTTTTTCCAAGTTCTGTAATAGTTTCCGCGAGTTTTCTTAATATTTTACCCGGTAACGAATTACTCATTGGATGACCAAAATTAATAGTCCCAATACCGTTCTCTGAAATTTCAAAATTTACAAAACCCTGATCTGTGGCTGCATTCATCTCTTCCTTATTTTAACACAAAACTATCTTCTCCTATCAAAACTCCTTCGCAATACAGTTTTATGCGATAAGTTCCTTTATCTATAGCATCACTATTCACATCATAATAAATAGTAACATCAAGCGCTTGGTTATTGTAATCAACATCTTTTTTATCAGAATATGCTATGGATCCGGCATCAGTGGAGACAATATTTGAAGATCTTGACTGAAGCACTTGACCATTTGGAGCTGTGATAGACATGTACACCGTTTTTCTACCTGCGATTGCGAGCACGTTTTCTTGAAGCGTAAAACTAGATTTTAACTGATAAACCTTTTTTGCTCTATCGGTAGGTTCTGTAGTATTGTTTGTTTTCATTTTCAAAGCTCCTGAATTAATGTTGTAAGCTCTCAACTTACTACCTTTTTTAACCTGCTCCCCTTTTTCCTCTGCTTCTTTTTTGTAGTTATCTCTCTCAGCTGATGTTTCATTCAATTTTGTCGAAGTTTCATCTAAGTCAATTTCCAAACGTTTGTTCATTGTGTAAAGAGAATCGATTTGCCGAACATATCCTCTCATGATACCCTTCAAGGTTTCATTTTCCTTTCTTAATTTCGACAACTCTCTGGCAGAAAGTCTTTTATTTTTATCTAACTGATTCATCAAATCTAAAATTTCTGCCTTTTGAGCATTCAATGAATCAGACTTACTCGAATCTTTTTTAATGAGATCATCATATGTCTGGAGCATAGCCTTCAAATCTTTTCTCATATCATCGGACATCTCACCTACATATCCGGACATCATTTGTTCCATATCCTTCAATTCACTTTCAAGAAGGGCATTTTGATTCGCACATTCCTCATTGAGTGTTTTTGTATCCGACCACTTATAGGCTACAAAGGATAATCCTCCCAATAGAATCAAAATTAGCACTAAATAAATTAAACCATTGGAGGAATTTTTCACTGTTTCTTCACTCATAAAACTTTATTTAAATCAAAATTACATAATTAATAGTTTGCTATAATGCTAAAAATTCTGAAAAGTAACAGGTCGCACAAAGCGGAATACACTTTTCTGACCAACAGCAGTAAAACGCGAATCACTACTACTGGGGTATGGTCCGCCATGATGCATTGTTGAAAGCACATTCGCGCCTGTAGGCACACCATTTAAAATGAGTCGTCCACATTTTTTTCGAAGTATTGAAATCACGTTAGGCAATGCTTGATCGTGTTCGTTTGCAATTATTGTTCCTGTCAATTGTCCATTTAGACTCGAAAGTAATGGCACCAAATCGCGCTCATCAAAATATTCAACTAGCAAAGCGAATGGGCCAAATGCTTCTTCATGGAAACAACTATTATCAATGTACGATTTAGTTGATACTTTTAATAGAACTTTTTCACCGTGCATGGAATTGCTTCCGGATTGACTGAGCAACACCTCTGCATCCGTTTGTTTTGAAAGAGAATTCACACTTTTTTGATAGCGATCATGAATAATTGGATGTAGCATGTGAAAATGTGGCTGTTGCGCTACAGCATGAATTAATTTCTCCTTAAAAACTTCTCCAAGTTCGTTTTTAGGATAAATAATGAGTCCGGGTTTTGTACAAAATTGACCTGCATCGTTCGTGATGGATACAGCCAAGAGGTCAGCATATTTTTGTTCATTATTTTCCAGTTCTTTAGAGCATAAAACTACTGGATTTAAACTTCCCATTTCGGCAAAAACAGGTATTGGGCATGGTAAAGCAGCACAAAGATCCATTAAATAACGACCCACAGACTGAGAACCGGTGAATCCAACTGCATCAATCTGACCGGAAAGCAGAATAGACTTTGTTACGGTATTGCTTTGATTATCTGTATAATGTATATACAAACCCGGAGACAACGACAATCTACTCAGTGATGTTTCTATTAATTTTGCCACAAACAAGCTTGTTCCAATATGATATGGATGTGCTTTGTATATAACCGGACAACCTGCGGCAAGTGCCGAAACAACATCACCTCCAATTGCTGAATAGGCCAAAGGAAAATTACTAGCCCCAATAACTAAAACCTTGCCTATTGGCTCGTTACTTCTTTTAAAAGAAATTTCTTTTCCGTTAATTACCTTTTTTTCAAATTCCTCGTTGAGATTACCGTTTTTAAGAAAAGAGACAAAATGCTCGAGCTGATATATGACTCGTTCAAATTCAATATTAAATCTTTTTTCACTTAGTCCACTTTCGCGGCAATACAAGGAATGCAACTCGTCTTTTCCTGATTGAAGAGCAAATATAATTTCATTGAAAAGAGAAATTCTTAATTCGATGGAGAAATTGGCGAAACTAGAATCATTTGTGTTTGCTTGATCCAGTTTCTGAAGTACACTTTCAATTGAGTCCGGATAATATGCAACTGCATCATCCTCGAGAGTGTAATGATTGAATGTATTGAAAAAACTAGTTGGCAACGCTCAACGAAAAGTGATAAGCCTCCATAATTTGATTTACCAACATTTTTTTACAAGCTTCTTCAACTATCGCGTGAGCTTCTTGCTCGTTAGATGCTTCCACAAATAAACGAATGTGCTTTCCAATTCTCACTCCTTCAATGGATGACAATCCTATGGTTTTCATTGAATTTGTTACTGCTTTACCCTGAGGATCTAACAAAGCATCGTGAGGCATTACATCTATTTCTGCTTTAAATTTCATTTTTTATGAGTTAAAATTCGTTGTAAAATTGATAAACCGATATACAAAATTAGAATAATTGGCAGAGACCACAATTGAAAAATCGGTATACTTATTAACGATAAACCAACAAGTGAAAAACGAAATGCATTTTCTTTGAAATTTAAGGTTTTAAATTTTAATGCAATCAAGTGTATTGGGGCCATCATTAAAGGAGAAAAAACAAAGACAATTCCTGCCAAAGAGTAACAATCGAATAAGGCATGAACAACCAAAGGCTGTATCGAAAAATCAAGAAAATAAAAATAGAAGAACAAAGGAAAAAACATAAAAAAGAAAGTACTCATTGGCGTGGGAACTCCAACAAATGATTCCGTTTGATTAACATCAATATTAAATTTAGCCAACCTGAGCATTGAGAAAAGAGGAATTAAAAACGCTAAGAACGGTAGATATTTTATCGATGCATCGTAGGGATTTTGAAATGACGGTTGTACACAAGGATTGTATAATTCAACGCCATCATGTGTATTGTAAAAAAAGGCGTCTGCCCATTGTTGAATTTTTATTTGCGCAAACTGACTTGAGTCCAATTGACAACCCAAATGAACGGCATTATAATTTTTCCAAGCATCCACATCGATGCCAATTATTATCATAACAAACATGAGCGCCCCCGGAGCTACACCAAAAGAGACCATATCTGCCAAGGAGTCTAATTGTTTACCAAAATCTCCACTAACCTTTAAAATTCTTGCTACCATTCCATCCAAGAAATCACAAGCCATCGCGATAAGAAGCGCGTAACAAGCCCAATCCAATTTTCCGTTTAACGAACAAAAAATACTGAATACTCCCAACAGCAAGTTGCAAACTGTCAGCAGATTGGCCATATTATAAATTGGATGACGTAAAATATTCATGCTAGCCCTCAATTTTCAGAATTATGATGTAATTTTACAATGCGGTAGCAAAGAACACAATTTTTTATGAATTGGAGTGTTTATGTTATAAATCTTTTTATGAACTTCAGGTATTCAGTTTCCATTCTTTTCTTGTTATTGCTTAGTAAATTCTCTGCCCAAGATAACTCCATTGCTCCTAAATATTCCAATGAATTTCTTGCCATTGGTGTAGGTGCTGACGCATTGGGAATGGGAAACGCCTTTGTTGCTAATTCTTGGGGTGCTTCCTCAGGATATTGGAATCCCGCAGGGTTATTAGGTGTAAACAAGTGGCTTGAGGTTAGCTTCATGCATTCTGAATATTTTGCAGGAATTGCAAAATACGATCAACTAAGTTTGGCTCACGCCATTGATGAAAAAAGTGCCCTTGGTTTTACAGCTATTCGTTTTGGAGTAGACGACATTCCGAATACAACGCAGTTAATAGACAACAATGGTGTTATAAACTACGACAATATCTCATCATTTAGTGCAGGTGATTATGCGTTTATGGGGTCCTACGCTAGAAAAATAGGCAATGCATTCTCCTTAGGTGGAACCGCCAAAGTTATTTACAGAAATGTTGGAGATTTCGCAAGATCATGGGGTTTTGGATTAGATGCAGGAATGAAATACCAAATTGGTAAGCATTGGACAGCTGCTGCAATGTTGCGGGATGTAACCTCAACATTTAATGCTTGGACATTCACCCTGGACGAACAAACATCAGATGTCTTTTTAGCCACAGGAAATTCTTTACCGCAAAATGGATTAGAACTTACCTTGCCAAAACTAATTTTAGGATTTGGTGGTAAAGTTCCGGTTGGAACAGCTGGATTCAATATCGGAGGAGAAATTGATTTTGATATAACCAGTGACGGTAGGAGAAATGTGTTGATAAGTGCTTCACCATTCTCAATAGATCCACACGCCGGAATGCAAATTGGCTTTAAGGAATTAATAAAAGTTCGTGCAGGAATAAGTAATATTCAACGTGTTACCTCTCTTGATAATGAACAATCTATCAATGTACAACCTTCAATTGGACTTGGATTGGCTCTAAAAGGATTTCATTTAGATTATGCCTTTACTGACATTGGAGATGCATCGGTTGCCTTATATTCACATGTTATTTCGATTAGATTAAAACTTGATAAACCAAAGAATGCTGTAAAATGATGCGTTATTTATTAATTTTCATTTGTTTTTTAGGCATCCGTGCTTATGCTCAACAATACGGAAATGAATGGATTAATTACAATCAGCGTTACTTCTCTTTCCCAATTACTCAATCTGGTTTACATAAAATTGATTATGCAACTTTATCGAATGCAGGTGTACCAATAAGCGAGTTTAGCTCGGCAAACATTCAATTATTTGGGCGGGAAAAACAAGTCCCCATATTAATAGAGGATGGTGGCGATAATCAATTCAACCCGGGTGACTATTTACTCTTTTATGCGCAACGAAACGATGCTTGGTTAGACTCCATTCTTTTTGATGATGCCAGTTGGATAGGTAACCCAAAATATTCTCTTTACAACGACACTATTCAGTATTTCTTTACATGGAACTCGTCTTCGAGTAATGCGCGAATTCAGAAAGAAACCGATGTGAATTTTTCTTCCTATTCACCTGTCCCATATGTTAAATTTGAAAAGACAGCTTGGTTCAACGAGAAGTACAATGAAGGAGAAAAAACTTCTGATGCTTCCAGTTCATTTTTCGTACAAGGTGAAGGATGGGGGAAAAATCCTGTAAACGGTGCTTCAGTAGGTTACCCTTGGGATTTCAGTACCTTAAGTTTTGATAATATATACCAACAGCCGGACGCTCCACCTGTTAATTATCGGTCTGTGGTTGTTGGAAATTCAAATGCCGTTTACACGAATGGTTTGGGTAATCACCATACGAGGCACACAATTGGGTCTTCAAATTTCGAGTTGTTCGATTCGGTTTTTGTTGGGTATAAAAGCGTGTATGCAGCCGTTAATTTCCCTGCATCTATTTTACCTACCTCAGGAAACTCAAATTATAAAGTATCTATAATTAATGATTTAGGGGTGGTAACTGATTTTCAATCTATAAATTATTATTCGTTTATCTATCCAAGAAGTACGTCATTTTCCAATCTTTCGAAGTTGAATTTTTGGATAGAAAATTCTCAGAGTTCCTTGAAATCGAGAGTGAGCATTTCCAATGTATCGATGCCAAACCCGGTTATGATTACACTCGGAAACTCACCTAGACTTATTCCACTTGTTTTGTCTGGAAGTCAATATCAAGCACTGATTCCTAATGTTTCAGCCGGTAATAGCCAAGAGGTTGTTCTTCAAGATAATTCAACAATTATAGCTGTCTCTTCGCTAAAAATTATAAACGAATCAGGTTACTTTACAAACTTTCCCACCACAGTTAACCCCGAAAGCGCCTTAATATTTGCCTATCCTAAAAAATTATCATCTAAAACATTAGAATACGCGTCCTACAGAAGCTCAGCACAGGGAGGAAATTACAATGTGGTTTTGGCAAACGTGGAAGAATTATACCAACAATTTGGAGGTGGAATACCGAAACATATCGCGGGTATCAGACGATTTTCGCATTTCGTTTATGATTTAGCGACTGAAAAACCAAAAGGACTATTTTTAATCGGAAAAGGAATTAGGGAAGCGAACATTACGTCAGCTACGAGTATTGGACCGGGTTCAAGAACGAGTGCTAGCGCTTATCAAAACAATTTAGTTCCTTCCTTTGGTCAGCCATCTTGCGATCAATGTATTACTTCTAACCTACCTGGAACAAACAGATACCGTCCGCTAATACCTACAGGGCGAATTTCTGTACAAACCAACGATGAACTCGGCACCTATTTATCAAAGGTAATTGAGTACGAAAATCAACAAAATCAAAATTCAGTTTATACTACTCCGACCAAAGATTGGCAAAAACATATTTTACATTTTGCCGGAGGGGGAAATGTAAATGAGCAACAACTTTTTCAGAATTACCTCAACAACATGGGGAATATTGCAGAAGGAGAATTTTTCGCTGGGGACGTTAGCTTAGTTGCCAAGGATTCTGAGGATCCAATTTCCCCTCTTGAACTAGAAGCCATAAAAAATAGAATATCAGATGGTGTTAGTCTCATGAATTTCTTTGGTCATTTCACGACTTCAGAAAGTGGTTTCGATGTAAATATTGACGAACCTCAGAACTGGGATAATCAAGGTAAATATCCAATTTTGATCGCTAATTCATGTTATAATGGAAATATTTTTCATAATTCAACCTCAAATTCACAAACTTTCACCCTAGTTCCTAATGCTGGGGTAATTGCGTATATCGGAACTATTAATTACGGTTTCACTTCATCTTTAAATGCCTACACTACTGAATTTTATAAACAGTTTTCCCGATACAATTACGGTGGAACAATTGCCGAACATATTCAACATGCCATTGATTCTGTACTTCCCAACACTTCGTCATTGCTTACAGAGGCAACATTTTGTCAAATGACCTTAAATGGCGATCCTATGCTTAAGGTTAATTATCACAACAAACCTGAAATCGAATTAACTGAATCTAGGGTTTCGTTTGGTCCAAGTGCCATATCCTTAGCGACTGATTCTATAGAAATCAATGTTACCTTAAGAAATCTTGGAAAAAGCATAATAGATACCTTTAACATCCAAGTAATTCGAGATTTTCCGGGAAGTACTACGGATTCTATTTATCTATTTCCGATTGCAGGATTAGATTACGAAAAAAATTTAACGTTTAAAGTTGCATTTCAGCCAACCATTGGTATTGGATTAAATAAGTTTCAAGTTTCAGTAGATATCCCTTCTATCGTTGGGGAGCAGTACGATGAAATAACCAATAATCAGGTTATAAAAACGTTCTTCATTGATATCGATGGAATAGAACCCATATTACCGGTTCACTTTGGTGTTGTACCAAAAAACAAAATAACATTATCTGCCTCTACAATTAACCCCCTTGCACAGTTTAACACCTATCGTTTTGAAATTGACACCACACATTTATTCAATTCTGGGTTTAAAAAATATGCCTTAGTAAGTGGAAATGGGGGATTAAAACAAGTGGAATATAACCAATGGACCAACACTTTTGGTCAATCCGATTCTCTTATTCTAACGGACAGTACTGTTTATTATTGGCGAGTTTCAGTAGCGAGTAATCCGAATCAATGGAAAAATAGATCTTTTCAATATATTCCGTCAAAAGAAGGTTGGGGACAAGCAGATAATCATCAATTTACGGAGAATAATTTCGTAGGAGTCACATTAAATGAAACTACAGGAATCCGTCAATTTCAACCTATTTCAGCTCAAATTACTTGTTTGACAAATGCATCCTATTCGGCACCTGGACATTTTTACAATGAATGGACATTAAACGGTGTGCAACAGGAGTATAACGTTTGTAATTTTACTCCTAAATTTCATGTTGGAATAATTGATCGCTCCACGCTAACAGCAAGAAAAACGAGGTATATTCATTCTAACGGCACAGTTTCGAATCCAAATAACAATTACGGAAATGCAAATGACAATGGCGCATGTGAACCGAGGCCAATGGGATTCTTTACTTTTCACCAAAATAATCCGGTGCACATTGACTCCATGGTGTCATTGATTCAAAACAAAACAGAAAATGGAGATTACATTCTCATTTATTCACCTTTAACCACGCGATACGATTGGTGGAATTTATATGGGCCAGAATTGTTCCCATTGTTTCAAAGTATGGGATCCGATAGTATTTATGCCGGAGCCAACAGACCAAACCGGCCTTTCATTTTCTTGACGAGAAAAGGCGACCCAAGCTTTGCGATTGAGATTTTTTCGCAAAACAATGAGGACATTTTTTTGGATACCATCATCACTGGACTTGAATTGATTGGTAATGAAATAAGTCCTTTGATAGGTCCTGCCGCTGATTGGAAATCCTTTCATTGGAATCACTCGCCTCTTGAATTGAATTCATCCGATAGTACGCGTATTAAAATAGATGCTTATACTGTTTTAGGTTACTATCAATTTTCTATTGACACCTTAGTTCCTTCGGGAGATTCGATTCTAAATCTAAGCAATCAAATTAATGCTACGACTTCTCCCTACATAAAGTTAAAAGCGGTATATAAAGATGAGGGCGCACAAACCCCGACTCACTTAAAAAATTGGCATGTTTTGTATTCTCCACTACCAGAAGCCGCTATTGATGGTGTAAATTTAGAATACGGCGTTCAGTCGGATGATACCTTGCAAGAAGGTCAGAAAGGAAAATTTAGCATTGGCGTAAAAAATATCAGCTCAATTTCTATGGATTCCTTATTGGTAAACTATTACATTTTAGATGCCAATCAACAAAAACATTATTTAAATTATCCAAGGCAGGATTCCTTACGTGTGAATGGAACTTTATTGGACACCATTGAATTCGATACTAAAAATATTATTGGATTAAATTATTTATGCATGGAGGTAAATCCTTATATTGATGCCTCTCAAACAATTTTAGATCAGCCGGAACTTACGCACATCAACAATGTATTGCAATTACCATTTGTTGTGGAAGCGGAAGAAATTAATCCAATACTTGATGTCACTTTTGACGGAAGAAGAATTATGAATGAGGACATAGTGTCACCAACCAGCGAGATTTTAATCACCCTAAAAGACGAAAATCCTTACTTACTGATGAACGAAGATGCAGATACTGCTCGTTTTGGTATTTACTTAAAGTACCCTGATGGAAATCAGATAAGAATTCCTTTTATTGACGGTCAAGGGAATATTGTCATGCAATGGACACCAGCAACAGATCAAAACAAGAAATTTAAAATCGTGTTTCCAACTCAGCTTACGCAAAATGGTTTGTACGAATTACTCGTGCAAGGAACCGATAAAAGTGGAAATCTCTCCGGAGATCTGGAGTATCGCATTACGTTTAAGGTAGTATTAGAATCGAGCATCACCCAATTACTCAATTATCCGAATCCTTTCTCAACTTCCACAAAATTTGTCTTTACGTTGACAGGTTCAGAAATACCTGACGATTTTCAAATTCAAATATTTACAGTAACCGGAAAGGTAATTCGCGAAATCGATGAAGCAGAACTTGGACCACTTTTTATTGGTAAAAATGTTACTTCATTTGCCTGGGACGGACGAGATCAATTTGGTGATTTAGTTGCTAATGGCGTTTACTTATATCGCGTTAAGGCACAAATAGGTGGAAAAGATATCAAACAGCTTGAATCATCGGCAGATGATTATTTCAAAAATGGTTTCGGAAAAATGTATTTGATCCGGTAAACTTAAATTAAGTTTTTTCATTACTCTATTTTAGTTTCTTTTCATTTGAAATGATGATTATTAAAGGTATAATCAGTGATGTAGAGAAATAGAATGGAAATAGTCCAGATAAGGAGAATTTATAGGTCAACCAAGTATATACCAAAGACAGTGATCCACTTAAGATTAATAACCAACCCCATTTCGAAACATTGTGTTGATTTAACAATGTTAACAACGAAAGAAAAATTAATGGGAAAAACATAAATAGGACACGATCCACTAAAAACGCTGGATGGACAAACGGCATTAGGAATATACTGATGAAAAATGATAGAGTCGCTGTCTTGAACAAAGAATCCGAGAATATTTTTTTTTGATGAAATACTATTGGTATTAGAAAAAACCACCAAATCCCCTCAAAGGCTCTCCAAATTTGAAGAACTTGACTTATATCTTGAATTTCAAAGACTCCTCCCCAATTTCTTACTTCACGCTGACGATTCACTAAACC
>JACCDP010987007.1_pt1 | contig 18685 bp, 24 predicted proteins | sample 7445841 | NCBI WGS metagenome assembly JACCDP01 (sample SAMN15323441, study PRJNA562643) | freshwater metagenome | isolation source: river surface water | place: USA:Blue River Watershed | collected 2017-08-17
CGACTTCATGCTGGGGAAGGATTTCCAGCGCGGCATCTCGAAGCTGCAGGCGCATGGCCTGACGTATGACATCCTGATCTACCCGAAGCAGCTCGAGGCCGCCATCCGTCTCGCGGAGAACTTCCCGCTGCAGCCCTTCGTCCTCGATCACATCGCCAAGCCGCACATCAAGGACGGCACGATCGAACCTTGGAAATCGCAGGTCCGTCGCCTGGCCAAGCTGCCCAATGTGTGGTGCAAGGTTTCCGGGATGCTCACCGAGGCCGACCACAAGGCGTGGCAGGCCGAGCAGTTCCGTCCTTACCTCGACACGATCTTCGAAGCCTTCGGTCCGTCGCGCCTGATGTATGGCTCCGACTGGCCGGTCTGCCTCTTCGCCGGCAGCTACGAGCAGGCGTTCCGTCTGGTCGATGACTACGCCCGCGGGCTGACGGACGCGGAGCGCGCCGGGCTCTTCGGCGGCAACTGCCAGAAGTTCTACTTCGCCGGCAAGCGTTAGCGGATCGCCGTGTTGGCGTCCTTGGTGACCTTGAAGATCCAACCGGCTGCTTCCATGTCGATGTCGAGCCCGCGCTTGTCCTTCGCGATCTCGGCCGGCAGCGGATCGGCGCTGCAACGGAACAGCTTCAGCTGCCCTTCGCCTTCGTACTGGCCGTTGACCGCCTTGCCGGACTTCGCGACCTCGATGGCGAGGTAGCAGTCGAACGTCCCGCCCGGGGTCTCGCCCATCAGGACTTCCACCGGCACCTTGGTGCCCTTGGTCACCTGAATCCACGGGCCGGCCTTGAGCCGATGCAGGCTGCCCGGACGGCGGTCCACCTTGTATTCCTTCGACACCTTCACGCCGAAATCCCGGTAGTTGCCGTCTTTGCCGGCGAAGAAGGTCTCGTAGCCGTCATCGAGGGCGATCTTGCGGTTCCAGCGTACGATGAGGAAGTCGTCGCCCGAGCCTACGAAGCGGAAGGGGAGCGAACTGGGCATCTCGACGTAGCATCGGTAGTGCACGACCCAGCGCGAAGGCTTCATCAGCTTTTCGACCTCGAAGGCCTTGGGTGCGTCGTTCGCCGAGCGGCCGGTGATGAAGAGCTGGCCGGAGACGAGCATGTCCGGCGACTTGAAGAACTTCTGCAGCTTGCCCGGGCTCCAGCCGCTCTCGAGGAAATCCCGCACGGCCGCCCGATAAGGCGGGATGCCGGCTTTGGGGTCCACCATCGCGGTAGGCTGGCGCGACGAAGTCTGCTTGAGGTCGTAGAGCGTGCCGAGGAGTCCGCCGACGCCGGCCGCGGCGCTGTTCTTCATGCCGAAGAGGGAGACGAAGTTGCGGCCGCCGCCCACCCCCGCGCCTTTGCCGTTGCCGATGCCGCCGCCGGAGCCGCCGCCGAAGCCCTTCGAGCTCCCGCCGCCGATCGCGCCGGCCGTCGCCAGCGGATTCGCCAGGCTCGGCAGGCTGCTCACGGCCATCGAGGCGTTGGCGTTCTTGCTGGTGATGCGGGAGTTCGTCTTGGTCAGCGACTTGACGTTCTTGGGCTGCAGCTTCGTCTTGTACTCCTTGGCCTTGGGGCCGCCGCTGCCGCCGCCGGAGCCGGTCGCGAAGGTGTTCGGGTCCTTCTTCGCCGAGGTGTCCGTGATGGCGGAGACGACCCAGACGATCGCGACGACCACCATCACCGCGTGCACGAGGATCGAAAGGGCCAGGCCTTCCCCGCCCAGCCGTTGCCAAAGCGTACGGGTAGGCCGGTGGAGGGGCGTCTGGTTCGACGCTTCCGCGGATTCGTCCCGGGGTGAGGACATGCGAGGATTCCATAAGAAGTCTCCGGGCGTTCAACTGCCAAAGCATGGCGCCCCGGCCAGGTTGTCGTATTAATCATAAGCACCCGGCATCGGCTTGCCCCGCCGCCCCCGGCCGGCATCGTCGTGCCCATGGACGACCGCCTGCGCGAACTCGAAGAACGCCTCACCTTCCTGCAGCGCCACGTCGAGCAGCAGGACCGGGCGATGCTCGGGCTTTCCCGCGAGGTCTCCAAGCTCGCCGACCGGCTGGCCCGGGCCGAGGCGAAGCTGACGCAGTCCGCCGACGCCGGCGACCAGGCCGCGCCGGCCGACGAACGCCCGCCGCATTGGTGAGGAAGGGTTTCAGCGCTTGAAGGCTCTCGGGCCCGGCCTAGGGTGAAGGCATGGACAACGACTCGCTGACCTATCTCGAATACGGCATCTATTTCCTGCTTTCGCTCTCCGTCACGATCTGGGTCGGTCGTACGCTCTTCCGCAGCGGCCGTCCGTTCCTCGTCGATGCCTTCCACGGCAACGACACCATGGCCGACTCGGTCAACAACCTCCTGATCATCGGCTTCTACCTCGTGAACGTCGGCTTCATGCTGCTCTTCCTCTCGTCGAAGGAACACCCCAAGACCGGCATCGACGTCGTCGAGCACCTCAGCAAGTCGGTCGGCGTGGTGGTCGTCGTCCTGGGCGTGATGCACTTCATCAATCTCGTCGTCCTGAACGCCTTGCGCACCGGCGCCGCCGCCACCCGTCCGCCCGCGCTGCCGCCGAAAGCCTGAGCTGAACGCCGGCATGTGCGGACGCGTCACCCAGTTCTCGCGCTGGGAAGAGATCGTGAAAAGCCTCGGAGCCCCTGCTCCGGAGGTCGCGCCGCGTTATAATATCTCGCCCGGCACGCCGCTGGTGTCGGTCCGCCGCGAACAGGGCGTCCTCCGCACCGAGGCCTTGCCTTGGGGCTTCGTCCCCGCCTGGGCGCCGGCCGACGAACAGGACGGCCACGCCAACGCCCGCGCCGAAGGCATCTTCGACCGCCCGACGTTCCGCGACTCGGCCCGCCACCGCCGCTGCCTCGTCCCGATCGACGGCTATTACGAATGGAAGACGGAGGGTAAGCTGAAGGCGCCGTATTACTTCCGCGCCGCCGACGGCGGGCCGCTCGCGGTCGGCGGGCTGTGGTCGCTCCATCTCGCGGCCGATGGCACGCATCGTCGCACGCTCTGCCTCGTGACCGTCGCGCCCAATCGCGAGGCCGGCGAAGTGCACTCCCGCATGCCCGTCGTGCTCGCCGGCGCCGAACGGCAGGCCTGGCTTTCGGAGAAGGCGTTCACGCCCGAGGATTTCGCCCGGCTCGCCGTGACCGCGCCCGACCGCGCCCTGTCGTTGCACCGCGTGTCGCCCGACGTCAACCGGGTCGCGATCGATGCCGAACGCCTGGTGCGACCGTTGGTCGGAGCGATGGACCAACCGGACTTCTTCGGGGATTTGCTTGGCTAACGGGCCTGTTTTCGACAGACCTTCGCCATGGCCGAACCATTGCACACCCCCAAGACCGTGGAGAAGCCGTGGGGGCGTGAGATCTGGTTCGCCGACCAGGCCGCCTACGCCGGCAAGATCCTCGAGGTCCGCAAGGGTTGCCGGCTCAGCCTCCAGTATCACGAGCGCAAGACCGAGACGCTCTACCTCCTTTCGGGCCGCATGCGCCTGACCTTCCGTTCCGTCGCCCCGGGCGAGACGCCTTCCGCCGCCGCCATCACGCCTGCCGACCAGTTCGACTGGCTGCCCGGCCAGACCGTCCACATCCCGGTCCGCACGATCCATCGCTTCGACGCCCTCGAGGACAGCATCCTGCTCGAGTCGTCCACCCCTGACCTGACCGACATCGTCCGCCTGCAGGATGACTTCGCGCGTCCGGCCCGCGACTGACCCTTCCCATACTTATGCGTAAAGTTCTGGCCTTTGACCTCGGCGGCACGAAGTTCGCCTTCGGCGTCGTCAACGAAGACGGCACCGTGCTCGGTTCCGGCCGCGTCGAGACGTTCGCCGAGAAGGGCCCGCAGCAGGCCTGCGAACGCGTCGCCGCCGCCGCCCATCAGCTCCTCGCCGAGCTCAAGCTCAAGCCGGTCGACTTCGTGGCCATCGGCATCGCCTCGCCCGGTCCGCTCGACATGTCCCGCGGCTGCGTCGACGGCTCGCCCAACCTCCCGGGCTGGACGGGCTTCTCGATCACCGATTACCTGAGCGGCTCCTTCGGCGGCCTGCCCGCCCGCATCGACAACGACTGCAACGCCGCCGCGCTCGGCGAATACCGTTTCGGCGCCGGCAAGGGCAAGAAGAACGTCGTCTACATCACCGTCTCCACCGGCATCGGCGGCGGCGCGGTCATCGACGGCCGCCTGATGCGCGGTTCCAACGGCAACGCGGCCGAGCTCGGCCACATCCCTCTCACCATGGACGGCCCGCGCTGCGGCTGCGGCAATCCCGGCTGCTGGGAAGTCTACGCCTCAGGCACCGCCATCGCTCGCCGTACGCGCGAAGCCCTTTCGGCCGGCCGCCCGTCGGGCATCCTCAAGTTCGCCGGCAGCATCGACCAGGTCACGACGCACCACCTCTTCCAGGCGATGGCCGAAGGCGACGCGCTCGCCAACGAGATCTGGGCCGACTCGATCAACTACCTCGGCCGCGGCCTCGGCGCGGTGATCAACACCTTCAATCCCGACGTCATCGTGGTCGGCGGCGGCGTGACCGCGGCCGGCGACGCGCTTTTCGTCCCGATGCGCAAGAGCGCCAGCAGCTACGCCTTCCCGCGCCTGTCGGCGGTCTGCTCGATCGTGCCGGCCGGCCTCGGCGGCAACGTCGGCGTCGTCGGCGCGGCGGCCTGCGCCTTCGAACACGTCAGCTGAACGGGTTCAGAGCCGCTGCCGCTTCCACTTCGGGATCGGGAAGACGGTGACCTTGTCCGAACGCACCTCGACATCGTCGCGGTGACGCAAGGCCTTCGCCTCGGCGGCGGTGACGATCTCATAGTGCCGCGCGGCGGTGATGCGGTCGGCGATCTCCCAGCAGTCCTTGGGGTTGTTCACCCACTTCTCCGGCGGCAGCTGCCGGAGGTCGTAAGGCTTCGAATAGCTGCGCAGCGTCTTGCGCGGGCCCTTGGCGTACTCGTGGAAGTACGACATCGCGAGCTCGCGCACGCTGCGGTAGACCGGGTCGCGCCAGCGGAGGCAGACGTAGTTGGTCTTGGAGATGGCGCCCCACTTGCCCTTCACCCGGAAGGGCGCGATGACATGGTCCATGTCCTGATGCGCGCTGAAATCGAGGAGCAGGGGAGGGTGCCCTTGCAGCCAGAGCGCGAAGGCGGCGACCATCGCGCCTTCGATGCAGTGCGCGCGGTTGTGCTTCAAGGTCTGCTCGACCGAGCGGGCGGTATCGCCCTCGGGCTCGAAGTTCTGCGGGAAATCGACGAGGAAATCCTGGATGGCCTGCGGCGTGGCCAGGCGGGCCAGCGTGCGCGCCGCCGGCAGGCTGAGGCCGCGCTGTTGCGCGAGTCGGATCCGGGCGGCGAGCGACATGCCGTCAGGTCTAGCCTTCCGCGCCGATTCCTCAAGGAGCGAGTGCGCCTCCGCTTTCGGATTGGCTAAGTCCCGCGCCTCCGTTTGCTCGACGGCGTCCGCCATGCCGATCTTCGACTACACCTGCGCCGATTGCGGCAAGACGAGCGAGCTGCTCGTCCGCAGCTCCCAGGACAAGCCCGCCTGCCCGCACTGCGGTTCGGCCAAGCTCGAGAAACAGCTTCCGATGGTGGCGGTCAAGGGATTGAAGTCCGAGCACGTCCATACGAACAGCTGCGGTTGCGGCCAGCCCCGCGGCGGCTGCGGAGGCAACTGAGATGGACCCGCAGACGCTCCGCGACGGCCTGCTCCAGCTGATCCTGCTGATCATCTCGATCGGCCTGCATGAGTTCGGTCACGCCTGGATGGCCGACCTGCGCGGCGACCCGCTGCCCCGCCTGCAGGGACGCGTCACGCTCAACCCGTTCGCCCACGCCGACCCTATCGGTACCATCGCCATCCCGGCGGTGATGATCTTCCTCAGCCCCGGCTTCGGGCTCATCGGCTGGGGCAAGCCCGTCCAGATCTCCCTGCCCAATCCGAAGACCCGGCGGATGGATGACATCTGCATCACCCTGGCCGGTCCGGCGATGAACGTAGTTTTGTGCCTCGTTTTGGCGCTCATCGGAACAATCGGCGATTTCGACCCCGAGACGCAGGCGGTCATCATCGTCTTCCTTGCCCGTGGTATCTTCCTCAACGCCGGCCTAGCGGTCTTCAATTTGATTCCTGTCCCTCCCCTCGACGGTTCTCGCTTGGCCCTACGGCTCGGCCTTTACTCCGAAGAGCTGTTCCTCACGATCGCCCGCTGGGGGTTCGTCGTTCTGATCATCCTGATCAACCTCCCCGGGTTTGGGCGATTGATGCATTGGGTGATGTCGCCGCTGCTCGATGGTGCCGCGCTGGTCTGGCCCTACTTCGCCCGCTTCCTCTAAGGTCCACGAGAGGCTTGCGTATTCGCCGCCTTCGGGCGAACCTCGGGCCATGCAAACCCTCGGCGAACGTCTCCAAGAAGCCCGTCAGCGACTGGGCGTGACCCTCCGCGAAGCCGCGGAGTTCACCAAGATCCGCACCGACTACCTCCAGTCGATGGAGGCCAACCAGTTCGAGTCCATCCCGCTCGCCGACGTCTACAAGCGCGGCTTCGTGAAGGTCTACGCGAAGTACCTCCGTCTCGACGACGAGAAGGCCGGCGCCGACTTCAACACGCACCACTCCGCCAAGGCCTCGCGCCGTCCGCTCGAAGCGGCCGCCGACGAAGACGCCGCGTTCGAGCCGGAATCCGCCGGCAGCCCGATCACGCTGAGCCGCGACACGCTGGTCTACGCGATCATCGGCATCGCGGTCCTCGCGATCCTCGCGCTGTTTTTTATCTAAGCTCGTCGCCGGCCAAGCCGTCGCCGCCTAAGCCGAGCGCGCCGGCGGCGATCCCGGCCCCGCCGGCGAGCCGACCTCACCAGATCACGCTCTCGTCGGTCAAGGCCGGCGTCCGCTACCAGGTCATCGAGCTCAACACGGGCGAGATCCCGGGCTTCGGCACGCTGTCGCCCCGCGACAAGCCGGCGGTGATCAACGTGAAGGGCCCGAGCGAGCTCCGCTCCTCGGCGGTCGAGCACCTGCGCGTGAAGATCGACGGCATCCCGTTCCCGATCCCGTCCACGGTGACGGGCGCGATGTACGTGGCCCTGCCCGACACCTTCACGACCCCGCCGCCGCCCGCGCCCGTGGCGGCGCCCGCCGCGGCGCCTGCGTCGAAGGCGAAGAAGTCCCGCTGAGCCGAGGGGGTTGACCGTCCGCCTCCGCGGGCTTATCTCTCAGGCCGTGCCTCCGCGCCTCGAACAACGCGTCCTCGTCCTCAACCGTCTCTGGCAGCCGGTTAACATCGTGGGCGTGCTCCGCGCGATGAGCCTGCTTTTCCGCGGCCGCGCCTCGGCGATCCACGCGGATCCGTCCGGCCATCGCGTGATGAGCGCCGAAGAGTGGCTCCGCTTCTCGGTGGAGAAGCCGCCGGCCGACGGCGAAGCCGTCCGCTCCCCCTGCATCGTGCTCCGCGTGCCGCGCGTCCTCCTGCTCGGCGAATACGACCGCGTGCCGCGCCGCGAGATCCGTTTCTCGCGCCGCAACGTCTACCTCCGCGACGCCAACACCTGCCAGTACTGCGGCCGGACGTTCCGCGACGAGGAGCTCAACCTCGACCACGTGGTGCCGCGCGACATCGGCGGCAAGACGAACTGGGAGAACATCGTGACGGCCTGCGTCCGCTGCAACTCGCGCAAGGCGAACCGCCTGCCCGAACAGGCGGGCATGACCCTCCGCCGCGCGCCGACCAAGCCGAAGTGGCGCCTGGTCGTCGCGTCGTCGCTCTCGGCCGACGAGGTCGAGTGCTGGAAGGAATTCCTCGAGGTCACGCCCGCCGGCCAGCTTCCTTGGCGGAACTGAGGAGGATTTCCTTGGTGCGGGTAACCAGATTCGAACTGGTGTATCCACTTTGGAAGAGTGGTGTCCTACCACTGAACGATACCCGCGTGGCCAAGGACGCCCACTATTCCCAGCCGTCCCCCCGGGGTCAAGCCTCGCCCCACGGGTCGCGGGCCGCTCCGGGAGCGGGTAACCGGACTCGAACTGGTGTCACCACCATGGGAAAGTGGGGTCCTGCCACTGAACGATACCCGCGCTCGCCGGAGCGTCCTTGACCTGCCGGGCCTCCGCCCGCCGGTCAAGCCGGGCTCCGGTGGATGACGCTGATGGTGCCGTTGGTCTCGAGGATGACGTCCTTGGCCTGCTCGATGTTGGCCAGCCCGGCCGAACGCAGCGCGGACATGAGCTCATGGTGCGTGATGCGTTCGCGGTGCATGACCTTCTCCTGCACGGCGCCGTCGCGCACGAGGAAGACGGGCCGGCCGACCAGCGCCCAGTGGACGAGGCGGAAGTGACGCGAGAGCATGAGCATGCACCAGTTGATCGTGATGAGCGTGCCGGCCAGGAAGAGCCCGCCGCCGAGGCTGTTGTCGCCCCCGTTCATGGCGTTCTGCACGGTGTTGCTCAGGATGAGCAGGAGGATGAAGTCGAACGGGGTGAGCATCCCGGTCTGGCGCCGGCCGGTGAGGCGGATCAGGCACAGGAGGAAGACGTAGACGATGATGCCGCGGATCAGCAGTTCCCACCAAGGCAGGACGGGGACGAGCATGGTCGCGAGGTCGAACGGGTGACGGGCGGCTTGGGCGAGCATGCGGCCATCCTGGGCCGCCCGGCGCGCAGGGCGATAGCGTTTGCGCTTCACGCTGGGCGGACTTCCGTCATCCTGCGCCCATGGCCCGCACCGCCCCCACCTCCGCTTCCGCCGTCCGCGACGTGCTGATGATGGCGACCCCCTCGAAGAACGCCGACCTGCGCTGGTTCGGCGGCTTCCACGCCTCGGATCCGTTCCCGGCTTTCTCGGCCGGCGGACGCCGGATCGGACTGCTGCCCGGCATGGAAGTCGGCCGCGCGAAGGAGGAGTCCTGCTTTGACGAGGTCCTGAACATGGCGGAGATCTTCAAGGATCTGCGCGTGACGAACCCGAAGGCGGGCCTCGCCGACGTCATCGTCTTCGCCGCGCTCCAGCAGGGCGTCCATCGCTTCCGCGTCCCGGCCGATTTCCCCGTCGGCCTCTTCCAGCGCCTCCGCGAACTCGGCCTCGAACTCCATCCGGTCGGCGCCCAGCACAACGAGCGCGGTTCGCCCGAACTCTTCCCCGCCCGCCAGGTGAAATCCAAGGCGGAGCTCGCCGGCATCCGCGCCGGCAACGTCGCCGCGGTCGCCGGTTTCAAGGCCGTGGAGAAGGTGCTCGCGGAAGCCAAGGCCGACAAGAAGGGCGTGCTGCAGTGGCAGGGCAAGACCCTCACGGCCGAGATCCTGAAGGAAGAGGCGCAGGTCGCGATCCTGCGCAAGGGCGGCCTGTGCGACATCGGCCTGATCATCGCCCCGGGCGACCAGGCGGTCGATTGCCACTGTTCCGGCTCGGGTCCGGTCCGCGCCAACGAGCTCATCGTCTGCGACATCTATCCGCGCCACATCGCCTCGCACCACTACGGGGACATGACCCGTACCTACCTCAAGGGGAAGGCCAATGCGAAGCAGCGCAAGATGGTCCATGCGGTCCTCGAGGCCCAGCGTCGTGCGATCAAGGCGATCCGGGCGGGCGTGACGGGCGCCAAGGTGCACACGGTGGTGCAGGACTACTTCAAGTCCCTCGGCTACAAGACCGGCCTGGTGAAGGGCGTCTATGTCGGCTTCTTCCACGGCACCGGCCACGGCCTCGGCTACGATATCCACGAAGACCCGGCGCTCTCGACGCGCAACCCGCACCCGCTCGTCGCCGGCCACGCGGTCACGGTCGAGCCGGGCCTCTACTATCCGGGCATCGGCGGCTGCCGCTTCGAGGACTGCGTGGTGGTCACGAAGAAGGGCTGCGAATTCCTTTCCTCCCATCCCTACGATTGGGAGATCGCCTGAGCATGGCGCAAGGGCGGGGCAGGGCGGGGTCGCATACGTCGCTGACGGATGCCGCCCGTCCCGTGGCCGAAGCCCTCGAGCGCCATGGCCGCGTCTCCCGCGGCGTGATCAGCGCCCGCGTCGGCGCGAAGACGCTTTCGGTCAAGGTGATGAAGCTCGGCGGCGGCTTACGCGTGACGGTGGTGTCGAAGGGCTCGCGCCAGGAGCTGCACGTCTACGGGCTCACGGCCGAACGCGTGGGCAGGATCCTCTCGGGTCCCGACTTTTCCGGCTACAAGCTCAACTTCGCCGATGAGTGACGTCCCGGTCATCCTCGCCGAAGTCACGGCCGCCGACTGGGCCGCCGCCGGCCCCGGCTGGACGCACCTGCCGTACCTCGCGCGTTTCCGCGCCGAACGGCTCCCGGCCTCGTGGGAGGGCTTCTTCACGGGCCGCCATCACGCGGTCCTGGAAAGCGGCCGTACGGGCAGCTTCACGATCGCGGTGCCGGCCGCGGCGCGCGCGACGGTCTTCTTCGCCGACGGGCGCGTGGTGCTCCACGCCGCCGACGGCGCGCACGAAGAGGCCGCGGAATCGCCGCTCAGCTATCTGCGCCGCTGGTCGCGCGAGACGCGCGCCCCTCGCCTCGCCGGCTGGCCGGCCTTCCAAGGCGGCCTCATCGCGCTCCTCGGCTACGAGCTCGCCGCGCGGTTCGAGCCGGTGAAGTCCGCCCCGGCCGACGTCCGCGCCCCGCTCGCTGCCTTCCTCGAAGCCCACGAGGCCTGCGTCTTCGACGCCGCCAAGCGCGAGCTGACGGTGGTCGTCCTCTGTCCGGTCGGTTCGCCGAACTCGGCGCTGCGCGCGGCCCGCGCCCGCGCCCTCGACCTCGCCGCCCGCTGGGATGCGACCTGCGCGCAGCCGGCGCCGACGCTGCCGCCCGCCGGAGCTCCGGCCGTTCCGCTGGCGAGTTCGTTCGACGAACCGGCCTTCGTCCGCGCGGTCGCCCGTTGCCAGGAATACATCGCCGCCGGCGACACGTATCAGGTGAACCTTTCGACGCGCCTCGAGGTGCCGCCGCTCGACCCGCTCCGCGCCTACGAGGTGCTCCGTTCCGCGAATCCTTCCCCTTACATGGGCCTGATGCGCCTGCCCGGCGCGACGCTCGTCTGCGGCTCGCCTGAACTGCTCGTCGAGGTCTCCGCCGGCCGCATCGCCTCGCGCCCCATCGCCGGCACGCGGCCCCGCGGCGCCGACGAGGCGGCCGACCTCGCCTGGGCCCGCGAACTTTCCGGCGACACGAAGGAGAAGGCGGAGCACCTGATGCTCGTCGACCTGCTCCGCAACGACGTCGGCCGCGTCTCGCGTCCGGGTACGGTGCGCGTCCCGGAGTTCATGGCGGTCGAACGCTACTCGCACGTGATGCACCTCGTCTCCCAGGTGGAAGGCGAGCTGCAGGCCTCGGCCGGTCCGGCCGACGTCATCCGCGCGCTCTTCCCGGGCGGCACGGTCACGGGCGCGCCGAAGGTCCGCACGATGCAGGTCATCGCCGAACTGGAGCCGGTGGCCCGCGGCTACTACACGGGTTCGCTCGGCTGGATCGGCGCCTCGGGCGACCTCTGCCTCAACATCATCATCCGCTCCCTCTGGTCCGCCGAAGGCCGCACGTTCGTGCAGGCCGGCGCCGGCGTGGTCGCGGATTCCGTCCCCTCCCGCGAATACGCCGAAAGCCTGCGCAAGGCCCAGGCGCCCCTGCTCGCCGCCGCGCGCGCGGCGACGCCCCGATGATCGGCTGGCGTCAAGGCGAGTGGGTCACCTTGCCCGACGGCGCCGAGGCCTCGGCGCTCGTCCCCGGCCCTTCGCTTTTCGAGACGTTCGCCCTCCGCGGCGGTCGCATCGCCTGCCTGCCCGACCATCTCGCGCGCCTCGCGGCCGCCTGCCCGCGCCTCGGACTCGATCCCGCCCGCCTCATGCTCGGAGCCGATGCCTCGGTCGCTCGCTGGTCCGCCCCGCTCGGCGGGCTGCTCGGCCGCAACGGGCTCACCGATGCGATCGTGCGCCTGCTCGTCGCGCCCCGCGGCGACGGCCTCGCGACGGAGTGGCTCACGGTCCGTCCGCTCCCGCCCACGCCTTCCGCGGTCGACCTTTATCAGCTGTCCACGCGACGCGACGCGCCGGAGTGGCTGCCGCGCCCCAAGAGCGGGCCGTGGCTCAATTCCTCCGCGGCATGGAAGGAGCTCCGCGGCTTCGCCGACCGCCCGGACGCCGAGGGCGTCCAGCTCGACGCCCGCGGCTGCCTGAGCGAAGGCGCCCGCAGCGCGCTGGCTTGGTGGGACGGCGCGGCATGGAATTTCCCCGCGGTCGAGACCGGTCGACTCCCCGGCACGGCCCAGGCGCAGTTCCGTTCGGTGCTCGTGCAGTCCGGCCGTCCGGTGCGCGACGTCTCCTGGCCGGGTTTCCCGACCGACGCCGTAGCGATGGCGGTCCTGCGTTCGACCTTCGACGGCGGCGCGGTCCTCGCCCGATCCTTCCACGCGGAAGGTCGTCTGGCCTGGCAGCCGCAAGGCCCTTCCGCCGAAGCGACGCGCGCCCTCGCGGGCCTCGCCGCCTGGCGCGCTCAGCGCTGCATCAGCTTCGCGTAGACCGGCAGGGCCGTCGCGAGCACGAGCAGGCCGAGGAACACGACGCTCACGAGCGCGGAGAAGCAGGTCGCGACGAGGAGCTTCGCCATGCGCACGACGGGCTCTTCGTCGGCGCGCAGGTGCGCGCGCGCGGCGTAGGCGGTGATGGCGAGCCCGATGACGAGCAGCGCGACGAGCATGCCGGTGAAATGGTTGAAGTAGAGGCCGGTCAGGGCGGGCAGCGCGCCGGCGTCGTCGCGCAGGGTCGCGGCGAGGATCGGCTGGGAGCGGAACGCGATGGCGCCGGCGGCGGCGGGCAGGGCGGCCGAGAGGAACACGGCCAGGGCGGAGACGATCCGGAGCTCGCGAGGGGTCATGCGGGCAGTATCCCGAGGCGTTTCCGCAGGGTCAACGCCGGGATTCTCCCTCGCCAAGCACAGGGGTGCGCCCTAAGCAGGAAAGGACATGGATCCTGCTTGGTACCTCTGGCCGGTCTTCATCCTCCTCAACGGTAGCGCGGCGGGCATCTCGCTCGTGGCCGGGGTCGTTTCCGCCCTCTCCCACGCCGAACTCGAGGATCTCCGCCGCCAGGACGCCAAGGCCGCGGTGTCGATCGAGCGCTCGCGCGGCGACCAAGGCAACACCCTCGCGGCGTTCGAGGTCCTTTCGGCCGCGTTCGTCGGCATGAGCGCCTTGCTCGGCGGCTTCCTCATCGGCGCCCGCTTCCTCGGCCGTATCTCCGAGGGCTGGCAGGTCGGCGCCCTCACGGCCGTCGCGGTCATCGCCGTCTCCTTCTTCATGGCCTGGCTGACGATCATGCTCCCCCGCAAGGTCGGCATGCACTTCCGTCTTACCCTGGCCCCCCGCATCGCCTCCTCGCTGAAGCTCGTCCGCGGCGCGGCCAAGGTCCTCCGCACCTTCGGCAAGCTGCATGACTCCCTCGCTCCGCCCGAGGAGCCCGGCGTCGACCGCGCCGATGCCGACATCGGCAGCCTCGCGCAGGCCGCCGCCCGCGAAGGCAAGATCACCCAGGCCGAGAGCAACCTCGTCGCCAACGCCGTCCGCCTCGACGACATCCCGGTCTCGCACGTGCTCACGCCGCGTCCGGTGGTCACGGCGATCGAGGCCGACCTGACGGTGGCCGACGTCCTCCGCCTCTACCCGAACGTCCCGCACGGCCGCCTGCCGGTCTGGGAGCAGAACCCCGACCGCATCGTGGGCGTCGTCCGTCGGCGCGACATCCTCAAGGCCGCCGGCGAGAACCGCCGCGAGGTCCGCGTCCGCGAACTGATGGGCAAGGCCCACGTGGTGCCCGAGAACGCCACCCTTTCCGACGCGCTGCACGACCTCGTGCGCGCGCACCAGCACCTCGCGGTGGTGGTCGACGAGTTCGGCGCGTTCGCCGGCGTGATCACGCTCGAGGACGTCTTCGAATCCCTGCTCGGCGTCGAGATCTACGAGAAGGACGACCCGCATCCCGACATGCGCGAGCTGGCCCGTCAGCGCGGCCATCGCGTCGCCCGTCGCGGCGCCGCCGACCATCCGCCCAAGGCCGGCACATGATCGCCGCCGCGCTCGCCTACTGGACGCACGACCTCGACCCGGTCGCGGTCCGATTCCCCGAAAGCTGGGGCCTGCGCGGCATCCATTGGTACGGGCTCGCCTACGCCGCGGGCTTCATGGTCGCGGCCTACCTTCTCGGGCGCTGGCGCCGCGCCGGCCTGACGCCCTTGCGCTCCGCGCTCGACGAATCCGCGCTCATCACGGCGGTGATGGTCGGCGTCGTCGCCGGCGGCCGTCTCGGCCATGTCTTCCTCTACGCGCGCGCCGAGTTCGTCGCCGATCCGCTCATGGTCTTCCGCGTCTGGCAGGGCGGCATGGCCAGCCACGGCGGTTTCTTCGGCGTGCTGCTCGCCGGCGTCTGGTTCGCCCGCCGGGCGAAGGCCGATTTCTTCGCGGTCGGCGACCTCCTCTGCGCCCTCGCGCCCGCGGGCATCTTCTTCGGACGCCTCGCCAATTTCGTGAACGCGGAGCTCGTCGGCAATCCCTCGTCCGTCGCCTGGGCGGTGATCTTCCCGCGCGAGGGCCAGGCGCCGCGCCATCCGTCGCAGCTCTACGAAGCCTTCGGCGAAGGCCTGCTGCCCTTGGTCTGGGTGCTGCTCCGCTACCCGCGTCGCCTGCCGCCCGGCCGCCTCGCCGGCGAATTCCTGCTGCTCTACTCCGCCGGCCGCATCGTCTGCGAGTGCTTCCGCTCCGCCGAGGACGGCCATGTGCTCGGGCTCACCGCGGGCCAGTTCTGGACGCTCCCGCTCGCCGCGTTCGGACTCTTCCTGGTCCTGCGTTCCCGACGGTCGGCTGAATGATGTTGCCCGTGCGGGCCGACGGTGGGAAAACCCCCTTGCGCCATGACGAACGTCCCGCTCCTTGATCTCGGCCCGCAGAACCGCGCCCTTGAGGCCCAGTTCGAGACCGCCTTCCGCGAGGTCCTCCGCTCGAACATGTTCATCATGGGTCCGCGCCTCGAGGCCTTCGAGAAGGATTGCGCCGCGTTCCTCGGGGTGAAGCACGCCTTCGGCGTCTCCTCCGGCACCGACGCGCTGCTGCTCGCGCTCATGGCGCTCGGCATCGGCGAAGGCGACGAGGTCCTGCTGCCTTCCTTCACCTTCTTCGCGACGGCCGGTTCCGTCGCCCGTCTCGGCGCGACCCCGGTCTGGGTCGACGTCAACCCGCACCACTTCAACATCGACCTCGAGGACGCCGCCCGGAAGGTCACCTCCCGCACGGCGGCCATCATGCCGGTGCACCTCTTCGGCCAGTCCTGCGACCTCGACGCCCTGCAGGCCTTCGCCTCGGCGCATAAGTTGCGCGTGATCGAGGACGCCGCCCAGTCGATGGGCGCCCGCTGGAAGGGCCGCTGCACGATGTCGTCCGGCGACTTCGGCGCGACCAGCTTCTTCCCGTCCAAGAACCTCGGCGGCATGGGCGACTCCGGCCTGGTCACCACGCAGGACGACGCCCTCGCCGAACGCGCGCGCATCCTCCGCGTCCACGGCATGCAGCCGAAGTACTACCACCGCGAGGTCGGCGCCAACTTCCGCATGGATCCGCTGCAGGCGGCGCTCCTGCACCTCAAGCTGCCGCACCTGCCGTCGTACAACTGCTCGCGCGCCGGCAACGCCAACTTCTACCACGCCGCGCTCAAGGGAGTCGCCGGCATCGCCGAGAACCGTCCCGGCGCCGACAAGGGCGCGAAGATCCTCCTTCCCGTCGACTTCTCGGGCCAGGGCATCTGGAACCAGTTCACCCTCCGCGTCACCGGCGGCCGTCGCGACGCGCTCAAGGCCTTCCTCACCGCGCGCAAGATCGGCTGCGAGATCTACTACCCGATCCCGCTGCACCGCCAGGAATGCTTCGCCGGCAAGGGTTACCGCGGCGCCGACACTTCCAAGGTCTCCGAACAGCTCGCGGCCGAGGTGCTCAGCATCCCGATCTTCCCGGAGCTCACGGAAGAACAGCGCCGGTGGGTCGCCGATTCGCTCGCCGATTTCGCGGCGGGGAAGAGCGAGTAAGAGGTTTTAGCGGTTGGCGGATAGCGGTTGGCGGTAAGCCGAGCGCCGAAGGTGCAAACGTGAAGACAATTTCGGGTCACAGGTCTCGGCCCTCAGGTCTCAGGTGCGGGTGATCAGGCACAGGTGCGGGGAAATTCAGGTCCTGAACCTGTACCCGAACCTGAGCACCTGAACCTGGCTCCCGACGGCTGAGACCCGTGACCTGAAAGTATTATCCTACCCCTGCCCTTGAACACACCTTTGCACTTTTGCACAGAAGTACCTCTCCGGTTTGCACCTTGCACTGCCTCGAGTCCGTCCAACCGGCCAACGGATCAACTCGCGCGGCTTCGAGCCGCGCTTAGAAGAACCGGATCGTCTTCACCCGCATCTTCTCGTGCTCGGCGTCGGTACACGGCGCGTCGATCGGCACGGCCGGGGCCTTGTCGTTCGGGACCACGAGCTTGTTCGCGAGGAGGTACTGTTCGACCTCGGCGCCGGAGATGTCAGGCAGCATGACGCCGTCGATCTCGACGCACGGGGAAAGACGCTGGCCGCTTTTCTCCACCATCTCGGCGTAGTTCGCCGGATTGTTGATGATGTCCACGTCCTGGTAGGTGAGGGCGTACTTCGCCATGATGGCGCGGACGCCGTTGCTCCAGCCGCAGCTGGGTTTCAGGTAACAACGGATGTTCATGCCGTTACCAATGCGGCCCTTCCGCGGGTAATCAAGCCCGACGGGACTTTTTCCCGGCCTTCTCCCCGGCCGGGATGCTCGCGGGTTCGTACCAGTAGCCGATGCCGTGGATGGTGCGCAGGCAGTCGAGCGAGCGGCCGTGGTCGGCGTAGGCGTCGCGGATCTTGGCGACGTATTGGTCGAGCGAGCGGCTGCGGATGTCGGCGTGCACGCCCCAGACGGCGTGGATCAGGCTGTGGCGGCTGATGATGACGCCGGGGTTGGCATGCAGGTGGTAGAGGATGCCGAGCTCCTTGCGGCCGAGCTTCCGCTTCTTGCCGCCGGCGAAGACGATCTCGAGACGCTCGGGATGGACCTCCGCGCCGTTGAAGAGGAAGACGTCGGTGCCGAGGGCGGCGTTGCCGGTGAGGCGGCTGTCGCCGGCGGTCTCGCTGCGGCGCAGGACGGCGCGGATGCGCGCGACAAGTTCTTCCGGGTGGTGCGGCTTGCCGACGAAATCATCCGCGCCCGCTTCGAGGGCCTGCGCGACATGATGCCCTTCGCGCTGCGCCGACAGGAAGATGACCGCGGGCGAGTGGCTCAGGCGGCGGATCTTGTCGAGCACCGCGAGGCCGTCCAGGTCCGGCAGGCTCGGGTCGAGCAGCACGAGGTGGACGTAGGATTCGCCGACGAACTTCAGCGCGGTCGCGCCTTTGTGGAAGACTTGGGTGGAGAGGCCGGCGTTCAGGAGTTGATCGGCGAGGGCGGCGGCGAGGCTGCGATCGTCTTCAATGATGACCACCAGTGGCTTCTGCTTGGGGCTCATGCAGAATCAGGAAGGGGGTAGACTAGGGGGTGAGAACATATGTAAAAAAGCCCGCAGGGTTGCCAAGCCCCATTAACTGACCTATTATACTAGAAATGAGCGATGTCCCTGAGCCGTCTCCGCAGCGCAAGCTGGCCGTCCGGATCTTCCTGGTCCTCTTCGTCGCGTCCGCGCTCTTCATGTCGTGGTTCGGGGTGAAGCAGCAGCGCCTGCATGGGCCGAAGTCCGACGGCAAAGCCAAGGACCCCTACGAAGACCGCAGCCTTTTCGGCCGCTGACCGGACTTGGCCGGGGGGCTGCCGGGGGCCTTTTCTAAAAACTTGACCAGAGGGACTTCGTTCCTACGTTCCTCACTTCCACCGACCGCCTCCTTCGTCTAGCCCGGTCCAGGACACCTCGTTTTCACTGAGGTAACTGGGGTTCGAATCCCCAAGGGGGCGCCAGGTGGAAGCTTTTCAGATCGACCTCTCCGCAAGGGGAGGGAGGTCCTTTATTTCCGGGCTACTCACATTGCCCCTTGCCTAGGTTCAAAAATTATTGAAACTTCAGGAAGCCCCCGACCGCAGGGCGTAAACCTGATGAAGCCCCCCTCAGAAAAACCCGCCGGCCGTCGGAAAAGCCGTCCGTCCTTCGAGCCCCTTCAGCCCCACGAGATCGAGCTGGCCGATTTCTTCGTGCGCATGGCCGGTATCCTGGGTGTCCCGCGTTCGGTCGCCGAAATCTACGCCTTGCTGTACGTCTCGCCCGGCCCCTTGGATTTCGACCAGATTCAGGGTCGTCTGGGTATTAGCAAAGGCTCTGTCAGCCAAGGACTTAAGTTCCTTCGTGGGCATGAGATGATCTTATCGGTCAAGGAAAAGGGGGCCCGTCGCGAACGCTGGCAGCCCACTCCCTCGCTGGCCGCTTCTTTGGTCACCCTCCTGCGTAGCCAGGTCTTGCCTGCCCTCGAGCAAGCCCAGCCAAGTTTGCAGCGCGTCCTCAACGACGCCCAGCAACGCGGCGCGCAACCCGAAGTCATCGAGCGCCTCACCCGCCTCAATCGCTGGAACAGCCGAGCCCTCGAGCTCGCGCCGCTCCTCCTGCCTCCCCCGGGAGCCTGATCCTTTCTGCCGGCTCGGCCGGTGACAGTCTTTCCTTCCCGTACGTGCCTGCGA
>JACCDP010121458.1_pt1 | contig 18684 bp, 25 predicted proteins | sample 7445841 | NCBI WGS metagenome assembly JACCDP01 (sample SAMN15323441, study PRJNA562643) | freshwater metagenome | isolation source: river surface water | place: USA:Blue River Watershed | collected 2017-08-17
GCAGAGCCTTTACACGCAAGGGGTTAATCTCTTCCCCACACACAGTACAGAACCGTTTATCCATGTTTTTATTTATTTACCTAAAGATAGTAAGAAGTTGGTTAGGATCCAACTTTTATTTAAATTTCTGAATAGCCTCCCAAACATCTTCAGGAGTACGGAAAGCAATCTTCTGCTCTTTCTTTCCAACTGTTACTGAGATGAATCCATCCCATTCTTCTTTCTCGTTATAGTCAATCTCGTTTAAGTATAGCTCAATTAGAAATACTTGCTCTTTATTAAATGTCATTCGCATTAAGTTCTCAATCACTCTGAAGAATTTATCTTCATAAGCTGAAATGTCCATTCCAATTTCCGAAGCTACAAAGTCAGTTCGGTCATCAATCTCTTTGAGCAATTTAAGTACTTCTACAAATAGTTCTTTATGCATAGCTTCTTTATTTCGAGGTACCTCTTTGATTCGGTACTTCAAAGGTAACTGATCTTTTAATATACGTCTAAGAATTTCCTTAGGCCTCATTTACTTACTTTGTATAAACTCAAAAAACTTTTAAGGGAAAGTTGCTTTCTACCAGCGAAATACTCTGCAGCAGATAGTCTACTAAATGCTAGAGTTGTTCCAATACTCTCCTGGCTACTATCTGTACGACTGTAGAAAGAAAACTTTTTCATAAAAAAGAGATTAAGCTTGTGTTCCTAATGCTTGACGAATAATTTTATCTACATACTCGATGTAAATGAAGAAGCCAATAATTGACTTGTCTTTTAGCTCTCTGTCTCTTTCAACCTGCATACCAAACTGCTTAAGTCCGGCGTCGAGCTTTTCAGCTAGCTCCATAGCAATTTCATTCTGCTCGGTAGGATTAATTGGACTGAGAGTGGAAGGAATAAACTGTACTTTAATCCCTTTTTTGTTTGGATCCTCGTTCACGTCTACTTTTAAGACGAACTGCTTGCCCTTGAAGTTAACCTTCGTGGCTTCAGCGATAACGTTTTGGATTTCTTTTAAGAGTAGCTCTTTCATGCTTTAAATATAAGAAGGAATTAGTTTTGATCCAACTGATCATTGTCCTTCTTATAAATAGGACTTACTTTTTTCTTCTTATTGGTCTTGATTGGCTGATAAGGTTGCAGTTCTTCCTCGTAGCGCTCCAAGCTCTGCAAATGAATTTTACCCATTTGTATTTAGATTAATTAAGCTGTTTTGATATTCATTCATCTGAATAATTTCTACTACCATGTTGCCAAGCTGGAATCGGCCAGGTTCTCCATACTGTTTAATAATTCGAGGTAGTTGTTGGATGATCTGAAAGTCTTCATTCGTGAATACATCTCCATCTACTTCTAAAAGGATCTCACAGTTCTTTTCGTTATCATAGGGTTTGATTCTTTCTGATAAGTCGTAGGAAGTATTTGGCTGCTCTTTAGCAATATACTCTGATGCAATCAAGTTATAGTCTTTGATGTAAATAGTATCACACCAAGGTTCCAATACCTGCAAGAGAGCCGGTCCTCCTTCAAGTATAATTCCAATGTTGTACTTGGGATCAACAACTGGCTTCATCAACGGGTCGTGCTGAACAAAGTGTCCCCATTTGCGAATAAAGTTACGAGTGCTTCTTTCATTTTGAGCTTCCCACTCGCTGCTATTCTTACCAGGAGTTGTTAGAGTAGGGTTAAATCTAGAACCTCTACAAGTCATGTGGTAAACATGCCCTTCCCAGGTCTGTAAGAACTTAATTCCATTTAAATGAAAGCGGTTGAAAATATCTGAATCTTCTTTAGATTGAGGTGCATACAAAGGGTCGTGGCCTCCAATCGACTGAAAGTCTTTGCGATAAAAAGCCCAGGGTGCAAATACTCCTTCAGTAGGAGCTTGAGTTTCTAACTTTGTATACCACTGTAAAAAAGCTTCTTCATTAAATTCTTCTGGCTCTGTACCAAAGTTAGCTAGTACTTTCTCAGGTCCAGGAGGATGTAAAGGTGGTTCAATTCGAGTCAGAGATACAATTATACCAGGCTCAATAAGCTTCTCAATAGATGAGATTGCTCCAGGACAGAGATACATATCAGCATGGTAGATCATAGCTACGTCTGAAGTAGCTACGTGATTGATTAGACGGTCGTATAGTATAGTATGTCCAAGGCGTTCTGGACCTTCATTACGAATCCATTTGAATAGAGGATCTTTCTTCTCTGTCTCTACACACCATGCCCAGGTTCCATCTGTTGAAGCATCATCGGCTACACAAATTTCAATCTCATGTTCACCTTGATTTTTTCTAATAGACTCATAAGACCATTTAAGGTACTTTAAGTTATTACGACTAGGTTGTATCAGACTAATTTTCATTTATAAGTTCTTTTAAATAATCTTCTAAGTTACGGGATGGATTCCATCCTAAAATTTCTTTAGCAGTAGAGTCGGTATTAAGAGTCGTAAGAGCTTCTCCTGGACGTGGTGGTAGGTAGTTAGCTGTCTGGTGGAACATTTGTAGTACTTCGTTCACAGAATAGTTCTTACCTCTTCCTAATTCAAATTCAAATCCGTATGCTTGCTTTTGCATAATAAGTAGTAATGCATCGACGATATCATCCACGTGAGTAAAATCTCGGCGTTGCTCTCCATCTCCATAAATTACGAACTGTTCCCGGTTCTTCCAACTATTGAGCCATCTTCCGATTAGAGTTGTGTAACCTCCTTCAATCAGCTGATGAGGTCCGTAAACGTTGTAGAAACGGGCGATAGAAGCTTGCAATCCATAATGCTTCTGATATAGCTTTATAATATCTTCCCCAATATCTTTTGAGAAGGTATAAGGGTTCTTAAACTTACCGCTATGCTTGGAAGATGAACCTGCATATACTACCGGTACTTGAGCCTTGGTACACCAGTCTACTAGCTTCATAGTACCTAGAGCATTTACTTCAAAATACTCTTGAGGCTTTTCGAATGAAGGTTGAATGCGAGCAATAGCTGCCATATGAAATACAAACTCAGGTTTGATCCAATCATAGCTACTAATGTTACGTATATCGTAGTTTAAATATTCGACACCTTTTTGATGATTGGTTTCTAAACCTGTACTGTAATTATCGATCGATACTACTTCATGACCTTCTTCAAGGAGTCTTTTAATAAGGTTTGTTCCTACAAAACCTGCTCCACCTGTAACTAAAACTTTCACTACAATACTTCTTTAATAGATTCAAATACCTTAGAATAATCTCGATAACCTCTCTTAACTATCTCGTCTAAAGTATCGACTACAGGTACTACCTTTGCCTTAGATAGTTTATTAAAATAAGATTCTCCTTCAAAGTAACCCGGTCTAATATCCTTAGAGGTATTTACGTAAATAATGACAGGTTTATTAAAGTAGCTACAAAGTATACTTGATCCACCGCCCATAGAGATAAATCCTTCTGCACTAGAGTATATTTGTAACTGAGCTTCGTTATACGTACCTCCTATCTCGTTTACAATATCATCAAACAGGTATACATTCTCAAAGTACTCTGTAAGTTGATAGTCGGTAATTACTCCTTGACCTTCTACTTTGGCTAAGATATCTCTATTCTGTAGTTCATTAGGATCGGTAGCAAACTCTGTATTACGGGGGCGTTTGTATATAATGTTATAACCTTTTTCGGTTAAAATGTTAAACATTATATACAGGCTCTCTATATCGAAGTATCCAATAGGTGTCTGTCCGTGCTCTAAGTTAAACCTATTTGAAATAATAACATAGTTACTCAAAGTAGGTACTCCCTTCTTATAATATTTCTCAGCATAAGGAGGTGCTATCCATTGAGAATAATCTAACCACCCGTTGGCTTGTTTCTGCTCTTCTTCAGTAAGTAGGCTGTAATCTTTCCCAAAAATAGCTAGGGCGTTATGATGTATCCAACTGTTAGGTAAATTCTGTACTCCGTTAGTAGAATTATCTACAGACCTGGTTGTATATTTTTCTTCTACTTCGTCACAAAACCAGTAGAAAGGTTTCATTCCTTTACTTGTTACTACCTTAACATACTCTCCTTGCTCTTTAAGCCAGTAGGCATAAGGAGCTGCACATACAAGTTCGTAACCAAACTCTGGGTTTAGATCAATTGTCATAGTAGTATTCTTTTAACTCGATGAGCTGCTCTCTAATTGATTTCGTTTCTATTCCTCCTACAAGGCATTTATTTACTTCTACTGAAAAGTTTGGTACGATTTCAATATCCTTGTTAAACACTTCTTTTATCAAAGATAGTAAATCAAATTTAGAAAGGCAAGTACTTTCAATAATATTTTCAACCTGAGCTTCATCCCAGTTTGTCATTAGTGTATAACACTGCTTAGCCCATTCCAAAGTAGTAACACCGCTCCACATTGCCCTGCTGTAGCCGCTGACAGTTCCTTCGCTGTTTAAGAACCACTCTAGTAAACTTGCTTTAGAATCTAGCTCAGGACCAATTATAGATGTCTTAAGTATTTTAGTCCTTGTTCCTTTTAGTATGAGAAAATCTCTAGCTGCTTTTTTAGAAATTCCATACTCATCGCTATCCATTTCACAATCTGTTCCTGGATGAATAACTCTGGTGTTTGCTAAAGTATCTAACCACTGCGGTAAAGTTTCGTTTATTGAGAAGTCTTTAGTACGCTGTGGGATAGCTCCTATGCAGTTAATAATATAATCTCCTGTGTATCCTGTTACTGTATCAGCAAAATCAGGTGTTAAGTACCTGTGGTGAGTTGTAGTTACTTCTACTCCTTGCTCGGAAAGATAACTAACTACCATATGGCCGAGCATGCCTTTATGCCCTAGTACTAAAACTCTCATTGGAAATACTGGTACTTGCTTAAAATAAGTTCTAAATCTTTTTTACTTACTACTACCTTATCGCTAGTAAATTCTTCCCAGTCTATACTCTGATTGGATAAGTTACTGTAGTGCATGTAGTAGGTATTGTTACCTGTATTGAAAAAGCTTCTAGGTGCTTCTTCTCTTGAAATCATCATCTCATGCAACTTCTCTGATATTCTGGGAGTGCCTAGTTTGTATTTTAATCCAAACTTTTCTGCATAGAGTTCAAATAGATCCTGTACTTTAAAAGCTTTAATGTCTGGGATGACGTTGTAACCGCTGACTTCTAGTCCTGCTTCAATCAAGTCAATAGCTTGATCTGCATGAATCATAAAGCGAGTCATCTCAGGAGAGTAGAGAGTTAACGGGTAATTATTCTTGATTGCATCCCACATCAAAGGTATAATCGAGCCTGTTGAATTAAGAACATTGCCGTAAATAGCTGTAGAAAGTTTTACGTTTGATCTCTCAGCATTGACTATAAAGGCCTCTCCGGCTACAAACTTCATAGCTCCGTATAGGGTAGTCGCTGCTCTAGATTTGTCAGAAGAGATGAAGCAAGCTGCTTTAAAGTTATTTTCTTCTGCAGCTCTTCTAGAATTAACAGCACCATCTACGATCACTCTAACACTCTCTTCTACATTCTGATCTACAGCTCCGATTTGTTTTAGAGATGCAGCAAAAATGCCGATTGTATGTCCAGCAGAAGCTCTCTTCAGCAAATCAAAATTCCTAACGTCTCCTATCACACAATTTACATTAGGGAACTGCTTCTTTAGGTAGTAGTGCTTTGCTTCATCCCTAGAGTAGATTGTAATTTCGTTATCGTTATAGTACCTTTCGATTAGTTTTTTTCCTAGGTACCCAGCACCACCGGTGATAAAAATTTTCTCACCTTTCATAACCTTCAAAATATTTTAAATTTTCTTCAAAAGACATAACCGGATTTACTCCACTATTATAAATAGGTTTTACAAAAGTATGCTCATCATGCTCAGGTAACTGTCCCCATTTGTTTCCAAACTTGGCGATATTGGCTAACTCTGCTGACTTCTGTCTATCTGATTTCTCTCTTAGGTTATCATCTTTAAAATGACTTCCTCTTGCAGAGAAGTGGTAAACTACCGAGGTAGCAACCATCTTAAACTCATAACCTTCCAACTGCATTCTAATAAAGAGGTCCATATCTTCCCAGCTTGATGGAGAGAAGATAGGATCATTACCGCCAATATAGACAAAGTCTTCTTTGCGGCATAAGAATCCAGCTCCGCCGCCTTTGCGTACTGCCGCTTCTTTATTCAATTCTGAAAACTCTGAGGCGAATTGGTCAAATAGTTCAGAGTTAAAATTGTAATGAAACTCTCCAAATGATTCTGGCGGAAAGAATACTGTACCTGGTCTGTAGTCCGGATCAGCTGGAAAGATCTTAGGCTGTATTCTAAATGAAGAAGCAATTAATTTGCTACTAGTATTCTCAAATAGCTTAAGTAGTTCTAGGTCCTGATTAGGTCCTATCCACATATCAGAATGAATAATGTTAACAAACTCTGTCTGAGCTTTGTCGATACAAAAATTCATTCCACCTCCAATGCCTTTAGGTTTAGTATTATGGTCAATATAATACTCTACTCCTAACTTTGAAGCCTCTGCTTGTAACCATTCATCCGTTCCATCAGTACAATTTTCAGCATGTACAATAATAGGCTGGTCTTTATAATATGCGTTCTTTCTTACAGAAGCAATAGCTAACTTAAGGTAGTTTAAGTTATTGTTAGTGGAGATGCACGTGGTAATCATCAACTTCGTTTTGCCAATTTATTAAAGGAGCCATAAAATATGTTTCTCCGTGAGTAGAGTACCCAGGTAGAGGGCTTATTAATATACGCTTGCGAGCGTTTAATTCCAAAAACATAGAGAAGTCATAAGGATGTCCTGTTACCTTCCCACTCTCTGGGTGAATTCCGTTTGTGTACTTACGTAGAATATCTTCATCTGCTTTTAGGGTCTTAACCTTAGCGGCAAAAGTCATAGTGGTAGAGTTAGTTACCTTCCAATGGGTGTGACGAGATACAAATACTCGAGTGATCTCAGGCCCGTCTTTACATAGTTTGTTCCCTCCATGCTCAGCAAGTACATACTTATCTGGATGATCGTACAGAGTCACATAGTGTATGCCTGATACAAATACTTCTTCTAGGACTTGTCTTGCTCCGGCTCTATGTAGGTAGTCGTTCTCTACAAAGTACACAATAGTATCATCTTCTAATTGAAGAGCTTGATCTAATGCTAAATTAAAAGTACCTGCTCCATTACCTACAGAATGCTTCTGTATATTCTCAACCGGTACATACTTGGAGATCATTGTAAAAGTTTCCTCTCCTACATTGTCAGCTATTACTGTTATAGTACTGGGGTCGAAGTGCTTTACAAAGTTTCGTAAGCAGTTCTCGTTATTAATAAAAGAAGGTTTAATTTTGTTATAACCTGCTTCTGATATTCTGTAGTAGATCTTAAGCATTTTTGAAAACGTCTTTCCAGGTGTAGGACTTGTAGTTAGGATTGAATAAATTGTTTGAATTACTTCTGCAGTATTCGTTAGCTAACTTATACCAGTTATGTGATTTTCTCTTATTATCTATATCTTTTGCTTCAAAAGCTTGCTCACCTGCAACATAATTTCTCTTATTAGGATGCTTTCTATTATGTACTACAAGCAAATTCTTAAAATGGTACTGCGGAATTGTAGGAAGCAGCCGACTAAGTACATGCATGAAGGCTGTATCTTCGTGTATAAAAAAGACAGAGGAGGGTATATTTACTCCTGCTTTAACAATTTCTGAAGATATTGCTAATCCGCATCCGTTGAATTTATGAGGAGCAATAACGGTTACTTGCAAGTCTTCGATATTGTTAAACTTGTTCATTTCCTGCTCTGTCATGGTGTAGGGAATATTCCACCAGTTCTCACTATCTCCTTCAATAAAAGGCTTATCTGTAAACTCTGGATGTTCTAAAGGTTCCCAACTCTTGTCCCACATCTTACAGATAGCAAATGTTGCAATGTATTTAGGAGTATTAGGAACAGACTGATGCAGGTAGTTTAACACTGTAAAGGCTTGCTGCGGGACTAACATATCAGATTCTCCCCATACAAGGACATCAGCTAGGTTACAGTAACTATTGTTGAAGTCTCGCCTGTATTGGGCGATAGTAACTAGATCGGATGTTATGTTGCTAGTAAAATTATACTTCTTAGCAAGGTCTTCAATAGTGCTTACACAGTAATCTAGCTTTCCTTCCTGAGCTACTTCTAGTTCTTGGCTAGTACATACTAAGATATCTACTAGGACCTCTCCTGGATAACTATCAATGGACTTGCGTAGGGTAGCAAAGTAGTCTTCCACCATATGTACTTCGTACCATTGTACAAGACATCCGATGGCAAATTTAGTTTCCATAGTTTGACTTATAATTGTTCCAGGTTTGACTCATAAAATGTAAACGATGTTCTTTGTCAAAGCCATTAAAGTGCCATACATACCCGCAGTCAACAAACATAAAATCATTAAGTAACTCTTTGCGGTTAAGATGAGTTAGATTCCATCTCTTATTTAACAGAGTTACATCGTAGTCTAACTGCCGGGTCAGGTAGTTAACAGGAGTCTGATCTGTTCCTTTGCGTAGAGTTGTCTGTAGATGTATTAGAGTTTCTGAGTTGCTGTGCCAGAAATCAGTAATAGCAGTGCAGAGATCTTTATGCTGCTTGTTTATCACCACGAATCCGCAATTGTAATAATTAACCCAATCTAATTTTACTTCTGGGAAGAGGTGTTGATAGCCTTTCAAGCTCTGCCATACCCACCCTACGTTGTCATTATCTACACAAGCTGCTAGATTATGTTTGGTCTCATTGAAGAAGTTAGGAGCATCCCAATGAATCATCGTATCAATATCCACCAATGCTACCTGATCGTATTCGATATTATTAGTATCGAGTATGTCGAGAACATACCATCTCTGCCAGGTAGCCTTCATTGCACTAGGATCTACTAGTGGCTGATCTAGTACAATAAGTTCTACATCATGTCGCTTGCACCAATGCTGCCAAGTGGCTAGACAGTATTGAGAGTAGTTAACAGTATCGTAGTTTGTAGCTAGATTTGTGATGAAGACAACGTTACGCATAGGTATAATTTGCAGAGAGAGTTCTGTATTCATTGAATATACGAACTAAATCGTTATCTTCAAAGAACTTAAACATATTTCCTTCTGCATTCATACAGTATTCATTCAGAGATAAGTCACTCTTCTCCTGCTTGTAAGTATGAGCGGAGTAATGTATGACTGGACACCAATCAACTACTCCGACTTTCCATCCGTTCTGTTCACATACAATCCCGGAGTATACGTCTTGTCCCCAGCCGTAGATAAGTTGATTGGAAAACTGTCCTATCTTTTCAACTAAGTCTCTATGCATCAAAGGAGCTTGGAAATCTACCCACTTTACATCTCTAACCTCAGTTGCAGACCAGCAGTGGACATACTTCCATTTACATTGATTCTTTTGAGGCTGTAATACGCAAGGTGATACAATCTTATAATCTCCTTCAAACATTGCCTTACGTAGAGACTTTACAAAGTTACCTCCGTGCAGAATCAAATCATTATTTAGAGAAAGTAAACTATCATATTCTTTATTGTCTAAGAATAATTGCATAGCTAAGTTTAATGCTCCACCAAAGTACACATTCTGTCCTGTCTCGTAAGTAGTGTACTTGCTTTTACCTTCCGGTGTAGACCCATTATCTATAATGATTAGATCATAAGAATCATCTCGGTGAGCTTCTAAAGATTCGAAAAGCTGATCGGTTAGATCGGGAAGATTGTGGTTGTAAATAACTGCTAATGTTTTCATACTATTGTTTAATTGTGTAACATCCAGAAGGAAGCAAAGTTTCATTTAGGTCTACTTCTTTATCAGTTTCGGGGTGAAGTAGTGTGAGAGAGATCTCTCGTTCATTAATGAAGTCTTTTATTGCTACTTGAGTTTCGGTGAGGCTAGTATCATCAAAAATAATATAACCTCCTTTTTCTACTTTGTCGTACAGGTTATCTAATACATCTCTAGTTGCTGAGTAAGCATCGACGTCTATTCTCAGTAGTGCGATCTTATCTATACCTGCATCAGGTAAAGTATCTTTAACAAATCCTTGTAGAAACTTAATACGATCCTGTTCTTCAAGACCAAACTTTCTAAAATTATTTTGAACCATCTGCAGAGGAGCGATCATTCTAGGCCCTTCATGGTGTCTTTCCCCCTCAAAGAAGTAGGTGCTGGTTTTTTGGTTTTCAAATCCCTGATAGCTATCAGCTAGCCAGATAGTTCTGTTTTCAAATATTTTAGAAAGAAAGATTCCCATTCCACCTTTCCATACTCCGCATTCAATAATATCTCCTTCTACTGCATTAATCTTATCAAAATGTCTGATTATTGTTTCAAATCTTTCCAGGCTTACTTTTGTAATACCTTTTCCAACTATTTCTTCAGCTAATTGTTTCATATTCTTTTAAGTACAGTAAGTCCGTTATTGTTTGTAAATCTTTCAGCAATAATCCACTCAGGGTTTGCTTCTAAAAACTCTTCAATAGCAGCCCAAAGTCCTGCTTTTGCTTTTCCTTCTGTTCTACCGTCGTCGTAACGGCCCCATGTACCTTCATCTTGAGTGGCATATTTTGTAGTATCGTGTAGTATAATGTACTTACTAACAGCATTGCAGTGCATTGGAAGCTCTTGGGATAGCTGTCCATACTTGTGCCAAGTATCTATAAACAGTAAGTCTGTTTTTTCTATTGTAACATCCAATACATTAGCTTGTATGAACTGGAAGTCTACACTGGTCTCTTTAGCAGCTTCATAAGCTAGTGCAAGATTGGATGAAGTAAATAAGTCGTACGACACCAAACGAGAAGGCTTGGCATGTAAGAAAGCCCATGTCGATACTACCTCTCTTACACCCATCTCTGTTACATGGCTGCATTCGCTAGCATACCTATAAAGGGTAGGTAAATGTTCATAGATGTCGGAACGAGTATTACAACACCTATCGTAATTAGTTTCTGCTATAGTCATCTTTAAGATAGTTTGGGTGTTCTAAAATATGAGGTGGATGTTTGATATCAATCCGTGTTATGTACCGAAGAAGATCATCCTGTGCTCGAGTAGGTCGAATAACAATATTATTTATTTTATTCTCTTTAGCCTGCTCAAGAGCTGCTCTGAATGCATTCCTGTAAGCTTCCGGTCTTACAAGCTGTCTAAATCTAAGTTCTTTGTACTTGCCTGGTCTCCACCATGCATAGTGGAAAATATACCTTGGGAAAATTTCAAGCTGAGGATACTTCTGGCTGATGAAGTTCCTTACAACTTCTGTAAAATATTCCCAGGTACCAAACTTAATAACAATTCTTCTTTTATGTATGCGATTCGAGTCTAGACTTTCTGCTTCAATATAGTATTGATTCTCCATAAAATCCAAATACGGAGCCTGAAGTCCTTGGTCAGGTTGAAGCTGTTCAATAAACTGTTCTAAAAGCTCTACATCGTCAGGATGGAAGAAAACATCTCCTTCTAACGGAAAAATTAAATCTCCTTTTTCAATTAGTATCCCTAGCTCTTCGAAGTTACTGACAGAGTGTATATAACAGTCATTTGCATCAATATTGGAATAATCAACAGCATTCCATTTGATTATAATATCTGGATGCTTTAGTTGTGCTTGTGTTATTGCTTGTTGCAACTCCTGAGTATCCCAGGCTAGATTTGTGCCTTTGTAACAAAACTCCTCTCTAAAGCTTTCATCTACTCCTCCTTTATTTTCAGGACCTTTCGGGAATAATCCTTCATTGTAAATTATGTGAGTAGGTTTAATTGTATCAATAAAATTCTCAATCTGTAAAGCTGTAAAATGTGCCTCACCGAAGCAAGGGACTATAACAATTCGTTTCATATTATTTTTTCCAGAAAGAGTATATTCCTTTTTCTAATTCGTAACTTTCCCAAACAAATCTATTTCGCTTAGGTTGCTGCTGTGCCCATTCCCACATCTTAACTAAACCTTCTCTTAGGTCTGTTTTATGTTCGAATCCTAAAATATCAATAGACTTCTGGTAGGTAGGGATAGCATAGTGTACTTCATGTCTCTTCTCTAGGTACTGCTTGTTAGCGCCACCTACAACTTCGCTTAAAATATCTGCTGCTTCGTTAATAGAATGTTCGTGGATACCTCCTAAGTTGATAATCTGCTTAGAAGCTTCTGGTCTAACAGCGGCATTCCATAGAGGCTCCAAAGAGTCATCTATATAACTAAAGGCTCTTTTTTGAGTACCGTCTCCAAAGATTGTCAATGGACTCCCTTCCATGTGGTAGTACATCCAGATACCTAACACATTGCGATACTTATCCCAGATATTTTGATTAGCTCCGTATACGTTATGAGGTCTAACAATGCAGTAGTCGAGTCCGTGCTGCTCGTTAGCGATTTCAATATCATGCTCACAAGCTGCTTTAGCTACTCCGTATGGATCGATTGGAGCACGTTTCATATCTTCATGAAAAATTCCTCCTTCTCCAAACCCGTACACGGCCATAGTGGAGGTAAACACCAGTCTTTCTACATCATGCTTGATACATTCATTAACAATCCTGGCTGTAGCTACTAGATTATTCTTATAATTGTATGTGCGTATAAAAGGAGATAGTCCCTCTGCAGCATAAGCTGCAAAGTGAAATACGTAATCAGGCTTGTGAACTTCAAAACAATTTTCAATAGGGTGATCAACCAGATCCATTTGCCAGAAGGTTACTTCTGGATGAATGTTTTCTTTATAGCCTCCGCTTAAGTCATCGATTCCTACTACCTTATATCCTGGTTTGTTCTTTATAATCCAGTCTGCTAATCTAGATCCTAACAAGCCAGCAACGCCTGTAATTAAAACAGTCTTGTTCATTTCTCAACTATACGTTTAAAAGTTCTGTCTATTTCGTTCTTGTTAGCTGCCCTACCTTCATTTGCTTTGCGAAGCCTCTTCTCGTTTACAACCATCCGTTCAAGGTTAGGAGTAGTTTTTTTAGTCTCTTCCAGTCTAGCTCTATCAGCCTCTCCTATATTGATATCATTACGAATAAGTTCTTCTAACTGCTCGACAATAGAATTTTCATCGAAGGTACGATGCTCTTCTAGATAAATATAAGATCTACTTTCGATAGATTCAACTAGCAGCTCAGCTATTTTTTGTTTTATCTGCTGAATTAATTTTTTCTGATGATCTACTTTTTCGGAAAGGTTATCCTTCTGAAAAAAATACAGCTTAATGTTTTCAGTAATTAACCGGTCTAAGTAAGCACTTAACGTATCTATGTTAGTAATTCTCATATCCGACCTGTACTATAAGGTTTCATAGTAAGCATTTTGCTTTTCTTGACGCTGGATAGTCTTATCGTGAAGCAGGCACCACTCCTCTGAAGGAGGTAGTTGAGAAGCTGTTTTAAATCCGTTTAAGAACTCATGAACCTTACTCACCCATTTGATATCAGGACTTCTTCTGTAAATTCTCCATTGATAGTCTGGAAAGTTTACCCAGCCTTTTTCATTGACTGCCCAGTTCCACTTCTGTATATGCTCTAAAGTCAATCCGGTAACTGTGTTTACTCTTGGTACTAAAATGACATCTAAGCTATTCATTTCCAATACTGCAGGTAGATGTTCTAGCAGGTACGTACTAGGCATTTCATCGGCATCGATCTGAAAGATGTAATCTCCTAGGCAGGCTTCAGTCAAAGCATTTTTCATATTAGCGAAATGCCCATCGAAGTGGTAGTGAATGAATCTAAAAGGAGCAAAGGTGTTCTGTGATTGAGCTCTTAAGTAGTCTTCTACTCCTTTAGAACCATTATTAGAATCGTAAAATATAACAATCTCATCCTCCTGTCTCTTGTTTTTAATCAAGAAAGGAAGTAGTCGCTGTATCTCTACTAGCTCATTACAGACCGTAACTGCGTAGCTTATCTTCATTGAAGTTCGTAAAATCCAATTACTTCTAATGCATCCATAAAGTCTCTTTGCTCAAAGTACTTAGCTCCTTTCATATCCATTTTATGAGTTTGTCCTTCAGGGTATTTAGACTTTTCTTCCTCTAAGATAGGTATAGCTTTAACGGCCGACCAACCCCACTTCTCTTTAGAATTACCGTCAATAAAGACCATTCCTTTGCCTGGAAGTGTAATCGTGGCAGGTAGCCATGCTCTACCGTTACTGTCTTTATACAAAAGATCTTTGTACAGCTCTGGTGAAGATTCAAGAGCCTGAGTTACTACGGCAGAGCCTTCTACCATTAAAGTAGATGTAGTAAATCCACATCCCATACACAACCACGTAACAGTGCTTTCGTTAATATGCTGCTCATAACAAGCATTAGAGCCGCAGCGGTCACAATTGACTAACTTATCCATTTATTTTTTGTAGTTTAGGTAACTGTAGAGTAGGTAGCTTAAGTTCTACTTGCTTAGGGAACTCAGGTAAATTTGCTGTTAGAATTGTATCTAATTGCTCTACCATCTTATCCCAGCTAAAATTAGTACGAGACTTATATCCCTGTCTTTTAGCTAGCTCTGCATACTTTTTATAATTCGTAAAGACTTCTTTTAAAGCTGTACCAGCTTGAGAGTCATCAGGAGTAAACCATTGAGCTTCTTTAAGAATCATTTTTTCAACAACAGCACTCTTATGCACATTTGTTAAAGTACCGTTTACAGTATACGTGAACTCTTTGTCTAGAAAATCTATATGTCCAGACCATCCTGATGCGATGATAGGTTTGTTTACTGCTGAGAACTCTAGTAGGGGTCTTCCAAAGCCTTCTCCTTTAGTGAAGCTAACCATCGCTTTTACTTTAGGGTGGTTATAAAGATGGTTAATTTCTTCGTCAGACATCTCTCCGTGAATAATATAGACGTTAGGAAGAGTACCTCGAACACTCTTTCTGATATCATCAATCTTTTTTGTAAGCTGGTTCCTATCTAGAATTGAAGCGTTTGCTGATTGAGTCTTTAGAATGAGTGCAGGAGCATCTTTCTTATTCTTGAATACTTCCAAGAATGCTTTTACCAAGTACCCTACGTTCTTTCTATCCTGTCCGAAATCTCCTTGAAGCCAATGTCCTACAAATAGGTATGCAAAAGACTCTTTTACTTCTGACAAGTCAAAAGCATTGGAAGGTGACGGGAAATATTTTTCTAAATCTAATCCCTCAAAAAGAACCTCTACTGGTTTCTTTAGTTCAATAGCGCCTGTGGTCTGTCCCTTGTCTTGGATTTCAAACTTACTTCTTTCAAAAGTATCTTTAGCATGCTTGGAAGACACCAGAGTAAGGTTCATTCTATTTAGCCCTTCGATCCAGCTAGGGTCACAAATGGTAGTTTCGATACCTGCAGTAACTCCTATGTTATATTTTCCGATAGGTTGGAACTCATTAGGTACTGTAATTTGAATCCAAACATCTGGCTGGAAGCTGATATTAGGAATGATCTTAGATGAAAGTTCAAACTCTTGGTGATCTGCTAGGTACCCGAATCGAGTATTGCCCCAGCGTTGAGATAGAATCTTTACATCATATTTTTCTAGCTTAAGCAAAGCTTTAACGAAATCCCGTGATCGACCTCCATAGCCAGAGTATGTATCGATAGGGCAGCTAACTAGTACTGTAGTCTTGTTCATTAGTAAACCATTGGATGTTTAACGTATTTCTTTGGCAGGTCTTGTACCTTTAAGATATCATATTTAGTGCGAGGAACAAACTGTTCGAAAGTTTGATCTACATACTTGATAAGGTTACGACCCATGTTAGTACCTGACATCATAGATTCTTCTGATGTAACCCATTCATGTCCGGCTAGACCTCGTCTTTGTCTTTCCTCTTTTGGCAGGTCGTATACCTGTTTGATAGCTTGAGCTACATCTCGGAAGTCACATCTGTCATCGTGAATGTAAGGTGTCGGTACTGAACCTACTAATGAGATGTTAGAAGGGAATACAGGCACTGCCCACTCTCCGTGCTTCTTATATCTACCCATGTGGTTGGAAGGAATCTCAAATGAAGGAGTATACCAGTTGCCATTCTCATCTTCAAATCTCATCTGGTCTTGCATACCGCCAGTAACATTACCGATGATCATAGTACCGGACATCATAGACTCAGTCAAGCTAAGTCCCCATCCTTCGTTAGAGGAAATAAGAGCAGTTACATCAGCTAGATTGTATAGCCAGTTCATCTGCTCGGCACCTAATCTATCCTGAGAGAAGAATACATTTACGTAGTTAGGATCACATACTGCTTCTCTTACTGCGTATAGGTCTGTTCCATTTTCATCTACGGGCTGGGTGTGCATTATAAGAGCGCATTTCTTTGCTTTCTCTTCTCCGATCATATCACAGAAATGTCTGTAGGCTAGAATTACATCACCGGGTGACTTACGGCGAATGTTTCTAGAGTTCCAGAATAATACAAACTCAATCTCTTTTCCTTCAAAGATACTCTTTTTAAACTCCAGGTACTTATTATAGTTTTTGTACTCAGGAGTGATTGGAAAGAAGAAGTCTTCATTAATGCCGTGAGGTACATACTCAATAATCTTTCCGTTAGCAGCCTCTTCTAATACAAGCTTATTAATGTTAACTGTCTGCTTAGAGATACCCATCAGAAGATCACAGCACTCGTAGTAAGCTTTGTTATACAAAGGAGCCGGGTAGTCATCCCAAATGTTAAGGTACATCAGAGGCATTTGCTGTCTGATCTCTCTTTCAATATCGTACAACCAGGTCCAGTATCGAGGATCGGTAAAGTGCAGAATAGCATCAGGTCTTTCAACTTTAATAATTTCCCTAACAATCTCAGCTGTTCCGTAGCCGGATGTAGCATAAAGCCTTACGTAAGAATCTTCAATACCACACTGCTTGTTAACGTCCTCAGAAAGATCAAATGCTTTCTTTTCATCGGGGTGCTTCATTGCACCTCCTAAGTTAACCCAATTAAAATGATGTGCTGTTTGAATTACAAGCTCTCTTGCCATAGTAGCGATGCCGGAATGCAATCGCATATCATCTGAGAGCAGAAGAATCTTTTTTCGTTGATCCTTCGGCAAATAACCTTCTTTCATTATTTTTATTTTAAGTTTATATCGCTCTGATTATGTACTTTATCTCTAAACGTCTCGTCTGTAAGATAGAGAAAGATTGCTCTATCTGCCAACTTCTGAAAAGAAAATTTGTAGCGTACGCATTGAACTTTAAACTCGTCGAATAACTGCTGCTCTACTCTAACGCTTGTCAGCTTTTTGTTGTCCATAGCCTTTATATTTTTATATACATATATAAATAGCTTAAGATTACAAAATGGCTGCGTTACATAAAGGGCTTTTGTTAAACGGACAGAATCTACAATTGTTCTTAGAAGCATTCTTGAGATATTCTTTCTCAACATACTCCCCGGTATCGGTGAAAGCTTCTTCTACAAACTTACTTAGATTGGCCATAGCCTGACCTCTCTTAATCTTTCCTGAAGCAGGTCTGAATTGCTGTACTCTTTTAGGTACAAACTCTCCTCCTTCGTAGATCTTTCTTCTTACAATAAAGAACTCAACATCTATACTCTCTACATCGGTATTGAATTGCTTTGCAAAGAACTCTTTGTAGAATAGTACCTGAGAGATTTTAGTATCACTTTTCTTTTCGTAGTCACTCCAGCCCTTAGTAGAAGTTTTAATATCAAGGATCAAATACTTTCCTAAAGCTTCGTTATAGAAGACTAGATCAAGGTAGGCCTTGAAGTACAGCCCAGGTTTAAGAGGAAGTACAAGCGGTACCTCTACTCCTACCAGGTAGGTACTCTTAGTGCTGAAGTATACTGAACGCTTCTTCTTTAGATGCTCTAGAATAGCTACTCCGTCGTTATGAAACTCTTGCAGCTCCTGAGGAGTTGTAAAGTCTTTATTGGCGTTATTGAATCTTTCTTTCTTGTAAGTCTTCTTCATCCTATCAATGAGGTACTCTGATAGGTTGATTTCTTCAGAAGCTTTTACTGATTCGTTATAAGCCACATCCAACCAGTTCTGGACTGTCTCGTGTAGAGCAGTTCCAAAGACTGTATGAATGCTAGGAGTATAAGGTGCTAGCTTTTTCGGATACGAAAGATACCATTGATGAGGACAGGTACTGTAGATTGAGTACTGACTGTAGGAGATGTTTTTATTCTCCTTTGTATCGTACTTTTCTACTTTGTATTCTCGAACCAGGCTTACCTCCTTGGGAAGCTTCTTTTTTGCCATCTTACTTCTTCCACATACCTCGGGCTACTAACTGAGCAATGATGCCGTAGTTAGCCAGGTCCTGGTAGGTGTCCATTAGAGATTCATTCTGAACGCTGCGTCGGTTAATCAACAAGTTCTTCCAACGGTTAACCTTATCTGAGATTCGATACCAGAGTCCGGTCAATGCAAAGCCAATCTCATCTTCGTTAGCAAGTTGAGTACCTGCAGTGATGTTATGCATTCCGTAATCCAAATGCTTCTTAGCAAAGAGCTCAAACTGCTCTTGCTGGATCTGGGCATAACCGTTGTAGATGGTCGGGTATTCCTCCTTGAGGATCTCGACTGCGCTTTTTCCGTATGTAACTTTTTCTTCACTCATAACCTTAATATACGAAAAAAGCCCTTGCAAGGCAAGAGCTCTTTCGAATTAATTTGAATTTATTTTTATTCTTCTGCCGGGGCTGGCTCTCC
>JACCDP010108153.1_pt1 | contig 18675 bp, 27 predicted proteins | sample 7445841 | NCBI WGS metagenome assembly JACCDP01 (sample SAMN15323441, study PRJNA562643) | freshwater metagenome | isolation source: river surface water | place: USA:Blue River Watershed | collected 2017-08-17
CTCGTTCCATATCGTCTTGATCCACGTATTGTCGTTCTTTCTTTTTTCCCACTACACCGCAACCACTAAACAATACTATCATTCGTTTGCTATTATATTTCATCAATGTTTTTATTAATTTCACATTACATGTATGTAATAAATTAAATTATTTTTTACATACTAATACTACATTTAATAATCAATTTTTTATAGCACAGGATATACAGGGGTGGATAGCATTCCACACTGTCCAGCGCCACCATTGTATGGTTTGCCAGTAGCAGGGTCGTTACCTTTGCCAAGGCGAATATATCCATTTTCACCGTAAGTGGTTCCCCAGCTATTTTTAACAATATAGTAGTCAAGTCCGTTGTCAGTGCCATATCCAACCACTAATACACCATGATCCAAGTTGGTTCCACATGGTGCAGTAAATACACCAGATTTGTAAAGTTGAAATGCAGGTTGATCTGCTTCTAATCCAATTGACACAGGTTGCTGAGCAAGAGCACTCATCATAGCACTATCCGATTTGGGTGCAACCTCAACTGTTTTGGATACAGCAGAACCAGAAACTTTGGCACAAGTTTTTTGGCAGGTTCCGGCCTGACCGGTTGTTCCGGACACATATGGATATGCCTCCTCTGTGCATATGCCGCCATTTTTACCAATCCACTGCAAAGTTGGCTCCATATTACCACCATTGCAGCCAAGGTTTCCACCTCCATTTTTAATATTATCACAATCAACCAGTTGTTGTTCAGAAAAACTAACTAGGTTACCATACTTAATAGCGTAAGCGCCTTCAAGCGAACCGGTAGAACTAAAAGACCAACAGCTCCCACAACTTAATTGGTTCTTAACTTTACTCACAGCACCCTTGGTGCGCCAATCCACGGACGCGGGTACTCCACGCAAATAATTGGAATCCGCATTCATCTCTGCAACATCTTTACTAATTTTACCAAAGAACTCGCGATTCGCAGCAAAATGCATATGCTCGGCAAACTCAGCAGAACTCAGGCCTGAGTAAGCGTTGTGTCCAAGAGTGTAGGACAAGTTTTTGTAGTTGGTTTCTTCAATGATTTTGTCATTGGCAACCCAGTTGTTGTAAAGGTGTAGGAACAAATGGTCTTCTTCGGGAACGTCGATGTGGTGTTCGGCGGCCCAGTCAAAAAAGCGGTTCATCAGCGAAGCATTGGCGTTAGTAAGGCAGGCACTTAGTAGTGCAAGGCTAATAATGATGCGAAGCATTTTATATGGTATATATACAAAATATCTCTAAATCATTACAAGCCGCACTTTTTTACACAATGTGTGTTCATCGCTGAATACCAATATTTTAAACATATGCTGCGACCCCATGTCATAAATCTCCGCGGATTTGTAACGCACCATGCAACGATTTGTATGCAATTGGACACAATATTCGCCGTCATCCATTATATCTACTATAGTTCCAATGCACTGCGATTCGTTATGATTCATAGAAAAAGCAAGTAGGTCACAATCCATTTGCGCGCGCTTAATGGCCTTTGTTTGTGCATTTACATGGTCCAAATTTAAGCTCCATGTATTGTAAAACTCTGCAGCATCAGCGGATACATTAGCGTTAAAACATATTTGGTTTAGCACATCAACCAGTCTGCGAATGGGGCTGGTAATGTGTGTATATACGGATTCGTTGAGTGCGTCGTGACGAACGGGTTTAAGACTATATGACGCACGCATGGACTCGGACCCTCTGTATATGCCTTTTGCCAAAACCTTAGCACATTCCACGTTCATTTTTATCATCCAATGCGCAACAACATCGTGCGAATCTTCTTTACCGGATAGTGTTTTCAACGTGGCGTATCCAGGCACACAGGGGTCTTCATATGTGCAGTTTTTATGCACTTTAATAATTGCATTAAAAAAACGGGGTTCCGACACTGGTTCCAATGTATCCATACTAAACTGCTGTTGATACGCAAATGCAAACCGTTCGCATCCCTGCTTTAATGAGCAATAGTTGTCAGAAAGAAGCGATGGCAACATGGGCCGTTTTTTGTCGGGCAAGTATATGGTACTTACGCGGTTCGTCAAATACGGGAAAAGCCCAAAGGTTTCCAACCATACATAGACATTTGCAATATATACTGTAACAGTTGCGACCCCATCAGCACAAGATACCGAAAACGCGTCATCAAAGTCTGTGCAACTGTCCGGGTCAATAGTAAATATATGCTTTTGGTATCGACAATCTTGAATATTGTACTTCGATGTTTCCAAAATTGTTTGAATGCAAGCTTTTTCATCCGCTAATATACTTTTGACTCTGTTTGTAAATTTGTTCATGCTTACAACTAAGTTTCGACGGTGCAGCTGGTATTCGCAAAACGCTTCCAAAGAATCCACGTCACCAATGGTTTCGGTTAATGTTCCTAGAGGAAAAGGCGTCGAAGACGTCGAAGACGTCAAAGACGTCGACTGTGTAATCGCCGACTGTGTTAAAGTAAAAGTCCATTCCTTGAATGTAATAACCGCATACTTATTTTTGTGGGCTTTGCTAAAAGATGCCTTCAATTCGTATGGCACCATAAAAAATGGCAAATGTTTGCAATCCGGAATAAATTTATACAATAGTTTTCCTTTCCAAGACCCATATGTTTTCCCAAGAATTATTGTGCCTGGAATGGGGTCAGTGCGCCATGGCGAACAATATACCGGCTTGCCATCTTCGCATGTATCGCCATGTAGCATTTTGTATTTAATTGGATCTAGCATTTCCCCTGAAATGCTGGATTCGTATTTATAAGCACTGTAATCTCTCGCTTCTATATGCAACATACATATATATGCGTATTATATTTATATTAGTTATTAAAAATCATTAATGGTGGCGTCGAGCGCATGTCTTTGTATGTTTTCGTTTAGATTTTTTATTACGCTTTGTTCTATTTCCTCCTCTATATTTTTTAACCGCTATTTTAAGCATAATTTGTATTTTTTCACGTATATCTTTTTCCAATTTATCAGGATCAACAAGATTCTCTGAATTTTCTTTTTTGTACCATTTTATAATGTCCGGAATTAACGCGTGACTTGATTCAATTTTTCCAATCCAAGATTTCAGTTCATCTTCATTTTCAGACTCTTCAAAAGCTCTTTCTAATTCTTGCAGCAAATTCCATAGCTGAGCTGTAGTTGTTATACCAAAAGGTCCATACTTTTTATTCAGTGAAGGAAAAAAAGTATTATATTGTGATTGCATATATACTATGCATCTAAATAAATTAGTTACAACAATACATCCGTAATTTTGGTAATATTGTCATCGGCATCCACTTGACACCAATAATGGATAAACTTCGTTTCCATAAAACTGGCTTCGCCATCTTTAAATATTTTGGCATTGTTCCATTTCTTCATTCGCTCTCTTGCATCATCAATGTGCAATCCAATGTAGCAATAAGGCGGAGATGCATGCTCTGGTATAGCAAGAATCTCTTCATCAGTCATAGCAACCAATTGCTCGATAGTTGCAACAATAGGTTCAAACAGTTTTTGGTCTGGGTTAATATCCACACCAAATACGTATGTAACCGGACCTGTTTTGGTTCGCATAAATTCTACATATCCATTGTTAATAATCGAAGACAGTTTAAATCTGTTATCATACTTTGCATACACAGTTCCCATATATTGATTCGAATCGGTGCGAATAAATTCCTTGCCCGATAGTTCCTCCCAGCTAGCCTGAATAATGTCGTTAAGTGAATATATCATTTTATTTTATTGCATACCATTACAATTTGTGGTTTATTTCAATTTTATAGGTGGAGCGGTGTTTGTGTTTGGATTTGCGGCGCGTTGTGTTTGCACTTGGCAGCTTCGGGTAATATAAATATTCTCTCACATAGTACATTATTTTTTTGGTTATAGCAATTTCTTGTTCAAACGTCAAACCGCTATTTGCATATTCATTGTCACTTAGTTTATTTACTAGCGTCATTTCCAAATGTGGAAAGTATTTAAACGCAGAGCATGACATAATACGTTTAATCATAGTTGCCTTGGATAATTTATGGTAATATGCATTAGGCAATATGTAATATACTCTGTCACCGAGCATTTTTTCATAGTATCTATCGTCAATAAAACATGTTTCAATGGTGTCTTCAGGTAACATGATGCAGCTTACATAATCAGCATAGGTTTTTGACCGCGTGGTGCGACGCATCTCTATTATTTTGTTACCTTGTTTAAATGCCTTTATAATATCGTCAAATAACTTTGGACAATCTGTTTTGGCCTGAATATAGTTTGCAACCATTTGAACCCAATCGCCATTGCTCTGATTATTTGTGTATATGCAGAGCTTGCATATATATCCGGATTTTTTTTTCTTAGCCAAAAATTCCATGATTGCCATAATACCTGGTCTTAAAAACTCTGGAAATATGTCTAATAACGCATTAAATTCATGTTGCGATAAGGATTGAAAACACTGATATATCATTTTTAAATGTTTAAAATGCCCAATTGTTTCATCAAAATCAAACGCAATTGTTTTTTTACCGGCTTTGCCTTTTATACGTTTTTTGTCTCCGGTTTTGTCTCCGGTTTTGTCATAGACACCTCCGGTTTTGTAATAATTTCCTTTAATAATTTTTACAGGTTCTTCCATATACTATTTGCTAATATATGGATGCATACAAATATTTTGAGTTGTCTAGGTTCCCTTTATATAATCCGCCGTCATTAAAATAAGTTCTTCACCAACACTTAACTTTTGATACACCAAACAGTGGTCAAACGTTATTTTGTAAAACTTGCGATTCCACATTTTGATTGTTAGTACAACACCATTGTCTGTAAAGTCGATTGACGAGAGAAATCCTCCAGACTGAACCTTATATTTAAACTCCGTGTCAGAGGGACTGAGTGGGTATTTTTGAATCCAGCGCGTAAATTTTCCAACGTGTAATTCGTCCAGTTGATCCACAAAGCGATATCCCACCAGGCGCTTATATATTTCATATTTTTCCATATTGGATAAACGCATATAACAATTATCGAGTTCAAGCGATTTTCGCACACCCTTTTCAATATCCAGTGTTGTTTTGTCGTCCAAGTATGCGTTTGTTTCTTTGTTGTATGCGGCCAATAGCTCATCGGTTTTTAAGCATGTAAAGTTTTCGGGGTCTTTTCGAATCTCTGCAAATAGGTTGTGAATCTCTTGCCGCAGTTCCATTTGTTTATACAAAGATATTATAATCATTAGAGGCCATAAGCTCTATTTCCTTTAGTTCGCAATATGCATCTATAATATCTTGTTCTGTCAAATGTGTTTGTTTATTTAAAATGTTGCCTGTAGCAAGGTATGTGTCTTCTGTGCAATCGCCGTTGTCTTTGTTTATTCCGCCAAATATAATATACTTTGCACAAATATGCGCAGAGAGTTTTTGGTACTTATTTAATAACCTTAAACTTGGTATATATGTTTCCAACGTATATATTAGCTGTTCTTCACTATATAAGTATGGATTGTTTTTGATATTTTCATTAGTTATATTCAGCATATACAAATAATATATAATATCTATATATGCATTTATTATCAGCGCGGTTTTGGCGTCGCATTCATTGGATTCGCATACGCATGCGCAAAGCCAGGCAAATTAGCTAATTATACGCTTATCGCTTTTATCGCGTTTCTTATACGCTTATCGCGTTTTTTATCGCGTTTATTATACGCTAATCGCGTGTTTAACCGTGTTAAAAAACATTAATGCATATTCTGTAATGCCAAGGTTAAAAATAATAAATATAGCGGATATAAATATAAGCCTTGTATCAGCCTCTGTAATAGAGCTAACATCTCTAAGCGGATTAAATTTATAAGCCAATAGTAATCCAACCAATATATATGCTATGTTACTTGCTAGGCGAATGTATGTAGGAGATATGTAGGAAATTCCTAAAAACACCACAATATATCCAACATAAACAAGACCCATGGTAACCAGGTAAAGTGGTTTTTTTACTGATTCGGTTGCATTGTCGATGACGGTTTTGGTTGCCATTGTATATAATCTTAGCACATTAAAACTTAAGAAATTACTTGGTTACATGTTTATGGAAAACCAAATCCAAATACATAATTACAAAATAATTGAAAAACTTGGACATGGGGCATTCTCTGTTGTGTATAAAGGACAACACGTAATAACCAACAAACTAGTTGCCATAAAAATATTAAAAAATGCGCAAACGAAGTCCGCTTTAATAACTGAGTCCGCTTCGCTAAAACATGAATGCAAAATTCTTTCTTACTTAAATAGAGAGCGCGTCGAATGTGTTCCAACATTATATTGGTGCAATCGCCAATGCATGGCTACCACATATTATGCAAGTTCTTTAATAAATCCAAATACTTTATACAAAACTCTCTCGTTGTGTGAGCAAATAATTCGAGGCATTCAAAGTATTCATAATACTGGAATTGTTCATTCGGACTTAAAACCAGATAACTTTATGATGGATGAACACGGTCATGTGAAAATAATAGACTTTGGACTATCATCTCTCATATACAACAAAGACAAAGGCGTTATGAGAGAAAATAAGCGCACTGAACATTTAATTGGCTCGTGTAGATATGCAAGCTACAATTTGCACATGGGAAACTCTGTGTCATTTCGCGACGACTTAATATCAATAGGGTATATTATGATGGAACTATTTGGATTACAATGTGTTTGGCATTGCATTCAAAACAGCGAGTCAAATTACATGTTTTACGACATTAAACATCCGGACAATGTGCAACGTGCTAAATTAAAACAAATAAACAATATATTAACCGGTCACGCATACATGGATGCATATTTTACTATGGCGTACAAACTAAAATATGAAGAAATTCCAGACTATAATAAATTTATTCACTTGTTTTCTTTCTTAAGTAATTCTTGAACCTGTTTGTTTTTCATAAGTGCAGCTTTAACTTCATCCGCATTTTTGTATGGCTCCTGAAAAACAGGCAAAGCAAGCGCTATCATGATTACAGTGAGCAATAATAGAATTCGAATAATGTAATTCATATACTATATTAATGTATAATAAAACTTAAAGGTTGCGCTAATATAACAACATACAATGTCTAGTATTGGTTCAGTCAAGTGGTTTAACAACAAAGCTGGGTTTGGATTTGTTACCGTCATTGACGGCGAGCATGCAGGCAAAGATGTATTTGCCCATTTTAGTGCTATTAAGGTTGGGAACGACCAATTTCGCTACTTGGTTCAGGGCGAATACATTCAGTTCGACGTGGTTAAGGATGAATCTGGCAAACATGACCACGTGGTTGCCAACATTACCGGCATCAAGGGAGGTAGTTTGATGTGCGAGGTGCAAAACGCCCAAAAGAAGGCCGCTGCTGCTGTTGTTAAAAAAACCAAGTAATTAATTGTTTGATAAATGTTTATTATTAGTTTGTAATAAACATTTATGCAAGAGATTTCAGCCAATTTGCAACATCAGAATGTCTGTTGTGTATTGCATTTTGGTATCCGAATTTAAAATCTTCGCTATTTTTTATATCCGGATTTATTGAAACTAACCATTTGGCAACATTTAAATGACCATTTAAACATACAATTTTAAATACATTACCATATTTGTTGAATACATTTGTACGAGAGTCGTGCATTAATAACCATTTGGCTAATTCGAGATGGCCACTGTAACATGCTTTACGTATGGGTCCATCATCAAAACCACATATACTTAGGTTAGGGTTCATATGTAAAATTTGTTTTACTTTATGCAAGTCACCAGCTTCGCAAGCATCCATCAATTGTATAATAGGAATATCATCAAAGCATATTTTTGACGCATGCTTATTTAATAATTCGGATTGTTTTACTCTGTCGTTTGTTATGCAAGCGGTCTCAAACTCTTTTGTATAGTCCATACATTATAAAATTGATACTTTTTATTATTGTTTATAATAAATACAAAAATAAAAATGCAAATTGATTATCCCATTCATAAACTTCCCAGTTGGATTATTGATTCAAATCAATATATTCAATTTAAAGAGCTGTATCCAGATGAAACTACGTTTCCGTGTTTGCAAGAACATATGGAACCAGCAATGTCCATAGACATTCAGTCATACAATGACATTGACAATATAATTATATCAGACTATATATTTGGATATTCTGAAAACACATGTATTCAAATATTCAACAACGTGTATGAGTTTTATAACGAAAATCCAAATTCTGCTCCGGTTAGACTTCCTGACAAAAATACAACTTGGCTTGGAAAACAAATACGCGAAATTCTAGAAAATGCCGATGGATTGTTAATAGAAATGTGTATGAAAAATAATTACTTGGAACTATTCAACTGGATTGTTAAACATAAACCACACTTTATTGGTTATGAATGTGGCATATTTTCATTACTTTATTATGCAGCCAAAAATAACAATATTAGCATATTATCGGCAGGCATAAGCGCGGGATTATATTTTAACGTTTCGCAGTTATTGCAAGCTACTTTTACCCACAAATCATTGGAATGCACCAAAATCATATTAAAACACCAAGATATTGCGTTAAATCAACATGTATTAGACATGATAGCGTCCAGCGGTTCAATTGAACAATTAAAATATGTAATTGAATGGTCTCAAGATAATTCAATACGTTTTACTGCCAATTGCTGCATAAGTAATATTGAAAATTTTAATTATTTATACAAAAATAACTTGTTAAAAATAGGTTGTCCTATAAAGTTACTTGCAGATGCAATTGAGTCCGGGCTATCCATTGAAATTATTAAAAATATTGAACGCCGGTTTTACGTTCGTCCAGAAAATGTACGCTATTTGCTTGACGAAAACATTATATTTAACTATGCGATTAATAAAAACAATATTGATTTGTATAACTATTTGAGAACATGCGGATTTAAAGTGTCTGGCAAAACATGTGCATATGTGAAAGTGCATAGAAAATCCAATTTCAGTGTTGGACTTGTTGCAACACATTACTTGGAAGACATAGAAAAATAAACAATTATTCCGGCACATTTTCAATTACTTGCACCACATCTCGTCTGCATATTGGGCATTTTTTATTTATTCGTTGTAAATGTTCGCAGCATGCTTTGCACATGCATCGGTGACCACACGGCGCCATAATTTGGGTGGATTCATCCGACATGCAAACCACACATTCGGTAATTTCATAAATGCGAAAATCTGCCCAATTGATGTTGGAAACGACTTTAATAGAGCTTGTGCTAATTTGGTAAAAGGCTTTAACACCGGGTCGCGACACCAGCACCAGGTCATTAGGTCCAATTTCGTAAAAAAATCCCTCTTGTCGAATGTCTTTTGGAAACTTGCAGTTCAGTGCATTATTATAAACATTTGTATACACTTTGCCTTCCGAGTCAGTAAAACTGTGAAATTTAATACGCAATTTGGATTTTTCCTTTACACATTGTAGCGTGATTTTGCTAGTCATTGTTACATTTGTTATGAAAATGTCTCTATATTTTTATTATTCGAAATCCTTCGTTGTCGTTGCACCTTTGTCCGTCGTTGCACCTTTGTCCGTCGTTGCACCTTTGTCCGTCGTTGCACCTTTGCACAACAAAATGTATAGATACTGTTAAACGACTTGTATTACCACGCTGAAGTTGTTCCATTAAATGTAACAAGCTCTTGTTTTTGGGATATGGCACTTTGTAGTGCAGAGCCACTTTCTTGAATACTTTTTGAAAATAATCCAAAGTGTATATGGGATTGTTGCACACGGCGCCTTCGGCGCCTATAATGGTTAATCCTTGGTCACACACTTTATTGTATATTTTGTATATGTTTTTGTAGTTTTGAACCATATCCACAATGCCAGGTAAATAATCGCGTATGGTGGGCATTACGTGGTCTCTAAGATATCCGCGCTCTGACCACGCGGGTGTGGAATCGTATGTAAATGGAATACCATGTCGCAATGCAAAGTTAATAATGTCTGATTTGGGAACGTTAAGCAGAGGCCGCCATATATGAACACCGCGTTCCATGGAAGCGGGTTCCATTCCAAACAAGTTTTCGTAGTTTTTGTGTTTTTTGATGTTTGAGAAAACATTCTCTAATGTGTCGTCTTGATTGTGACCAAGAATAACTGGTACTAAGTCTGGGTCTTTGCAAATATCGCTTCTTTCGCGTATATCGCTTATTGTCTTTTTATAGGTATCAAATCGAATATCTCGTGTAAATGATTCATAAAAGTCGCGGTCAATTAGTTCGTGACTAGTTAATTCGCGAGGTCGTTTTACCTCGTCAATTACGCGCACATAGTGCAAAACCTTTAGTAATCCACACACATGATTCACCATTTGAATTTCCAAGCTCTGTTCGGGTCGATTGGCATAATCAATGCTCACACAAACAACGTGCGAACATATTTTACGTGCAAGATATAAACACACCATAGAATCAACCCCACCCGATACACTAATTACCAAAGGATTTTCCATTACCCAGTGCTGCATGATTGGATTACCATTTGTAAATTGTGTTAGCAATGGTTCATTATCAAATAGTAATATTGGTTTTGTAGAGGGAACAGGTGCAGAGCGTGGGTCCAAAATATCACTATATGTGTTTGGATTTTGATATATCCAGTGTCCGGAAGTAATGGGTTTTACAGACGCAATAGCTTTTAGGGTTGCCTGTGCAAATCGTTTGTAAAATGGGTGCGGTGCCTCTGTGTTCCATTTACACACAAGGTTGTAACATTTATTCAACAACGTAATGTCAAATGTGTGGCGCCATGGCATTATTGCAAAACACCTCTGTTCTGGTGCAAGTGTCTCTATTTTGTCCGCGTTATGTTCCAATATATCCAAAGCGATGTTGTCATTATTTGCAATTGTTTCTTTGTTTTCGCGATATACATGACGCGATATTTGGTCATAAAGTAAAATGTTATCTAGAAAATCTTTGCATTTGGTTGCTTCACAAAACAAATGGCCAAACTTTGTGCGAATGAGTTCGTCGGTTTCAGGCGGACACCCAAACCATTGCTTTCGCATAAAAGGGCCAAACCAAAATTGCTGAATCTCTGTCATTGTTTAATTGCATTGTAAATATAATTCTGTATAAATGTCAATTTTACCGTGGCTATACTATATACATGTTATGGGTTGTATATTTTGATGATTTTTATGTGGATGTTGAGCGCCAGTTGCAGAGATGCGGGGTTATATACAAAATAGTGCATTGCGACAATATAAATGCGAACACTAAACCAACTTCTCTCATCATTTGCGGTTCCAAAAAACGCATTCTTAGAGAACAACCGCATTCCAAATTAAATAAACTAATTGCAAAAACAACGGGTCCTGTTATAGGCATTTGTTATGGGTTTCAGTATTTAGCATTGCTATCTGGTGGAACAATAGTTGAAGATGAGAGATTTAAAGGCATACGTAGCAAACATTATTATAATCATCATGACAAAGTGGTTGCATTGCCAAAGACATGGAATGTGTTAGAAACTGAACCAGCCTTTATTAGTGCAGCATCAAATCCAAATAAAAAATGGATTGGATACCAGTTTCACCCAGAGAAAAAACAAGTTGATTTTGATAAATATATTTTGTATTATATTGTATAACATGAGCACTAAGCCATATTTATACTTTGAACAAATAATGAATGGAATAGTATCAATACCAGAATCTGTTCAAAACAAACTGCAAAATGTTATGTTGGTTAGGCAACAAGAGCTTACAAAACAAAAAGAAGAAACCCCTTCCACAAGTTGGTTTGGTTCCAACGATGAAGAAAAGCCATCCACAAGTTGGTTTGGTTCCAACGATGAAGAAAAGCCATCCACTAGTGTGTTTGGTTTTAATAATGAAGAAAAGCCATCCACTAGTGTGTTTGGTTTCACCAATAAAGAACAAGAACAGCCTTCCACCATCACAGAAGCACCTGCACCTGCACCAGTGCCTGTAGTGCCCATGGAAAAAAACACCAACTGTGATATTCGTGGATGGAGCAAGTAATACAAACAACTTAACAATCAACCATGTAAAAACAGAAAACAAAAGTCGGTTCACTTTTTTCATTTTGGACATTTTTTGAAAAATCCAAAAATGTCCATTTTACAAAAACTCAACAAAGTCTTTAAACTTGTAAAATTTTTTGTAACAATTTACTTTTCAACAACGCAACAGCATATTATGGTTTGGCATGTAAAACCCGCGAAACGTGGAATTTTACGACCTCGTAAAATTCCATTAATGGACATTTGTGTTTTTGGACATTTTTTATCTGATCACGCCTGATAGGCACTTTTTTGAGGACGGTCTCTACAACGGATGGAGGGCGTTGGACATTTTTTTCTGCTGATCCGTTATTTATCTGATCACAAAATGTCCAATGGGTGTCTTCCTACAACGCGTGTAGAAGCACCCCCCTAAAAAACGCATATCAGGCGTGATCAGATAAAAAATGTCCAAAAATGGAAATTTGTAGTTCGGAAAATTCCGTGTTATTGTGGGTTTGGCGGTTCATTCAACTTAACCATAGTATTTAAAAATAAATGTAAAATTGATAATAAACAGAAAACAAATATTATACTATACAAATGGTAAAACCACTATTAAAATGGGTTGGCGGAAAAACGCAAATTTTAGATAAGTTATTTGAACATTTTCCAACAACAATAAATAATTATCACGAAATATTTTTGGGCGGAGGCAGCGTGTTGTTTGCATTATTATTAAGTGGTAGAATTAAAGGTTCCGCGTATGCATATGATAGTAATGAACCGTTAATTTATATGTATAAAAATGTTCAAACGAAAAAAGAAGAATTATATACAAAAATTGTTACATTAATTAATGAGTTTTATACATGTCCAGACGAAGGTGTTGTAAATAGAAAACCAACTATAAAATCAGAAGCGTTGCAAACAAAAGAAAACTATTATTATTGGTGTAGAGCTGAATACAATGCACTATCAGCCGAAAATAAAAAAACGCCCCATGGTTCAGCATTGTTTATATTCTTAAACAAAACATGTTTTCGAGGCGTGTTTCGAGTTGGACCTAATGGATTTAATGTTCCATATGGACATTATAAAAATCCAGAAATAATAAATAGAGACCATTTGGACCAAGTGCATTGGTTAATTAAACACGTGCAGTTTGAATGTTTGGACTATTCTATTTCGCTTAAACGAGTAAAACCAGGTGATTATGTATATTTGGACCCGCCGTATGCACCAGAAACAACCACATCATTTGTAGGATACACTGAATCCGGGTTTTCAATGGACCGACATACACAGCTGTTTAACATGTTGCATAACCTAAACGCAAGTTTTATGATGAGTAACTCTGATGTTGAAATTGTAAAACAACATTTTCCACGTGAAAAATATAAAATATATACAATTGTTTGCAAACGTTCAATTAATTCTAAAAATCCAAATTCTAAAACAAATGAGGTTATTATTCTTTCCTTGTAACCAATTGTGTTAATATATCAGTTGCACCAATGTATTCTATTTGGTTGCTTTTGAAAAATTCAATAAACTTTTTTTTTTGAATTCCGCATTTATTTCCAGGAAGATTTCCATATTGTTCTCTGCAAATTTTTTCAGCTCCTCCAATGCAAATAATATTTAAAGGTTTATTATACAACTCTGGAATTTCTGCGTATTTAAATGGACATCCGAGTATTTTTTCGGCTGCAGTACCATGTGTGTAGTATGTTTGCGTTTTTGTCTCAATAATGGCACAATCAATTTCGAGGTCAGGTTGATAATGATTTTTATTTTGAGGTTTGTTTATTGTGTATCCACATAATGTATATATTTCTTCCGCAATATGTTCTCCAAATTTGTTTGTCCATTGTTTGTCCAATCGTAAGTCTGGTCTTTTAGTTTTTAACACATTTCGCCCCCACTCATCCTCTAATATTTTACATTGTTCAGAGTTTAGTTTTTTATTGTTACAATTAGTAATTGGTAAATATGATAAATCGCCAAATATCCATTGAATTACTTCTTTATTTTTTAACAATACAATACAATTTGTTGCATTATTGTATATGTAATCATAAATTATATTTACAATATCTGTGTGGTTATCCATTTATTACTATAATATTTAATTATAACATAATTATCAATTTTACAAATAATAAAGATATATAATATAGTGTTATATGCAGCGAGTTCGCACATTTATAATATATTTTAATACACCCCAACGCGATAAAATGGTTGAATTGTATGAGAACAACGAAATTAAATATTTTTGCGGATGTCAAGACAAAGCATTTGTTCGATTTCATGTAGTAAAATCACTGTTAATTGTGCAACAAATGTTTGTCTCCGACTCCGACAAAACCGGAGACAAAACCGTTCGAGTCAGGGTTGAAACCAGAGATGATTGTTTAGTAAGAGCATTGTTATCAAAAAACGACAGTTTTTATGAATATGGTGACATAGCAAAGCGCACCAAACCTAAGCCCACATCAAATGAAACCCAACAAGTAATTGATAAACTGGTTGAGGGACAAAATTTAATGGTATCACTTTTGGACAAAACTAATGAAAACCACAATCAGCACATAAAACAAATTGCAGATATATGCATGACCATCGCAAAACAGTCACCCACCATTATTCAAAATACAAATAATAACATGAAACTAAGTTTAAATGTTTTTTTAAACGAGCACTGCAAAAATGCCTACGATATAACCGAATTTGCCAGGTCCATAGACATCAACTTGGATGATATGATGCTATATAAACGACTCGGACATGCAGAAGCATTAACCCAAATTATTAACAAAGCATACAATAATTTGGAAATAAACCAGCGCCCCATTCATTGCACAGACATAAAGAGAGAAACCCTGTATGTAAAAAATTTAGACAAATGGGTAAATGACGAAACCAAAGAACTAACCCAAAAAGCCATTGGAATTATTGCAAACAAAAGTTTGAAAAACATGTCTTTGTGGAAAAATGCAAATCCAGATTATATGGATTCCGACAATAAAAAACAGGAATATGCAATCATTATGCGCCAACTGTTGGGTGGATGTTCGGACTACGAAATGAACGAAAACAATCGCAAAATTATTCGCAATTTATCGAGAACCACGTATTTAAATCGAGAAGAACATTTGCGAATTAAATAATATTATTTGCCATGCGGGTGAAATATAAAAAACTTGTTGTTATAGCTACTGCTGCCCGCTTCAAAATCTTCATCCGGAAGTGTGTATGGAATAAACGCATGTTTATAGCATGTATATGAAAATCCCAATTGGCATTGCGTTGTGTGGCAGAGCACTTCCATATGCCAGTCATCTAAAAATTTGGCAACCCTAGCGTCACGGTTATCCATTGCCATAAATGCAGTATTCCACAATCCAAAATGCACACTTTTGTTTTCAGGGCGTTGTTTAAAATACTCATCGGTATATCCGTTTTTTATATATACATCATATTGTTGATATATATCTTGATATGGCTGAGCATGCCCGTTCCAAAAAGTGGATGTATAGGGCGCAAAATTGCTTGAATCTACCTCGTCTTTCATTATTCCGTTACGCAATGCGTTTTCCCATAAAATAAATTTATTGTCAATTGTTTGCATTTTATTCACAAGCCATTCCACCATGGCTTCATGCTTAATTTCTATGGACCCGTCTATCCAAATAACAATATCATACTCTTGCATTCGAGGAATATTTTTAAAAGCTTGTTTGTAATACTTCGGAATAAGAGATGGATGACGATTATTTGCAAACGAGTTTATTTGACAGTATATATCACCTGTGTCAAGTGGCGACGGATTAACTAAATGATATGGTGTTGTGTCAATTATCCAATGATTAGATTCAATATCAGGGCGGTCAGTGAAACATATAAAATCGCATGGGATAGTTTGTGGTACATATGGCTTACATGTTTTTTCATATGTACCGTAAATGCACGTAAATACACATACTTTCATATACAAATGCACTAGCTAAATTACTTTCTGTTTTTACGCGACTTTTTTGCAAACTTTTTTTTAACATCTTTTGTTTTGGCTTTGTTGTTAGCAGCAGGTTTGTATTGCTTTTTGGCTTCCACTAATATGGCGCCCAATGGCTTACCGGGATTTTCTTTGCAAAGTTTGGCAACAAGTTTGGACCACTCACTCATTATATAATGTATATACACAAAAAATTGAACTTTATATGCCAATCAATATAATAAGCAAATAAACACATAATTACTTATTATAACAATGGTACGCAACACAACTGGCGGCGGCAACGCAAAGAAACAGGCACGTAAGTTCCAAAATGCACCGGCAAAACGAACTACTGAAGTTCGCAAATCTACTGACCCTTTGGAACTATATGCCATCGTAGAAACCATTCATGGAAATGGTCTTACCGTATTTACACACTTGGGACAAACACTGTGGTGTCGTGTTCCTGGAAAGTTCAGAGGTCGTAATAGGCGGTCTAATTACTTGGAAAAGGGCAAATGGGTATTGGTTGGACTTTATGAATGGAGCAATAGTAAAGAACCCGATACATGTGAATTGTTGTGCGTCTATGACGCTAACGACATAGAACAGCTAAAATGCATGCCCGACGTTGATTTAAAGCAAATTATATCTAAACAAAGTAATATTCGGGGGACCGATGACATCGATGACGACGGAACAATTACATTTTCCAGTAACATTATAAGTGCAGAGGAGGCGTTTGCGGATAATACTTCGGTAAATGTGGCAATTGTAAATTTTAGCGCAGACGAGCAAGTGCAGTTTGATGAACTCTAGAAGAAACCTGCGGTTTCTCCTTGCCACTTCCCTTATACCAGCCACCTACGGTGGCTGGAGAATACATGTTTGCGCTCTCGCTGGACACAATAGTGTTTAGCGTATTATGACCGAAGGCAGGCGTGTCAGTGCCTGACGGCCTTTGGAGGATTAAAAGGAAACGTAGTTTTTTTTAACGAAAAAGGGAGAAATAACATAAACACAGTCACAGTATATGTGTAGGTATATGCTAATATATCATTTGGATGGAACATGTGAAAAGCATGACAGCGCAACACAAGTGTTTCGTAAAATGACAAATAGTCTAGTAGAACTTCACATTGCAAATATGCTGCTACATAACAGTAATCCAAACATTGTAACCATTTACAATGTTACGACAACATACATAGATATGGAATTATTAAATACTAATTATACGTTAAATTCAAGTATAATTGATAAAATGAATAAGGTAAAGCTGTTTTTGCAATCAATGAATATTGCATACATAGATTGGAAACCAGACAATATAGGTCTAGATGCACACGGTGAGCCAAAATTGTTTGATTTTGATGGATGTGGTATATTTACACCAAATAATAATTGGACCATTCGGCCATTTTCTGGCTATGCATATAAAAAAATATCGCAAATGGAATCAAACCCGCAAATTATGGATGACATGTGTTTTAACCAATATCTTAAATAGGTTTATGCCACGGGGGTATCCTTAATAAAATGTTTGTTCAAGTATTTTTGAATCGTAAAGTGGGTAATGCGGTCGTCTCTGGCATCGTCTCCCAAAATCGTCCATAGTTTATCATCCGGAACAATAATTTGCTTATTGTCGGGGTGCTCCAGGTTTTGTTCCTTAATATACTTATTCAAGTACTTGGTAATCTCAATGCGCGAAATAAGTTCTCCGCGAGGTTTTCCCATAAAATCGCTCATCTCGGGAGTCACCTTCGTGCTAACAGCAAAACCACAGGGTTTGCGTTCCTTTTTGTTTTTGGATGCAGTTTTTTGCTCCTTTTTAACAACTAGGTCGATTGCATGTGTAAGCTTTTTGGCCTTTTTTTCCATGGCGTTAAAAAGTTCGCGCATCTCGGCCATTTGTCCATTTAACTCGGCCAAGCTGGTAATCATCTTTTCCATATTTGTAGGTAGTTCGGAGGTCATAACACGTTGGTATATATGTGGGCGTTTTTTTATATAGTTTTTATTGGTGATAAAGTTCTCTTCATCATGTGGTATCGATTTTTAAATGTTTTTTTCAGTTTGTTGTTGTCAATATTTTCGCAATATGTGTCAATATCTCTCACACGTTGTTCGCAAAATGTATTAAATGCATACGCAGGAACCGTGTCAGACACCATGGTTTTATTGTTCATGTTATTGCATATCATGGAATACAAATGTTCATCCATGATAGCAAGAAATTGCGGGTCCAATGATACATACTTTCGACGAGGTTTTTTCTCTTTTTTAGTATCACTTTTCTTTTTATAATAATATCGCACAGAAACAAACATTTTATTAATTATATCTGTTTGATTGTATGTTTTGCTTTCATAGTGTATTAATTCGCAATTAGCATCGCACCATTTTTGCCAGGCTTCTTTAAACGTTTTGCGGTCATCGTGTTTATGCAGAGTTGCAAAATATTTAAGTTCTTCCGTGCATTCTTTACTGAAGCTATGTTTATGCTGCTTTAACTTAATTTCAGCCTCTGGTTCAGGAATAAACACTTTACGACGCGTATTCATTTTTATTTATGGTTATTATTGGATATGGTTATTATTGGATATGGTTAAACTAATAAAA
>JACCDP010194369.1_pt1 | contig 18675 bp, 18 predicted proteins | sample 7445841 | NCBI WGS metagenome assembly JACCDP01 (sample SAMN15323441, study PRJNA562643) | freshwater metagenome | isolation source: river surface water | place: USA:Blue River Watershed | collected 2017-08-17
GGTGTTCCCAGAAGGTATTATACCAATAGCAATTTCCCTATGTTCGACCATTTGGTAAACATCAATGAAATTGTTACAGTATTTGCAATTGTTGCGGCTCTGGCACAGGGCATATTTCTTATTAATTTCTTTTACAGTATTTTTAAAGGAGAAAGAGCACCGGAGAATCCATGGAATGCCAATACGCTGGAGTGGACAACCCCTATGAAACATACTCACGGAAACTGGCCTGGCTCTTTACCGGTGGTACATCGCTGGGCTTATGATTACAGTAAGCCAGGTGCAAGTGCAGATTATGTTCCTCAAACGGTTCCCCTTGGCCCGGATGAACATGATGGAGGTGAGCACTAAGCAAACCTTCTCTCCACGAATAAGGAGAACCTAAATAGACCTTGAGAAAAATACACTATTTGGAAGGACTAAGAGGTGTGGCAGCCCTGGTGGTTGTAATACATCACTTAGTCCTTATTTTTTGCGAAAAACTACTTTCCGGAGATAGCAGTAACTGGCTCATTAAATTTTGTGCCCTTAGTCCGTTGAACATTTTCTATAACGGAAACTTTGCGGTTTGCCTTTTTTTTACACTTAGTGGCTATGTGCTCAGCTATAAATACATCCTTAGCGAAAACTGGCGAATATTACCGGTGTATGCAGCAAAAAGGTATTTCAGGTTATTGCCATTAATAGCAGTATCGGTAATTATTGGCTTTATAGCTATAAAATATCAATGGATAAAAACCGTTGAAGTAAATAATTATTCTCGAACAGGTCCCTGGTTACTCGAGCTGTTTATTGCAGATGTTTCTTCCTGGACATTAGTGCTAAAGAATATTTTGTGGGGGGTTTTGTTTCAGGGAGAGAATCAGTATAACTGTGTGGTATGGTCTATGAAAATAGAGTTTTTGGGCTCCATGTTTTTGTTTTGTTTTTTACTGCTTAATCACCGCATCCGATACAAGTGGATATTGGCGCTCATCGTTACCGGCTTAATACTATACCTGCAGGAATTTTTTTACCTCTGTTTTCTGGGAGGGTACTATTTATGTTATTTAAAAGAGTCAAAAAGAACGGAACAAAATAAATACCTGTTGGCCTGGAGAAGTGGAACCTTAAAAAAGTGGATGTACATTCCCTTGGTATTAATAGGTATATGGTGGGCTACCTATCCGGCGGCCTGGCAATTTGTTGAAACCTCAGCTTACAAGCCACTGCTGGTACCGGGCATCGATTCGTTTCAGCTCTGGCATGTAATGGGCTCCATAGTATTATTAGCCATAATTGTTTCCAGCACCCGAATGCAGCAAAAGTTAGCAGGAAAAGTCTGCCTGTATTTAGGAAAATATTCTTTCGCCCTATACCTCCTGCACTTATTGGTTTTTGTGGTGCTTACCAATCGCTTATTTCTGGTTTTTATTATGTACCTACCTTACCTGCCTGCTATACTATTAGCTCTCCTGTTAACATTGCCACTATTGTGGACAGCAGTAGTTTTGGCATCTAAGTATATTGATGAGCCAGTGGTAAAGCTCATAAATCAACTAAGCTACAAATTAGAGAAATAAGGGGCACCACAAAAACCGCACCTTTGAGCAAGGTAGTTCGAAAGCTAAAGGGTGTAAGTAGGGTTGAAAATAAGGGAGCAAAGCATAATGATAAAATAAGCAAGGGCACAGAGTTGTATATTTGAAGAAGAAAATGATAATCGAAGGAAAATACATAAAGAGATTTTTATCATATAACCAGCAATTATTGTTAGCACTTCAAAAGGTTATCAACTCCTCCTTTGCATTTGATGAATATGAACAGTTCTACTACCAGTACAAAGAAATTGTAAACTTCATCGAAAAGCTATCTATATGCGATAACTCAAAGGTAGAATATTTTAAAAATCTCCCGAAATTACCAAAACCAGGATCAATGTTTATAAGGTTCAACCTGGTGTATAATTTAATTTTTATGATGCTGAACCCATATATTGCTGGGATTTTTATAGCAATTCTTGGCCCTATCTTAATACCTTATTATGTAGTAAGGTATTTTATGGTTTTATCCCTTAAGAAAAAACTTGCTCTGATTCAAGATAAAATCGCAAAAATTAATGAAACATTGCTCTTCAATTCACATCAAATAATATATAATGAATAGGGTTAAGATGAAACAACAGAAAGCCGATTCTTTCCACTCAAACGAAACGGCAATAAGAAGTGGAATAAAGAACCCGGAGCCGGGACGCTTAACCTATTCCTAAATTGAAACATGAACGGGATAAATTGCCAAAAGACAAGAGAACATATTTCGAATAAATGAACTCCAATCTTTTCTGAATAGGATGCTGAACAATGAAAGCAGTAAACCAATAACACCATTGCACTATTACTTTTTGCGTAATTTCCTTTGCCGTAAAGTATGTGACTATAAAAATAATTACGCACTCATAAAAAAAGGATGATGTTAGAGTTTATTTTTGAAACCATTTCTACGTTCATTGGAGAGGTGTTATTGGGGGGAATAATAAAATTATTTTCTCTTATAAAGAGACTGATGGTGAAATTAATCAAGTATAGAAAACCTTAATTAGTTGTTCGTGAAAATCTGATCGTCTCAAAAACGGTTTTTTGATATAGCCGGTAGTGAGCCGGCCCATATAAACCTTTGTTTTGTTTCTCTTCCAGTAAGAGAACTACCGAAACAAAGGATAATTAACTATATAAATCATGAATGTAGTATATGAGTAGTCTGCTGCTCGCGTTACATTACCATTACGGATATTGAGCATAGCAAATAAGGGAGGAATATGCTGTTTAGAATAATGGCAAGATGGGATACTTTTCAGAAGGATGTAAGCTGAAAACTACACTATTTCTGAAGGGCTAGCTCGAAAGTAGCAAGGCCAAAGATATTGAGGAAGAAGAAAGGAAACTCAAATGAACTTACTCTACCTTTGTAAAAGTGATAATTTGTTTTCATCGAAAGTTTGCGCCCGCAAATGAAGAAAATTACAGGCGCAAACATCGGATGTGGTAATAATTGGGTTAGTCATTAAAGGTTTGGAAGACTTTGACTAGTGATGGATGTATCACGAGCAGTGTTAGTATTTTTATTGTTTGCACCTCCCTTTACCTGGTTTAAGTGTCTTTCGTTTAATAGTGTAACGGTAGACTTTTTAAAAGTTAGCCTTGAAGCTGATTTTTGATTATTTTTTTTCATAAGATTAGTTTTGTTTCAAATATAACCAGTCAAAAACGAAAACCCCCTACTGTTTAAGAATAATTTTACCATAAAATTATTGTTGTATACCCACAGTGGGCGGTATCTTACCAAAATAAATAGCTGGTTAGAAAAAAAAACATAATTTAAGGCTATGTTTTTTGTAAGTAAAATTCACAGTAATACCAAAAGGCACATTGTTATCTGGACACTGTTGTACTTGTATTTTTTTTTAACCAATTCAGCCATCGGAACCTATTCTGGTAAAATTATATACCTGATGGTTTCCTTTCTGAATATTTTTGTTTCATACTACCTGTTGGCATTTTATATTCTATGTAAGAGCCACCAAAGCAGTTTGTATAAAACCATAATTCTGCTCTTGCTACACTACCTGTTGTTTTTAGGGATTGATTACTGGAACGTTTATAAATTATCGGGGTTAACCGGAATAAAGACCATGAGAGCTGTTAATGACCCACTAAACTTCCTGAAAAACTCAGGTTATTTTTATTTGATGTTACTTTTTGCCGGTTTTGCTACATTTTTAAGAAGAAGGAGGCTGGAAGATTTAATACAAAAACTGGAGCGGGAGAAACACCTGGTTAGTGCTAATTTAGGCTTGTTAAAGGATCAGTTCAACTCACACTTAACACTAAATTTTTTCTCGTACTGTTATTCTGTGGTAATAACGCAAGAGCCAAAAGAAGCACACTATGTTGAAAGTTTTAACGAAATGCTGAGATACACCTTGTACACTGAAGCCAAGAACCTTGTTTCCATAAGCGAGGAAGTAAGTTTTATTTCCAATCTTATTGAGGTGCAGAAATGTATTACCAAAGAAGTTTGCGTGAATTTTTCTGTAGCCGGAGACACTAGGAAATTCAAAATTATTCCTATGGTTTTGTCTCTTTTTGTGGAAAACTCATTCAAACATGGAGTAATAAATGACACTAAAAATCCGATTACTATTGTCATTAAGATTTCAGAAAACACCCTGCAGTTTTTAATTGAAAATTCTTTTGCAGGGGCTCATGTCAATCAAAATAAATCGGGTTACGGAATTGAGAATTTACGGGCTCTTTTAGAGAGTTTTTATAAAGAAAAATATAAATTGAGGGTTACAAAAACGGAAAGCAAGTACAGAGTAACGTTAAATATTGGTCAACAAGTAGGGATGAATACCGGGTAATTTGGCCAAAAATCAGAGCCAGAAGGGGAAAATACCCAATATTCAATATGACAATATAGACAGAAAAAACTGAATAGAAACAAAAGGAGCAGGAGAAAACTTAGCTCTCAGCAGAAGTAAAGAGCAACAAACAAAAATTAATGCAAACAAAAGATGGAAATAATATTTAAACGGTTGGGTTTTTCTAGAAAAGAGTTGAAGCTCCATGTATTGTACTGGGCACTTTTTGCTGTAATGATAAATATTATTGACCCGGTTAGGGGCACCTGGGTTAAACAGTGTGTGACATTAGTACTTTTACTGGGCAATTATATGATGGTGTATTATGGACAGTTTTACCTTTCCTGTAATTATTATTTTATGAATAAGAAGCTTATAGCCTGCTTAATAACATTGGTCTTAATTACTTTATCTCTGGGTATAGACTTAATAACAATTTATTTTGTTATTGACTTGCCGACCAGGATAGGGCACAGCTTACCTCCTGCTTTATGGGGGAAAATAATTCTTAATGATATTGTTGTTCATAGTATCGTGCTAGCTCTGGCAGTAGGCACTTTTCAAAATAAATTAACCTTATGGCTACTGAAAGAAAAGAGTAAGAGAGAGAAAATGTTAATGGACAGGCAAATTGGCTTTTACAGGAATTTATTTAATCCGCATATTATTTTTAATTTTCTGAGTTTTTGTTATATGTACGCAGGAGAAAAGAAAGACAATTCAGGAAAAATAATCGAATTGTATTCAGATATATTAAGAACTTCCAATGACTGGAAGGCCAATGAGACCATTCGGCTACAAGAAGAAATTTCGTACCTGCAAAAGTACATACAATTAAAAAAACTGCTGTCACCAAGTACTTGTGTACAACTAAACATTATGGGCAAGAACAATAATTGCAGAATTTTGCCGAGATTAATCCTAACACAACTGGAGAATGCATTTAAGCATGGCATTAGTCATGAACCGGAGAATCCAATACAAGTAAACTTGAAATTTGACAAGGTGAAAATTGAAAGCGTTGTAATCAATAAAATTAGCACTACTAAAAGCGGAATTATAGATACAGGGCGCTCCGGGTTGGGGATAAAAAACTTTATCAATCAACTGGAGATATTTTATAACTCAAAATTTAAGTACACGGTAAAACACACCGATTCGCATTTTATTTCATCACTTATAATTTATAATAGTTAATATGATTAGTTGCATAATTGTTGACGATCAACCACATTCCTGCAGTGTTATAGAAGGACACATTAAATGCAGAAAAGATTTAATCTTAACTGAAGTATTTAATAACCCGGTTGATGCCTTGAATTTCCTGGAAGAAACCAATGTAGACTTAGTATTTATCGATATTCAAATGCCACAATTAAACGGGCTAGATTTTATTGAAATCGCAAGAAATAAAAAGGGAAATTTAACTACAAAGTTTATTATTACAACCGGGTTTAATCAATATGCCATTCCGGGATTTGAGCAGGGCGCTTCAGATTATTTGCTAAAACCAGTAGGATTTAAGAGATTTAATATGGCCATTGATAGATTACACCAGTTACACGGAAATTTTCATGCAACAAAAGTAAATAATTTTTTCTTTGCAGATTACAATGGGAAGAAGATGAAAATCTTATTTGCGGACATTATTTACCTCGAAGCAAACAATAATTATGTAAACGTATATACCAATGGTTTAAAAGTCTTACAGCATACAACTATGAATGCGATGCAGGAAATGCTAGGAGCAGATAACTTTTTGAGGGTACATAAATCATATATTGTTTCTATCGATTACATAGAATCTATACAAGGCAATGAAATAACGCTTACCTGCAATAACAAGCCCATTTCCATACCAATAAGCAGAACATATAGAGAAATCATCTACGCAAAACTTAATATTTAGGTTTTTCTTTGCTGCAAAAAACTCCAAACATCTCTTACCATTCTCTTCATGCATTTCACACTAATGATAAGGTTAGTGGTGTAATTATTTTCATAGTAGACTAAAATAGTTGTTTTTTTGAAAGTACAAGTTAAGGATTCAGTAATAATTTCTCGGGCATTAATTGAGCTAAGAAACAATAATAATTGTATTGACAAAAAAATAGCCAGACAGGCAACCTTTTAAGGTCTTGTTGTCTTTTATGTGAACAAATAGTTTTAGCTATTAGATATATACCAGTTATTACTTATAGGCCATAAGTGGTGGGATGTTATGTTTTTAACCCTATAAAAATAAAACAAGGCGCATCCGAAAAGCCTGAAAAGAGTAGGAAAATCAAAAAACAACAACAATATGAAAAGTTTAAATGTTGAACAAATGGAATCAATTAATGCAGGCATTGATTGGTGCGGTTTTTTCTGTGTACTTATAGGTGCCGCTGTTGGCGGAGTTGCAGGTGCAGCAGCAGGTGCAGCAGCAGCAGGAGCTATTTGTCCTAAAGATAGTACTTGTCCTTAAAAAAGGAGGGGGTAACCCCCCTCCTTTCCCTCACCAAATTGTTAAAAAAATTTAATGTTAAGATGAAAATTCGGATACATATTTTGATTCAATTATCCTGTCTTGCAATCTGCACATATATAGTAAACACTATAGTGTTAAACGAAGATTTCCTTTACAAAATATATGAAGATACATTGGATAAATCAAGAATAAAAGAAATGATAAATGATTTAAAAGACTATGCCTGGGTATCATATGTTTATATATTCTTATCTCCTCTTAAGTGTTGCGTCATTGGGGCCTTGCTTTATATAGCCTTCTTTTTCTCTGAAACCAAGCTCACATACTCAAAAGCATTTCAAATTGCTGTATGGGGCGAATATGTTTTTATACTCTCGCAAATAATCGTTACCATCATTATAGTAAACAAGCAAGATATACAATCGCTGGCAGATATTCAGGCAATATACCCCCTCTCGTTAATGGAACTTTTTAAGGCAAGTGAAATACCAAAATGGGCTATATATCCGCTAAAAACAATGAATGCTTTTGAAGTGATTTATGTTTTTGTACTCGCAGCTTTATCAGCAAAATCACTGGGGATAAAATGGATAAAGGCTACGGAAAGTGTTGCAGTAGCATACGTATTGGGGCTTAGCTCCTGGGTTATTTTTATAGTTTTTATGGTGTTTAATTACTAAAGCTTAGTTATGATAAAAAGAGATAAACTGAAAACCCTACTGATTGGCTTTAGCCTTACAGTTACTACAGTCGCTGCGTATTTACTTCAGCATAAAATAAGTGAAAGAAACGTGAAGACAGAAAAACTAAAGAGCCTTCCTGAATTTGGAATTGAAGAGGTGTTAATGAAGAAAATATTTACAGACAATCAATTGCGGGCAAAAGATTTTAAATATATTATATTCTTTAATACAGAGTGTGATCACTGCCTGCAGGAAATAAAAGAAATTGAAAATGGGATAAAAGCATTTGGAAATTCCATGTTCCTTTTTATCTCAAATGAGGAGGAAGAAAAGTTGCAGCGCTTTGCAGCAAGCTTAAATTTCAATGCTTTTCCATTTTTACTTGGACGAGACGCAGACTTAAAAATCAACAACCTTTTCGATGTTAAAGGGCTCCCGTCTATTTACATTTACAATAATAAAAACGCCCTAATTAGAAAGTTTGTAGGAGAAATTAAAATTCAAAAACTAATACAACCCTGGTAATGAAAGATAGAAGGAAAGTAAAGGATAGTTTCGTGCTGCAACAAGATCAGGCCGATTGTGGAGTGGCATGTTTGCTTTCCGTATTACGTTATTATGGAGGAAATGCCTCTCTGGAAAAATTGAGGGAGTTAAGCGGCACGAGACCAGAAGGAACTACATTATTGGGTTTATATAACGCAGCAAATGCAATGGGTTTCAAGGCAGACGGCTGCGAAGGAAATATGGAAGCTTTAATGACATGTAAAAAGCCAGTTATTTTGCACGCTTTGCCGCAGGGAACAGTTTTTTATCATTACATTATTTGTTATGGCTATAAAGAGGGTGTTTTTTATATCGGTGATCCGGCAAAAGGAAGAATAAAATTAAATAAGAAAGAGTTAGAAAGCCTGTGGCATTCTAAATACTGTTTAATGCTGGAACCTCAGAACATTGTCTCACCAACGGAAAAAGAAAAATCTTTGTCGCTGAAATGGGTGCTCGAAACAGTAAAACCTGATTTTCCGGTTTTAGCTATCGGGGCTATGTTGGGGGTAATTGTTACTACGCTAAGCATGGCATTGCACATTTTCACCGGCAAACTCATCGATAAAATAATCCCTTCAGCTAATTGGAAAGATATGCTGATGAGTGTTTCTCTGCTGGGTTTATTATTATTGTTTAGGATACTTTTTAACACCTTAAGGCAATCTCTGCTCATGTTACAAAGCAAGTCATTTAATACCAGAATTGTTTTTCAATTCTTCAGTGCCCTGTTAAACCTGAAGAAAGCATTCTTCGACACTAGAAAAACGGGAGACCTGGTTACCCGTTTAAACGATACAGAGAGAATACAAAGGGTAATTGGTCAAGTAACAACAAATAGCGTGGTAGACATTTTTACAGTATTAACGGCAGTTTCCATTTTATGTTATTATTCTTGGGAAATCGGACTCATCAGTATTTTTAGCCTGCCAATATTTTATTTTATAATTATAAAGCATAATAAAAAAATTAACACCTCTCAAAAGGACGTAATGGCCACTTATGGATACAATGAAAGTAATTACATAAATAGTATTCAGGGAATTTCAGCCATAAAGAACTTTAATGCTTACCAATATTTTTCGGAAATAAACAGAATGATTTATGGTGCCTACCAGCAAAAGACAATGGAGTTAAATAAATTAAATTTAAAACTTAGTATTTGGGCCAATGTAATGGCCATACTCTTTCTGTTAACGGTTATTGCCACGTCTACAAGCCTTGTTTTTTTAGGAAAGATAAAGTCTGGAGATTTACTAACTATGCTTGGTATTGCTTCTACATTATTCCCGTCTATAATTTCTTTAGCCATGATAACGGTTCCGTTAAACGAAGCGAAGGTGGCTTATCAAAGAATGTTTGATTTAGTACACATGGATGCTGAAAGGGAGACGGGTGAGCCCCTGAGCGAATTTTATCGGATCGAAATGAAAGAAGTTTCTTTTGGTTTCCCCGGAAGAGCCCCTGTTCTAAAGGATATTTCCATGAACATAAAAAGTGGGGAAATAACAGCCTTAATTGGTGAAAGTGGTTCGGGAAAAAGTACCATAGCGCAAATGGTGCAATCATTTTATGGTGTTACTGCAGGTGAAATAATAATTAATGGAAATATTCCCCTGAATAAAATTAATTTACATTCCTGGAGAGATAAAGTGGCCGTGGTTCCGCAGGAAATTCATTTATTTAACGGAAACGTGTTGAGTAATATTGCCATGAAGAAATTAAGCGATGAGGAAGCAATACAGGTTAAGGATTTCTGTAAAGAATTTGGGTTAAATAAGTATATTGAAAAGTTTCCGGGCTCTTATGATACACCCTTGGGAGAAGCTGGTATAAATATATCCGGAGGCCAGAAACAGATCCTGGCTCTGGCCAGAGCTTTATACAAAAACCCCCAATTATTGATCCTTGACGAAGCAACAGCCTCAATGGATAAGAGAATGGAAGCACACGTAATGGAACTTTTGCAAAAGTTGAAAGAGAAAATGGCTATTTTACTAATAACACACCGTTTACACCAACTGGAGCGTTTATGTGATAATATATACCTGTTGGAAGGAGGAAAAATAATTCTGGATGGCAAGCACCAGCAACCCTTAGAAAAAGGTAATAGGGATAATGATGATATGAAAAGCCTGAAGTATGCTTAATTACATTCATATTAGAGAAATACTTCAAACCATTAAAAGACATAAGCGAAGGAACATACTTACCGGTTTTGGAATAGCCTGGGGCATTTTTCTTCTGATGGTGTTACTCTCCTTTGGAGAAGGTCTCAAGAACGGAATAATGAAAACCTTTTCAGGGTACACCAAAAATAGTTTGTGGATATATGGAGGAGAAAAGGTCAATACCTTTTCCAGAACAAAACAAAAAGAAAGGGTGGAGTTTTCATCTGGATTTTTGAAAAAACTGAGACATAAATTCCCATCTGTTAAGCAACTATCTGTCGAAAAAACATTTCCGGTTCCCGGTATTATCAATGTGAATAGTAAATCACAACCCGCGCAGGTAAAAGCGGTTGACGAAGAGTATTTTGTTATTAAGAACATGCTTTGTAAGCAAGGCAGACTTTTTAACCACGGGGATGTGAAGCAACAAAGGAACGTCTGTATTTTGGGAGATAAAATGGCAGAGGATTTATTTGGAGAATCAAACCCAACAGGAGAATATATACAGATTTCAGGAACCTGGTTTTTGGTAATCGGAACCCTGAAATCAGAAGGAGTCTTTGGAAAGAGCGAACAAAAAACAGTATTTATTAATTACGAGACCAGCAAAGTAATGTATAAGCCCGATTGGCAAAGCTCTTCTGTTTTTGGACTGTTGCTTCAGGATAATTGCGATGCAACAGCGATAGAAAAATGTATCAGGAATTATATAGCACACGAGTATCATTTTCATGAGGATGAAAAGGAGGCGCTGTATATTTTGAATTGTAATGAACAGGTTCAAACATTCAATAAGGTATTCAGCAGCATAAGAGGATTTATCTGGATGGTGGGAATTTGTTTCTTAATGAGCGGAATTGTTGGGGTAGGAAATATGATGCTGGTAATTGTTAAAGAAAGAACCAGAGAAATTGGCATTAGGAAGGCTGTTGGCGCCGGGCCATCAGAGATCCTGAGAATGATTCTCCTGGAGTCTGTTTTTATAACAACTATAGCCGGATTAATGGGAATAGTGGCTGGTTATCTCTTAATAACTGTGATTAACCTGTTAATTCAAATAAACGACGACACAAAAGGGAAATTAATAGAGGCCCTGGTGATTAATATACCTTCGCTTATTGGGGCTTTTATAATATTAATTGTTTCAGGTTGCATAGCTGGTTTTATCCCGGCCAGGAGAGCAACCGAGATCGCAACCATACAGGCATTAAATACCGAACATTAGGTTTTACATAAATTAAGCAAAAATGAAAACCATATCTAAAGTAATTTTCTCGGGCATTTTTATGGGCGTTATTGGAATGCTCATGTATATTAAAGTGAAAGGTAAAACCGGCACAACAGAAGACACCAGCTTCCCCAGAAGGGAAGACCTAAAGACTATTAAAACCCTTTCCGGAATTATTCTTCCAAGAAGGGAAGTAGTATTGAAATCAGAAATCTCAGGTATCATTGTTAAACTTTACGTAAGGCCGGGAGAGCTTGTTCGGGCAGGCGATTCAATAGCGAGGATTAAACTCATTGCTGATCCAACCAGCCTGGAAAACGCTGAAAAGCAAGCACACTTAGATGAAATTAACTATAATGAAGCAGAAAAAAAATACAACAGGCAAAAGTCGCTGTATAATAGCGGAGTGTTACCTCTGGCAGAATTTGAAGCTGTAGAGAAGGAACTGCTTTATGCGAGGGAAATGAAAGAATCAAACCTAAAGCAATTAGAAATTGTAAAGTATGGTTTCGCCTATGGAAGGAGTAATATTTCTGATATTATTTATTCTACCATTGATGGTGTTGTGTTGGAACTACCATTAAAGGAGGGAAGTAATGTTATAGAAACAAACCCCTATAATGAAGGAAGCGCTGTAGCTATTATTGCAGACATGCAGGAAATGATATTTAATACCAGAGTTAACGAAAATGATATTAAGTACCTGCAGCCAAACATGAAGTTTAAAGTTTTTGTCCCGGCCATAAGCCATAATAGTTTTGATGCGATATTAACCAATATCTCTGCCAAAGCAACTGAAGACGCCGGAATGATGAAATTTGAAATAGAAGGAAGCATTAGTGTTCCCATAAGTAAAATAAATAACCTCAGATCCGGATATACTGCTACCGCCGAAATTATTTTAGAAGAAGTAAAGTCGGCAATTACAATAGATGAAAAATATATACATTATAAGGGAGATAGCACTTACGTTTATGTGTTTATGCAAGGAAAACACACTAAAAGAGCCATAATCACCGGAGCCTCAAACGGACTGCGAACAGAAATAAAACAAGGTTTGAAGCTAAATGAACGTGTACTAAATAAAGAAGAACCATGATCCAATTGAGAAATTTAAATAAGGGTTATTTGCTCAACAATCAACACATTCCCGTTATTCAGGAAATAAATTTGGTGGTTACGCAAGGAGAGTTTATTGCATTAACAGGCCGCTCAGGGTCTGGAAAATCTACTCTCATGAATATATTGGGACTGTTGGATAATTATGATAAAGGCGAATATTTATTTTTTGATAAACCCATTAAGGGGTTCTCAGAAAAAGAAGCGGCAGTATTCAGAAATAATTATGTGGGCTTTATTTTTCAATCATTCAACTTATTACCTTTTAAAACAGCTGTCGAGAATGTAGAACTACCCCTTCAGTACAAAAGAAATATCAGCTCAAAAGAAATAAGGAGCAGAGCCGAAAATTTATTGGGTAAAATGGGACTCGCAGATAGAAAAAATCACCTTCCGGCAGAATTATCAGGTGGGCAAAAACAGAGAGTAGCCATTGCAAGGGCACTCGTTAGTGATCCGCTATTGCTCCTGGCAGATGAGCCTACAGGGGCACTTGACTCAACAACTGCGGATGATATTATTCATTTGTTGACAGAATTGAACAAGGAGGGTAAAACCATTGTTATGGTTACACACGACAAGGAAATTGCAAAAAGAAGCCACAGAGTAATTGAACTTCGGGATGGAAAAGCACTTTAATTTTACTCCAGCACTTCTACTTCTGTAAGTCCGCTGAATAAATATACCTGTCCGCTATGCAGCTCCTTACAACGGTAGCGGGTTCTTTGCCGTTCTCCTTTAATAAATACCCGGTTGTTGTTGTATAAAAAGGAGGCATTCAAACGCAGGCTTTCTAACAGTACCAATGAACGGTGTTCATCTTTTTTGTCGTAGCGTTTAAGCACCCGCAACAGGTGAGGATCACTGCAACTGGCGGCTGCCGGATTAGCCATGTATTTTTTTAAGGCATGTAAAATATCGGGAGGGAAAATAATTTCATTTAAGAAGGGGGCCATCATCCTTTTGTATTCTGTTTTCCACTCAGGACCATGTGGATTAACGGTGTTTTTATGCTTGTTCCAGGCACAGAGATGAGCTATTTCATGAATGAGGGTAACAAGAAAGGAATAGGGGTTAAGGTTAAAGTTAACCGTAATCTGATGGTTGCTTCCCTGCATGGGCGGGCGGTAATCGCCTAATTTGGTACTGCGCTCTTTGGTTATTTTAAGCTTAAAGTCAAGATCAATAATCCAATGGGCAATTAAATCAACAGCCGGGGCAGGGATGTATTTTTTAAGAATTTCAGAATTTCTTTTTAACTGATCGTTCATGACCAGGCGAAAATAACGCACAAAAAGCAGCCTGGAAAAGCAAGCAGCAGCTTTTTATTAACAGAAACCACCCAACTACCAGAAGGCCGGTAATCGGGTGGCGGAACTGATGAAACAAACTAAACTCTTAGAGCCTGTTAAAATTTATTTAAACAGGCTCTTAATAAGGCTTAATGAAACAAATGGATAACAATTAACAAAGTATTGATGAAGAAGCTGATAAAGGCAAGGTTTAATAACCACCGTATAGGAGCCTGGCCAATGGCTGCTGTATTGGCCGCCATAGTTCCGGCTAAAGCAATGCCCACTTCAATTATAGAACCATTAGATTGAAATATCATCATGGTAGCTATAGCTCCCCAGCAGGAACCAATTAATATTACCATGCTCATGATGCTGAAATAGCTGAACTCGGCTTTTTTTACCAGTTCGCTGTACCATCCGCTTGCTTTTTCCATAAGACAAATGTTTTAATGTTCTTCAACAAAACTAATGCCTTCATGAGCCGGAATGAATGAGCTAAATCAGTTGGAGTAAAGAAACAGGGTTGATTTTTATCAGCTAAAAATTGGCGCGGAAATAAAGTTCTTCTGAAACTGGAATTTGTTGGGCAGAGAGTTTTTGCGGGGACGTGATTTCGAAAGGAGTTGTTTCTTTCTCACGGCTTAGGGCAATCTTGCCATAATCAATATAACTTTGGTTTTCACTAAAAGCACCGCTTACCTGAAACAATTTAGTGCTAAGCTGCATAGAAAAACGATCGCCGAGGTAGGCCATGATGTTGTAATCTCCTTTTTTCAGGTGCTTTACGGCCAGCACATGGTCTTTTGCTATAAAATGGTTACGCACAACTTCTCCGCTGTTTTGTAAACGCAGAACAATTACAGCATCTTTCCCGCTATGGTTGGTGATGCTTAAGGAAGCATGATTCGTTATACTATCAATGGCCGGAATGTTGAAGTAGGCTGTGTATGGAGAAAAAGAAGTGTGATGTATATAGGCGATCGGGTTTCCGGATAGGCTTGTTTTAGCAGCGTCGGCATTTGTATCTGCTTTTTTAGGAGGTTTGTAAAGATTGATTACTGCCAGCAATAAGGCCACGGCTAAGGGTATACTGAATAAAATGTATTTTGTTTCATTGTAAACTGAAACAGGCGGAGGGGCAGCAGGCTGTTGTTGTTTTTTATGTTTGGCTTTGTAATTTTTGTATTCTTCCTGAAAAGCTTTTCTGTGTTTTAAATCTGTTTCGCTGGGGTCGTAATTTTTTCTTTTTTTTCGTTGTGCCGGCGCAGCTGTTTTATGGGTGTAATTTCTTTTCTTATCGTACAAGTGTTTTAGATCAGGATTAGAGAGGGTTTCATAAGCCTGCTGAATGTTCTTAAAAGTGTCTGCCGACTCTTCCCCGGTTTTCATATCGGGGTGATATATTTTTACCAGACGCCGGTAGGCAGATTTGATTTCGGCAGCAGATGCATTTGGCTTGATGCCTAACAGTGTATAGAAGTCGTGAGTCTGCAATGCTTATAGGGTTGTAATAAGAAGTATGGCTGAATGAACAAAACCATTAATGAGCAACGCTGTCTTTATGTTTAAACGCCGTATTGTCGGGTTCATCTTTTATGTAGGTTTCATTAAATAATCTGTATAGCATAGGGTTGTTGTGGGCGTTTTTTACGCGGGCCCGCGTTAATCTGTAATCTCCATCATACCATAAAAACAACAAAGGCGCATCTTTTACTGCCAGTTTCTCAGCCTCCATGAAGTAGTAATTGGCGCTGTCTTTTCCAGCGGCATTGCGGCCTTTTTCAAAGAGGGCATCAAATTCAGCGTTGTTGTAACGACTGGTGTTTATAGGAGAAGGAAGGGTAGAGTCTGACGGCAAATGAGCGCCGTAAAAGAGCTCCAGGAAATTCTCGGGGCTGGGGAAATCTGCAACCCAGGCATCGTTGGCAATATCAAACCGGCCCCGCTTGATATCATCCATTACTTTGGCAAAAGAAACTACATCAAAATCTACACTTATTCCTAAGTTTTCCCTCAATTGTTTCTGAATTTCAATCACCACACTGGAGTTAATGCCACCACCGCTGGACAAGTTTATTTTAGTTAACGGAAAATTTTTCCCGTCCGGATAACCAGCCTCTGCCAATAATTTACGGGCTAATTTTGGGTCAAATTCAAAACCTTTGATGTTTCGGATGAAGTAACCTTCCTTATCAAAGGCAGGTGGATTTATGCCGTGTATAGCCGGCCCATAAGCCTGACCCTTGAGTACATGGTCAATGATTCTGTTACGGTCAATGGCATAATTAAAGGCCTGTCGTACTTTACTGTTATTAAAGGGAGGATGATGAGTATTAAAACAGTAATAATGGGTAATCATTTCCGGGCTGTTATCCAGAATATATTTCACCGGTTTGTTTTCGAAATCACGGATTTGTTCTTCCACAAAGGCTTTGATGAAATTAGTAGGAAGCGAGGAAATGATATCTAATTCACCTTTTTTAAAATAAGTTACTTCATTTTCCTTAACGGGAATAATATAGACTAAAATGGAGTCGAGGAAAGGAAGTCTGTTACCTAATTTGTCATAGCCATGGTAATTGGGGTTACGGGTCAACACTATTTTTTCTTTGGTAGTGCGGTTTAAATCAATTGAAAAGGCACCTGAACCAGCAGAACGTATGTTTTTTCCATAAAGGGCTATAGCTTCTTTGGCCATAACGGCACAAGCAGGGTCACTTAATATGGAAAGAAAAACCCCACAGGGTCGGATAAGCGTTACTTCCAGGGTATAATCATCAATTACCTTCACCCCTTCCAGCGATGTTGCTTGTTGATGGTAAAATTCATTGGCCCCTAACACCCTGTCTTTAAATGTACAGGTGAAATTGAGGTTATGAATGTTTTTTGTACACAGTAACTCAAAAGAATATTTAAAGTCTGCCGCCTTGATTTCCCTTCCTTTTCCCTCCGGAAAACACTCATCATCCATAAAAAACGCCCCTTTTTTCAAATGAAAAGTATATTTTTTTCCACTGCCGTCAATCTCCCATTTTTCTGCCAAACAAGGTTCAGGAAGCAGACTAAGTGTGTTTAATTTTACCAGTCCGTCGAAGATATGATTGGCAATAAAATTGGAGTTACGCTCTACAATTTCATAAGGGTATAAAGTTTGGAAATTGTCAGATTGTGATAGGCGCAAACATCCGCCATAGATGGCGCTTCCCTTAGCCTGCAGCTGCTTGTTAGCATTGTTGTCAACAGAGCAGGAGTGAATCAAAATGGCCAGTAAACATATGAAGGCAGTAGTTCTCATAGTGGGAATTGAATAAAAACTCAAACAAAACAGGCAACAACAAGTTTAAGATATATTTACGGAAAATACAAACGAATTATGAGGAGATGTTCAATTTCCCGGACGATTAAACGCCTTTCTTACAGTCAAATAATGGAAGTGATTCATCAAAAATATTAGGTTTAAATTTTGTTTTTATATTAATTCGTTTTAATATTGTCAATCGTAAGAACTGAAGGAATGCTCGTTTCTTTAATAAAAAATTATGAAAAAAATTCATTGTCTGTTATTGATCTTTATCTTGCTACCCTTACTTGGAAATGTTGCGTTGGCTCAGGGAGGTGTAATCATTCTGGAAGGTAATTATCAAGGTAAAAACCTTTATGTTCAAAACCCTTTTGCCAGTGGCAATGTGGGCTTTTGCGTTACGGAGGTTAAAGTTAACGGTAATGTTACTACCGACGAAATAGGCTCCAGCGCTTTTGAGATAGACTTAAAAACACATCAGTTAAAAATAGGAGATAAGGTTGAAGTAAAAATTATTCATAAGGCAGACTGCAAACCTAAGGTACTTAACCCAGAAGTATTAAAACCAAAAAGCACTTATGAAATTGTGTCAATGGAAGTAAACCAGGGTGGTTCGCTGAAATGGTCTACTAAAGCTGAACAGGGGAAATTAGCGTTTATTATTGAACAGTTTCGGTGGAACAAATGGGTGAAAATTGGGGAAATAGACGGAGCAGGAACACCTAATGTAAACAACTATGAGTTTAAAGTTTCTCCTCATTCCGGGAAAAATCAATTCAGGGTAAAGCAAACCGATTATAGTCAGCAACCCCGCTTGTCTAAACCTGTAGAGTTTGTTAGTACCAGTTGTGAAGTAAGTTTTACTCCGCAAAAAGTAACCAAAGATATTACGTTTAGTTGTGGAGATAAACCAACAGATACCATGTACGAAATTTATGACCAGTACGGAAATATTGTTAAAAGAGGTTACGGCAGCAATGTAGATTGCACCAATCTCCCTAAAGGCGGCTATTTCCTCAACTTCGATAACAAAATGGGCGAGTTCGTGAAAAAATAAGTGCCACGTTAAACATCTGAACCTCTTTTACTCAACGGTTCGTTAAAATTTCAAGCAGCCATTCGGTAGATACTACCGAAAAGTAAAGCATCTTTATATATTAGACCTCTTGCGTAAGTAGCTGCAAGACATTAACCGCACATTATTAACAAAATCAATCAGTTACATATTTTTCATTAGAATGGATTTTGAATTTTAGTAGACTAAAATCGAAATCATGTTTTGGGATCAAATAAGAGAGTTACCGAATGAAAAATTTAAAAGATTAACGGGAATTAAGGGGTCAGTATAATTTTCTGGGGAGTACAGGTTAAGCAAAAAGTTTTTCAAGTCTAAATAAGAAGAACTTTACATCAGTTACGCCTCTCAAGTTAGCCCTAAAATGCTTTATTTTGGAATTAAATGA
>JACCDP011211752.1_pt1 | contig 18670 bp, 30 predicted proteins | sample 7445841 | NCBI WGS metagenome assembly JACCDP01 (sample SAMN15323441, study PRJNA562643) | freshwater metagenome | isolation source: river surface water | place: USA:Blue River Watershed | collected 2017-08-17
AACTCATCTTGCTTTAGTGTCTTACCTGCTAGTGGAATATCCCATGCTGAAAACTTTGCGTGGTATGCCTCATGGCGAATTGCGCCAACTGCCTTAGCAAACTCGTATTGGTTCTTTCGCTTTGTTAGGTCGTCAATCATGCTAGGAGTTGTTATTTCCCCAAAGGCTACTTTTGTATTTACTTCTACTTCTGCGAGCGCAGGTAAGAAGCAAGCAGGTGCGCCTTGACCTGCCTCTGTTCCTAGCAAGGCAACCAAGTCTGTTCTATCAGACCAAGCATTTACTAATTGTGTGATTTCGTATCCAACTCCTAGCCAATCGCTAGGTGTCTTTATCTTGGAACGACTTACTTCCTGTGGCTTGATATGTGCCATGTCCTGTGTCCTTTTCTAATCGTGTGTCCTTGTGGAAATATCATATCATTTTGTTTTTTGTTTTGTCTATATATGTGGGGGGAAAAAATCTTTTTTCTCCCTTTATATGTAGGAAGTAGTGGGGGTTGGGATACCAACACCAATCCCCCACTTCCTAGCCAACATCTAGGTTCTAGGGAAAACCTAGATTTTCGCTGGCTTATGCTCTGCGCCGAACGCCCGAGCAATTACATCAACGACAACATCTCTATCTAATTCAGGTGCGCTCGCAATTAGATTAGAGATAGCGAACTCTGTTCCAAAGATTTCACTTGTATCTCTGAAACCAATCAACTCACGCATTTGTGGCGACCATGAGATTTCAGCACTATCGCCTTGTGTGCGCTTGTGTAGATTTTGAGCAACGCTAACCATTGTCGCTGGAACTCCTAACTTCTTTGCCAAAGCCCAATCAGTTGTTAGTTCTGCTTGGATTTGGAAACGAGATAGCAACGCTTCACTCATGCGAACTCCCGGAGCATTTGGGTTAGTCGCAGAAATTACATAGAAGTTTTCATGGACTTTGATAGTTCCCCTTTCAGGGTTCATAGGAATTGTAATTTCCTTTCGTCCGTCCATAGCACCATAAACAGGTGAAAGTTCTTTAGGGTCAATCAAACCAATCTCGTCAATAAAGAAAGGCAAACCAAACTCTACTGCCCTAATAAATCCACCATCAACCCAATCAAACTTTCCACTTGGGGTCTGAATAAAAGAGCCATACAAATCATTGGTATCAGTATCACCACTACCAATCAAAGTAATAACTTCCTCATCACAAAAACTTGCTTCTACCAAAGCAGTTTTACCTGTTCCGGGAACTCCATAGAAAAATGCGAACTGTGGAGAACCAACGCCCTCTGTGAAGTATTTTCTAGTTGCTTCTCTTGCTTTGCGTAGAACTGCTATATCAGTATGAACTCCCCATTGGCGAGTGTAATACTTTTGTCCATTAGGACGAATATAGAACTCATCAGCACTTAGGGTATCTACCTCAACACCACTAGGGGTCATAGCACCAACTCGCTCTCTTGCTTTTCTCTTGTCGCCACTTGCTCGCTCAACGCAACGACCACTTGGCAACACCTTTGCGCCAAGTCGCAAAGAAGTATCCTCATGGACACTTTGAGCCAAGCAATCAGAAACGATATTCCAAAAATCGCCTCTTAGTTCTGCCAACTTATCCTTGATAATTGTATCCATTTTTATTGCCCCCTAAGCAATCTCAACAGGAAAGCCAAGTGCTTTTCTGCTTTGGTTGATACGATAAATTACTTTTACTGGCGTATCGCCTTTTCCAATCTCAACTAAATCATTTTGAGAAGTTTCGATTAGAAATGGGTCATTTACCATTTGCCACTCACCTGATACCAAACCAGCAAAAATGGCTTGTAGGTGTTCTAAACGCTTAGAAACATATTGGTCTTTGAGAGCAATATCAGATATGTCCTTTGAGCCAACTGTGGCAATATCGTCAGCGAACTGAACTGTGGTCTGTTGCCATAACTTCTTTGGCTTGTCCTTTGATACGACCCTGCGATAAATCTTGGCAGGAACTAAATCACCTGTCGGAGTAAATCCGTCAGGAGTGATAAACATTTCTGTTCTGTATCCCGACTTTACAAACTCGGCATAAACAGAAACACCCTGAATTGGTTTTTCTTTGTCTAGCATTTGGTATCTCATTTCGTCATTTACCAAGTTCCCTACGAACTTGGTGTTGGGTCAAGTCTAGCAGTTTTCATCATAGAAGCAAGTTGTGTCGCAATTTATTTTTTTCTACATATAAGGGGGGAAAAAGGTTCTGCCCTCACGCTAAAATGACGAGTAAAAGCGTAAGGGCAGAAATCTATATATGAACTTATCTTATTAGTTCATGTCTATCTCTTTGAGTTGTGCTGGAAGTTCTTGGACAGGTTCAGTAGCAGTATGTGGTTTTAGTCCATACTTCTTGAATTCCTTTTTATACTTCTTGGTATCTCGTCCTTCTGTAATCCAATCCGATACTAATCGAGCAACAAGATAGCGTTCCTCGTCTTTAGCTTCTCGAACTAATAAGAAGTCCTCGTGTATCCAGTTCTCTGTTCCTACAAGAGTTATCTGGTTAGCGTTTCCGTAGTTTCCGTCAATATCAAAATAATGTATGCGACCCATTGGTGTCCTCTCTTTCTCTAGCCGTTAGTCTATCGTGTGCTTCGCTGCTGTTACCCGTTCTCAAGTTTTCAGTTCCGGGCATCTGGCCTGGATCCAAATTTGGTTTGGGGCAGGGTTTCCCCCACCCCTCGCCGTTATTCAATCCACAGGTCTCCTCTAATGAATCCGTGCTCCTTCACGACTTCGATTCCCTTCATATGCGCTTCATCTCTTGTTGTAGCACCTCTGACTAGCGAGAAGTTGTACTCGCCTTCCTCATCCGTGTATCCGACTTGCCATGCCTCCCATGCTTCGTTGTATTGCACATCAACGGCAAGCCGTAAGTCCTCTATCTCGCCGTTGCGTAGTTCAATCTCGAAGTAGCCTTGGTCAGAGAGACAGGAGTTGCATAACAGTTCCACTTCCCCAATCTCTAGCCGATAAGGACTCAGGGTTCCCTTTGACCCACAGTTAGCACACATCATGCCGTTGCCTCCTCTTTCTTTGCTAGTTCTATTGCTGACGGACAATCCGAATACCAATACTCGGGGTCGTCGTTATCATTACAGTTCCAACAATCTACTCCAAGACTATTGACCCACGCCGAATGGTTCAACTCGCCACCCTCTTCGGAAAACAACTCTCCAGCCTTGTAAGTTTCAATTCCCCAGAAATCGCAACCAGACTCGTAATACTTATGCTCAATCTCTAGGTCAGGAAAAATCTCTGACAGTCTTTGTGTTGTTGGTGTTGGTGGAGACCAAGCCGAGTCAAACCAAAAACTAATAAACCCATCTCCCTCTTTGTAATCATTCATTTGGACATTGCCATAAACATCCCACTTAGTTCCCCAAGAGTTGATGTTGTTGTGATACCAATCGTCTTGCCCTGCGCTCTTAGACATTTCGCCTAGCATTGGTGGAGCATCAGGAGTTGAAGGCATGATGTTGGCAAGTGAGTAAATAGGTTCTTTTATTTCCTCGCCATCTTGAACTACTGGTCTGCCAACAAACTCTTTTAGATTTTTTATTGAAACAGGGTCGCCACTAATACTGATTGTGTTGTCGCACCAATTAGGCATTTTCGTTCTCCCTTTTTTCGTAATACAACTTTGCTAACTCTTGAACAACTGGATGTAGATTTCTAAGCAACTCTTCTTCTACATAATTAGCAAACTCATCTCCAGCCTCGGAAATATATGCGTCATACCAACTATCGTAGAGACTTTCCATTTTTGTATCTATTGCCTCTTTTTGTAAAGCATCAGGCAAGGTATTGAAGAACTCCATGTGTTTCCCTTCGTCATTTATTTGTTGAGCAGTAAAAACTTATCATAGAGATTTCAACAGCGCAAGCACCTGACTCAGGAGTTTCTTTCTCAATCAAAAGTTTTCATTTCCATTCCGGGCTCCTGCACCAGGACCCTGGTTTTACGCTCAAGGCCTGGGCGCTGAACATAACGCCAATAATCTAATTTCCGGGCTGATGACCTTCTTCTGGTGTTCCATCTGGAATTGTTAGTTCCTGGCCAGGACCACACTGCTGTAATTTCTCAACATCAACAAATCTTGTTTGGGCGAGCGCAACTTGGAACAACTCGTTGTACTTCACCATTTGCTCGATATCCTCCGTGAAGCAAGTGGCAGCGTGCTGCAGCAGGTCCTCATCCGTCATTGTATTTTCCGGGTCCTCGAGCATCACAGCTTCATCAAATTCAAATTCTATTTTTGTAATTATCTTTCTCATTCTTTTTTCCCTCTCCGTTAGTTATTTAAAAATTAAGGAGACCAGACCTGCTACACAAAGCGCTAACCGTTAGCGACCCTGCAGGTCTGGCCTCCTATAGTCAGGCCGTCTTGCCCGTTCTCTGACGCAGCTTAAAGACAAGCCTGAATTCTTTTTTCAGGGCTAGACTTCAGCGGTCTGGCCGTTTTTTATACGACGCTTCCATCCCTCGCCGCTCATCGTAAAATCAAAAACTTTTCCCATCTCCGTTGCAACGAGCGAGCCGATTTCCTCAAACTTCTCGAGTTTGCCTGTAAGAGATTCGTACATGCCGTCTGGCAAATCACTTGCCTCGGTGTAATCACCGTAAACGAAACAACGGTCTCCAGCCCATCTCCCGGAAATTGCAGTCTCGGGTAGGTCCCCGCCGCCGCGGGCTGGGCTGGTCATCGTCAAGATGTACAGCGCATCTGCAAGCGTGCCGCCTTCAAATCCAATGTGTTCCCATTGCTTGAGACCCAAGCCGAGTTCGTGTGGTGTAACAACTTCTTTTTTATCGTAGTTAACGAGTACATGATATTGACCCATGGTGGTCCTTTCGTCATTTAAAACCTAGGAATTCCCTAGTGGATTTATTATATAACTCTCCTCAGGGCAGATGTCAAGTACTGACGTCGACTCGTGAGTCGAGCTCCTGGGGCCCTGGCCCGGAAATAAAAACTTAAGATCTTCGACAGCTGTCAAGCTGCTAGAACGTTTTCACTTCCCGGCCATATGTATGGCAAATCTTCGGGCACCTCTGGCCAATGCATTCTGTAGTGCTCTGGGAATTTGCGGACCAAGTTGCTTTGGTGTGAGATGTGAAAGTTTTCATTTCCTAACCAAGGCGGCATCTGCAGATCCTCGCTGTGCCCGGAAATGATTAATTCAAATCTAGGCAGCATCGAATCCTTGTACCCTCTTCGAATCCATTCATGACACATCGTCGCTCCGTAGACTGCGAGCGCTGGGACGTGGTCCCTCCACATCACTGCTGCAGGATGATTCCTCCACCCTCTGGTCTCACCGTTGATTGCTCTGATCAATTGCCACGTCTCTACCCGTTGCTTCCCAAGTCTGCGATAGTCCAGTACCTGTGCACTCCGTTCGAACTCTGCGTATGGCAAAAATGTTTGCATGTCGTCACTCCTTCGCTATCCGTTTGTATATATAACCCTACCCATCCCACGCCGCTATTTCAAGAACCCTAACCGTTTAAATTTTTTCCCCCTTCCTTAGCATGCCGCCCGGAACAAACAAGCCGTGACGCCAGTGCAGCTGCAGCTGTGATCAACCGTTTATATTTTCCGGGCACTACCTCGCCGCTTTTGTTTTTGCCCGTTCTGGTTACAGTGCTACTCCTCAGTAACTTGCCGTTCTTTTTTCCGGGTGCGGATCGGTCCCAGCTGTCAACCCAAACACGCCGTGTTATTTCCGGGGACGCCCGTCTTAAGATCTGCTGCCGCTTACATTATATTTTCCGGGCTTGATGCAAGCACGCCGCCTCCGCCACCACCGCCACCATTTAGGGTTGAGTCAACTCGACTCAAGTTTGGAATCCTCAAGAAGACCATCCCGGCCTTGGACCACGAACAATCTATTTTCTGGGCATCGGATCTGCAGCTGAGCTCGCCGCGGACATCTTATTAGTTCCGGGTGGCCTGGCATCATAGTGCCGGGGATTTGTCCGATTTGCGAAGAGGGCTCTTCCCGGAACTAATAATCCAGATGGGATCTACAGCTGCAGCTTGATCATTGCTGCGGCTGACATTCTCATTTCCAGGCTGATGGTCCCATTGGTCCTTGTGTACCCGTTGTATTTACTGTTCATTAATTCGCACTAGTCGTACAGGGTTAATTCTAAGTCTGTCCGTTTATCCACAGGCGTTTGTGGATCTGCAGCTAGCTATAACCCGGAACTAACAACACCGTTTCACGATATGGATCCTGAGCTCAGAGGCTAACCGTTATATATCAGGCGCTCGCTATCCCTCGCCGCTTGTTGAAATTTCAACTAGCTCGCAGCGCTCGCCGTTTTTATTTCCTGGACAATAGCTGCAGCTTCGTTTGCCCGTGCCGTTAAACGGACATGCTCTTCACGGGATTTGGCTAAAACAATATCCTCCTGAAGGCGGGCCGCTAGCTCCTCGAGCTTTTCTAAGTTATTCGTTCCGGGCATCTGGATCCAATCCGTCTTCTGGTTTCGGGGTGACATCTGTAATTGCATAAACTTCCGTTACCTGCACGCCGTCTGCAGTAAGTTGAGTTGTTCGTTCCGCGGCGACAGCTTCGAGTCTGGCCAGCCGTTCCGCAAGAATCTCTGCTGGTGAGCGGTCTGTGGTTTTGATATCCACATTCAGTTCCATGCCGCCTCGGACACCAGCACGGTCTAGGATTTCGGTAGCCGCTTTGAGTTTGACTGGTTCGGAGACTGCGGTCTCCATTAGTTCCTCAAGGACATCGACGGCGTATGAGGAAGCCTGACTTATTTTTTGACGAGCAATCTCAACGTTGTTTGCTGTCCGTCTGGTGGAGCCCAAATGGATACGACACAATCCGTCATCTTTGATTCGTCCACTGTTCCACAGTTGGCATCTGGTTCCGTCAGTCTTTGTAAGGCGACACCGTCCAGGTAAACCAAGGGGAGCACGCTTTGCTGATTTCGGGCCGCCCTCTTCTTGTTCCTTAAGCCAGTTGCGAGTTGCGCCCAATACCCAAGGGGGTGCAATCTTTTGGGCATCGTCATCGAGGAGGAGATCGAGGCCCGTCAGGAAATCAGAATTCACATTTCCGGGATCTGACAACAGCTGCCGTTTGTTGTTGATGCTGATGAGCGCTCGCTCTTTGTCTTGTTCGATGGAGCGAGCAATAATAAGATTCGTGGCAGCGCCAGTTTGGTCATCAAAGACTGGGGACCACTTCAACATTGACCGTCTCAGAATTGCACGGTTGTCAAATGTATCTTCGCAGATGCCCCGCTCGATTTCTATAATACCGAGCTCTTCCAAGTTTGGACGCCGATCATATGGGACGTCAACAATTGGGGTTGTATTTTCCGGGCCGTCTTCAGGGCCCTCGTCAATGTATTCGATGATATCTGTCATGGCGGCGGTGGGGGGAAAAAACCTAGGGGGAAAAAATCCCCCTAGGAAATTTCACCTGTTACTTCTTAGCTTTCTTTGCTGCTTCAGCGGCTAGTTTTTTTCCAGCCTCTTTAGCAACTCCTTCAGCGATTCGTCCGAATGCTGGGTCTTTCTTATTCAACCAGCGGAGTGCGGTTGGGATGATGGAGGCCCATAGAGCATTGGCTACAAGTAGCCACTCTCCTTGACCGAACTCGAGAGGTGATGCGATACCTGAGGTCTGCATGACGATCATTACTGCGCCAATAATTTGACCTACAAGGTTGCGAACATACGACTCGATTGCTGCTTTGTTAATCACGAGTACTCGTTTCTACGGGGGGAAAAAAGATTTACCCCGTGATACACATAATCGCACAGGTTTGATTTGCCAAAAGTTTTTTGAGAAAGTTGTTTAAAACAGTTAGGGTCTGACGCTTTTATAAACAAAAATAGTATTTTGAGCGTGTTTTATTAGTTTTTAAGACCTGTTTCATTATAGAAAAAGTTGTACGAAAAAGTTAAAAGTATGTCTAAAAAAGTGCTTCCTGGATTTCCTAAAACTCTTCTTGCTTAGGGTGTTTTGGTTTTCTTTTGTATTTCTTTTTGGAGTCGACAGGTCGAGAGGCAGACGACCTTCGAAGTTCTAAAAGGCGTCTTAGCTCCTCTTTGGTTTTCTTAAACTTAAAATTCATTGGTTCGATCCTCGATAAAGTTTTGAACCTTTGTCAGATGGAAGCCCATGGTCTTTTCGCATTTGAACCAAGTGAGTTCGATTCCATATTTGTCCCTAGTGCTAACTATTATAGAGAATATAGTCATGGGGTTTCTATAAATTTTTTTATAGTTATGGTGATGGCAACGAGTTATCGTTGACCAAGTTTTAGGTTTCTTGGGGTGCTCTGGTTTCAAACAGTATCCCTGCCCTCCGACTGCTCTCTTTCATACTTCGATCCGTCATAGCCGTTGAACTCTGTAGCAACTTCATTGCTTATGATGTCTAGAGCATGGCGAAGACCTAAGGTATAGAGACTTGTATCTGCTGACCCATACATTGACTCCCACTCAATAATTCTTGCTCTGATTTTTTCAGCCTTTGCATCTTGCATATCTAGGGCAGCTTTTTTCATAGCCAAGTAGATATCGAGTTGAGTATCAGTGTCGAACTTATTTTGGGCAAGCAAGGTAGCCAAAGTGTTAAAGATGGTTTCTTGAAAATTCTTATCTAGTTCACTCATGAGGCGATCCTACACTTCTCACAGATAAAAGCATCATATCCATCTGAGCCACTTGTCTTCTTCAACTGACCATCTGCTGTAAAGGTTGCTGGCACGATTCTGTCCTGCGCTCCAGTGCAACCACACCTTCTGCATTCAGGCTCAATCAGCCATTTCATGTAGTTGCCTTCAACCTTAGCCAGACCTCGAATACCTCTAGTCAAGGCATGAAGTTCCCCTGCACCTTCTGTCTTCTTTAGGAAGTACTTTGGGTTTGATACCTCAAGGACAGGAATGACCTTCTTGCAACTACAGGTCATAGCATTTGGCTGGCATATGAACTCTCCATTTGGGTTATTCGATTTCAGGATAGGAATAGGGTTTGGATAGGTACTTGGGTCTTTATGTCGATCAACTGAATGACCACACATGCAGATTCGTCTATCCACACTTTTATTATTGCTTTTGCTCATATCAAAGATATCGATCTTTTGGACATCGACTCCCATTGCTGCTAAAGCATCTAAAGCTGGATTACTCATTGAAGCCACCTCTTTGCTCTTTTAGTCTTTCGACAATCTCGGAGAACTCAGCTTCAGTCTGAGCCCTGTCATGCATCTGACCTAGCATCTCTTCCATAACAATCATTTTGCGTCTTGTCGCATTGCGCTTCATAAGAAGCATTGTTGTGTACATCGCCACGAGAGTTGTAAACCCACATGTCGCACCAATCAAAGCCATATCTAAAATAGTTAGGCTCATTGTCATTTGTCTGTCCTTTCGTCTTTTTTGGTTATTTCATATCCATCTTCATCAAGTGCTTTGAGAACTGCCACGACATCTTCGTATGCAATCTCAGCCCACTTTTCTATATCCGTTGGTACTTTTGTAGGGAACCACCGTTTCAATAAACCAACTGCAGAAGTTTGAATAACTTCAAATTCCATAGCATCAGCAAGTTCGTCATCAGTTAAATGGCTAACCAGTTTTAGATGCTTCTTTATATCACTTCCCTGATCTATCTTCCACCACATCTGTGACCAACTCCTTCCATGTCTTTTGAACACTCAACAAAACTTCAGTGTCTTTTTTTATAGAATTAACTACCTTGGTTAAAAGATCAATCTTTTTCCCAAAAGCTTTTAGCTCTTTTTCCAAAAGCCAAAGTCTTTTCTCAATCTCGTCCATCGTCGCTCCTTCGTTGTATAGAACCTATACCACCAATAATCTATAGTCAAGTAATAATAAAAGCAAGTTTTACTACAGATTATAGATTATAGATTATAACCCATATTCGTGACTATAGTTTTTGACAGGTCCGTAGCGCATGCGTACACGCGATACAAAACTATAGATACTAATACATTCTATAGTATATAATTTTATAATCATGCGGTCAAGACATATCTTTCAAAATATTTAGTTTTTTCCAACCGCATGTTTTCAAAAGCTTCTTTCCTGCACTTTTTTCTCCACTCCATTTTTAGCCTAAAAAATGCCGAATTTTAATTATAGGCACTAATAGTCGATAGTCAATACTAAATAGTAAATAGTCAATAGTCAAGCTATAAAGATGCGGTTAGGGTAAATAGACCGTTTCTTTATGGTGCTTCACCCTCACAAGGGGATCAAGCATAATCTTGTACCCAGCATTCTTGGCATGGTTGCAGAAGGAGTAATCCTCCCCCACATTAGTATCAAAGGTCATATCGTCCCATCTGACCCTATCTATCAGAAACCAAGGGCGCTTCATATTTTCAAAGACTTCAGCCTTTATCGCCACAAACCCAAAACCAACCCCACCTACCTCAACTGGCTCATCATCGAGCATGAAGTCAGCCTTGTTACATTTAGTAGGGCGTCCTAGGAAGTCTGACCTGTTCACTGCCACTGTTCCATCAGGACTGGTCTGGTATAGCCCGGAAATAATATCTAGGGGTGAGCTCAGAAGCTTGACAAAGTCATCAACTTCCCACTCGATGTCCGAATCGATCCAGAAGATTTTTTCACAGCTGAAGGCCCCGGAACCAATAACTCTAGTTTGCCAGTTATGACTGTAAGTATCCGTTGCAGTAAGTTCTCGAGCACTTGGCACGAAGGATGAATACTTATTTAGCCAGATATAAGACTTCCCCAACTTATCTAAATAACTGCAGGTAAGTACTAAACTCCTGACATATTCAGCCTTCATACTATGACCAGGCGTTGCAATTGCTACGTCGTAATGGGGTGTCGTCATACGACGCATACTACATTATCTGACTATCATTAGATTATGTCGACACAAGTAGAAGTCAGTTGTTCATGGGAGAATTGCCCTACACATATAACTGTCGACCCAGCAAAAGCCCTTACCCTTCATTGGCCAAGAGCGATTGATAAAATTCGCTACTTCCACTCAACTGAGTGCTTAGCAGGGTGGGCATCAAGCTTCCCTTCAGGGATGCTTATAACTGGAGAGGATTCCATCCATGACTGACCCACTTCCATTAGATCGACAAGATATCTGTAAGTTCTGCGGAGCAGTTAGAACAGAGACTCAAGGTAATAACGGTAATCCCCGTTGTCCAAACCAAGGATGTCCTGGTCAGCATGTACGCTGAAAAAACAAATAAAGAGCAGATTGCAGAAATGGCTGCCAAACTTGTTCTTGAGGGCTACATGGTTCAAAAGATTTGTTGCGGTGAGTGCGACCAAGATGACCTTCTAGTTCAGGTTCACACTTGTAATCCTCACAACTTTACCCACAACTGCACTCCTAAAAATAAAAAATAACAGCGTGTTGTAATCACAACACAGATGATTTAAGATTACATTTAACTACAAATCTAATATAGGAGAGACGATGTCTGAAGTTGCTGCTTACTGGAGTAATTACGAGCAAGTTAAAACAGAGATCGAATCTAATATCCGTCACAAAATTTATACTCTCATACAAGATGTAGTTGAAGAAAGCAAATCTAAAGCACTTCCCGAAGAGTTCATAGCAGGGTTGCAGTGCGCTCAAGCGCTTACTTTAGACATTCCATCTCACGGAGTGGACAAAACCCTACAACACGAGCTCTTCTAGACAAGATAGACTTAATACCCTAGGGTAATCCAACAACGAGATTTACCTTTATTTGTAACCCTTTTTACTGAATGGAGCACAGCAATGTCTTTTACTTTTTCTTTTAAGTTGTCTGAAGACTTCTTAGCAACCTACAAGGATAAGAAAGCTCCTTTTGGTTATCGAGATGCAGGTGGTAACTCTGTAGGTGAGATTACTTTCCTTCGCACATACTCTCGCAAGAAGGAAGATGGAACTAAAGAAACTTGGGTTGAAGTATGCGAGCGAGTAATCAATGGCATGTATTCAATTCAAAAAGATCATTGCAAAACTAATCGACTACCTTGGTCAGACACTCGTGCAGCGGCTTCTGCTAAGGAAGCATTTGACCGTTTATTTAATTTGAAGTGGACTCCACCAGGACGCGGACTCTGGGTTATGGGAACCCCACTCGTTAATGAGCAGAAGAACTCTGCAGCATTACAGAACTGCGCTTTCGTTTCAACACGAGAGATGACAAAGAACGATCCAGCAAAACCATTTGCATTTCTTATGGAAGCATCAATGCTTGGTGTTGGTGTTGGTTTCGATGATCTTGGTGCAGATAAAGATTTTACAATTTACAAGCCAAAGGATGAAGTTGTAACTATTGTTGTTGAAGATTCTCGTGAAGGTTGGGTTAATACAACTGCACAACTTATCAATGCATATTTAAAGCCAGACCAACCAACATTTGAATTTGATTACTCACTTGTTCGTCCAGCAGGAGCTCCAATTAAAATTTTTGGTGGAACTGCTGCAGGTCCAGATCCACTTATTAAGTTACACAACTACATCAGAAAGTTATTCAATGGCCGTGAAAATGAAAAAGTCACTCGTACTGATATTGCCGATATCGGTAATCTTATTGGCGTTTGCGTGGTTTCTGGCAATGTGCGTCGCTCTGCTGAACTCCTTATCGGAAGATTAGGCGACGAAACATTCCTTAACCTAAAGAACGCAGAAGTATTTCCAGAGCGCAACTCTTATGACCCAGATGCACCCGGTTGGGGTTGGATGTCAAACAACTCTGTTGCAGCAGAAGTTGGACAAGACCTATCAGGAATTGTTAGTGGTATCGCACTCAATGGTGAACCAGGCGTTGTTTGGCTTGACCTATCACGCAAGTATGGTCGCCTTATCGATCCACCTAATAACAAAGACCATCGCATCATGGGTTACAACCCCTGCGCTGAACAATCACTCGAGTCATATGAAATGTGTACTCTTGTTGAGACTTACCTAAATCGTCATGATGATATGGAAGACTTCAAGCGCACACTTAAGTTTGCTTATCTCTATGCAAAGACTGTAACTCTTCTTCCAACTCACTGGGAAGAGACCAATGCAATTATGCAACGCAATCGTCGAATTGGAACATCAGTTTCAGGAGTTGCAAACTTTGCAGATCGTATTGGACTTCCAGTTCTTAAAGAGTGGATGAATCAAGGCTATGGAGTTGTAAAGGGTTATGACACAACCTATTCAGAGTGGCTAGGCATTCGTGAGTCAATCAAGACCACAACCGTTAAGCCATCAGGAACCGTTTCAATTCTTGCAGGTGAATCTCCAGGAGTTCACTGGACACCAGGTGGAAAGTATTTCAATCGAGCAATTCGTTTTGCTAACTCAGATCCAATGCTTCCACTTTTCAAACTTGCTAATTACAGAATTGAGCCAGCATCAGAATCTCCTGACACAACTTCTGTTGTCTTCTTCCCAATCGAATCTATGGCAGAACGTGCAGAAAAAGATGTAACCATCTTTGAAAAGATGGCACTTGCAGTAACTGCACAGCGCTACTGGTCTGATAACTCTGTATCTGTAACTATTTCATTTGATCCAGAGAAGGAAGGTCAGCATGTTGGAACTGTCTTGCATATGCATGATGGCCAGCTTAAGACTGTATCTTTCCTACCTTCAGGAAACTTTACATATCCTCAGATGCCATACACACAAATTACAAAAGAAGAGTATGAGGAATATACAATGAAGTTGTTCCCAATTGACTTCTCTGGCGTGTATGCTGGGCTCGCAGCAGATGCTATCGGTGAGGCTTACTGCACCACTGACGCTTGCGAGATTAAACTCATTTCATCAAACTCATAAGGGAGTAAAGTGCCAGTAGTTAGTGCATACTTAAAACCTATCCATTCAGAGTGGGAATGGCAGGAAGAAGGGTCATGTCGAGAACATGATCCTGAAATCTTCTTTCTTGACTACAACCTTCGAGGTAAAGCCAAGAGACAGAAAGAGCAAACTGCCATTTCCATTTGTGAAGGTTGTCCAGTTAAAATGCAATGCCTCGACCACGCTCTAAATACTCCAGAAATCTACGGAGTTTGGGGAGGTATGACTGAAGAGCAAAGGCATGTAATAATGAGGAAAAGAGGGATTAGAGTTGATTACTTACGAGTATAAGTGCGATTCTTGTAATAAATTAGTTGAGCTTCGTTTTTCTTTTGGAGAAGCACCTAAAACTGCGCCCTGCCCTGACTGCAACAATGAGGCTAGAAAATTTTTTGGCAAGACATCCGTTATTTTTCGTGGTGGTGGCTGGGCTGGTAAGCGCTAGAGTATTATAATCAATATTCAATATAAGGAGAAAAATGAACATAGAATTCATACCTGTTTCTAAAGAAGCAGAGTTAGTAGTTCCTCCACCAAAACCAGCAAAGTTATATGTACCAAAGTGGTATAAAGATATTCCAGCTCCAGATTTAGAAAATTTAGAATTTTCTGGAAAATTTGGTGAAGTAACTAATTTAAATATTAAATCGTGTATTCCTTTTTTAGATGCATATACTCATGGATATGTTCAAGAAACTTGGACTGATATACACATAAAACCGACTCCTGACGGCTTCCACGTTGAAAGCTATAACTCACCAACAACTCCAGCAATAATGAATCATAGGGAAAATAAAACAGGTTTTGTCGCTTCAAATATTCATTACGACACAGAATTTATATGGAATGAGCAGTGGATACCTAAACTTCCAGAAGGTTATAGTGTTTTATATACTTCTGTTTTAAATAGATTTGATCTTCCTTTTAGGTCTTTAGATGCTATTATAGATGCTGACACATACCATCATGAATATAAAGGTCAGTATCCTTTTTATATTTATAGAGGTTTTTCTGGGGTTATTCCAGCAGGAACACCTATGTATCAAATAATCCCGATAAAACGAGACAACTGGGAAAGTTCACTAGAAAAGTATAATGAACATATAAATTTTAAAAGAAACCATGATTTAAGAAAATATTTAACTCAAGGGTATAAAAAAGCTTTTTGGCAGAAAAAAACTTTTAATTAATATATAGTAGAGTGACCTAGTTCATTCTCGAGAAAAGGACATATATGGACATCTATCTAGTACTACTTATCGTTGGAGCTATTGGCGTAGCAATTGCATACTACGCAATTAGAGAAGACCAACAAAACAAAGAAATTAAGCGCCTCGTTGATCGTGCATTCGATAAAGACAATGATGGTTGGATTCTTGAAGGAACTCCTTTAGAGCGTAAGGCTCCAAAGAAAAAGGCAGTTGCCAAAAAGAAACTAGTAAAAAAGGCAGTAGCAAAAAAGAAAGCTGCCCCTGCTAAGAAGAAACCAGTAAAGAAATCTGTAAAGAAAAAGGCGGCAGCGCCAAAGAAGAAGAAGGCAGTGGCTAAAAAGAAGTCACGCTAATAGATTCAAAGACCTGAGCATGTCTTAAAACTGCTCCTCATTTTATTGATAGGCTGACACAATGATTCAAAGACCTGACTGGGATATTTATTATATGAATATCGCACTCGCAGTTTCTCTGCGTGGCGATTGCGTTCGTGCTCAACATGGAACCGTTATTGTTAAAAACCATAAGATTATTTCAACTGGATACAACGGAACTCCTGCAGGGGATGAGCGTTCGTGTGGAGCAACAGGACAATGTCCTCGTGCTTTAGACCCAGACTCAGAACATTCAAAGGGAGATTACGATCTTTGTTGGTCAACACATTCTGAAGCAAACGCAATCATTCGAGCATCGTGGGAAGAGCTACAAGGCTCAACACTTTATGTAACTGGTACTCCTTGTCCAGGTTGTGCAAAACTTATAGCATCTGCAGGGATTGAAAGATTAGTTACCTACGACAGGGATAAAGAATGATTGTTGAAACTTACAAAGATATTTCCCCAGAGATTGTCAGCGTAATGAAACCACTGATAAGAAAAGATGACTCTTATCATCACGGCCATGCTCGTCGTATGGCAAGAACTCTTCAAGTAATTCTTGACCAAAAACCTAAAGGTAAGTTTTTAGAAGTGGGTACCACAACTCTTATACCTATGGTTCTTAGCAAACTTGCACCAGAATTAGATGTAACCGTTACTGATTTTAATTTAGATAAACCTAAACTTGGCCAAGACATATTTACACTCCAACAAGAGTCAATCAGCCTTAAAGTTGGTAGAGTTAATATTGAAGATGAACCTCTCCCCTTCGACGATAATTCCTTCGACTTCATACTCCTCTCGGAAGTTATTGAGCACATGGAGGTCGACCCCATGTACATGCTTTCAGAGATCAATAGAGTTCTTAAAGTCGGAGGGACTCTTTTAGTTACAACTCCTAACTGCGCTAGCACTTGGGCAATTCATAAAATCATCAATGGTATTGAGCCATACTTTTATATGCAGTATCGTCACGATAGATCACGCTATCGACACAACTACGAGTACAGCATTCACTCTCTTACAGCAGTTCTTAAAGCTGCAGGGTTTGATGGGTCAACTTGGACTGAAGATTCTTTTGAAGAACCAAACTATGCAATAGGTCTGCGACTTGAGCAAGTAGGTATCAAAATTCAACACACAGGAGATAACATATTTGCACTTACAAAGAAAGTAAGTGGAGTCGTAGATAGATATCCAAAGGTGATCTATGTCGACTAAATTAGACCGTTACTACCCTACAGTCGAAGACTTAGGTGGAAAGATTTATAACGTCAGAAGGTTAGCTAACCCTGAAGTTAAAGAATGGTCAGCAACCAATCTTTCTATTGGCTATCACAAATCAACAGGATATATAGCCATGTTTCGTTCTGGAAATTATATTATTACAGAACGGGGAGAGTACAAAGTAGTTGTAGAGGGTCTTATTAGAAGCAAGATTTATATCTCGGAACTTGACCAAGAAACTTATAAACTTAAAGATGTAAGACTATTGGATGTAAAAGATATATCTGAAGAAGGAGAACTTCGCAGAGGTCTTGAAGATCCAAAGCTTTTCTATCGCAATGGGGCTTGGCATTTCTCAGCCGTTACTATGGAAAAGGGTCATACGGAAAAAGCTCGTATAGCAGTCTGTCGTCTTAATAAAGATCTTACAAAGATCGAGTCTTTTGAAAAATTACCTGGAATAGATGGGACTAGACCAGAAAAGAACTGGATGACTCCATATGATAAAAGTCCATACTTTGATTGGATATATGGAACTAATGCGCTAATTAAAGATAACGTTCTTACAACCCATCTTAACGACAATGATCAAATAGCTGGTCTTAGAGGAAGCTCTAATCTCCATCTCCTTAAGGATGGAACGTATTTAGCTGTGGTTCATAGAATGTGGACTCGAGTAATAATGAATCACAATTTAAGGTTCTATGTACATTACTTTGCAAACTATGACGAAAGAGGCTTACTTATAAAGATATCAAAAGGCTTTATATTTGAGAACCAAGGAGTCGAGTTTGCAGCTGGATTATGCGAGCAAGGAGAGAATTTCCTTGTAAGTTATGGCTCTAAAGATGTTTCCTGTCATATAGCTTCAATGCCAAAAGAAACAGTATTTAAATCACTACAACCAATTAGGACTAAAATTTAACTATGAGCGAAGCAGTCGGAGGTCTGGACCTCGACACCAAACCAGAGCTGGATCATGGAGACGGAGACCATGACCGCTTTGCTCACTATGTTACAAAAGAAGACGCTATGAAAGCATATATAGAAGGAGTTCAAGTTACTGCCCTCTGCGGAAAGAAATGGATCCCTTCTAGGGACCCAGAAAAATTCCCAACTTGTCCAACTTGTAAGGAGCTATATGGACTCTTCTTCGGCGACAATTGAGCCAGTTAAAGCAATAGGTCCAACTGACCGTTGCGATAGCTGTAACGCAAAAGCGTTTTATATGGTCAGGTTCGAGTCTGGTGACTTATTTTTCTGCCGTCATCACTTCGTTAAGTATGAAGATGCTCTTATGGAAAAAGCATACGACATCTACGATGACTCAGATTACTTAGACGAGTAACTACTCTTCTACTTCTTCTTCGTCAGGCATTGGCTCAAAACCAAGATCTTCTTCTGGCTTTGGACGAGAATCAACAATACCCATGTCATAGGTTTGTTCATCTTCTGCAGGAGTTAATGTAAGCGTAAACTCTCCATCTCTCCAAACAACTGTAGGAATAATTCCTCGAGTAACACCTTCAAGAATAGCGTTCTCAGCATAAGCTTTTAGAATTACAGGATTTTCTGGCTTATGAGCCCAGTTAGAAAAATCCGCCTTCATTAGATTTCCTCCTCTACTACTACCTTAAACCCTTCGCTACGCTCTAATACTTTGTAGCGATAGTCGACCAATCCAAATGTATCAACAATATTATCTACCACTTTTTTAATTGGCAGCGTAGAGCAGGTATAAAGATCAAACTGAATAAATCCTGGATCTGTCTCGTCCCATACATGCATAGCGATATGAGAAGTCTCAATCATCACTACAGCGGTTAGACCACGGTTTCCTTCTTTAGTTACATAGGAAGCGTAAGGACCTTGGATAATCTTCATTCCAATATCTTCAACGAGCTTACGCATCCACTCGATTGTCTGAGCTTCATCCTTTGGAGGCTTAGTGGCAGCCCCATTGAGAAGCAGATGGTTATGTAGCGCCA
>JACCDP011264779.1_pt1 | contig 18669 bp, 18 predicted proteins | sample 7445841 | NCBI WGS metagenome assembly JACCDP01 (sample SAMN15323441, study PRJNA562643) | freshwater metagenome | isolation source: river surface water | place: USA:Blue River Watershed | collected 2017-08-17
ATGTGAACCTTCGGATACGGTCCCTTCCTTACCTCACTTACGACTTTACCAATCACTCCCTCGATGTGTCTCCAATCCATCCTAGTGCCGCGGCCGATGTTAGTCTTTATCACAATCCCGACGTCAGGATCATTAGCGAACTCCTCGCAAAGCCACTTGATAGCAAAGAAGATGTTCTTTCTATCATTGAAGGGGTTATTTCCTGTCATAGTGCCGAGCACTAAAAAGTTGAAGTTTGTGTCGAAGTCAACATTAATTTTGGAGTTATCCTGCGTTGTCTCAAAGGTAAAGCTCTCAGGAACAACGATAATGGGAGTTTTAACCTCTCCTGTATTCCTCAGAACAACTTCACAAAACTTTGAAGGTACAATCACGCAGCTCATTTTGTTGCAAGCTTCGATCCACGCAGGGTTGCAACGATCAGCTTCAACCACGGCGCTGATACCAACGTTGAAGTTTGCAATGTTAGGATCCCATTCGTTAGGAAGCTGAACCTGAAACGAGACATCGTACTTCTTATTGATCTCCCCCGTTCGCTTCATAATTTCGCCGATAAGACCTTGCTCAGAGTCAGGATTTACGTACCAGCTTGTATTTCCCCACGGTAGGACCTGCACCCTAATTTCACATTCCGGGTGCTTGTTTAACAGCCACCTGAATACCTGTCGCGCGTGATTACCATATCCAGACTCGCTCAGCAGCGGACCACGTACAATGATACTTTTCAAAGCGTCACCTTCTTCCATGACTTGTGATTGCTCTTCCAATTTTCGATGGTGTGATTTAAAGTCTCATGCCATCTATCGATGACCATCTGGTAACCAAACTCTGACTTCACGTACTGTCGAGCTTTCTCCCCCAGCTTCTTACGACCCTCAGTTCCCATTCTGTACATCTTTTCTATGGCATTCGCGATAGACTCATTCGAGGCGTAATCTTCATAGATGTATGGTACGACCTGTGATCCAACGCAAGTTCTGAAGTCAACATTGAGAGCGACTCCATTCTCTGTTCCATCGCGATGATCGACAACCTGTCTCGTTAATCCACCCGTCTTGACAGCTATGATGGGATTACCGCACTGCATCGCCTCGAGTGTTGCGAGACCGAATCCTTCCGCGTATGATATGTTGATGCAAGCGTCAGAGATATTATGAAGGATATTCATCTTCTCAAAATCAATCCTGTCAGTTGAGAACACTACGCTGTCCTTCACATTGAAGAGATCAATCACCTCGTGAAGATTTGGGCCCTCTTGATCCAAGGGATCAGTGTGCATGATCAATGTTGCATCGCGCTTTCCCTCCGCCTCGATTCTACGTCTGAACATAGACCACGCTTCGATCACATCGGACGGACGTTTCCTTCTCGCGTTTCTATTCACCCAGAACAGAACAAAATCATCCTTCCTAGCTTTTCCTAGCAGCTCAGTTTTATGGGCTGCCTTGCTGTATTCCGGAAACGGGTAGAATATCTCATCAGGTAACGCGTGGGGTATGAAGTTGGTCTTATCAGGAAAATCCTGCTTGCATATCTCATACGTGAGATACGAATGACAGTTGATGAGATCAGTGGATTCGTAAAAGGGAGCGTTGAAAGACGGCTTCGGCCAATTATCCCACACGTGCCACCAGGCGATAGGACAGATCTGATGAATCTCGTCCTCCATCTCAAATAGCCAGACAAAAAATCTTGGGTCAGTGAAAATCAGAAGGAGATCTGGCTTCTCGGTAGCGAGAGTGACCCGAAGCATTTCCTTGCTTCCGAATCCGTCAATAGGCTTTATGATGAAATCATCATTGACTACAATCGTTCGATAATCAGAGTGCTTTATCGCAGCTCCGAACTGCCTAAACGTCCATTCTCCCTTCTTGAGTAGTCCGTTTATGAGATGTCTTGTCTGCGTACCAACTCCTGACGTCGATAACGCGTGGTCAGATAAAACTAAAATCTTCTTCTTACTCAAGAAAGTAGCTCCTTGAAGAAAACTATGAAAGTCTCACAATAAGTAAATTATGTGCAGTGTTCTGTGGTGACGTAGGGGCAATACAAGCACGACTGTTTGTTCTTGACCGTCACACCTTTTCGCATACCTGCGATCGTATTTGACACGAGTTTGTTAGCTTTTTGCATTGCGACAGGTCCGACAGACACAGTGAAGAGCTCAACGCGCTTTCCAGCCTTGGCGCCTTTCTTTAGGAGCACATATCCGCATTTGACGTATCGAGCTCCATCAAAAAGTTCCTTGTGCTTGTTCATCAGGTAGGACTTGTAGAGAGCAACCTGAGCGAGCGTCAGCGGGTTCTGCTTCTTATCCGCGCTCCATCCACCTGCTCCTGCTGTCTTCCAGTCCAGAACCCAGAGATCGTAACCTCCCTTCTCACGAGGAACCTTAATGATGCAGTCAACGAATCCCTTGAAGTAAGCGTTGCGATCCTCAATAGACTCGTAGAGAGCCTCCTCGGCTGACACCGTCTCCCAGCCCGGGAAAGTTTCATCAAGCCACGCCGGAACTTCCTCGAGAGCATTTTTCGCCCAGGTCGCCCACTTCTCAACTTCTGGGAATCCCTTAGAATCTCAGGCAGAGACAATATCCATCAAACACTGCTCGATGTTCATGACTCTCGTCTTCAGGTAACCTTCACAGGCTGCGTGAACTGAGGTTCCAAAATCGAGATGCTCGCTCGGTTTATCGAGATTGATCTTCTTGATCTGCTGAAGGTAATGACGGTACGGGCATTCGTTCCAGTTTCGAACCTCAGAGTACGAAACGTGAGCTTTACCCGTTGGCAAAAGGTTATCAGACAAGCTCCCTCCGCGACTTCTGAAGAGCAGAGCCGACCACCTGATGCATGTCGTAGTACTTGTACTCGGCGAGTCTACCGCCGAACATCACGTTCGATTCGCTTTCGGCTGCTTCTTTGTACATTCGATACACCTCGTTATTTTTATCGTCACCGATCGGATAGTACGGAGTTGCGTCGCGACTCCAGGGAATGGGATACTCTTTCGTGTAGATCGTGCTGGTCAACTTATCCAAACGCTCTGGTGTGAAGTGCTTGTGCTCAGTGATACGGGTGTAAGGTACAGATGATTCGCCGTAATTGATGATCGCGTTTCCCTGAAAATCACCTTCACGACGCTCTTCCTCGAATCGAAGCGAACGATACTCAAGCTCACCGAACTTGTAATCGAAAAACTCGTCGATCTTTCCTGTGTACACTACGCGCTTTGCCATTGAGTTCCAACGATCTCGATCGCCAAAGTAGTCCTCGCCAAGAGCGATATCGCAACCCTGCAGCATCGCCTTGAAGATGTTGGTGTACCCGTCCTTCGGAATTCCCTGGTAAGTGTCATTGAAGTAATTGTCATCAAAAGTCAATCTAATTGGGAGACGCTTGATGATCGATGCAGGAAGATCCTTCGGGTCACGCATCCATTGTTTGGTCGTGTAACCATGAATGAAGATTTCATAGATCTCATGACCGACCTGTGAGAGGATCCACTCCTCAAGGTTACGAGGACTCTCGCAAGGAACGCGGACCTCATTCAGCTTCTTTATCGCCTCATCCGGTGTTGCAACCCCCCACACCTGATGCAGAGTCATCAGGTTGATCGGGAATGAGTACAAGCTATTACCATGCTTCACCTTCGGTCGCAACGTGAAATTGTTGAACTCGGTGAATTGATTCATAAACTTCCAAATCCGATCATCGGACGTATGGAAGATGTGAGGGCCGTACTTGTGAACATCGATTCCATCACGACGCTCGCTGTAACAGTTTCCACCGATGTGCTCGCGCTTGTCTATCAGGAGAACTTGCTTGCCCTTGCGACGAGCCTCATGGGCGAAGACGCTACCGAAGAGACCAGCACCAATAATGAGATAGTCGTACATGGCTTATATTAAACCACATACGACCACTTTTTAAGCTCCAGACAAGCTACTGCTTAAGATAATCCTCTAGCACAACCTTCGGAGTCCAGCCGAGCTCCTCACGGGCTCGCATGTTGTTTGCTAGGGTCTCACGAGTCTCGCCGACTCTCTCAGCAACGTAGAGTCGGTCGCCTCCGATCATAACGGCAAGATCGTTGATAGAGTAGTTTCGACCCGTTCCGATGTTAACAGGTCCAGTCACGTTTAGCTTTTCTGCTGCCAGTAGGTTTGCCTCAACTGCATCGCTGATATGTGTGAAATCTCTGCGTTGTCTCCCATCACCCACGATCGTCATCGGTAAACCGGCTTCTTTCTGTCTCCTGAATAGACCCATCACCGGTGCATACTCACCCTTCAGTGGTTCACGAGGACCGTAGACGTTGAAGTAGCGCAGCGAGATGGTAGAGAGACCGTACAGCTTCGTGTAAAGATCACAGATTTCCTCGCCCTGCCATTTCGAAAGAGAGTACGGAGTAGCGCAACCCTTCGGCGCGTACTCTAGAAATGGGGGAGGTGAGGCATGACCGTAATAGGAAGATGAGGCCGAGTAGACAACTCTCTTCACGCCTGCCAGCCGACTTAGCTCTAAAACTCGTTGTGTACCCAGAACATTAACCGAAAAACACTCTGACGGATTGTTCACGGTCGGCTGAATTCTAGAGCGTGCAGCGAGATGAAACACCACGTCAACACCATGATACACGCTCTCGTCAAGATTGCGGATGTCGGCATTGATGTTTGTCGCTGCATCGTTCCAGTAGAATATCTGGTTCTGAGGCGCGGATTTGTCATCCACACAGATGACCTCATCACCGCGCGCAATCAGAGCATCGACCACATGAGAGCCGATAAATCCAGCTCCACCCGTTACAAGAGCTTTCATCACTGCCTCCGCTTGCTAACGGCGCGACCGAGCTGCTTCTCCCAATCACGATCGTCAGATCCTCGAACTTCGAGATTCTTATTCCAAGCAGCCTGCATTACTTTCGGCTCAACTCCGTATTGACGGGCGACACTCATAAGTGCGTTTATGTCCTTCGGAAAGCAATGACCACCGAAGCCTCTCACGTATCGACCGTCGTGGGTCGGAACAGGACCAGGTACAGACCAGTGCGTTTCTCCAAGCCTACGATCAAACTTTGCATACTCGACTACTTTATCATAATCGATGTTGAGACCATCATTGTCGAGAGCTTCACAAATCTGTGCAACTTCATTGGCAAAAGACACTTTGACAGACAGAAGACAATTTGTCACGTACTTGACCATCTCTGCCGTAGTAGAAGAAGTCTTGATGATCGGAACTTTTGGAAAAGCGCGTTGGAAGACGTTACGAACAGTATTGATGTACGGACGAGGTCCGCCCAGAACAATCCGATTCTGCTCGCGCATATCATTAACAGCGTTTGCTTCGGTCAGAAACTCCGGATTGAATACTACGTGTAGCCCACGATCATTGAACATCTTGTTCCATCGTTCGGTGGAACCGGGTGGAACGGTTGACTTGATAACTGCGATACGTTCAGGAGAGTCAGTAGAGTACGGAGCACCGCATACCAGCTCAAGAACGTCTTCTACAATTGAGACGTCAGGAGATCCATCCTCGTACATAGGGGTCGGAACGCAAACATAGAAGACTCCCGAGAATCCAGACTTTCCTTCACACTGCTGTACAAACTCAGCGATAGACCCAGGGTACAAGATCTCATCTGAGATGTTATTCTTGAACCCGTTAATCCCACCGCTAGCTAGCTTTCCAGCCTTGTCATACACGAATACTGTCTCACCACGTTCAGCAAATACAGTCGTGAGACTACCACCGACGAACCCTTGACCGATTACACCAATGCTCATTTACTCTCCTTAAGAGATATTATCTGAGCATCCTAACGAATGTTCAACTTCTTCACAAGCTCTAGATCAGCTTCATACATCAGACTTGCAAGACCTTTAAAGGTCGTTCTTGGGGACCATCCGAGTTTTTCCTTGGCTTTTGTGTAGTCTCCTTCCAGCCAAGGAACTTCGTGAGGTCGCTTTAATCTTTCATCAATGACTAGATGCTTCTCGACATCAAGACCTGCAATATCAAAAACTTCATTGAGGAACTCTCGAACCGTGTGCGTCTCACCTGTCGCGATAACGTAGTCATCGGGCTTGTCCTGCTGGAGCATGAGCCACATTGCTTCGACGTAATCTTTTGCGTAGCCCCAGTCACGGAGAGCGTCTAGATTACCGAGAGCAATCTTTTCTTGGAGGCCGAGCTTGATTCGAGCTGCTGCAAGAGTGATCTTTCGCGTGACGAATGTCTCACCGCGTCTTGGACTTTCATGGTTAAAAAGGATACCGCAAGAAGCGTGAATGCCATACCCCTCGCGGTAGTTTCGAGTGAGACCGTGAGAAAAGACTTTTGCGCAAGCGTAGGGAGATGCGGGCATGAGTCGAGTCTCCTCATTCTGAGGATGCTCAGGATTGTCACCGTACATCTCAGAAGATGATGCTTGATAGAAACGACACTGAGGTTGCACCGCTCGAATGCACTCCAAGAGTCGAAGAGGTCCCATTGCCACCGCATCGACCGTCTCCTCTGGTACATCGAAAGAGACTCTAACATGAGATTGAGCTGCTAGATTGTAGACTTCATCGAACTTGTAGCTAGAAAATAAACGATAAAATGCACCGACATCATTCATTGAACCATAGACAAGCTGAAAGTTAGGATGGTCTAGGATGTGATCTATCCGATCAGTCGCTAATAGCGAAGTCCTTCTCTTCATCCCTACAACACGATATCCCTTCTCTAGTAAAAGTTCAGCGAGATAGGATCCGTCCTGTCCCGTGATCCCAGTGATTAAAGCTGTTTTCATAGTCCAATCCTACGTAGATAGAAAGTCGTGTTTATCGAACTTCTAAGTTTCATAATGTAAGAGCAAAATTCTCCTATGCTGTTCGAATGATATTAGCAACTTGTCTTACTTCATCTTCAGTCATGTCAGGATTGTTCGGAACGTATATTCCAAAATCGTGAATAGAGTCAGCGTTCTTAAGAGATGAATGTCCGTATTTCTTGTACCAGAAAGGTTGCCTAGATATGGAACCACATATGAGTGGTCTAGATTCAATTCCATTCTTAGTTAGAGATTCAACAATAGACTTTATGTTCGAAGATATCACAGGAAAAGTAAAGTTAGAAACAACATCATGATCCGACACATCGAGACCCCAAGACGGTGGAGATTCTTCAAGGTATATCTCGAAGTTCTTGTGCCTGGAGTTCACGATGTTGTCTATCTTCTTCATTTGCTCGACTCCAAGAAACGCTTGGAGGTCGGTGCACCTTACGTTAAAGCCAGGATAATAAAACGTGTAAAGAGCTCGAAAGTCATCGATACCGTGTAATCCTCTGAGCTCTTTTTGCTTGCTTTCGTCTAGGTCGCGATCCCATCCGTGACATCTAATAGACTTCAGTATCTGATCTAACTCATGATCATTTGTGCACACCATGCCACCTTCGATGGTAGACATGTGATGACCGTAATAGAAAGAGAAAGTGCTTATGTCTCCAAAGTTACCGACTTTTCTTCCTGCGTATTGAGTTCCAATGCTCTCACATGAGTCTTCTATCAGAAGGATGTTGTTGCTTCTGCAAATCTCGAGTATCTTGTCGTAATCGTTGGCAAAACCGAGAACGTTAACTGTAACGATCACGGCTGGATCATGCTGTTTAACCAGCTCGTTTAAATGGTCGATGTCAAGACCTAAATTTCGCATATTGCAATCGCACAGTATCGGCTCTAATCCGAATTGCATCGCTGGGGCGACGGTAGTAGCCCACGATACAGCTGGAACTACAACTTTGTTATTTTTCATCCTCCCGGAGAGCATCAGCGCGTAATAAGCGATTAAGTTTGCAGCTGATCCGGAACTTACGAAAGATGAATACTTGACATTGTTCCAGCGAGACCACAAGTCCTCAAACTTAACAGTGTTTTCTCCCTTTGTAAGTCTTGGTCCTGTTTCTAACCACTTGACCAAGTTAGAAATATCAAGGTTAGATATTGTGTCTCTGACAAGTGGTATTCTATAGCTCATTGTCGTTCCTCGAATCTTCTTAGATTTTAGTAAGAGTTTGATTGAGAGTTCAAGTTCGTTCTCATCTGATGATGATCGACTCCCAGGATCAAAGCTAGCTGACTGACGTTTGAGAAACTATACAAAAAATGCTTCACTTTAGAAAGGAAATACACGTCTTCGAGCACTTGCTGATTCAAAATTTTACGAAACAGTCCACGATGATGAAGTGACCATCCATCTCGACTTATTTCTTTGTTTGAATCGAAAACTATCATGTGTCTGAATTCATTCGCGATCGGTACCAGGTACCTGATATCATCAGTGGCTAAGAATAGCGACTCAATAGAACTATCATTTTTCAATATCACGTTGATGTGAGAGATTATGTTTTCTACGCTCGGGGGGCTTATTTCGCTGCCTTTGTCAGTGCCTCTGACATGTACGCCCAGAGTTACTTTGTCACCTATTAACGAGCTTCTCTTAGATTCAAAGTTGCTCAACACTTCAGGCTTAAACCTTAGAATCGAATCAAAAACTTCTTTTCTACGTCTAAGATCATCTACATTTGCAAGAGTATGAGCGTTGTATCTTTTGTCTACCTTATCATCATCAAACTTCTTTAAGAAAACATCTCCAGCAAGATAAAATTCATCTCCCTGCTGTGGGGCATACAAATTTTCAAAGACATCTAACATCTGCGGGTCATCAACAAAAACCTTATAGTCATTGTATTCTTCGTGATGACTTTTGGCAATATCAATGAACTGAGTTACAATTGAAGTAAAACCCTTGTATCCGTAATTGTAAGTTGGATTCATTAAGTTAGCTAGAGCGAACATCTACGCCTCTAACGTTAGGGTATTTGCTCTTAAACCAGTCAATTGTCTCCCTCAAACCTACTTCAAGAGGCGTGTAAGATCCAGACCACTTGTGATCGATCAATTTTCTGTTCGAAGAAGGTTTCTTTAGCTGACCATCCGGAGCATCAGTGTTCCAAACTATCTCTCCCTTGAAACCGACCTCATCAGATATCATCTCAGCCAGCTTCTTGATCGTAATTGACTGTACGTTTCCGATATTAAGAGGCTCAGGCTCATCATAATTTTCGGCAGCCCAAACTATGATAGACGCAATATCACGAGAGTAAGTAAATTCACGCTCAGGGTTACCCGAACCCCAGCACACAACCTCACGATCTCCGGAAATCTTTGCTTCATAGAATTTACGTATTAAAGATGGAATCACATGACCAGATTGCAGATCGAACCTGTCGTTAATTCCATAAAGATTGTTGGGTATTAGCGTGATAAAATTACAACCGTACTGAGCTCTTAACGCTCTGCTTTGAACGTCAAGCATTCTCTTAGCATATGCATAGCCAAAGTTAGACGGATGAGGTGGACCTAAATGCAGCTGATCCTCTGTCAATGGGTAGCTTACAAAAGCAGCATCTGGATAAACGCAAGTCGAAAGAATCGACACGACTTTTTTTACACCCGCTCTATGGCAGCATTCTAAAAAGTTTCGATTCATTGACATATTCATAGAAAAAAAATCAGCAACATGATTTGTGTTATCAGCTACCCCACCTACCCTAGCTGCGATGTGCAGAGCAGTATCGAACTGTTTCTTTTCTAGAAAAGAACTAACTTCGCTTTCAGACTCCAAATCAAGCTCAGAGTGAGTTGGATAGTGAAACTCAGGATGCATCCTTTTCATTTCGTACCCTACCATCCCGGAGCCGCCAGTAACTAGAACTTTTTTCATTATTCCTTCCAATTTTAGACGCTCAACCACTTTCTCAGACGTCTCAAACCATCATTGAGATCAATAGGATCTGCTACGATTCCAAACTCAGAATTGTATTTAGACAGATCCAAAGCTACACGATTCGGAGCTGCAACAACAGCGTCTGACTTTTTAGATCCACACGTAACCTCTGCTTCAAACAAAGATGCGATCTTTTCTGCAAGCTGTAATATTGAGACTTGATCTCCAGAACTTCCAACGTTGTAGATAGATTCATTGCCATCGAGACAAATGTTAATCAACATCTCGACGCAGTCTGAGATATAGATGTAATTTCTTAGAGCGTCGCCAGAGTCTAGCAGACTTATCTTTGATTCTTTGATTGCACGAAACATGAACTCCTGCATCACTCTATCATCGCTGCTTAAAACGCCAGGTCCATAAGCAAGAGCTAGCCTTATTATCTTTGTCTTTAGGTTTGAATGAGTTCTACCCCTTTCAAGGCAGATCACTTCGCCCAATCTCTTTGCAGAAATATAGCAAGCTCGATTACTCTCTACAGAATAATTTCCGTTGTAGCTCTCGGACGTTGGTATGTTTTCAGGATCAGGATTTCCATAAATTTCGCTGCTGCTTAGATATACGAAGTTGCACTCTTTGTCTTGAGCAGAGCAATGATCGAGCAACGAATCAAGACCAACTGTGTTCAGGAAAATGGTTCCCATCTTATTCTTGATGAACTTCTTGGGTTGTCCGTATCCTGCGCAGAAAAATACAAAATCGTATGATCCCAGCATCTCTGCGGGAACTGGTTTCGAAAGATCCCACGAAAAATACTTAACGTCCTCTCTGTTCAAAGCAAATTGAATGCGTTCAGCTTGATCAGGTTCGCTCAATGAAGACAAAGATATCTGAACGTCCAAGCCCAAAGCGTCATTCAATTGGGTGAAGAAGTCGGCTAAAAACCCTCCCACCAGCCCGTTTGCTCCTAGCACTAGAACAGATTTACGAGCAAACCTCTCTAACTTTTCATGACCTAATTTCGATATCAGACTCGAGCAATCACTAACGATGACATCTCTGTTGTATGTTGACAAACTTCTATTCTCCGTAAACGCTTTGTATTTTGGATAGCAAAGAATCACGTGTTAAACCTAACGACGCTCTGTGCTCGTCTGCTGTCCCGTAATTTGTTAGAAACTGTCTAGGAATACCAACACGCTTAAACGATTTCACGTTTGTTGTCACTCCATCAAACAAAATCTCGCTCATTAGGTCTGCAAGACCTCCAACTATCGAATTCTCTTCAATCGTAACGACCCGACCAGTTCGATTGACTGATTCTCGTATTATCGATTTTGATTCATCGTCTATCGATGATAACGTTGACGTATAAATCAAATCCACGTTGTCTGCGTCAAAAACATCTTGGAGAAGATGACCGTTAACAATAACTGTCGCTTTGCTGTTTTTACTGGAGTTTACCAACGAAACTTTGAAAGGATCGCAGACAATGTCTCTGCTATGTTCTCTTGTTGAGAGCTTAAAGTATTTCGGTGATCCATTGCCCCAGGTCGATTTTAGAAGATGATCAAATTCCTGAGAACTACCAGGGAGAAACACCTGCATTCGCGGTAACGATCTCAAGATCGCAACGTCTTCATAACAATGATGGGTGCATCCTAACGATGCGTAATCAAATGAGCTTCCCACCGATATTATTGTGACGTCAACGTTCTGGTAGCAAAGATCAACTTTGATCTGCTCAAAAGCTCTTTCAACGCAGAATGGAGCGATCGTATGAACGATAGGCTTGATACCCCCCATTGCCATGCCTGATGCCATTCCTATCAGAGCTTGCTCACAAATTCCAGCGTTCATGAAGTTGTGAGGAAACTTACTTTCAAAATCTCTTAAAAGATGATGACTTATATCGCCTATCAACAGCATAACGCTAGAGTCTTTCTCTGCAATTTCTAAAGATGATTTTGCAAATTGTTGTCTCATAGAGAAAGTTCCTTCAAGAAGTTTGATAACTCATCAGCATTCGGTGATCTGTGATGCCACGAAAACATATCACTTGAGATAGAGTCGATTCCATAACCTTTTACCGTGTCACACACAATGCAAGTTGGAACATCACTATCTTGCGAGAGAAGAATAGCATCTCTCAATTTTTTAGTGTCATGTCCATCATCTACGCTGATTACTCTAAATCCAAAGCTTGAAAACTTTTGCTGGACGTCTTCGGTCGGAACAGATCTGATCTGCGATTTGTTATTATCGACGATGCATACAAGATTATTTAGACGCAGATGTTTGGCCAGCAGCGCAGCCTCCCAAACTGAACCCTCATTACACTCTCCGTCTCCAACTAGGCAGTAGACTTTTCCGCGCTGAAGCTTTGATAGCTTGGCAAAGGCTAATCCAACGGCTACCGGAAGACCATGTCCCAGGGAACCTGTTGACGCTACCACTTTTGGAACTTTATTTCTATCAGGGTGTCCGCCCAGTATTGAATCGTACTTTCCGAACGAACCCATCTGTTCATCAGTGATGAACCCTTTGTTCCACAATACCGCGTATAGACCTAAGCTACCGTGCCCTTTGCTCAGTATGAAAGAATCTTCATCCTTCAAGAAATGATCATACAACACATGCAAAATCTCAAGTATTGAGAATGCGCTAGCTATATGCCCAGACTTTGCAGCATATGAAGTTTCTAGTATCTTCTGCCTCATTTCTCTTATTTGCGGTTCCATTGCGATCTCTCAAAAATACTACAAAGTTAAAACGATTTTTGCTCGTTCTTGACAGAAATTCTCTTAAAAAAGAAGCTTCCAATGATCAGTCGTGCTTTCATCTGCAAAAAATGTTTGACCGACAAATGATGGGCTGGGTCTTGGATTTGGGAAAGTGACAGAATTTGGACATCTACGCCAGTCATCATGAACTAGAACGTCATTCGCAAAATCGAAGTAAAGCTGTACTAAAAAGTTAGTATCGTCGATCTTATCAACAATTTTATGAGCTTCTAACCAAGGCTTTAGATGACTCTCTATGTCCCAAGAAGCTAAATCGTTTCTGAAGCCCCACATTCCAGCCATGACATGGTAGTTGTGATGCGGATGATCACGCATAGTGTGCAAAGATTTTCCACTCTTCAACCACGCTTCAACTGCTTCAATTTCACGCTTTGAGAATCTGCAGTCCGTGTCTCGTACACAAAAAACTTCTACGTCTTTCCGCTGAAAGCAATTGAATCTCCAGTATCTACCTGGCATATTCATGTCTGTCGCATCTATCAGTTCAACGTTTGACAGCTTTTGAAGTCTCTCTATGTAATGATTTGGAACTGACTTATCGTACCAGATCAAACATTTCCAGCCAGGATAAAAAACGCTTGCAGTCTCAGCATTTTTTACTGCACCTACGCAGTATAATGGATCATCTCCGTACACGCTAAAACAAAGAGCTTTCATGTTAATAACTCCAAGTGAGATTGAAACACACCTTTCATGTGTTGTTGCCTGCAGAGATCATAATAATCCCATTGCCACTGCGGGGGATGAGGTGAGGTCTTAGGAACGCCAGATATAGAAGCGACTCGAATGTTGTGACAGCTCTTAAACTTAACTCCTAGCTCATAGAATCTGTGAGTCAACTCACCGTCAGAGTAATAAAAATGAAAATTTGTGTCAAACAACCCGAACTTTCTAAAAAGATCTTTCTTAAAAACTCCATAGTTCAACACTATCTCTCCGTTTGGGTCTTTCATTTTTGAGTCTGAAAGATTCCAAGTCATAGAGTCATGAAGAGCTTTATTTTTCATCTCATTCAAAGGTAGATACTGCCACGAGAAAATCCAAGAGTCGAAAGCTTGATCTTCAATCTCTTGTAAAACTTCATTCCAGTCATTGACCAGCAGAGTGTCATCGTTCCATTGGCAGACGTAATCGTAAGTTGCAGACTTTATCGCAACGTTCACAAAGTGAGGACAAGAAGTCCTATGACCGATCTCTATCAGCTTAACTCTCGGGTGATTCAGCTCTTTTAGATACTCTAAAGTTCCGTCAGTAGAACCACCATCTACTAACACAAGCTCCAGCTTCTCATTAGCTAGAACAGTGTTCTCAAGTAAGTCAGGAAGTAGATATTTCCTGTTGAGAGTCCCGGTGTAGATGCTTAGCATTAGTTGACTCCTATCATCGAATTGAACATTATATCGTCACATGACGCGAATCGTCTAGCTTTCTTGAAGTTTGACTCAATTGCTTCTCTGTTATTATCGTAGAATGCGTCTAAATCGCTTTGTAGTATCTTACTTAGATCTTCAAGGTTTTCAAACGTAATAATTCCCTTCACATCAAAAAATTCTCCGATATCAGGGCAACCCCAATAGATGGGAACGGTTCCCATAATCAAAGAGTCAACAATCTTTTCTGTGAACCAGCCCGGTTGCCTGCAGTTCTCAATTACAATCGAAAACTTGTAATCTGCTAGAGCTTCATTCTTCTTAGAGATTTGCTTATACGCTCCTCCGAAACGATCATCTTTAGGAATCAAGTTCGCTGCAAGATGACGAAGAGAATGACCAGATGCGTAAGCTTTTTTGCTTGCGATAATCGAAACCCTCTTTTGCTTATGATTAATCCCCCAATCGTCTGGGCTAATCCACGAACCTCCTATTGGAGCGAACCTACCATTCTTAATCTTTGATATCAGCATCTTATCATGAGTTATCACAAGATCAAACTTGTCAGCCAGCGTTATGGCTTTGTCGGCAAGCAACGGATTCACCTCTCGAGGCTCTATCAGCCAGGCGACTTTATGCTTGCTGCGATACTGGTCAACTCTTTCAATCTCTGAATCAACAAATACGATCAAATCTTCGTTATCTCTAATCGTCCGGTTCCAATCAAATCTTGACGTTGGAAGTAGACACGCGCTGTCAAATCCTAGCGCATCTTTAGAATGTGAAAAGTTACGATCAACCAAAGAGACGGTCGGCATCGTCGCTCCGATTCCTCTAATTTTTTCTTCTTTGATGTAGCAAGCGTCGCCCCACGTCACTCCCTCCCAGTTTGTCATGACCCTTCTGAATCCGTGGTACCTTAAGAAGGTGTCCATCTCGATCACCTGGGCGCAATCTTTGTATAGTTCATCTCTGTTGACTTCGCAAACTATCATCTCAACATTCTTGAGCGTCTGCTTCGCTCCCATCAGGACTTCAAGCTCAAACCCTTGAACGTCTATCGACATCATGTTGCAATTTGCGTTTGAGGGATTGTCAGAGCACCAGCCGTCCAGCGTAACCACTTCAACGTTTTCAAAATCTTGAAAAGTTATATGAGGGTACTGCTTCAGATGAAGAGCAGGGTCCAATAAGCTGTTGGACATTCCGCTGTTGCTCTTCTCTACCCTGAGCTTTGCACTTTCAACCTTAGAACCCAGAGCTTTATTTACCAGCAAAGCTTTACTTCCGACGTTCCTCCGCAGTATTTCAAAGTTTACGCTCGAAGGCTCAAACATCACCACATTTTTTATTCCCATTGACTCATACAGACCTATTTCCTGCCCATGATGAGCACCAACGTGAAACACTCCTCTCGGCTCAACGTTGAATGTTTTAGCTATCGAATTAAAATCAAGAAGCATGCTTCACCTTTGTAAAATTCATTTTTATGTCTGAGTGAACTCCATCGTTTGAAATATCGAAGAGTTCATTTGTAGAAAACCTTAATCCTTCATTCCATAGCGGAAGTAGGTCCTCTACGTTTTCACCGATGTTTCGATTCTTGTAGTCTTCCTGCACGCGGTTTAAAGGGATGTTGACAATCTTAGAACGATGGAAACAAACGCAGCTATTACGACTCGTATAGTACTTCAAAGCTTGAAGTGAATCTTCAAATTGATTAGGATTCTTAAATCTAAGATTCTTGATCCATTCCTTCAAATCATTTGCTCGAAACACATGACCATCGACAGAAAGCGGATAGCCCCAATCATACTCTCCCTGTCTCCAGTCCCAGACAAATAGATCACCCTGAGTCATACCAGACGGTATTTTTTGAGGAGCGTCTAGCATGTAACACTTCTTCAGGTGTAATCCTAATCTGAGAGAAAAGCATAGAATATGATCATTCTGACTTAGAACACCTGCCACGAAATTCAGATCAACCTTGTCTTTAACTACAATGTCATCAACTAAAAAAGCCTGTAGGTCATCGCCCACAGACTTTTCGACTTGATCTTGAAAATTGACTTCATCAATAAAAATTACGCTTTGAAAATTGTCTTTAATCTCTTTGAGAGCTTTCAAGTACTTTTCGTCATACCTGCAAAGCACTTTTAAACGATAATCTCCAATTACGTTCTCCTCAAAGGACGACAGCAGCGCATGCAGCTGCATGGGTCGATTCTTCGAAAAAATTAGAAAATCTATCAATTTACTTCCTTACGTATGATTTTCGAGATCTTATCAACCTCTCAGCTCGAAGTTGATTTTCCCTATGAACTCTATCATCTGATAGCGGATTTGTTCTATTGTAGCAATGCAAAACGTAGGGAATAAAGAGTGATCTTTCACGTGACATCTCAAGCATCGGAAACATCGTCGCAAGATCACATGTGGTCATGAAGTAATTTCCGTCTTCATCTCTTAGATCATGATCGTTTATTGAGTTCCACAGATGAGATTTGAAAGTTCTCAAATGGCTTGTCATCCACTCACGATTTCGATAATCTCCGAATGTGTGAACCTCGTTTGGAATAGGTCTCGACATACCTGGAGCTCCTGAAGGCCATTCAATGTAACTGCCCCACGTCATCCAACAGTTGGTCTGATTGTAAGCTTGATTGAGAATCTGAAAAACTAAAGGTCCGAACAACCAGTCGTCGCCATCAAGCTGAACCAGAATCGACTCTGGACTTTCGTGAGATTTTAATTCTTTGAATCCATCGATGAAGTTTTTTAAAGCTCCCACTCTGCTTTCATTAAACTTGACAGAGAATTTTAATCTCACGTCATCGTTCAAACTCTTCAACGTTCTTGTGATTTCATCTTGAGTGTTATCATTAGACGCATCATCAACTATGATGCAGCTCCACGAACCCTGGTAGTCTTGACTTGCGACAGAAAAAATGCATTTTGATATCCAGTCTCTCGCATTTCTTACTGGAACTACGACTTTTATCGTGTTCATCGCATCATCTCCAATGTTCTTGACCAGAACACGTTTCTTCTATCATACAACCACTGTAGTGTAAAGTTCACGTCAGGATGTTCAAGCCAATCCTCACCCACGTGCTGCACATTATCGTTCGTTACTATCTGACAGCCTAAAAGCTTGGCTTCAGTCACCATTCGATTTGATACATCGGCGCCTCGAGGCAGGCAAACAAAACCTTCTGCGTTGGCAAAGCTTTCTAGAACTTGGTCCGGAGTCATTCCTTTGATCAAGCTGTAAGCTTTACCATTATCGTTGAGCCACTTTTTGGCGTCGTCAGTTCCCTTGATCCATGATTCTGAGTCTAGCGTTAACCATCCTTGCTTTTTCCTATGAGGCAGACTCTGAATCAGAGGAACGATCTTTTGGAAGAATTCCTCACCGAAAACTGCTGAAAGCACATTGCACTTTGTGTCTCTCATTCTGGGAAATCTATCAAAGTAACGTTGCATATGCTTCTGAGAGCAGAACCACACCTGCTTTGCGTTCATGTAGAACCTCTCGATCAGTTGACCCCATGGTTCCTGCTCGCAATGACATACCTCACCGCCCTCTATCAGATGCCTCTCTACAGATCTCCACCTACAGAATTTATAGTCGTGCTCGAATACAGAGTAGCTGATTTTAGATACTGAAAAGTACTGGATAAGTGTTGGATCTAGATGAGCAAAGTTACCAAAGACCCAGTGACAGTTACGATGAGTCTCTATCAGCGTTTGGTTGAGCTGAGATGATCTCACAGCAGCAAAAGGCACAGGAGCAGATCTATGAAGAGCATCCATTGAAAGCTCTGCTCCGCCGACCAAGTCAACTAGAAAAAAATCCTGCACAAAGATGATCTTAAACTCAGGATTCTTAGGTTCTGTAAATGGGCTGCTGAACATGGAAAAATTATAGCATGCTCTCTTACAAATGAAAACGGTCGGCACTTAGCCGACCGTGATCATTACCCTGTGCTCAGGACTTAACGAGCAGGCTCGTCAAGCTCAGGCACTCTCTCGAGGAGGAACTTGTACCTCTTTCCGTTCTTGTTGAAGCGGATTGAGAGGAAATCATTCTCTTCGATCAAGGTGTAGTCACCGCGCTCGTTGCGGAGGTGCAAGTCACCGGTGTAGATGTGCTGCCAACGCTTGTCTGCCGTTCCGAGAGTGAATGCGCTATCATCAGACGGGATGATGCTTGAGGTTACCGCGGCCACGATGTTGAGTCGATCGGAGCTCGCATCACCCAGGTTGATGTTGCCGAGAGCCGAGAACGTTCCTGGGACCGAGACTGAGCCGGAGATCCAGGTCGCACCGGAAGAGTTACCCATATTCAGGAGAGTAGAAGCTGCACTTCCAAGGTTAACTGTCAGAGCGTCAACCGTCGCGAGGTTCACGGTTCCATAACCCAAGCCAGGCTGGAAATTGACCGTTGTACCGGTGGATGACAGGGCTGCAAAAGTTGTTCCAGTCTGCTGGAAAATGACTCCTGAGCTACCTGCCGTGAGTGCAACAGTCGCGCCGCTGAGGATAAGATTCCTGGTTCCTGATGCTCCGAATAGGGCATTAGAACCGCTGTTTACGAGCGTTGCGTACCCGCTACCTCCAACCCTGAAGCCGATTCCTACACCGAGATTGCCTTCAACATTGAGAGCTGAGCCGCTGAGCGTCAGCGATTTCCCACCGAAAGCGACAAGAGAAG
>JACCDP010265728.1_pt1 | contig 18651 bp, 14 predicted proteins | sample 7445841 | NCBI WGS metagenome assembly JACCDP01 (sample SAMN15323441, study PRJNA562643) | freshwater metagenome | isolation source: river surface water | place: USA:Blue River Watershed | collected 2017-08-17
AATATTTTAAATCTTGCAAAAGCTAGGGGAGGGCATCCCCAAAGTAACGCTACAGGAGTTGAAGCCTCTACTCTACTTGGTGCAAACCTGGTTGAGCAAGTTTTGACGATGAATGTAGAATCCCCGTGTATTTAGACCGGGGAGTGTCAATCTAAGATAATTAGCGCGGTATCTCCAGAAATTGAGGACAATGAGATGAGTTTATTAAAAGATCAGGTTGCAATTGTCACAGGTGCATCACGGGGAATTGGTAGAGCGATCGCTTTACAACTAGCATCCCAAGGTGCGAAAGTAGTTGTTAACTACGCTAGTTCTAGCACTGCAGCAGACGAAGTAGTAGCAGAAATTACAGCAAACGGGGGAGAAGCCATTGCCCTCCAAGCAGATGTTTCTCAATCAGCACAAGTAGATACACTGATAAATACCACCTTAGAAAAGTTCCAGCGCGTGGATATTTTAGTGAACAATGCAGGTATTACCCGTGATACTCTCTTATTAAGAATGAAGTTAGAAGAATGGCAAGCAGTCATAGATCTTAACTTGACTGGTGTATTTTTATGTACAAAAGCCGTCAGTAAAATTATGCTCAAACAACGTTCCGGGCGGATTATTAATATCGCTTCCGTTGCGGGACAAATGGGCAACCCAGGGCAAGCCAACTACAGTGCCGCCAAAGCCGGGGTAATTGGCTTTACCAAAACCGTCGCCAAAGAATTTGCCTCCCGTGGCATCACTGTCAATGCCGTTGCCCCTGGTTTTATTAGTACCGACATGACCAGCGATATCAGAGCCGAAGGCATCCTGCAATATATCCCATTAGGGCGTTTTGGCCAACCAGAAGAAATTGCTGGCATGGTGCGCTTTTTGGCATCAGATCCCGCCGCAGCCTACATTACAGGTCAAGTCTTTAACGTGGATGGCGGTATGGTGATGTAATTTGTCAGTTGTCAGTTGTCAATTAATCAGCGATTATTCAATATTCTTTGCCAAACGGTAAAGCCCAATAGCAAGATAATACTTGTGGCAGAAGCCAACATCACCCGTAAACTCATACCCTGTACTTTCATCGCCAGTAAATTACAGCCCAAGGTAATTGACCACAAGATAAAAGTCGCATTGCGTTGAGAAAGTCCCCAAGCCAACAAGCGGTGATGTAAATGGTCTTTACCTGGCGTACTCAAAGGGTTTTTTCCTGCCATCAATCGGCGGACAAACACTTGAGTAGTATCAATAACTGGCAACAGCAAAAATAAAACCGTGGGGATCAGGGCATAAACTGTATTTTGTTGGAGTTTACCTAAGATGCTGGTTGCTGCTAACACATAACCAAAAAAGTATGCTCCAGCATCACCCATAATAATGTGTGAGGGGTGAAAATTATGGCGTAAAAAGCCTAATGCTGCCCCGCCCAAAGCTGCTAAAACTAAGGTAGCCGCAGCCCGATTATCAAACTGGGCAGAAACTCCTAACAAACTCATGGCCGTAATAAAACTGATCCCACCAGCCAAACCATCCATTCCATCCATGAGATTAATAGCATTAGTGATTCCCACCACCCAGAGGACAGTTAACCCCATTGACAAAAGAGAATCAATGGGTGTACCAAAGGCGACTTTAATGCTAATACCATTACCAACAAGTAACAGTGCCGTCGTTACCTGCGCCCATAGCCGCACAGAAGGCGGTAAACCAAATTGATCATCAATAAAGCCAACTAAAACTAAGATTGAACCACCCAGGAGAATAGTGAGAACCTGAGCTAAAACCCCTTGTAGTTCAATTGGCCGCAAAAGACTAGCCAAGACCAAAGCCGCAATTACTCCGGCGTAGATAGCCAAACCTCCGGCATTGGGTAAAGGTTCTTGATTGAGTCTGCGGGCATTGGGTTGATCTGCCCAACCTACCTCCAAGGCAAATTTGCGAATTGTGGGAATTAAACGCCAGGTAACGACTAAAGCTAATAGAAACGTGAATAATACAGCTAACCAGCCGGTGCCGCTAGGGTCAGCAATGCCAAGGGATTTAAGGGAGTTTTCTAAGTTCATCTGCTCCCAATCTCATCATTAGTTTTATGGTCAAACATAACTATCAACTGTTAATATTAATCAATTTTGGGATTTTGATTGTTGATCTAAATTGGGAAAAAGGGTTAGCACTCTTTGCGAGTGAGTGCTAAATTGTCTAATGGAAGTATATAGAGAAATCAAACATGGCAAAAGTTATTGCATTTGATGAAGAATCACGGCGTGCTTTAGAGAAGGGTATTAATGCCCTAGCGGATGCGGTAAAAATCACTTTAGGTCCCAAAGGTCGGAACGTTCTATTAGAGAAAAAATTTGGTATTCCCCAAATTGTCAACGATGGTATCACTGTAGCCAAAGAAATTGAATTAGAAGACCCTTTAGAAAATACTGGCGCTAGACTGATTCAAGAAGTAGCATCAAAAACCAAGGATATAGCAGGTGATGGAACTACTACTGCCACAGTTTTAGCACAAGCCTTGATTAAGGAAGGTTTAAAGAATGTAGCTGCTGGCACAAATCCCATAGCCTTAAAACGGGGTATTGATAAAACCGTGGAAGCGTTGGTAGCAGAAATTACCAAAATTGCTAAACCCGTAGAAGGAAGTGCCATCGCTCAAGTTGCCACAGTTTCCGCCGGTAATGATCCTGAAGTTGGCAATATGCTGGCATTAGCCATGGAGAAAGTGACTAAAGATGGTGTAATAACTGTTGAAGAATCTAAATCCTTGACAACTGAATTAGAAGTAGTTGAAGGGATGCAGATTGACAGAGGTTATATTTCTCCCTACTTCATCACCAACAACGACCGGATGACAGTAGAGTTTGAAAATGCTCGCATCTTAATCACTGATAAAAAAATCAGTTCCATCCAAGATTTAGTCCCCATTTTGGAAAAAGTTGCCCGTTTAGGTCAACCCTTACTAATTATTGCTGAAGATGTAGATGGCGATGCTTTAGCAACATTGGTTGTTAACAAAGCCCGTGGTGTCTTGAATGTAGCTGCTATTAAAGCTCCTAGTTTTGGCGATCGCCGTAAAGCCATGTTAGAAGATATTGCCATTCTCACCGATGGACAATTGATTTCTGAAGAAATTGGCCTCACTTTGGATACAGCTACTTTAGAAATGTTGGGAACAGCCCAAAAAATCAATATTGATAAAGAATGTACCACCATTGTCGCTGGCAGTTCTGTAAAACCAGAAATCCAAAAACGCATTGCTCAAATTCGGAAACAGTTAGAAGAAACTGATTCTGATTATGATAGTGAAAAACTACAAGAACGCATTGCTAAATTAGCTGGTGGTGTTGCTGTGATTAAAGTCGGTGCAGCGACAGAAACCGAACTAAAAGACAGAAAACTGCGAATTGAAGATGCACTCAACGCTACCAAAGCAGCAGTAGAAGAGGGCATTGTTCCCGGTGGCGGTACAACCTTGATTCATCTATCTAGCAAGATAGAAGCTTTTAAAAACACCCTCATAGGTGAAGAAAAAATTGCTGCCGATATTCTCCAAAAAGCTTTAGAAGCACCCCTACGTCAAATTGCAGAAAACGCTGGGGTAGAAGGTGCTGTTATTGTCGCCAGAGTGCGAGAAACTGACTTAAATGTCGGCTACAATGCTGCTACAGGGGAATTTGAAGACTTAATTGCGGCTGGTATTATTGATCCGGCCAAAGTAGTTCGTTCCGCCTTACAAAATGCTGCTTCTATTGCTGGTATGGTATTAACCACCGAAGCCATCATTGCTGAAAAGCCTGAGAAAAAAGCACCTGGTGGTGATGCTGGCATGGGCGGCATGGGCGGCATGGGCGGCATGGGCGGCATGGGTGGCATGGGCGGTATGGGTGGTATGGGTGGTATGGGTGGTATGGGTATGTTCTAATTTGCCACTTTCCCACAACTATAATTGATGAAAAACCTACCCCTACAGCGTTTAGGGGTGGGTCTTTCTGTCCACTCCAGTAGAGAAATCTAAGACGATGTTTTAAAACTTACCTTCCGCAACCTAAACTGTCATACAACGAAAAATGGTCATTTGGGGATTTGAGATTGGCGAACTGCTTGCAGCAGCGCTTCGCTATCGCTCGAAGATCATCAAAAAATCACGTTAAAATGCCTGAAATCCATACTTCATATTTCGTTGATTCTGTCAATACGTAAGTTCTAGTATTAATAATTTTGGGAAACTTTTACCCCAATTTGTATATGTTGACAAAAATCATACCGTATAAAAAATACATTATTTATTCCCGTCATATCGCATATTAAAAGACAATATGGCGGAAAACCCTACAGTTTAACTGTCAACAACAGCTTTCACAGATTTGTTAGACTGAACACACCAGGTTTTCTTTCAGTCACATCTGTAGATAACGCCAGCAGACGAGGCACTTCATGCTTACAAATACCCTACTTCTCTCGAATCAACTTCCCAACTTACAATATTCATCCACCACAGAACGCTTCGATGACACTTGGGAAGCCCCCCTGGCAACCCTTTTGGGACTAGGACGCGCCGCCGGGGCAGATTTTGTAGAATACTTCTTAGAACGCCGCAACTACATCAGTTGTTTAGCAGAAGAAGACACCATCACCAGCATTTCTCCCAGTTTAGCCACCGGTGCAGGAGTGCGAGTATTTCGCGGCAAAGCTGACTGCTACGTTAGCACCAATAACCTCACATTTGCCGGTTTAAAAGCTGCTTTAGAAAAAGCCCTTTCCATCTTAGGCTTACAACTACCCGGACCGACTGGTTTCATCCCTGAAATCAACCTAGAATTACTCAGAGACTACGCAACAAAACGCGGTAAAGACGGTTGGCTGTCATTGTGCAGTTCTATCCGCGAAATGGGAGAAGTCCTCCTGGATGGTACAGCCCAACTTAACAAAAAAGCTACCCACGTCCAATCTCGCCGTGCTTCCTACTTCCGTGATTGGCAAGAAGTATTAGTTGCTGCCAGTGACGGCACATTTGCCCGTGATATCCGCCTTACCCAGTCCGTTGGGTTTAACCTGCTTTGTGCTGACGGTGCTAACCGTGCCTCCATTGGCGAACGTGCCGGTAACACCAGTGATCCTAACTTCCTCAAAACCTGGGATTATAACCAAGCTTCCGAACAAATCGCCGAATCTGCGGGTAAAATGCTTTACGCAGATTATGTAGAATCAGGAACTTACCCCATTATCATGGCCAATCATTTTGGGGGTGTAATTTTCCATGAAGCTTGCGGACACCTTCTAGAAACCACCCAAATTGAACGCCAAACTACACCATTTGCGGATAAAAAAGGTGAAAAAATCGCCCACGAAAGTCTCACAGCTTGGGATGAAGGAAGGGCAGATAATGCCTTTGGCACAATTGATATGGATGACGAAGGAATGCCTGCCCAAAGAACATTATTAATTGAAAAAGGTATACTCAAAAACTTCCTCGCTGATAGAACCGGTTCAATGCGGACAGGACACCCCAGAACAGGCAGTGGCCGCCGTCAAAATTACACTTTTGCCGCCGCCAGTCGGATGCGAAATACATATATTGATTGTGGAGAACACACCACAGAAGACCTATTTGCCTCCGTTGATAAAGGTATTTACTGCAAGAAAATGGGTGGCGGCAGTGTCGGTGCAACAGGACAATTTAACTTTAGCGTTGACGAAGCTTATTTAATAGAAAATGGCAAAATTACTAAACCATTAAAAGGCGCTACCCTCATCGGTGAAGCTAAAGAAATCATGAATAAGATATCCCTATGTTCCCAAGATTTAGAACTAGCTCCCGGCTTTTGTGGTTCGGTAAGTGGCAGTATTTACACCACAGTTGGACAACCCCATATTAAGGTTGATTCTATTACTGTTGGCGGAAGATAGATGAACATAGCATAAGATCCCCGACTGACTTCTTTTTTAATTGTTGAAATAAATTAAAAATTCATATAAGAAGTCGGGGATCTCAAACATCATCAGCGTTTATCTGCATTCAAACTTCAAAAATTAATTAATCATGTCTAACATTCAAGAAATCGCCACCTACGCCCAAGAAAATGCCGCCAAACTTGGCATTAAAAAATTCGATATTTACGGCTCAACTGTAGATGATACCAGCGTTCAAGTTGACCAAGGTGAACCCAAACAAGTCAAAGCTTCCAATCGTTCTGGGGTAACAGTTCGAGTTTGGAATGAAGAAAATACAATGGGTGTTACCAGCACTACAGATGTAGATCCCAAAGGATTAGAATTAGCATTAAAAACAGCTTACGAAGCCAGTTTTTTTGGTGTGAAAGAAAATATTCCTGATTTTAGTCCAGAAGCAACTATTCCTATCCCTAATAAACATCAAGAAAAAGCCCTTCAAGCACCTGTTTCTGAACTAATAGAAAAATTATTAGTAGCAGAAAAAGAATTAATGGCCTGTCATCCTGCTATTACCAGCGTGCCTTACAATGGTTTAGCACAAAGGGATATTGACAGATTTTATCTCAACAGTGCAGGGGCTTTAAGAACTGAATCTCATTCTTTGGCTTCTATTTATTTGTACAGCAAAACTGAAGAAGAAGGTAAAAAACCTCGCAGTGCTGGTGCTTATCGAGTTAAGGAAAGTGTAGGTGATTTAGATATTGCTGGTTGTATTAAAGAAACTGCCGAGAAAACTATCAGTCATTTGCATTATGAAAAAATCAAAACTGGTAAATATCAAGTAGTTTTCTCTCCTGAAGCTTTTTTAAGTTTATTGGGAGCTTTTTCTAATTTATTTAATGCCCAAAGTATTCTGGATAATCAAAGTTTATCGCAAGCTGATGATATTGGTAAAGAAATTGCCTCACCTTTACTTTCAGTTTATGATGATGCTTTACACCCTGCTAATATTGGGGCAGAAAGTTTTGATGGTGAAGGTACACCCACCCGGCAAATTAAGTTAATAGAAAAGGGCATTTTAACTAGTTTTTTGCATAGCGCGGGAACTGCTAAAAGATTAAATGCTCAACCCACAGGTAATGCTAGTATTGGCGCGAAAGTGAGTGTCAGTCCTAATTTTTATCATGTTTTTGCAGCAGGAACTCCTGAGCAAGAATTGAATTTAGCAACTGCGGAAAATGTGATTTTAATTGATGATTTACAAGCTCTTCATGCGGGTGTTAAGGCTTTACAAGGTTCTTTTTCTTTGCCTTTTGATGGTTGGTTAGTGAATAAAGGTGAGAAAACCAGTATTGAGTCGGCAACGGTAGCTGGTGATTTCTTGGAACTTTTGAAATCAATTGTTTATGTGGAGAAAGAAGTGGAGTTAACACCGGGAGGTGTTGCTCCCAGAGTTTGGGTGAGTGAACTTTCTATTACTGGAGATTAATCTGATTTTCTGGCAGATATCTTTTTCTTTAATCCATGCCAATTCAGGTTTTACTTCAATCCATTTTTGTACAAATTTTGCCAAGTTGACAATCTCCAATTATAGGTAAACTGTAAGAATTGAGGCTAGGCAAAAAGATCCCCGACTTCTATGAGCAGTTTATCATTTATGGACAGAATCAATCAAAGAAGTCGGGGATCTAGGCATGAACAAGTGCTATAACTGAATACTTACGGTAAACCTGGCTATGCCAGGGTGTTTAGCGATTAATATTTCTTGGCTTTTGTTTAACTTGAGTTTTGTCTTGATGGATAAAAGCATTGCTCGACCTCTTTTTTACTTTGTGCGTCTGCGGCTTAATAGTAATTTATTGAACCACAGAGGCACGGAGGACACAGAGATAGAAAAGAAATATAGCGGTATGCACTTGAATGAGATACAGAATTTACCTAAAAAACTATACACCATCATATCTTTCAACTCTGTCACCGTGGCGTAGCACCTGTCAACTGTCACCTGCTATAACTATTTTATGAATTATTTAAGCGCCCATGCCTGAATAGTGCTTTAAACCTATACGCCATAATAGACGATTTGCACCTAAAAATATGAAAAACCAACCTAACATTGATAAAAATCCTTTGGTTAAATCTACTGGTAGTCCTACTAAAATACTAGCTGGAAAATTAATTATGTAGGGAAAAGGTGTTAACATAACTATGTTTCTTACAGGTTCGGGAAACATCTCTAATGGTGCAATTAAACCTGATAAAAATAGAAAAAATAATAACCATAAATTTTCTAAAGCTGCTGCTTTTTCTGTCCAAAATGCAAACATAGCTATGGTATATTGCATGATAAATCTTAAAGCAAAACCCATCATTGCTGCTAATGTAAATAGTAATACACTCGCTATATCTGGCAACCATATTGCTTGGGGATAGAGAACAAAAAATAATATTGATACAATTAATACAAAAGGAATTCTAGCTAATCTTTCGCCAATATGGTTAGCAATATGATGCCATATAGGATCTATAGGTTGTAATAATTTTGGTGAAAGTTTACCTTCTATTACTTCTTTCTCAAAGTCATAAATTACCCAAACAATGGTAATTTGTCTAGCTATAAAAACAGCAAAAAAATATCGAGCAAAATCTATAGATTTAAAAGCAAATTTACCACTGGCTGCGGCCTCTACCCAAATCCCCATCATGATAATTGGCAAAGATCCCGACAAAACCCAGAATAATAATTCCGATCTATATTCTAGCATATAGGCATAGTATACAGATAGTAATGTGAAGATTTTTTTTAAATGTTTTTTCATAGTTATTAATTGTTAAATCCTTTTTGAAAAACTCTGCCAATTATCTCTTCTACCGGTGGTTCTTGAACTGTTAAATCTACTACGTCTAGATTAGCTAAAATTTCCGAAACAGTCCTTGTCATTGCTTCTTGTTGAACAATAAATCTCACTGATCTTCCTTCTAACATTTGCACATCTCCATAGGATATCAGCTTTTCTAGTCCTAATGGTTGCGCTAACTCGATGTAAATTTCTCGATAGGGTGCAAAAGTTTCTAATAATCTATTTAACTTCCCGTCATACATGAGTTGTCCTTGATGAATTAATAATACTCTTTCACATAAAGCGGTAATATCTGCCATGTAATGACTTGTTAATAATATGGTTGCTTGATATAGCTGATTATATTCCTTTAAAAATTCCCGTACTCCTACTTGAGCATTAATATCTAATCCTAAAGTTGGTTCATCGAGAAATAAGACTTGGGGACGGTGCAAAAGCGCGGCTAACAGTTCTGCTTTCATCCGTTCACCTAATGATAATTTTCGCACGGGTTGGGTTAATTTACCTGCTAAGGATAGCATTTCTGTTAATTCTCCCACCCGACGCTGAAATTCTCTATCAGAAAGATTATAAACTGCGGCGTTAATTCTTAAAGAATCTAGGGCGGGTAAATCCCAAATTAATTGCTGTTTTTGTCCCATGACTAAAGTAATTTTTTGTAAAAATGCTTCTTGACGCTTAAAGGGAGTAAATCCAGCTACTTTGACTGTACCACTAGAAGGATGTATTAAGCCTGTGAGCATTTTTAAAGTTGTGGTTTTACCTGCACCATTGGGTCCTAAAAAACCGACCATTTCCCCAGGTTCAATGGTAAAAGAAACATCTTGAACTGCGGTAATATTGCGATAAGTGCGGCGGAAAAAATGGGCAATTGTTCCTGCTAAACCAGGATCTTTAATGGCTACTGAATAGGATTTACTGAGGTTTTCTGCAATAATAATTGACATAAAAAGTTTATTTCCTTCTAGCTGATAACTTTGATATTCTGCTCTTTACTTAGAATCGCACAGATGGCGATTAGAAAGCATCTCTCCAGGAGAATCATTTTTTTCTACATTTTCTAATTCCTGATTATTCTCATCAAGACTAAAAGGTAAGTATTCAGCTATAGCACTTGTTTCCAGATCCCCGACTTCTGTGATTGATTGTAATCGGAAAGGATAAATCTATCTTAGAAGTCGGGGATCTTATCACTTTACCTGAATCCTTACACTGAAAGTAACATCAATGACTTCACGTTTATGCCCGATCAGAGTTTTTATCAGTTTACCTTATCTGCACTCCTAGTAGCTATAAACTGGCCATCAGGAACCCATTACTAGCCTCAACAGATATGATAAGTGTTTAACCGGAAATAATTTAAGACTTCTCATTAATGTACCATCACATTGCCAAAAATTTGTAACATAATCCCAAGCTGTAAGTAGGTAAACGTAAATAATTGTCCTTGGGATAAGGCAGGGTGCAGGGTGCAGGGTGCAGGGGGAAAAAATTTGAGCCTTCTTTACTTTTTTTCACATACCTTTAAATTTTTCTGTTTGCCTAGTTAGTGGGGATAATTTCATCATTAGGACTAATGACAACTTGATTTAGGTTTGATTGATGACTTCTTAAAACTGTAAATAAAGGATTCTGTAACTTCCAAAGTTTAACGCCTTGTTGATGTTGAAAAATATAATCTAATTCATTTAAAATTAAAACTAATGGGTTATTAATTTGCCCTAATAAATAATTCTCGCAATAAATTGAAGTTCTGCCAGCAGGTCTTTACCATATTTTCACTAGATGTCTAATATAGTTACCTTAAACGCCCTGAGCGTAAAATATTGATAACTAACCATAATCCTAATAAACTAGCAGCAGTAAATAAAATAATACTAATAAATGATAGCTGTGATGTTTGTGCTTGACTAGAAATAATAGCAGCACCCATAATGAGTGAACCAACTAAAATACTAAATGAAAGACGGTTAGCGGCATCATCTAATGTGCGACGCATACCATCTAATCCATTTAATGATAAGTTCCACTGTAAGGTTTCTGAAGTGACCCGATCTAATAATAATTCAATTTTTCGAGGAGATTGTAAAGATAGACTTTTAATATCTAGGGCTGTACGTAATAGGGATCTGACCGGACTATCTCCCAATAATTGACGACGAAATAAATCTGTAATTAATGGTTTAACTTCATCTAATAAATTTACATTGGGATTAAAACTTCTGGCTACTCCTTCCAAATTTGCTAAGGTTTTAGCATATAAACCCATATTACTAGGTAATCTAATTTGATTATTTCTAGCAATTTGCAAAATTTCATAAATTACTTGACTAAAATTCATTTCTGTCAAACTAATATTATGATATTTTCGCAGCATACGATCATAATCATTTTCCAGTCTAGCTAAAATAATTGGTTGGGCAGAGTCTGAAAGTTGCAAAGTTAATTGGGCGCATCTTTGGGCATCTAAATCAACAATTGCTAATAACATTTCTGTTAATATTTGTTGAGTGCGAGGATCAAGTCTACCCATCATCCCACAATCTAAAATGGCAATGCGACCATCTATTAAATAAAATAAATTACCAGGATGGGGATCAGCATGAAAGAAACCATCAATATATACTTGTTGAAAAAAGGCGCGAAATAGTAAAGTAGTAATTTCTTTGCGCTTATGGTCATCACGACTCAAGTCTGCGGCTAGTAAAGGTACACCATCTAACCATTCCATGACTAGCACTTTTTCTGTAGTTAAATGCCAGTAAATTTCTGCTACTACTATTTTTTGGGGATCATACCACCGACTTTGGGATAAATTGCGGCGTAATTGATCTGTAAAACCTGCTTCCCTTGTAAAATCTAATTCAGCTTCTAAAGCTTTGGTAAACTCCTGTGCAATTGATTTAATATCAGCAGTTTGTCCAAATTCTGTCAGGGCGACTAAATCTGCAATCCCTTGAATTAAAGTGATATCTTGGGCAATAGTTTCATCAATTCCTGGACGTTGTACCTTGATAGCTACTTCTTGACCATCTATCAAAGTAGCGCGATGGGTTTGGGCAATTGATCCCGCTGCTACAGGACTATGATTAATAGTAGTGAAAGTTTCTTCCAGTGGAGTTTTTAGCTGTTTACGAATCAGGATTTCTACCTCTAACCAAGAAACTGGGGGAACTTCATCTTGAAGAGTTGATAGTTCCTCAATATAAGCGGCACTGAGTAAATCAGGACGGGTAGAAAGCAGTTGACCAAGTTTGACATAAACAGGTCCCAAATCTACCAAAATATTTCTTAACACAGCCGGGGGAGGTAGCTGAGGTTGATCGGCTTTACCACCAGTCAACAGTGTTCTCATATAGTCCCAACCATTGCGGAGGACTACTTCGATAATCTCACGTTGACGAGGAACTGTTTGGGTTAAGAACATTTTTGGTAATTTGTCAGTTGTTAGTTGTCAGTTGTCACGGGAAAATTCTTTCTCCCTGCTCCCACTGGGGAAATATTGTGTTTTTGTTCGGGAATAATAAAGATTGATTGCGATCGCCAAAAAAAGAGGCTCAAATCTATTAATTGACATATACTGTCACAAAATACTATCAACAGTCTAGTTATAATGAAAAACAGGACTTTGAGCCATCTACCAAGGGTTTTAACTTTTACAACAAGCCTGTAAATCGTCCATCGTTTTGCAGGATTTTGAGGACTTGCTTAATTTCCTGGGTGCGGTCTTTTTTGACTACTAGGGTAACATTGCGATCGCGCACAATTACCACATCTTCTAATCCAATAGTAACAATCACATCATCAGGACTGGCGGCATAAACAATTGCACCTTGAGTATTCAATCCCACATGAGTAGCAAGTTCTACATTAGGATTATCCTCCTGCTTCAGTAACCGTTCAATAGCATTCCAATCGCCCAAATCATCCCACCCAAATGACACAGGCAAAACATAAGCTAGACTGGTTTTTTCCATCAACGCATAATCTATACTTTTCTTAGGTAATTGGGGATAAATATCAGGACCTTGTGCTTCTAAAGGTTGAATAATTTCCGGTGCATGGGTGTGTAATTCTGACAAAACAACACCTGCTCGAAACACGAACATACCACTATTCCAGCTAAACCGTCCCGTTGCCAAAAAAGTTTCCGCCGTTTCTCGGTCAGGCTTTTCCGTAAAACGGTTAACATGATAGGCTGGCAAATCGTGGAAATTACCTATTTTTTCACCTTGCTCAATATAACCATAACCAGTTGATGGGAAATTAGGTTTGATCCCCAAGGTGACAATCGCGGCTTTATTAGTCGCTAATTCAGTAGCAGCAGCCAAGGTTTCTGCAAATATATCTGGGTCAGCAATCCAGTGATCAGCCGGGAAAAAACCAATAATAGCATCTTCCCCGTAACGCTTTTTAATTTCTAAACTTGTCCAAGCGACAGCCGCCGCCGTATCTCTTCCCTGTGATTCAATCAGTAAATTTGACTCAGGTAAATCGGGAAGTTGTTCTCTTACTCCTTGAGCAATGGGACTAGAGGTGATCACCCACAGGTTTTGCCAACCGGCGACAAGTGTTAATAATCTGTCAGCAGTTGCTTGTAGTAAGCTTCTTGAGCTACCATCAAGACTTAAAAATTGTTTGGGTCGGTCTAGTCGGCTCAAAGGCCAAAAACGTTCACCTTTACCACCGGCCAAAATCACAGGAAAAAATAAATTATTCATGTTCGCATACACACCTAATTCAAAACAATACAAGTCTACATTTATTTAATTTTAGATTGTCTCCATTGAGGCATTTTGGTAAAAAATATGTTGCAATCATGACATATTGAATCAAGCAACAGGAAATAGATTATAGCTTTACCAAAAAAATATCTCATTGGTGTTTCTTCAATCTAAAATTTCATAGTTAGTACAGCAGTTTCGAGGTAAATGAGGTACAGACTGAAAACCAAAACATGGCTTAGTCCACGCTGGGTTATCAAATAGCAAGTGTGTTTCACCTCCTGCCTCCGATTTGTGAGCGTAGTCATTCGTAAAGCGTGGCGTACCACTGCCTTCTCCCTTCTGCTGTATTATCTTCCAGTATTTGTAGCTTGTATTAACATACATTTAAGGAGTGGTTGAGTGGGGAGAAAATTGTGATTAAACAAATTCAATGCTCAGAAAATGAGGTAACACCTCAACAAGCAGCAACCTCAGAACCGGAGGTGAAACAGCCACCAGTTCAACAGTCAGAACATCAAGCAACACTGCCAAAAATTCCAGTAGCCAATTCCTCAGTTAAACCAAAACCATCAGCCAAATCTTCTCGCAATGTAGTTGAATCCGTGGGTACTATTCCTAACGAACTTTATGGACGCTTAGGCTTAACAGTTCCTCGCTGGTTGTTATGGGTATTAACCGTTGTTTTAGGTATAATTTTATCTGGCTCGTTAGCATCTAGTTTGGCATTATGGACTCCTCTTTGGAGTAACCTAGACCCAGCAAAAGAAGACGAATTTGGTACTAATAGACAAGATCAAGCCAAAGTCACCGGAGATTTATGGAGTAAGCTTTCTCAATATAAACTATCAAGACCCATGAATATTTTAATTATGGGTATTGAGCCAGTTCTCGGTACTGTGGAAGGTTCACCGGAAAGTTTTGCTGGTAACAGCGACACCATGATGTTGGTTAGATTAAATCCTAGTGATAAATCTATTCGTGTCCTCTCAATTCCCAGAGGGACGATGATTGCCATCCCAGAACAGGGATTAACTAAGGTATCTGAAGCTAATGCTAAAGGTGGACCAGTTCTAGCTGCACGAGTAGTTAGTCGCAGTCTAAGTAATGCTCCCATAGATCGTTATATCCGTATTTCTACTAGCGGATTTCGGCAATTAGTTGATCAGTTGGGTGGGGTGGATGTGTTTGTACCCGAAACGATGAATTATCAAGATCAGTATGGTGGCTTGTCCATTAATTTAGCGCCTGGTTGGCAAAATCTCAACGGTGAACAAGCCGAACAGTTTTCGCGCTTTCGGGAACAAGGGATAGGTGATTTACCCAGGGTTCAACGACAACAAGCACTCATAACTTCTCTATTGCAACGTCTCAACAGTCCCACTGTTCTATCGAAGTTGCCCCAATTGACTCGCATCATGAGAAAGTATTTTGATACTAATCTCAGAATGGAAGAAATGATGGCCTTGGCTAATTTTTCCGTTAATGTAGAACGGGATAATTTTCAAATGGCTATGTTACCTGGTACTTTTAGTAAATTCAGTCAAGATCCCAATAGTTATTGGTTGAATATGACTGGCCAACAAGGCTTATTAAATGATTATGTTGGTGTAGATTTAGCTAGTCTTAAATCAGATAATCGGCCAGTGTCTATTCGTAGAGTTGCTGTTCAAAATACGACTAATCAACCTCAGTTAACGGAAAAAGTAATTACCTATCTCAAACAAAAAGGTTTTACTAATGTTTACGCCGTTCCTGACTGGCCAGATACCCAACGCCAAACCCAGGTTATTGTCCAAAATGGCAACCGACAACCGGGAATTGATTTGCGAGAAGTTTTAGGTTTAGGAGAAATTCAAGTTTCAGGCAATGGGGATTTAGAATCTGATCTCACTATTCGCATTGGCAAGGATTGGAAATAGTTAATGGGTAATGGGTAATTGGTGATAATATTTACTATTGCCTATTGCCTTTTGCCTTCTACAACTAAGAAATTTATGAACAAATTTTTTTTAAACCTTTTCAGTTTGATATTAATTGTGATCGGAGTAGGATTTTTAGTAATTATCAATCCTCAATCAGTTTTAGCTCAAGCTAATAGTATTAATTACAATAATGCTAATTTAGAAAATCAGGACTTTTCCTATAGTAATTTAGTTGGTAGAACTTTTGTATCGGCGGAAATGCGCGGTACAAATTTTCAAGGTGCGAATTTAACTAATGCAATTTTGACTAAAGGTGTGTTATTAAAAGCCAACTTAGAATCTGCTAATTTAACCGATGCTTTAGTTGATCGTGTCACCCTAGATGGTGCTAATCTAAAAAACGCTATTTTCACCGCAGCAACTTTAATCCGTAGTCGCTTTTATGATGCGGATATCACTGGGGCTGATTTTACAGACGCAATCATTGATCGTTATCAAGTATCGGTACTATGTAAAAGGGCTGATGGTGTTAACCCGGTAACAGGTATTTCTACACGGGATAGTTTGGGTTGTAGATAGGATAGTTACAGCGATTTTCAGGTAAATAACCCAACCTTTAAACTTGTTTAAATCCTGGACATCTTGATTAAGATTATATAAAATAGCACATAGTCTTATAAATTATCAGGAAGAAAATAGAAATATATGTCACGATTAACCCAAACCTTAATGTTAGCCTGTGTTACTGTTTTAACTAGTGTATTTACTGGCAATCAATCTAGTTACGGCTATACCGCAGGAACTAAATTCTCCTGTGAGAGAAAAGGTGGTGAATATTTTACCGTCCTCCGTACTGAAGACAGTAAAAAATATCAAGTGATGAAATTTGTATCTACGGATTTTACGCGACCATACAATAAGATTAGAAATCGTTGTGAGGAAGTATCATCCAGATTTCAGCGTAGTTACGATAATGGGACATTGAAAAAAATTATTGTCGGTAGACTGAATAATCAACCTGTGGTTTGTGCTGTAAAAAATGTATTTGACACTTGCGATCGCACCAACATATTATTTACTTTGATGGGCAAATCACAAGGTAAAGATATTGCCAACAGACTATTTAATATTGCGGAGAAAGATAGTCGCAAAGTTTTGACTGCTAATGGTTCAGACAATATCATGATTGATTTTGACAGATATTTAGAGAGTTTACCCAGCGAGTAAATACCTTATACCAATTTTTTATGAAGATGCACATAATTAGCCCCTCCCCGTAGTCCCCCCTTACTAAGGCTAGGGTGTACACACAAGTCCTATCTGTCTTAGTTTTGTGCCTATTTAGCCCCCTAAATCCCCCAAGTTTGGAGAATTTTGAAATTCTTACTCCCCCAGAATTGGGGGTTAGGGGCATTAAAACCCTATTAGGCAACTTAATTAGACTTACTAAGGGGGAACAGCGAAGCCGGGAGTAAATTATATGCGACTTTACAAAAAAATGGTATTACTTGTCACAATTAAGCTGATGTAACAAGATCCCCGACTTCTGTGATCAATGTATCATTTAGACACAATAAGTAGGGTTTGCTGAAAAAGTTGTCTGTGAGGGGAGGTAACACTTCGACAAGCTCAGTGCATCGCAGGTAACAGTTTCAGTTATCTGGATATCCTCAATTTCCCATATCCGACAGGGAAAAATGCAACTGTTTTGAGACTCCATTTGCCAAAACCTGGCACTTTTTTGTTGGGAAAATCCGCAAAACCCTACCCACCTTTATTTATCCTATTTCTAGGATCACATTTTCATTGTTTTAGGTTAATTCACAAAAGGACTAACCTAATATACTATTAATCTTAATACGCTTCGCTTATGCACACAAGATAGTTCTTCCTCATCAAAATCATAATAACAAGTTTTTGAGGAACTGTCAAGGGGGTGAAAAAAGTTTTCGCGCTCATAGTCTGACGCACCGTAAAACTTGATTTAGTAAAAGTAGCGGTAGTTGAGGGTAGTCGAAACTCGATAACCACTTGATTCAGACAAATAATAGATTAAAATAACACCCAATACCCACAAATAAACCCATCCTGGACATTATCTCGACTTACTTTGGCAAGTGTTACAGTGAGTTTGTTAAACTGCTCAGTACAAGTCGTGGTAGTTGAGCGTAGTCAAAACTTGATAACCACCTGATTCAGACAAACTATATGAATTACAAATATACTATCCCTAGCTTATTTATTCTCACATCTATAGCTCTCACATCCCCAGCGAGAGGACAAAACTTACTATGTCCTCAAGAAATTGATGACACAGCCCAAAACATCACCGTTTTGATTGAAAATAGAAATGGTGGTTCAGGAACTATCATCAAACGTGATGGTAATACTTATACAGTTCTCACTTCCTTTCATAACGTTGCAGATAAAACTGTACAATATACCCTTGTCACTCCTGATGGCCAACGTTATCCAATAGATGTTAAAAATCTTAAACCTTTAGGAGAAAATATAGATTTAACTGTGGTGCAGTTTAATAGTGGTAAGAGTTATCAAATAGCTAAAATAGGTGATTCTGATAACGCTAAACGTCGGGATAATGTTTATACTGCTGGTTTTCCCGCTAAAACTGGTGTAATTAATGCTTATTTGTTTGAATGTCGAGATGGACAAATTAACGCTAATGCTACTCAAGTAACTATAGATGGTGGATATAATTTAATTTATAATAATAAAATTTTAAAGGGGATGAGTGGGGGACCGGTTTTAAATCAAAAGGGTGAGTTAATTGGGATTAATGGATTAATAGAGGAAAATAACCAAGGAAACACAGATAGGTATGCTGCTGTTCCTATTAATACTTATCTGCGAATTGCGGCGCGTCAGCCTATTAAACCCCAAGGAGGAGGTTTAAAGGCTGATGATTATTTTGCTTTGGCTAGTAATAGGTATGATAAAGGGGATTATCAAGGGGCAATAGTAGCTTATAATCAGGTTCTTGCCATTAATCCTAACTATGCCGAAGCCTACAACAACCGGGGAAATGCTAAATCTTATTTAGGAGATCAGCAAGCTGCAATACAAGATTACAACCAAGCTATTAAGATTAATCCTAACTATGCCGAAGCCTACAACAACCGGGGAAATGCTAAATCTTATTTAGGAGATAAGCAAGCTGCAATACAAGATTACAACCAAGCTATTAAGATTAATCCTAACTATGCCTATGCCTACAACAACCGGGGAATTGCTAAATATGATTTA
>JACCDP011390393.1_pt1 | contig 18650 bp, 15 predicted proteins | sample 7445841 | NCBI WGS metagenome assembly JACCDP01 (sample SAMN15323441, study PRJNA562643) | freshwater metagenome | isolation source: river surface water | place: USA:Blue River Watershed | collected 2017-08-17
TGGTGTTAAGAAGTAGACTCGAATGTATAGATCAAACTACCGATAAACTGATTTTACAGCAATTGTGTTTTTATTTTTAACTTACTGAAGCAACCAAACGATTGCTCATGAAAATATACAACCGCAGGCGCTTCATGCGTGATGCCGGCATGGCTGGTATGGCAATGGGACTTACAGCATGGACCAGTCCAGCTGTTGCCTCTGCCACTATAGATTTCGGCAGGATCGGCATCATCGGTTTGGACACCTCACACAGCATCGCTTTTACCAAGGCTTTGAATGCTGCCAACGCTGCCGACAAATACAAAGGATTTCGCGTAGTGGCAGCATTTCCACCTGGAAGCGCCGATATTGAATCCTCCACCAAGCGGATACCCGGCTATATTGAAGAAGTGAAGAAGATGGGCGTAGAAATCGTGGATTCGATTGCAGCGCTTCTCAAGAAAGTTGATTTCGTTTTATTGGAAACCAATGATGGAAGGCCGCACCTGCAACAGGCATTGGAAATGATGAAGGCAGGTAAGCCGATGTTCATTGACAAGCCCGTTGCTGGGACACTCACAGATGCGATCGCCCTGTATACCCTCTCCGAAAAACTCAAAGTACCGTTCTTCTCGAGCTCATCCCTTCGGTACATGGAATCCGCACAGGAAGCGGCTTCTGGTAAAGTCGGAAAAATATTGGGAGCCGACTGTTTCAGCCCAGCCACCCTCGAACCCACTCATCCAGATTTGTTTTGGTATGGCATCCATGGCGTTGAAACACTCTACACCGTTATGGGCACAGGATGCAAATCCGTTACCCGTACCCAAACCGAAGGAACAGAAGTTGTGGTGGGCGTTTGGGAAGATGGAAGGATCGGTACTTTCCGCGGTACGCGGACAGGGAAACATGAATATGGCGGTACAGCCTATGGAGAAAAGGGACCGATCACATTGGGACCATACAAAGGATACGACAACCTGCTCGACAGGATCATTGCTTTTTTCAAAACTGGCAACCTGCCCATCACCCCAAAAGAAACTCTGGAAATCTACACCTTCATGGAAGCCGCCGATGAAAGCAAACGCAAGGGCGGCAAGGCCATTCAACTGAAGGATGTATACGATACCCATTTCAAAAAAGCCAACAAGACCATTCAACAATTAAATCTTCCCTCATGAGGCGTTCAAGAAGAAGCTTTATTCAAAAAACATCTGCAGCCTCAGCTGCCATTGCCTTTGGTGGCATCCTCCCCGGGTTCTCTGCCAGTCAGTACCGTAATATCCTGGGTTCAAATGAAAAGATTACTGCTGCAGTCATGGGCGTGAACAGCCGTGGCTTGTCTGTAGGCACCAATTTCGCTTCACAGAAAGAATGCGAGATGATGTATGTATGTGACGTTGATTCAAGGGCATCAGATAAATGTGTCATTGCCATTGAGAAGGCACAACAAAAAAAGCCAAAGGCAGAAGGCGATTTTAGGAAGGCCCTGGAAGACAAGAACCTCGATTTGTTGATTGTTACTGCCCCTGACCACTGGCATGCACCAGCCGCTATGTTGGCCGTTGCCGCAGGAAAACATGTTTACCTTGAAAAGCCCTGCAGCCATAACCCCAATGAAGGTGAGATGCTGGTGAAGGCTGCTGCAAAACACAACAAATTGTTGCAAATGGGTAACCAGCGCAGGTCCTGGCCCAATGTGATCGCGGCTATCAAGGAGCTGCATGCAGGCGTGATTGGAAGACCCTATTATGCAAAAACCTGGTACACCAACAACCGTGAATCCATCGGCGTGGGAAAGGAAACAGAAGTGCCTTCCTGGCTGAACTACGACCTCTGGCAGGGACCTGCGCCGCGCCGCGCATACAAAGACAACCTGATCCACTACAACTGGCATTGGTTCTGGAATTGGGGAACTGGTGAAGCCTTGAACAATGGCACCCACATGGTTGACCTGGCCCGATGGGGACTGGGTGTAGATTATCCTACACGCGTGACTTCTGCAGGTGGTCGTTATCGTTACCAGGACGATTGGGAAACCCCCGATACGCAGGTCATCGACCTGGAATTTGCCAACAATACCCTGATCTCCTGGGAGGGCCGTTCCTGCAATGGGAAGTCCATTGAAGGCAGCTCCGTTGGCGTTATTTTTTATGGCGAAACAGGATCCTTGTTGATTGAAAGCGGAAACTCCTACAAGATATTTGACCTGAAAAGCAAGCTGGTGAAAGAAGTCAAAAACGACATCACCGCCAATGCCCTTGACAGAACGGGCCCTGGCATGGAACTCGATGCACTGCACATCCAGAATTTTTTCAGCGCCATCAAAAAAGGCACACAATTGAATTCTGATATTCTCAGCGGGCACCAAAGCACGCTGCTGGTTCAACTCGGCAACATTTCCCAACGCACCGGAAGAGCCCTCAAAGTTGATCCAAGCAATGGCAGAATCCTCAACGACAAGGAAGCCATGAAGCTTTGGAGCAGGGAGTACGAGAAGGGATGGGAGCCTAAGATTTAATCTTTCCCAACAATTGCCAGCCATGAATACAAATAAAGCCATCCAACAAAGACTTTATTCCCTCGACGCCCTGCGCGGCTTTGACATGTTTTGGATCATTGGTGCCGAAGAGGTTTTCCATGAGATGGGATCCATCACCCATCATCCTTTCTGGGAAGGGCTATCCGCCCAGTTTGAGCATCCGGTATGGAATGGCTTTACAGTCTATGACCTCATTTTCCCCCTCTTCATTTTTCTTGCAGGAGTTTCTACGCCCTATGCATTGGGAAGGGCTATGGAAGAAGGCAAGCCCAGGAAAGCATTGCTCTGGCGGGTCATCAAAAGGGGGATGATTCTGGTGCTGCTGGGAATCATTTACAACAACGGACTGCAACTCAGGCCCATCAGCGATATACGGTTCATGAGTGTGCTGGGCAGGATTGGCATCTCCACCATGCTGGGCGCCATCATCTATCTCTACACCAAAGAAAGAACGCAGGTCATTTGGTTCACGGCACTTCTTGTTGGATATTGGTTGTTGATGAAATTCACTTCGGCGCCGGGTTTCCTGCCGGGCGACCTCACCGAAGCGGGTAATTTCTCATCTTATTTCGACAGGACGGTGCTGCCAGGAAAATTGTCCAGGGGCATCCATGATACAGTTGGCCTGTTCAACAATATTCCTGCCATCAGCTCTGCCCTGGCAGGGATCATCACAGGAAACTACCTCAAGCACCACAACCATACCTCCCTGAAAAAATCAGGAATGATGGCACTTGCAGGCCTCTGTTTGCTCATCATCGCCCAAATCTGGAGCCTCGACTTCCCCATCAACAAAAACCTTTGGTCAAGCTCTTTTGTGATGCATACGGTTGGGCTCAGCCTTTTGTTGTTTGCGCTTTTTCACTATATCATCGATGTGCTGGGATACAAAAGCTGGGCATTTTTTTTCAAGGTGATTGGGATGAATTCTATCCTAATTTACATGTCGGGCAAATTCATCAGCTGGTCCTATGCCAACAAGGGATTTTTCCAATGGCTGGGTGATCTCATGGGCGACCCCTACAATGCAGTAGCGATGGCCATTTCAGTTGTTTTGCTGAAATGGATTTTTCTTTATTTCCTCTACCAAAAGAAAATATTTTTGAAGGTCTGAGGCCAAAATGGTCACCTTTGCATCAAGACAAAGCCCAAACATGCAGGCACAATACAGGATTCACAACGGAAAAATCATATTACCCAACGGCATTGCTGAGCATGGAACCGTATTGGTGAACCAAGGCAAGATCATTGCTGTAGAAGAACATGATGTTGACTACCCTGATGCCATCAGTATTGATGCAAAAGGACAATATATTTCTCCAGGATTCATCGACATTCACGTGCATGGTGGCGGTGGACATGATTTCATGGATGGAACAGAAGAGGCTTTTCTGGCCATCGCTGCCCTTCATGCGGCACACGGCACCACTTCCATGATGCCAACCACCACCACTGCTGAAAAAGAAGGCATTCTTCAGGTGCTGGATGTCTATGAAAAAGCAAAAGAAAAAAATACGGAAGGTTCCAGTTTTGTTGGCCTTCACCTGGAGGGACCCTATTTTGCCATGAACCAGCGTGGGGCACAAGATCCCAAGTTCATCAGAGATCCAGACCCTGCAGAATACATGGAAATCCTGGCCTACTCCAATTCAATCAAAAGATGGAGTGTGGCCCCTGAAAGAAAAGGAGCCATCGAATTTGGTCGACTCTTGCATGAGCGGGGAATCATAGCCTCCATGGCCCATACGGAAGCTGTTTACGAAGAAGCACTGGAAGCATACAACAATGGATACAGCCTGCTCACGCATTTCTATTCTGCCATGTCTGGCGTTGTAAGGCGAAATGCGCGTCGTTACGCTGGTGTGGTGGAAGCTGGCTACCTGCACGATGGGCTGGACGTGGAAATCATTGCTGATGGCGTTCACCTTCCAGGACCCTTGTTGAAACTGGTCTGCAAGATCAAAGGACCTGATCATACCGCGCTGATCACCGACTCCATGCGGGCATCCGGGATGCCGGAAGGAGAATACATCCTGGGGAATATCAACAGCGGGCTGAAAGTGATCACAGAAGAAGGCGTTGCCAAATTGCCTGATCGTTCTGCCTTTGCCGGAAGCATTGCCACCACTGACCGGTTGGTGCGCACCATGATTGATCTTGCTGAAATTCCTCTGTTTGACGCCATCAAAATGATCACTGCCACCCCGGCCAGGATCATCAACATGAACGACAGAATCGGTGCCATAAAAGTGGGCATGGATGCTGATCTGCTCATCTTCGATGAAAGGATCAATGTGAAGATGACCATGATCAAGGGGCGAATCTTGTAGCTATTTCATTTCAACTTTAACCAAACAGTGGCTATCCAAACCGTCGGTTGATGGCGGGGCTTTGGTATTTTTGCAGGAACAGAAAATTCTTCCCATGAAAATATTCGTTTCCTTCCTGATTCTCCTGGCAACAACCTCCACAGCCAATGCCCAACAACTGAAAACACTGATCAAAAAAGCAAAGGAGACGGTTACGGGAAATGACGGACAGCTGGGCACACAAGAAATTGCATCGGGATTAAAAGAAGCCCTGGCGATCGGGGCGGAGAAAGGTGCTGCAACGCTTTCCAAAGAAAATGGATTCTTTGGAAACCCACTCATGAAAATCATCCTTCCTGCAGAAGCACAAAAAGTGGAAAAGGTATTGCGTGCTGCAGGGCTCGGTAAAATGGTAGATGATGCCATCATGACCATGAACCGTGGTGCGGAAGAGGCTTGCAAAGAAGCTGCTCCTATTTTCGTTAACGCTATTAAACAAATGGATGTCAATGATGCCATTGGCATCCTTCGGGGAGCAGATACCGCAGCCACAGGATTCCTTCGCAACAAAACAACCCAGCCACTTACAGAAGCATTCAGGCCGGTGATCAATGCCTCGCTTGAAAAAACGGGTGCCACCAAATACTGGGCTTCCATGATCAGTGCCTACAACAGGGTTAGCTTTCAAAAAATCAATCCGGACCTGAGTGGGTATGTGACCGAGAAAGCCCTTCAGGGAATTTTTACCCAGATTGCCATGGAAGAAAAAAACATCAGGAAAGATCCTATGGCCAGAACAACGGATCTGCTTAAAAAGGTATTCTCCAGCCAATAACAATTTCATCAAGTGGGCAATTGACATTTTTGTTGTATTTTTTGACCTCCAAAACAACAAATGATGATCAATCGCCGGCGCTTTATCCAAGGCATTTCCACTGCCATCCTGCTTGTCAATGGCAAATCACTGCTTGCAACCGACCTCAGTGGTTTTGAAAAAAGAAAACCCATCCTTCGCTTTGCTATTGCATCAGATGCACATTTCGGACAGGCAAAAACCCCCTTTCAGGAATACCTCGACACAGCAGTTGGCCACATGAATGCCATGCACCAATCCAACGCATTTGATTTTGGTGTCATCAATGGTGATATCGTTCACGACGACATCAGTTTTTTTGGAGATGCCAAAAAAACGCTGGACAATCTTTCCTTCAAATATTATGTAACACAAGGCAACCATGACCTGGCAACCAAGGAAGAATGGGAAACTGCTTGGAATTGCCAATTGAATTTTGATGTGGTCATCAAAAAGAATGTACTCTTGTTTGCCACCACCTCCAACAAGAAAGGGGAATACCTCCCTCCCGACCTTGAATGGCTGGCCAAAAAATTTGAGGAGCACAAGGAGGCTGAAAACATTCTCCTGTTCATCCACATTCCTCCCATCAAGTGGACAAAACATGCCATTGAGTCAACCCCATTTGTAGAACTGGTCAAAAAGCAAAAAAACCTTCGCGCAGTATTCCATGGCCACGAACATGACCAGGACAACATCAAATGGCAGGATGGAATTCCTTACATGTTTGACAGCCATGTTGGTGGCAACTGGGGAACCAATTACAAAGGATACCGCATTGTTGAACTCTTCAAGGACGGCTCCATGCTCACCTGCATCATGAATCCTACAGAGCGGATCAATGAAGCAAAAATTGGATTTTAATCAGGGATGAAACAGTACAAAAACATGGGCATCAACAAGCGCTGGGCACAATTGATCATGGTCGCATCCATCTTCAATGCCTGTAAAAAAGCTGATATCAAACCTCCTCAAAGCGGAGGAACTACACCACCTGTCGTCACTGCACCTGTCATCAAAGCTCCACCAGCATTGGGAACCATTGTAGCCGGATATTTTCCTTCCTACCGCGACCCCAATGCCATCCCTGATCAGAAGTTCAAAATGTGCAACGTGGTCAACTATGCATTTGGCACAGTTGCTGCGAATGGAAACATTGTGATCCAAAGTCCATCTGTTTTTAGCATTGTTTCAAGCAAGGCCAGAAACAATGGAGCAAAAGTATTTTTATCGATCAACGGATCCACAACAGATTGGCAACAGATGGCCTCGACCGAAGCAGGAAGAAATGCATTTGTAAAACAAGCCATGTTGCTGGTCAGAACCAATGCCTTGCATGGAATCGATGTTGACTGGGAATACCCTTCAACTGCAGATGGCACTGCCACAACATTCACAAAACTCATGCAAGAGTTGGGAGATAGCCTCCATGTAGACGGGAAGTATTATTTGTCCGCCGCCATCACAACTGGCAAGTACGCAGGCCAATACCGAGATGCCATCAGCAAAGAATTGCTGCAAGGAGAACAGGTTGATTTTTTCAACATCATGGCTTATGATGATTTCAGCACGACGGTTCCCTACAAGCACCACAGCGACCTCAAGCTTGCAGAAACCAGTTTGAATTACTGGATCAACACAGCTGGTATGCCAAAAAGAAAAGCCATCCTGGGCATTCCTTCCTATGGCCGTGCAAGTGGCATCACCCAAACAGGGACCATTCAGACCTATGCCGCAATTCTTGGCAAAGGTGGATCAGCAAATTCAGACTCAGCAACTGTTTCAGCCACAGGGTTTCCAGCCTATACCATTTATTACAACGGCCAGCTCACGGTAAAGAAAAAAGCAGTGTTGGGCAATACGCAGGGCTCTGGCATCATGATGTGGGAAATGGGGCAGGATGCCAACGACAATACCTCTCTGCTGAAAGCAGCTTGTGATACACTCGGCCGGAGTTACCAATAAAAAAGAATACCTTCAATTAGATCAAATAGCATCAACATGAAATCCTTTTTCCTGCTCATTTGCCTTTCTTTCATTGCCCTGTTGTCCTTCTCTCAAGACATGAAAAATTTCAAATTGTACAATCCCTATGAGAATGTGGATTCTGCTTTGAAGATTGTAATGGCTCAGGCAAAAAAAGAGAACAAGCACGTTTTTGTGCAAATCGGTGGCAACTGGTGCGTATGGTGTGCAAGGTTCAACGATTTTGTAAACAAGGACGAGAAACTTGACTCAGCCATGAACAAGAATTTCATTGTCTACCACATGAATTATAGCCCAGAAAACCGCAACCCAGCCGTGCTCAAAAGGTTCGGCTACCCCCAGCGCTTTGGATTTCCTGTTTTCATCATGCTGGATGCAAAAGGCAACAGGTTGCATACCCAAAACAGTGCCTACCTTGAGGAAGACAAATCTTATAGCAAAAGGAAAGTACTGGAATTCTTTGATCAGTGGGGACCCAAGGCCTTGGATCCAGAGCAGTATAAAAAATATTGATATACGATCATTGCTGGTCCTTTTCCTTCAGCATCAGGTCATGCATTTCAATTACAATTTCCTTGTTCAAGGGCTTTTCCCTGAAGCCCTTGATAAATGAAAAAGACAAAGCTTTTTCACGGTCGGATGCATGCAAGGATGAGGTAACCATGTAAATATGCACATGTCTCATCGGGCCTGCCATGTATTGACTGCAATTTTCCAAAAATTCAAACCCATTCAATTCTGGCATATTCAAGTCTACAAGAATACAGTCAGGCATTTCTTGGCCTGTTTTGATCAGCTCTTCAAGATACTCAACTGTTTTGATACTGGATTGCATGGACATGATTGAAGCAGCAGGATTTGCGATCCTGATCATGTGCTCATGCAAAAAAAGGAATGTTCGGTCATCATCTACCAACAGATAATTGTTCATTCAACTATTTCTTCTTTTTATACTTGCAATCTTCCGGCTTCGAATGAATGTAATAAGACTTGTAATTGATGGCCTTGGGATCCATACATCCTTCCAGATTTAGGATCTCGATATTTTTAAATTCCACAGGATGGCTTTCGCTCTGCAATGAAATGGTGCCACCTTTGAGCATTTGACCAGGTTGGCCAAACTTAACCTCTTGACCAGAGACATTGCCTCCGCCTACTTGGGGTTTTTGGTAGGACAAGACTTCCATGCCGTTGGCAAAATGCTTCACGACAGAATCACCCAGAACAAGCACTTCAGCCCTGACCCATTGGTCTCCGTGGTAAGTTTCAGAATTTGAGTTGATGCAGTGTGGAGTGAAAAGTTTTCCATTCATCTCCACGTTGGTACCAGGTGTACACAAATTGCAGGTTGTTCTTTTGTTTTTTCCGTCTCCGCCCAATAACTGCACTTCGATGGATACAGGAAAATCCTGGTCCCTTCCCATGCTCTCAGGAGTTTGTCCATGGACCATGATACCGCTGTTGCGGATAGCCCAACCCGGACCTTCCTTGGCCTGATCACCTACAAACCTGTATTCGAGCCTGATGCGATAGTAATTGAAGGGCTTGTAATAAAACAGGTGCCCAAACTTTTCATCGAACTTGTCGTAGGCGTCGTAGCGGACAACCAACTTGCCATCTTCCACCCTGAACGTGTTTCCAAAATTATCGCCTGCGGCATGGTTCCTGATTTTGGGTTTCCATTTGCTGAGGTCTTTGCCATTGAACATGGACTCCCATTGTTCTTCGGAAGCAGATTGTGCGTTCAATGAGACAGTGGAAAGCATCAGGCAGAAGGCAATCAACAAGTTGAATCTGGTCATGGTAAAGGGTTAAAAGAATTTTCCGTCAAAGAAATAAATGTATGATTTTTCAGGCAATCTAAAAGCAAAGGCCGCACTTTTGTGCGGCCCTGCTCAACAACAATTATTCAATTTTTGAAACCCTTACTTTTTACTGCCCAAAAGATGGATCTGGAATCCTACACCTACAGTGAATGTATTGCTGCGGTCAGGATCATCCTCATACTTCATTGAATTGTACCCCAGCGTAAATTCAAGGGCTGTATGTTTGTTGAGGAAGATGGCGGGGCCAGCAGCAAATGTAACTCCACTCAGGCTTGTTGTTTCACCAAGCGCGGATGTTGATCCAAATCCAAAACTTCCGTCCAACATGATGTTGACCTTGTTGTCCCCGGGCAAGAAATAATACCTTAAAAAGGGGCTGATCAGGGTGCTGCTCATGGCATCCTCATCCTCCAGTTTAACACTGTTTATATCAGCCCTGAGGCCACCAGCAAAATTATTGACAAAGAAATAACCAGCATTGGGACTGAACTCAAACATGCTTGTTTTGATGTCTGCAACCTTGTTAGAAGCAAACTTGATGCCTCCTCCCAACAACCAATCGTTTTTCATGATCTGTGCGTTCAGCGATCCGATCAAGCCAAAAAAAAGCAAAGCAATGGATAATTTTTTCATTGTAGATAATTTTGATGATGAATGAATTGATGCTGATAAAATTGAATCTCATGTACTGATACTTTGTGCGTATCCATCAAGCACCTTTTCTGAATCAAAAATATCCAGACAATGTTTTACCTAACATGATCTAGGCCAACCACTAACATGATTGTAATCAGTTCAGCTTTCCGAATGAAAGAGATCCAAAGTAATCTGTGTGAGAAAATATGCAGAGACTTATCTTTGTTCAATCACCTGTTGCATTAAACATCTCACCAGTCAACAATACCTAGAAATTAAGATGATCAATCCTTCGACCATACAATTTTTACAGCGCCTCAAAAAGAACAACAGCAAAGAATGGTTTGACCAAAACAGGAAGCAATACGCAGATGCTAAAGACAACTATCTGGGTTTTGTTGTGGAAGTACTGGGCAAGATGAAGAAAATTGATACCAGCCTCACAGACCTTGAGCCCAAGCAATGTGTCTTCAGGATCAATCGGGATGTCCGGTTCAGCAAAAACAAGGACCCTTACAAAACCAACATGGGAGGAAGTTTCAGCAAGGGTGGAAAAAAAGTGCAGTGCGCTGGTTATTATTTTCATCTCCAGCCTGGTGCAAGTTTCATTGGCGGAGGATTCTGGATGCCCATGGCGCCTGAATTGAACAAGATCAGGCAGGAGATTGATTATAATGTTGAGGAATTCAATAAAATCATCAACAAGAAAAAATTCAAGCACTGTTTCGGATCACTGAACGAAAGCGAAAAACTGACCAGACCACCAAAAGGTTATGAAGGGGATAACCCCGCTATAGAAATCTTGAAACTGAAAAGTTTTGTTGTGATGACAGCTGTCGATGATGCTGAACTTACAGGAACAGCGTTGGTCAACAAAGTTGTTGATCATTTTGAAACCATGATGCCGCTGGTTGATTTTTTGAACAAGGCTATCGATTAATCGTTTTCATCGACAATGGCATTTCACAGGCATGCATGCGCCTGTGAAAATGAAAATGCCATTCATTTTCTCCTGCACATCAATGCATGATTCTATACAGGTCAAATTGCCATTTATTGGTTTGAATTGTTAATCATTCTTGCCTCAACCTAACTGACGCGATTCATCAATGGGAATGACCTCCATCCTCTTTCTAGGTTACTGATGGCCTTAGTTTTACAGCCATCAATTTCTTAACCAATAAAATTAAAATCGCATGAAAAATGATGCTCAAATTCAAACTGATGTGCAGAATCAACTCAAATGGGAGCCCCAACTGAACGCTGCTGAAATTGGCGTTGCCGTCAAAAATGGTATTGTTACCCTATCTGGAATTGTTGATACCTATCCCAAAAAAATGGCAGCAGAAAGGGTCTCCAAAAACGTGATTGGCGTAAAAGCTGTTGCCTTGGACATTCAGGTGGGCATCTCTCCTGTTAACAGGAAATCTGATGCAGAAATTGCGGAAGCCTGCGTCAATGCCCTTCGTTGGGACAGTTCTGTGCCTGATGACAAAATCAAGGTTAAGGTTGAAAATGGAACCGTTTCAATGGAAGGCACTGTAGAGTGGGGTTATCAGCGTCTGGCAGCAAAAAATGCACTTGTAAAACTTACTGGCGTAAAAGGAGTGAACAACATGATAGTTGTAAAACAAAAACCATCCAGTATTGATATCAAGCAAAGGATCAGGGAAAGTTTTATCACCACTGCAGGACATGAAGCCGATAACATCCGCCTAGAAGTACTTGGTTCAAAAGTAACTTTAAAAGGTAGCGTCAAATCACACTACGAAAAAGAGGAAGCGGAAAACACAGCATGGGCAACGCCAGGCGTCAATGAGGTAGAGAACAAAATCGAAGTGGTCTACGAAGAATTTTTTGAATCCGCATAAGATAATCCTATGAAAAACCGTCAAAAAGCACCCTTGAAAAAGGGTGTTTTTTTTATGCATGACTGAGGCATGCACGGCAATCAGCAGGATTGATGAGGAACATCATGTTTTATAGAGGAGGAAAAAACAAGATTTACGGACAGAAATAATTCATGGATAAATTACCTGCACCACCCGATAACGAAAAGAGAAATACACCAAAACCCAATTACAAGCTTCCAGTTCCCTGGCTGCTGATCCTACTTCTTGCAGGGTTTTTTCTGCTTCCTACCCTAATGGGAAATTCCTCATCTGGAAAGGAAATCAGCTGGCAGACTTTCCACAATGAAATGCTCAAAAGAAACGCCGTAGAAAAACTGCTGATCATCAACAAAGAAAAAGTAGAGGTCTTCATCAAAAAAGAAAAAATCAACGACCCTTATTTCAAAACAAGCCTCAAAAAAAAATCTGGCGACGAAGCCCAAACCGGTCCACATTATTGGTTCACCATAGGTTCTGTGGAATCCTTTGAAAAGAAAATGGAGGAAGCGGAAAAAAATATTCCAGTAAAAGAAAGAACAGAGATTCGGTATGCACAATCAAGCAAGTTGTTTCCTGAACTGATCAGCTGGTTGATTCCGCTGGTCCTGCTTTTTTTCTTTTGGAACATGATGGCTGGTCGAATGTCCGGACTTGGTGGAGGAGGCAGCTCCATTTTTAATTTTGGAAGGTCCAATGCCAAGCTGATGGAAAAGGAAGCCAGCCTGACAACATTTGATGATGTGGCAGGACTGGAAGAGGCTGAAACAGAAGTGAAAGAAATTGTGGAATTCCTCAAAGCCCCGGAAAAGTTCACCAAAGTGGGAGCAAAAATCCCCAAGGGCATCATCCTTGTTGGCCCTCCAGGCACAGGAAAAACACTGCTGGCAAAAGCAGTGGCAGGAGAAGCCAAGGTTCCCTTTTTTTCGATTTCCGGATCAGCCTTTGTTGAGATGTTTGTTGGTGTTGGCGCTTCACGCGTCAGGGATCTTTTCAAAACTGCCAAGGAAAGAACGCCTTGCATTGTATTCATTGATGAGATCGATGCCATTGGAAGATCACGTGGCAAGGGTGCCTACCTGAGTGGATCCAATGATGAGCGGGAAAGCACCCTCAATCAATTGCTGACAGAAATGGATGGATTTGATACCAACAGCGGAGTGATTGTATTGGCCGCTACCAACAGGGCAGACCTGCTCGATCCTGCCCTGCTCAGGCCAGGAAGGTTCGACAGGCATATCTACCTGGAACTGCCCAACCTGAAGGAAAGAGAAGAAATTTTCAAGGTGCATGTTCGCTCACTGGTGTTGGCAGAGGAATTGGACATGCAGATGCTGGCCACTCAGACGCCCGGGTTCTCCGGTGCAGACATCGCCAACATATGCAATGAAGCCGCCCTTATCACCGCAAGGAGTAAAAAAGACAAAATTGGAAAGACGGAGTTCCTCGAGGCCATTGAAAGGGTAGTAGCGGGGATGGAAAGAAAAAGCAAGATCATTTCACCTGAAGAAAAACTGATCATCGCCTACCACGAGGCAGGTCATGCAGTGGCCAGCTGGATGCTCAACAACATCGATCCTTTGTTGAAGATATCCATCATTCCAAGAGGGAAATCCTTGGGAGCGGCCTGGTACCTGCCGGAAGAGAAGAACATCCGCTCTGCGACTGCGTTTCATGAACAGCTCTGTGCTGCCCTGGCAGGAAGGGCTGCAGAAGAAATCATCTTTGGCGAGGTATCCTCAGGCGCTTTGGATGATCTTGAGAAAGTAACGAAACAGGCCTATACCATGGTCTTGTATTTTGGATTCAGCAACAAAATCGGCAACATCAGTTTTTATGATTCAACCGGTAGCATGGAGAATGGATTGTTGAAGCCCTATAGCGAGGAAACAGCAAAGATGATTGATGAGGAGGTAAGGCTATTGGTATCAACCAACTATGAAAAAACCAAAACACTGCTCAGGGAAAAAAAATCCCTGTTGATAGAAGTGGCAGAGCAATTAATAAAATCAGAGATTCTTTACAAGGAGGACCTGGAGAAAATTCTTGGCAAAAGAACTCCAGTACTATCGTATCCTACCATAAACTCCTGAACCTGGCTATTTCCATCGACCCGGTCTCCACTGGTATCCCCCTTGCTTTTTTCTCCATGAGCCAGGCTGCCACTGGTAACCAATTTGCGGATTCGACCAATACCCATCTCGCCAAGAATAGCCTCTGCCATTCCAAAACCAATCACCATCAATCCAAAGGTATCCGGATGCGGGAGCACCTGTTCTTGGGCCCAAGGGAGCGATCAAGGTTGTGCCAACAATAAAACGGCTTGGAAGGTCACAGGAAGGAAATGAAACAGAAACCAAGGCAACCATTAAATACGCGCGAATTTTTTTCATTGAATTCATTTTTGTGATGTCGGATTGAAAGTAGGTTTCCTAAAATCTTCCACGCATCAAAAACCCAAGAAAAAACAAGTAAAATGAGGAATGCTAATTTTTAACACCCATGCAGCGTGAGGCATCACTCACCTGGGTGATAAATCCTTTTTGCAGTGGCCAGCACCTTTGATTTGTCAAGCGTCATGGACTTTGTTTTTTGCTGCAGAAACAAGGGCACTTGGTCATCAAAATGCGGACTGCCTTGCTTTGAAGATGCACCATAGGTATTCACTGTTTCAATGATGGGCAATCCCTGCTTGGGAAAACGGACCATGGCCACATAGGCATCACCACCGGTAATTTTTCTTTTGCCATTGGCAGTGGCTACACCCCATTCCGGAGCCAACAGATCTGGCAAACCTGGTCCGGGAAATTCCTTATCACCCCTTACCAGTTTCTGGATATCGCCCAACGCAAGATCAGTACTGCTATAGGTTTTGATCATTTGACCTTGAATATCCTCCAGCACCTTTTCACACTCTGCAATGGTCAGTGCCCTGGAATCCTTTCCACGCATGGCCTTGGACACTTTTTCATAGACCATCAAAAATGCAGCAGCACCCTTGCTTTCTGGCACACCGCGCCTGTCCCATTCCTGCAGGTTGCGCAACAGGGTATCATACTGAGGATAGTTGCTCCTTTTCATGACAAACAAACTGTCAACGCTGTAGGGGAATTCAAAAACTGAAGGAAACTGTCGGTCAAACTTGATCCGTTTGAAAAGATCAAAGTCAAGCTTGCCAGCCATTGGCATCAACTCAAGAAAGCGTTTGCTGCGGTTGTTGTGGTTGGTCTCCCAGCCACTGGTTGGCGAAAAAGAACCAGGTAGCAAATTGTTCTCTGGAGCTGTTGCGTAAAAACTGGAATGATTGGTGTTGAACAAAAATCCGCTGGCAGGATTGACATATTGCGGCAATTCGCTGATGCCATAAAACTTGGTCCACAAGGTTTTTGAAGTATTCCCTGGCAAGGTCTTTTTCCAGTCATATGCTGGTGATGGATCACGCACAGGCATCAAAGCATTGTTGATGTAAAAGATGGTATCATTCCTGTCGGCATAAACAATGTTGAACATGGACAATCCTTGCAGGGAAATGGCCTTGTAAAACTGCGTGAAGTTTTGGGCCTTGTTCATGGTATACCATTGCTCCAGGGCGCGGATTTCCATGTTGGCACCCAGCCTGATGGCAAAAGTTCCCTGCTCATTTTTCATCGTTGCGCCATACTTGCTCCAGTACAAATCTCTTGATACCGGAATGGGAATGCCCTTGATGTGCAGCTTTATTTTTTTCTTTTCCAGATCAGTCCAAACGCCGTCAAACATATACTGGTCGGCGTTTTTAGGATTCATCTGCAACTGGTAAATGTCCAGCCTGTCACAAAAGTTCACCGTATGCGCCCAGCCAAGGTTTTCGTTGACACCATGCAAAATGCAAGGCCCTCCAGCCAGCAGGCCACCAAGAGCATTCCATCCCTCTTCGCTGTTGACATGGGCCTCATAAAATGCTTCCGGTCCTTCATTAGGTTGATGGGCATTGATGGCCAAAAAGGCTTCGCCTGTTGTTGTGCGTGAAGGGTGGATGGCGATGGCATTGGAGCCCATCTTGTCATAATCAATCAAGGGCGTAACGTTGTTGGCAAAGATGGACCGCAGGGCCCTGTCTCCACCATTGAAAATGGTCAGTGCCAACACGGAGGAGGCAACATAGTCCTTGAGAGAGATGGGAAACAATTGCTTGACCAGCACCTCTTCTGGATGTGCCTTTGCATAATCATTGATCCCTTGTACGTAACCTTCTATAAGCTTTAAAAAAGCAGGAGAAAGGGTGCTCCATTTTTCTTCTGTGATTTCCCTGCAGCGGAACAGCGCAAAGGCATAATCACCCGCCACACCGTCTTTGCCCAAAGCCCTTCCCATCAGACCTTTGGAGGGAAGGGCAACCATCTGCAAGCTTTTGAAATCATCCTCTGCATGTGCCCAAGCCAAACCATAGGAAACCTGCGGATCTGTTTTGGCGAAAATATGGGGAACGCCAAAACTGTCCCGCGCAATGGTAACTGTCTTGGGATCAATCTGGGCTTCAGCATGCAAAGCCATCAACAAAAGAAAAGGCAGGAAATATTTCATGCAACTTGGTTTGACCGCAAGGTACACAAAACAAAAAGCCTATTTCCTTTTTAGCCCATCAAGGTAAGCCAGAAGATCTGCCATTTCCTGTTGAGACATTGCAGCATGCAAGCCTGCAGGCATCATGGAAGTTTTCATCTGTTCCATGGACTTGACTGAGGCAAGCTTGATTTTTTGAACACTGCCACCAGGCATTTTCAATTCAATGTCCGTTTTTGTTTTGCTGGAGATGATTCCCATGGTCTCTGAGCCATCGTTCATTTTCAACACCCATCCCTCATAACCAAAACTGATGCCCTCTGATGGCTCAACAATGGCCTTAAGCATTCCGTCCTTCGCATATTTTGATCCGATCTCTGTAAGTTTCGGCCCAAAATCAAGGCCTTCGTTGTTGACCTTGTGACAAACCGCACAATTCGAAGCGAACACAAGCTTTCCATTTGTAGCTACTGCTTTGAGGGCATTGAGTTCATCGATAGTTGGAATCTTGACTACCGCTTCAACAGCAGCTGCTTTGGGGAGGTATTGCCTGGCTTCTTTGCGCACAGACTCTCTCCATGAGTTGCTCACACTGGCTACCACATCAGCAATCAATTCGCTGGGCACTTGATTGTTTTTCAGGATTTTCAATACCCTTTTTTCTCCCTCCCCACTGTAGCCAATCCTAGTGGCGGCATATTTTTTCAGGGTTTCAGGATAACGGTTGTCCAGGGCAACTGCCTGTAAAATATCCACGGATGCAGTGTTTCCGATTTTTGACAATGCATTCAAAAGGCTCATGGACCTTTCTGCATTCTGGTCATTCAATACCTTCCAAAGCAGATCAGTACCTCCGGATCCAAGCAAGGTCTTTGCTGCATTTCTTCCCAGGTCATCCGCATTTTTTGCAATGGCCATCTCCAGCAGCCTCGGTTGCTCAGCCTTCAGGTTGTATTGAATCACCAGGTCCAAATAATCTTTTGATGGGTAAGTGGCATTGAGCACCCTGATCAACGCGGCTTCTGCGGATGCATTTGCCTTGGTGGCAGCAGGGCTCAAAGCAGAGAGGGCCAGCTTATCAAGGGCGATGTCTTTGGTGGCATTGGTTTTGATGATGTTCAACAATACTGCTGTTTTGGCAGGGCTGTTGTTGAAATCAAATGCGCGAAAATAGCGGAGCCTTGCGTTGAGGGGAAGGCTTGCATTTGCAGCAAGCTGTTCAAGATAAGGCAGGGCCTTGTCTGTTCTGGCCCTCCAAACAATATCCCTTCCGGCTGCGTCTTTCATGGGATCTTTTACAGCAAGCAGGTAGGCATTGAAGAAGGCATCCCACTGCCCATCAGCGCCAACGCCCAGGGCCTCAAGGTACCAGCGGTCTTTCCCATCATATTGCGCAGCAAGAGAAGCCCAGAGGCCAGCGGCTTCCGGCAATTTATTGTGGTGAAGGGCAATGATGCATTCACGTCTTACCTGAGGATCAGGATCGTTCTGCAATGCTTTCACCACAGCAAGGTCATTGGTTTTCAACTGCTGGCCAGCCCTGATGGCAAGCATCCTGAGCTGCGGATTATTTGCTTTCTGGGCCTGTTTGATGTATTTGTCTGCCTTGGCTGCTGGCATTTTTACCAGGCTCCAGAAAGCCCTTGCACGCATGGCAGGATCGGCATCGGAATTCCAAAGTTTTTCCAAAGGCCCCACTGATTTTTTACCCAACTGCTGCAAACTGTTGTAAGCATGGTAACGGACCACAAGGTTAGGATTCTGCAAAGCTTCCACTGCACCTTCCACCGTAGAAAAATCAAGGGTTGGCATTGTATAGGCTGCTGCACTGGCAGGTGCCACACGGTAGATGCGACCCCTGGTCTGGTCTCCAGCTTGGTGGCCACCAACACCCGGATCGTACCAGTCTGCTATGATCAATGAACCATCGGGAGCAATGCAAACGTCTGCAGGCCTGAACCAGCGGTCGTTTTCGCCCTTCAGGATGTTGACAATTCCTGCGCCATAACCGGCACCCTGGTTGCTGATGCTGTAAGCCCGAACCACATTGGGCCCTGCATCAGCATGGATGAGCTGGTGCTGAAA
>JACCDP010646850.1_pt1 | contig 18645 bp, 24 predicted proteins | sample 7445841 | NCBI WGS metagenome assembly JACCDP01 (sample SAMN15323441, study PRJNA562643) | freshwater metagenome | isolation source: river surface water | place: USA:Blue River Watershed | collected 2017-08-17
AATGATGCCCCTACTGCTTCACCCGTCCTACTTCACTTCACTCTTCCTACTTCATCCTTCATACTTTTTAAAGCATTTCCAATGCGCCAATGGCGGTGCGAATGGCGCGATCGACACCTTCGGCTTTTTGGTCGAGCACAATCGTCTCGGCGGTGGTACGTTGTGCCACCGCGGCACACACACACCCAGCACGAAAGCCATAGACGAGGCCCATTTTAAACAGTGTGCCTGCTTCCATTTCATAATTAAGCACGCGCAGATGCTGATACTCGGCTGTCACACCGTCATGCTTGCGCAGCAGATGGGGGTTGGCCGAAGCGCGCCGTTCTTGTCCTTCATAAAAGGTATCAACGGACGCAGTCACACCCATGTGTGCCGGGATAGCGGCGTGTTGTGCGGCCTGCATCAAGGCAATCGTGACATAGGGGTCAGCAGCTGCGGGGAATTCGCTAGGGGCGATATCTGCAGCTGCCCCCTGGCGACACAATGCGGCCTGTGATACAACCACATGACCAGGCATGACGTGTGGTTGGATGGATCCACACGTGCCCACACGGATGATTGTGGTGATACCAACCTGGACTAGTTCGTTGACCACAATGCTCAACGATGGTGCACCCATGCCACTTGTCGCCGAGATGATTGGTGTGCCATTGCGCAAAAAAGCCAAAGAACTATGCAGTCCACGATGGTCAGACAATGTGCGGGCACCCTGTAAATACGTGGTCGCTATCATGGCTGCTCGTTCTGGGTCACCAGAAATGAGTGCCATACGTGGCTGATGCCCGGCAAAATCATCACGTCCGTAGCCGATATGATAAAAGCGTGGTGCAGTCATATATGGCTCCTCTTAGGCTTTGGGTGCGAAAAATCGAAAGACGATGAAACAGACAGTCGAGACGACAAAGATACCCAAAAAAATGCGCGCTGGCCAATCCGCCAACCCATTGGCCGAGACGTTAATTGCCGCCAAAATTGCAGTCAGTACCACAACAAACCCACACCCTCGTACCACGCGCTGCTCTGGGGTTGTGTTCATGTGCCATCTCCTTGTCACGTATACTACCCGTAGTATAGCGCACTCATGTCGATTGAGTGCTTCTTTTGGAGTTCACCAGAAAAGAGGCAGTGATGACACCACTCCCACCTGACACGCTCAACAGCATTGGCATCCTCAAGCGCCGTGAAATCGAGGCACGCATTCTTGCGCCGATTGTAGCCGCACTCTGTGAAAAATTCGACCGTACCGAAGTGCTTGCCACCGTGCGCGACACCATCATGCAAATTGCCACGCAGCAGGGAGCCCAACTGGCGCACGATAGTGGTGGATGTGATTTGGCCACATTCGAAGACACGTTGCAATATTGGACCAAAGATGATGCCCTGCGCATCGAAGTCGTGGCCCGCACACCTGAGGAATTCGGCTTCGATGTGCATCGATGCCGCTATGCGGAGCTCTATCAAAGCCTGGGGATTCCCGAGCTTGGTGCGATTTTGTCGTGTAACCGTGATGCGGCGCTGATTGCAGGGTTTAATCCGGATGTCACCCTTACGCGCACACAGACAATCATGGAGGGGGCGCCAACCTGCGATTTTCGCTATCGTACTCCCAACGCATAGCGCATTGCTTGCCTCACAGCGCACGCATATGCTATACTGTGCACGGTATTACAAACGACACACACTTCCTGATGCGGTTGTATCCTGCGCGATTGCGTCACAACAGCAAAAGAGGGAAGTGGCGGTTACGCACACGTAAACACACAAGGAGAGACTCGTGACAGACGCAGCCCGTATCGCCTCGTTGCGCGCCCTGCTCGAAGCCGGCGCCCACTTTGGCCACCAGACCCGCCGTTGGAATCCCAAAATGAAGCCCTATATCTTTGGGGCACGCAACGGTATCCATGTGCTCGACCTGCAACAAACCGTTGACGGGCTCAACAGCGCATACAACTTTGTGGTTGAGACGGTGGCAAGTGGCGGCAAGGTGCTCTTTGTGGGCACCAAAAAGCAAGCCCAAGAGACCATCCAACAAGAGGCCGACCGTGCCAATCAGTTCTACATCACCCAGCGCTGGTTGGGTGGCACGTTGACCAACTTTGCAACAATTCGCCGGCGCCTGCGCTACATGGCCGAACTCGAGGGGCAGCGCGATCGTGGCGAGTTGTCACGCTTGACCAAAGCAGAAGCCCAGAAGCGCATCGAGGAAATCGAGAAGCTCAACAAGGTGTTCAGTGGCATCAAGAACATGGATCGTGTGCCGAGCGCCATTTTCATCGTAGACCCACACAAAGAGACGTTGGCGTTGGCCGAGGCACTCAAAGTCGGTATTCCGGTGGTTGCCATGGTTGATACCAACTGCGACCCGGACAACATCGATTACGTGGTGCCATGCAATGACGATGCCATTCGTAGCATTCGCCTCATCACGAGCCGTATTGCTGATGCTGCCATCGAAGGGCAAAATCGGCGTGAATCGGCACGTGGAGACCACAGCGCACAGAGCGCGATACCAGCTGAAGCCGCCGACAAAGAATAATTGGAACGACCAGGAGGCGGGAGTGTGGTGGGGAGCCCCGCTACCTCCCGTATTCTGTGCAGACTGCAGACACACAGAAGGAGTGCACGGTGACCGAGATTTCAGCCCAACAAGTCAAAGAACTACGCGAGCGCACTGGCGCTGGCATCAAAGAATGCCGCGATATTTTGGCGCAGACCAACGGCAACATGGACAAGGCAATTGAGCTCTTGCGCGAGCGTGGCCTCAAGGTCAGTGACAAAGTCAAAGACCGCAGCGCCAACGAAGGACGCATCGAGATTTATGTCCACAACGGTGCACGCATGGCAGCCATGATTGAGCTCAACTGTGAAACCGACTTCGTGGCACGTACGCCAGAATTCATTCAGCTCTCCAAAGATATTGCCATGCACGTGGCAGCCGTCAACCCCAAGTACATCACCATGGACGAAATGCCCGCGGAAGATGTCGCCAAAAGTGGCTTGACCGCAGCCAAGTACGCCGAAGAGGTGGTTCTGCTCAAGCAACCGTATGTGCGCAACCCGTCACAAACCATCGAGGACATGATTCAAGCAGCAGTAGCCAAGCTACGCGAGAACATCGTCATCCGTCGCTTCGTTCGCTACGAAATCGGAGCCTAAGCAACAGGGACAGCGGAGGTGATATCACCTCCGCCGTTTTATACAGCATCATGACGACCACACCCAAATACAAACGCATACTCCTCAAAATGAGTGGCGAAGCATTGGCAGGCGACCACGATCAGACCATTGACCAGAGTGTGCTCGCCTATTTCGCCAAAGAAATCCACTCCATCCACGAGCTTGGTGTCCAAGTGGCTGTTGTGGTGGGTGGCGGTAACATTTGGCGCGGTGGTCAAAAAGCCATTTCGCTGGGCATGGATCCTGCGCAGTCGCACTACATGGGGATGCTCGCCACCATCATCAATGCACTCGCACTCCAAGATGCACTCGAACGACAAGGCGTCTACACACGAGCCATGACCGCTATCAAAATGGATGAAGTCGCTGAGCCATATATCCGGCGCCGCGCTACCCGCCATCTCGAAAAGCAACGGGCGATTATCTTGGCGGCAGGCACAGGCAATCCGTATTTCAGCACAGACTCTGCGGCGGCACTGCGTGCTGCCGAAATCGGTGCAGAAGTGATTTTGATGGCCAAAAACGGCGTTGATGGTGTCTATAGTGCAGACCCACGTCGTGACCCGACAGCCACGCGCTATGACCAGCTCACCTACATGGATGCCATTAGTCGTGGGCTTGCCGTCATGGACAGCACCGCACTCACGTTTTGTATGGACAACGATATTCCAATTGTCGTGTTCAACCCCAATCAGCCCGGCACGATTAAACGCATCGTCATGGGTGAGCATGTGGGCACGATTATCAACAAAGGAAGGTAATTTGCCATGATTAATGACGTGCTACACGATGCTGATCAGCGCATGAAAAAAACTGCTGATGCGTTGCGCCATACCTTGGTGAGCATTCGCACCGGCCGTGCGTCGATTTCACTGGTCGAAAATCTCCAAGTGGAAGCCTACGACGACATGCTGCCACTCAATCAACTCGCCACGCTTTCGACTCCCGATGCGCGTACCATCGCCATCCAACCCTTTGATACGAGCATGATCAAGGCCATCGAAAAGGCCATCAAAGTATCAGATTTGGGGCTTAACCCCAACAATGATGGTCGCATGGTGCGCCTCAACTTGCCCCCACTCACCGAAGAGCGGCGCAAAGAGTTGGTCAAGCAGGTGCGCGTCAAAGTGGAAGAAGCCAAAGTCGCGCTCCGCAATATTCGCCGTGAAGCCCTCGATGACATCAAACAGCTCGAAAGCGAAAAGATGATTAGCGAGGACGAACAACGCCGTGGTGGAGACAAGCTCCAAGAACACGTCGAAAAGGCGACCCGCGAGCTCGAGCAGATTGGTGCCAACAAAGAATCCGAAGTGCTGGAGATTTAATCAGCAATGAGCGATGCGACGACACCCTCACAAACGAGTGGAGTACCCCGCCATATTGCCGTCATCATGGATGGCAATGGACGCTGGGCTAAACAACGCGGGCTCTCGCGCCACGCAGGGCATCGTGCTGGTGTCGAAAACATTCGCCCTATTATTCGCGCTGCTGCGGATATCGGTGTCCAATTCTTGACACTATATGCCTTTTCTACTGAAAACTGGCGCCGGCCATCACTCGAAGTCCAAGGCTTGATGACCATCCTCAGCGAATTTTTGGACCGCGAGGTAGACAATTTACGCAACGAAAACGTGCGCATTGTTCACCTCGGCTCATTTGATGGCGTCATGCCACATCTCGCCGAAAAAATTCGCCAAGCAGTTGCACGCACGAGTCACTGTACCCGTATCACACTGGCGGTCGCATTTAACTACGGCGGACGCCACGATATCATCAATGCGATACAAACGATTATTGCAAGTGGCGTACCCGCACATGCCATCAACGAAGCGCTCATCAGTGCGCATCTCTCAACCCGAGGCATTCCTGATCCGGATTTCATTATTCGCACCAGCGGCGAGTGGCGCCTTTCGAATTTTCTGATTTGGGAAGCAGCATACAGCGAATACTGGACATGTCCAGTATTTTGGCCAGATTTCACTCCCGAATTATTACAGCAAGCAGTGAGCGATTATGGCAAACGCGACCGACGATTCGGTGGCCTCACCTCCAAAACGTAATCCCACGCTCCAACGGCTCTTTACCGTGCTCCCGTTGGTTCCCGTGCTGGTGCTCGCCATTTGGTGGGATGTGTGGTCTGTCACGTTGGTCGTCATTGTTGCAAGTATTATTGGTCTTGCTGAGCTCTTTACGGCACTCACCGCGCACTCCATCAAGTCATACGCCTATGTCGGGTATGTGTATGCGGTTGCAGTCATTGCAACCACGTATTTCGACAGTAGCCGAGTCGAATATGTATTGATTATTGGGCTGATTCTTTCCCTTGTGGTCATGCTTCGCTATGCCCAACATCCCCATGCATACACAGGTTGGGCATTGACTATCGCAGCCGTGTGGTATATCGCATATACGCTCTCGTACATCGTGCGAATGCGGGCAATGAGTACACCACTCAGCGATGGGCTCCTCTCCACCTATATGGCACCTGGAGTGGCATGGATTATCACCACACTGGCCAGCACGTGGCTGTGTGATACCTTTGCCTATTTTAGTGGTCGACACTTTGGCAAACATCTGCTCGCCCCACACATCAGCCCCAAAAAAACCTGGGAAGGGAGTATCGGCGGCGTGATTGGCGCTATCCTTACCAGTAGTGCATGCATCCCGCTGTTTGGCCTACCCATTCCGTGGTGGGGTGGAATTGTCATCGGCGTGATGGCAGGCATTGTTGGGCCACTCGGCGACCTCGCCGAATCGCTCATCAAACGACAGCTGGGCATCAAAGATTTAGGCACACTCTTTCCTGGACACGGTGGCATGCTTGACCGCATCGACAGCGTCATTTTCATGGTGCCACTCGTCTATGTCGCATTGCATCTATTCGGTATTTCATAGAAAAATTTCTCACCACATCCTTACCTCTGTATGTGCACTTTTTCGCTACAATACACGTCATAGGGGTACGTAGCAATGTCCCACGATTTCGACTTGTGATTGAAAGAGGTCTACATGACAGCCATAGTCACTATTGTGGCGTTTTTAGTGTTGTTGGGAATACTGGTTGTCGCACACGAACTCGGCCATTTTTGGAGCGCTCGTGCTTTCCGCATCGATGTCGAAGAATTCGGCATTGGTATGCCACCACGCGCCTGGACATTCGCAGAACGCAACGGCGTCAAGTATACGCTCAACTGGTTGCCACTGGGTGGTTTTGTGCGCTTTCGCAACAAACCGGATGACGGCGACTCGACATCGTACGGTATTGGCAGCTTACGCGAAGCCCCCATCATTCAACGCATCATCGTGCTCCTTGCTGGTCCCTTCATGAATTTGCTGGTGGCAGTGGTCATTTTGGCGGGATTGGTCTATTCCAACGGCAAAGTCGTCTATGAAACAGGACTTGTCATCAATGCCGTCTACCCAGGCTCACCTGCCGAACAAGCAGGAATCCGGCCAGGTGATATCCTGTTGACCGTTGACAACAGTGCCGAAATAACACCAGCGATGGACATCGGTGTCATCGCCAAAGACAAGATCGGGCAATCCATACCAGTGCAGATTGTGCGGGCGGATCAGACGCAGACCCTCCAAATCGTGCCTGGTCCTTGGACGCTCGAAAATGGCGAGTCACGGATGGGCTTTGGGATTGGTTACACACAACGTGCCACCACCCAACCAGTCGGGATCATTGAAGCAGTGCAATTTGGTGTCAGCCAGACAATTACCATTTCCGTGGCCATGCTGGACGGGTTGCAAACGCTGCTGAAAGGGTTGTTGGGCTTTGCTCCCCCCGTGGAAAATGCCGGGCTGACGGGAGTGGTGGGCATGGCACGAGGAACAGGCGAAATCATTGATCGTGATGGGCTGTTGGGGTATCTCAATTGGATGGCACTGATCAGTATCAACTTGGCCATCTTTAATCTACTACCGATTCCTGCGCTCGATGGTAGTCACATCATGTTTGCCTTGATTGAAGCAATTCGGCGCAAGCGGATTCCTGCCGAGCGCGAGGCCATGGTGCACATGGCAGGGTTCATGGCCTTGATGATATTGATGGTGGTAGTCACTATCAGCGACATCCAAGGGTGGCTGAATGGCGCATCCGTCTTTGGGCAATAAGCCCGACTACACGCAGCATGACACGCATCCACCCTATATTCGCGCCAGCGACATCGGCACTTATCTCTACTGTAGACGCGCATGGTGGCTCGAACGGGTCAATGGATGGCAACCCGATGACGTGGCACCGCGCCGCCGCCAAGGCACGGTGGCGCATCGGCGCCATGGATGCCTGGTATGGCTTTCGAATCTACTGATACGCCTTGCATGGCTGGCAACCATAGCCCTGGTGGTGGTGGCAACTGCCATGTGGGCAGGGTGGTGGCCATGGTAACTGCACAACTCCTCGGTGCGTTGGTGCTCGTTGTTGTGCTACTGTGGTATGGGGCAATCCGCATGCGACAGCAAAGCGGGTTGCCATGGGCGGATACCGTGCACAGCGATGTGGGCGGAGTGCTGCCACTCGATGCCCCATTAGTGTCACACACCTATCGCCTCACCGGCAAACCCGACTACATTCTACGCCGTGCGGAGGGACTAATCCCCGTCGAAGTCAAGCCGAATCGGCGCGCCAAAAAGCCATACGACTCAGACGCCATGCAACTCATCGCATACTGTCTGCTCGTCGAAGAATGTTACGGTGAGCGCCCGCCATATGGATTATTGCGCTATGCGGACCACACCTTTCGCATTGAATATACGGCTGCCCATCGCACTGAAATCGTGACCACTATTGTCGCAATGCAATACGACCACACACACCCCGACTGCCCGCGCTCACATCAACAGACGGCACGTTGCCGTGGCTGTGGGTTTTGGGCACAGTGTGATCAATCGCTTATCCCAGATACGGAGGTACAATAGCCATGCTCCCGAGTCCGAATATTGTGACCCAAACTCCGGCACAGGCCCGTCAGACCATCGCAACTGCAATTGATGTGTATTTGTCGGGGGCAGTTACGATCAACCAATTGGCGCAGTGGGCGCTCCAGGCGTACCATGCGCGCGTGACCGACCTCGACGATGCAGCAGATGATGAGCACGACGACGATGCGTATGTATTCGACGAAGAAACACTCCCAGCCGGCGAACAAATGATTGTTGAAGTCCTCGATGCGTTAATGTTTGCTGACGAAGACTCGTTCATGCTCGATGCAGATACATTGGCCACGTGGCGCAATCGCCTGCGTATTGCGGTGGTGTGATACCGTACAAAGATTAAAGTGTGACGTGATGGTTGAAGTGTGAAGCTATACTATGCCCCTACTTCTCCCTTCTCCCTGCCATCATGGCATCAGCGCTACGCGCGGGTGCCATCTTTACCACAGCCAACGCTGGCATATTCCAGCCGTGACGAAAAGATGCCACGACCGCTTTGCGGTCATGGCATGACGCTTAGGAGAGCCGGCATCTCGGTGGTGTGCTACATCATTCAGGGTTAATTACCCGTGCTTCGAATGTCCGATTGTAATCGTTGCCCCACAGCTGACCGATAAGTTTGCCTTCTACCAACACCTGGACACTTTTGACGCCACTGATATTGGTCACGGTTTCGACCAACGTACGCATGGCGGCTGGGCGATCACTAATATCAGCGAATGGCTGGGTAAAATCTATCGTCGCTAGCCCATTTTGGAGCGCCACACCGCGCAGTTGCACCGATTCCGGCACCACTCGTTTCAGTGCACCCGCATACTGGCCTGGACCTGCCAACCATGCACGTACTGTCGCATCGAGTGCGTTCGCCGGCTTGGGAATCATGCGGGTCACCGGCACATCGTGGATGCCGTTGTTGGCCACAAAGTAGAGGACTGCAGGGTATGCATCCCCACCAAGATTGTCCGGATTGGTGACATTGATGAGGGGGCGTGTCTCGCTGATACCGTTTTCGGGTGGCATATCTACACCGTTGATCAGGTATTTTACTTTTTGGATAGTGCTAAATTGTGTCAGCGTGAGCGTCATAGCTGCAAAGCCGCGGACATCGCCTTGACCCGTGGGGCGCTTGTCGAAATCAACCAAGGCCGTGCCATTTTTGATTGAAAGCGACTTGAGTGTCACATCTGGGAGCACCAACCGCTGTAGTCCGTTGCGTGGACCATCAGTAATCAGGGCAGACATAGCCGTACCTGCCACCCGCTTTCCGGTGACGGTGAGCGAGCGCTGTACTGGGACAATCAGCGTCCCACTTGCATCACCGAAATAGAGCCAGAGTTGCATCGTTTTGCTGTCATCCACTGTCGTTGGTGCAGGTGCACCACCAGACGTGTTGGTATTACCACCACTACTCGGTGAGGGCGTAAACGTAATGACCGTGCGTGCAGTAGGGCGTGGGGTCGCCACACTCTGCGGTGTGGCCGTATCGACCACCACCACAACTGCTGGTGCGGCTGTGGGCATGGGTGACGGCTCCGGTGGCGCAGTGGGCACCGCTGTGGCCGGGATTTCGGTAGGGAGTGCATCCAGGACTTGCGTCGTCGCCGTAGCATCAATCGCCAACACCGTCCCATCTGGGGTCAACATGCTACTTGCGTACCAATAGATGCCACCCGCAAGTGCCAACACAATCACCAACGCCACATAAAACATCGTGTAGTTGGCTGCTGGCTCAGGAACCCGTGGGCGCGGCGCAGGGCGTGCCACCGTGGCTGGCTGCCATGGGTCATCGGCGTCGTCACGACCGAATGCATCATCACGTGCCTCACGTGCAGGCACAAACGCAGCCTCCTGGGCTACTTTTTTGCGCCCTTTCGTCCCCGCGGATTCAGGTTTTTTTGGCGTTGACAGACTTCCCATGTATAATGGACATTGTGTATGGAACTGCGATAGACAATAGCTCGCTTGGTCGACAGGGATATCGAGCGCATCGCCACTCACGTAGCAACGGTGCTCTGCCGTCGGCGTCGAAAACTGAATCGCTTTGTTCTGTCGGAGCCCTACATATGGGCAATGCGTCACTCCATTTGACATGCCACACCCCCCATCGTTGCTAGTATGATGTAACTACTATACATCATAGTATGTACTTTACGCAATAGGGTTGGCAAACTTATGATGAAGGTTCTACCATGCGTGTGTTACTTGTATCAGACATCCATTCAAACTACGTGGCACTCGAGACCGTTTTGAATGATGCACACGGGGCGTTTGACGTGGTATGGAATCTCGGTGATACCATCGGGTACGGCCCACGCCCCAACGAATGCATGGCACGCATGCTCGACCTTGATGCCGTCATGATTGCAGGCAATCATGATTTAGCCTGTATAGGTAGTAACAAAGTCAACATTCACGAGTTTAACATCGATGCCAAACGAGCCAATATTTGGAACGGCAAGCAACTCGATCCCGCATATGCGAAATATTTGGCTGAATTGCCCATCTATCGCGATATGAGTGACGATTACTACATCGTCCACGGTAGCCCGCGTGATCCGGTGTGGGAATATTTGTGGCAGCCGTGGCAAGCAGATGCCAACTGGGCTTATTTAGCAAGCCAACAGTACAACCAACATGTTTGTTTTATTGGGCATTCTCATCTACAGATTTATCTGATTACCAATGCGGATGGGCAAACGCTCGGGCCGCTACGCCCACAACCCAACTTGACGATTACCTTTAACCGGAGCGAGCGCTACTATGTGAATCCGGGGAGCGTGGGACAGCCACGCGATGGTGATCCAACCGCAGCATATGCCATCCTTGATACGGATGCACATACACTGACATTCAAACGAGTCGCATACGATATTGCGCAAACCCAGCGCCAGATGCAGGCACACGAGCCCGAATTATCGCCTACGTTGAGTCGCCGTTTGGCGGTAGGGCGGTAAGACATGCGGGTCATCACAGGAAGTGCCAAAGGACACCATCTCAAAGGACCCCGTGGCAACGGGACACGCCCCATGCTCGACAGTGTCAAGGAGTCACTCTTTTCGATTCTCTACGGTTATGGTGCCATCCATGGGCGCATGCTCGACCTCTATGCGGGCACGGGGTCAATTGGCATCGAAGGACTATCGCGTGGGATGGAGTGGTGCGACTTCGTCGAGCAGAAATCCGCCGAATGCCAAGTCATCAAAGAAAATCTCACCCATACGAAATTGATTGCTCGAGCCAAAGTCTATCAACAGCCTGTTGCACGCTTTTTGCAACAGCATGGCGGGATGCGCTATGACCTGGTGATGATGGACCCACCGTATGCAGACCCACACATTCACGACACACTCGCCGATATTGCGGCACGTGACGTGGTGCAACACGACGGTATTCTCATTATTGGACATTCCATTCATGTGGAATTCACAGACAGCTACGGTGCGCTGAATCGCTGTGATTTTCGCCAGTTTGGTGGTTCCTGCATTACATTATTTCGGCATACCCTGCCACACAAAGGAGCCGATGTATGAGTATAGCACTCTACCCTGGGAGTTTCGACCCAGTCACCAATGGGCATCTTGATATTGCCGAGCGGGCATCACACATCTTTGATACGATTGTGATGGCAGTATTTGATCGCCCCGACAACAAGCGGTTGTTGTTTTCGACTGCACAACGAGTGGATTTTTTGCGCCAAGCCACCGCACACATGCCCAAAATTCGCATTGAAACATACAGTACCCTAACCGTCACGTATGCCAAAAGTATCGGTGCTGGCGTAATCGTGCGTGGGTTGCGGGCTGCCAACGATTTCGAAGCCGAATTTCAGATGGCACAAGTCAATCAACGCCTTGCGCCTGACATTGATTTAGTGTACTTTATGGCAAGTCATCAATACACATACTTTAGTTCCACGCGGGTGCGTGAATTAGCGTCACTCGGCGCCGATGTATCGTGGCTCGTTCCACCACATGTAGTGGATGCGCTCCATCGAGTCTACGCCGACCGTCGTCATGGAGGGTAAAATGAGTGTCAACGAATTACTCAACGAACTTGAAGCCATTATCAACGAATCCCAACATGTGCCATTTACCCAGCTTGTCATTCTCGAGGAGCGCCAAGTTTTTGACATTATTGACCGAATTCGTGCGATGCCGGTACCGCGCAGTACTCCACGCCAAGATACCAGCAGTATGACCAATAGTATGCGCGAACAAGGCATGATGACTGCCACCGATCTCGAACGTGTGCGCATTATTGAAGAAGCCCACCAAGAGGCAGACGACATTCGTCGTGGTGCAGATGACTATGCACGTGAAGTGCTCGAAGAGCTGCAAGGACGGCTCGATCGGCTGATGCTAAGCGTCCAAAATGGGCTAAAAGAGCTTGAACGCATGCAACGTGATCATACGAGTGCAGAACAATAAGCACTATTATTTTTTGACATCAGCTGCCATCTCCTCTATAATTAATGTTCGGGATGCGTCGCGTCTAGGGGTGTTCGTATGAAACGCAAAGACCGTTCACCGCTCACCTTTAACGTGGCACAGCTATTACGTGAGCCGATTGGTGCGCGCCGACAACATGACTTTACCGAGGATTCGTTGCAGCTATACGACAATGAATTCATTCGTGACATTCATGGGCATGTGCACTTCACACGTACCCTTGCGGGTGTCTATGTCAAGTGTCGTGCCGTGGGTAATGTAACCACACAGTGTGTCCGTTGCCTGCAGCCTGCACATGTACGCGTCGAGCTTGATTTTGTCGAGGAGTGTATTGCCACGGTAGACGTAAACACCGGTGCAGCGTTGCCCAAACCCGAGGAAGACGACGTCTTCCTGATTGATGAGCATCACATGTTGGATGTAGGGGTGGCAATACGCGAATATGCGCTCCTCGAGATTCCAATTAGTCCGCATTGCAAAGATGATTGTCGCGGGCTATGCACGGGGTGTGGCGTTGATCTCAACCTCGAAGTTTGTCGTTGTCACGAAGAGTCGAATGACGAACGTTTTGCGGCGCTACGCGCGTTGCTCAACAAGACGTCAACCAATGAATCAAGAATGGAGTAATTACTCATGGGTGCAGCACCAAAGACCAAAGTATCGCGACATCGCCGTGGCAATCGCCGCCGCCACCAGCGCCTGAGTGCGCCGCATCTCATCACCTGCAAAAGCTGTGGTGAATTGATGCGTTCACACTATGCGTGTAAGTCGTGTGGCCAATATAATCGCCGGCAGGTGATTACAGTCGCCACACCATCAGCCGAATAACACATTGGTGAGAGAGGTCGCTCAACCGGTGTTCGTGGTTTCGCTACGAACACCGGTTGGTATTAGTAAGGCCGCCAAGGTATGAGCATGCATGCTGCCATCACTGGTTGGGGGATGAGCGTCCCACACAAAGTCGTCACCAACGAAGACCTATCCAAAATCGTCGACACTTCGGATGAATGGATAGTGAGCCGCACCGGCATCCGTGAACGTCGGATTGTGAGTGATGGCGAAACTACCTCGACGCTTGCTGCAGCCGCAGGGCGTGATGCCATGCGCATGGCAGGAGTGACCAGCGCAGACATCGACATGGTGATTGTGGCGACCTTTTGCCCCGATCGCCCCTTGCCTGCCACCGCCTGTCTCGTGCAAGCCCAGCTCGGTCTGACGCGGGCGGCAGCCTTTGATGTGGCAGCCGCATGTAGTGGCTTTGTTTATGGGTTGAGTATTGCGACAAGTATGATTGCCAGCGGTATGGCCAAGCGCATTCTTTTTTGTGCTGCTGACGTACTCAGCCACTACATCAACTGGACAGACCGCAACACCTGCGTGCTCTTTGGTGATGGTGCAGGTGCGGTGGTGCTCGAAGCGACCTCCCAACCGTTTGGCTTGCTTACCTCAGTACTCGGTGCCGATGGCAACCGCGAAAATCTCTTGATGGTTGAAGCTGGTGGAGTCTGCTTGCCAATCACCCACGACGTGCTCCAGCACCACAAACATCAGCTGACCATGAATGGTCGCGAAGTGTTTAAGCTTGCGGTACGTGGCATGGAAGAATCCTCGCTCAAAGCGCTTAGCAATGCCGGACTAACCCTTGCTGACGTCAAGCTGGTGATTCCCCATCAAGCGAATCGCCGTATTATTGAAGCCATTGCTGAACGACTAAATGTCCCCATCGAGCAATTTTTCATCAACCTCGACCGCTACGGTAATACGTCGGCAGCCACCATTCCAATTGCAATTGCTGAAGCAGCCGCGCAAGGGAGACTCAATCACGGCGATATCGTGCTCTTCACTGCATTCGGTGGAGGTCTCACGTGGGGGTCTGCCGTTGTGCGCTGGGGTACCCCAGCCAAGGAGTAACGAATGCGCTGTGCATTTCTCTTCCCCGGCCAAGGCTCACAAATTGTCGGCATGGGCCACGATATTGCTGCAGCATACCCTGCAGCACGACACATGTATCAGCTCGCCGATGAAGCCTTGGGGTGGTCGGTGAGTGACATCTGCTTTCATGGACCGGATACACTCCTCACCGCTACTGATAATACCCAACCTGCACTCGTCACTACTTCACTCGCAGTACTTGCAGCACTAGCAGGTGAGGTGACACGCATCACTGCATTTACAACGACACACGCAGTGGCTGTAGCAGGGCATAGTTTGGGCGAATATAGTGCGTTGGCAGCTGCTGGTAGTTTGACGCCCGCAGATGCAATCCGCTTGGTGCGCAGGCGTGGCGAACTCATGGCCGCAGCTACTAGTGGTAGCATGGCTGCCGTCATTGGGCTCGATGACGACATCATCGACCGTATCTGTGCCACGGTAAGCACTCCCGATGCCACCGTGGTAGTGGCCAACTACAACACACCCGGGCAAACCGTGATAAGTGGCGCTCCCACAGCAATTGCACGTGCAAGTGACGCACTCAAAACAGCTGGTGCCAAACTCGTCAAACCACTCAATGTGAGCGGTGCATTCCATTCACCATTGATGCATGATGCAGCACAGGCACTCACCACTGCCGTCACTACCACACATTTTGCACCACCACAGCTCCCGGTCATTTCTAATATTACTGCCACACCACTCGCTGATGCTGCGGCAATTCGTGCCGAACTCCCAGCTCAGATGGTCTCACCCGTGCGTTGGGTCCACACCATTCACTATCTGGTCAATGATGGCGTGACGCATTTTGTTGAAATCGGCGCCGGAGACGTGCTCAAGAATATGATGAAACGCATCGCCCCTGATGCCCACACGACCTCAATCAAGGATGTCGCATCGCTTGAGGCATTTCTTGCGCAATAGTTAGTTGCAGCCAGTCAAGTCCCCACAACGATACACGTTGTGGGGACTTTCATGATCTGATTAGGGTGTGTGCGTCCACGTGGGGAACTTGGTGCGCGATGGGGTGCGCGTTCGAGTCAGCGATGGAGTGCGGGTGCGGCTCAGTGTCCGCGACGGGGTCACGCTACGCGTAGGGGTCTGTGAGCGGGTTAGCGACGGGGTCAAGCTCTCGGTGGGGACGCGGGTCAGTGATGGCGTTTCCGTGATGAGTGGAGTCATCGTGGACGTACGGGACACCATCACGCCGCGTAAGTTTGTCCCAGCCACGTAGATCTGTCCGTTGCGTGTGCTCACGACCGAATTTTGGTTGTCAGAGTCAATGGCCACAATTGGCATGTAGCGGACCTCAGCTGGGAAGTTGAGATAGCGGGAATCACCCCAGGTAATAAGTGTGCCATCCGCTTTGATGGCCAACGAACACTCACGTCCCGCCGCTACCGCCACAATATCGCTAGCATTGGCTGGAATGTTGAGCTGGCCCTTGCTGTTGCTCCCCCAGCCCACAATACGCCCCGTATCGAGCAGTGCCAGTGTGTGATTTTCGCCAGCACTGATACCGATGACACCAATGAGCCCCGCAGGAACTCGTGCTTGACCGAGACGGTTGTCTCCCCAAGCGACTACCGTACCATTAGACTTAAGTGCGACGGCGTGTCGGTCACCACCATCGATGGCGATTACGTCGATAGCGGTGGGAGGGACGTTGGTTTGCCCCCACTCATTACGCCCCCAGGCAACGACCGTATGGTCGCTCAGAATGGCAAAGGCGAAGCGAGCTCCAGCGCCGATCGCGTTGACGTTGGTCTGGGCGACCAAAGGAATAGTGCCTTCACCGTAGAGATTTTCTCCCCAGGTGTAGAGGTTGCCATCTTCGCTAAGGGCGTAGCCGTTGGCCACCGAGGCGGCGATGTCCTTGAAGAGCATGGTGCGCAACGTAGCCGGAATCGCTGATTGGTTGATATCTGTTTCATTGATACCCCAGGTGACCAGGGTACCGTTTTGTAAGAGACCGAGTACAAACAGGTCACCGATTGCTGTCTTGATCTGCGCAAAAGGACCAGGAGACGGAGTGATAGTGCGGGTAAAGGTGGCTGTGGGCGTATTGGTATGGGTAGCCGTGTTGGTAGGAGTAAAGGTATCGGTAGCCGTCGGAGTGTTGGTCGGCGTGCGTGACGGTGTACGCGTGCTGGTAGGCGTGTTGGTGGGGGTATACGTGGGCGTACTGGTAGCAGTATCCGTACTGGTGAGAGTGGGCGTGTTGGTGCGTGTATTTGTCGCAGTATACGTGGGTGTATTGGTGCGTGTGTTTGTCGCAGTGCGTGTTGCTGTGGGGGTTGGTGTATCAGCTAATTCGGTGATGGAGTAGACTACACCATCCGTTTTTTCTGACAAATCACAAATTGGATCACCAAGCTCCCAGTTCCCCGTGATTGTCGTATAGGTGCTGTCATAGTATGGACTCGAACCGTCTTTCGTGGGGCGAGCAATCTCAAACTGCGCCCATTCAGTACCCTCATTTATGCTGTCAGTCAAAAATGAAATTGGCACAGTGATTCCACCCACATTATTCGCCGGATATATCCCACCGTCATAATCTCCCGGTGGAATGGTAATCAGCCACAAATCACTCCCCGTCGTATGCATCACTGTCGCAACACCGAATGCACCTGCAGTCGGAGTACCGAGAGTAAAGTCGACATCGCTCATTGCCGGTCCCGGATTATCGAGCTTACGACGTAATGCAATTTTGGTTCCTGTAGTCACCCTACCATTCACACGAATGTTGATAGCAGTCGGGCTCGTTCCTTCCAGGGCAGTGCGATCACGCGACGAGCCCATATCGATAATTGGTACAATACCGAGCGTAATATCATCGAGTAAGTTACCTTGTGCAGGACCAGTTCCTTGAACTGCCACAAAGCCGATATTTCGAATACCTTTCCATCCTGAATTGGGTAATGTGTGCGTTCCACTGAATTTACCCCAACCGCGAGTGGTAATGCTCGGCGCTATTGCAGTTGTACCAGCATACTGGACTTGCGACACACCTGTCACTGATGCACTACTTTTGGTGGTGCTTGCCTGCAATACTTGACGCGAGTATGCATCATTTGCCACTGAACCAGTTGGCAATCCGGTGGGAATTCCCAAACGAAACTCGACAATATCGGTACGACTATTATCTGTCGGGCGATGATGGAACGTAAATTCAAAGGTATCACCATTAATCACACACAATGGTTGATACATCATGGAAGCCACATCAGCATTCAATTCTACATTTAGAATACCGTCTTGGGCATTTTGTGGTTTATATTCAATAACACGATGCGTCCCACCCATGCCACACCCATTCAAGGATATCAATGGGTGCGAAGTAAACCAACCACGGATATTCTGCATCGGCACATAGATCCACCCCACACTTCCAGTAATAGTCCCACAACTACTGTATATCTCAAACGATGGGTTAATCATTGATCGCACACCCTTGTTGCCATTTCCCACAGGATTGCTCGTCGTGGGAACTGTCAGCGGGATACTAATTTGCAACGGTATACGTGATCCTGGCCACAATCCACCTGCCTGCGTTGATAAGTATCGCACACCCATCACAAGCACGATGACAATAATACTGATCAATAGACGCTTTTGCATGATATACCCAAATTACGTATGCACATACTTTTGGGGCGATGACCAACGCCTCACACCCTAATATACGATTATATCGCATTCAATGATAGCTTGTTGTAATTATTTAATTATATTAATGTAATGTATATTCAATTATATTATTTGTTCACGAACACATAATTCACGATTACCGCTCTTTTTATTTCCGACACTATTCTTTTTTTCACATTACAATATATACTCAAGTCACCACCATACTACCTCGTCGCACATACGAATGCGCGACGAGGTTACCACATGTTGCATTACGGCGTGCGGGTGCGTGAATGTGTCCACGTGGGGAACTTGGTGCGTGATGGCGTCTTGGTGCGCGAGTTCGACGGCGTGAGTGTCCGTGGTACGGTGCGTGACGGCGTCAGACTCCGTGTCGGCGTGCGCGAGCGCGTCAATGACGGCGTATAGCTCTCTGTGGGTACGCGCGTCAGTGACGGTGTCTCAGTGATGAGCGGTGGTGATGTCGGTGTGCGCGAGGTCATGATGCCACTCA
>JACCDP010157039.1_pt1 | contig 18644 bp, 18 predicted proteins | sample 7445841 | NCBI WGS metagenome assembly JACCDP01 (sample SAMN15323441, study PRJNA562643) | freshwater metagenome | isolation source: river surface water | place: USA:Blue River Watershed | collected 2017-08-17
AAATCAAATAATCCTCGATCTGAGAAGTATTTTTTACCGTTAAATTGGATACTCAAGCCTGCATTCAAGTAGGCATAATTCCACATCTGGTTTTCAAGGTATTCTGGAATAAAGTGGTAATTCTTAAAAATAGACGCATCCGGAGAGAATACGATCTTGGTTCCATTACGATCCGATGACTTGCCTACTGGAGGGTCATTGACCAGAATTCCTTTTTCAAATTCTGCCACTTTGGTATCCCCCTCTCGGAAGGATTGTACCTTGAAAAAATCAGAAAGTGCGTTTACCGCTTTGGTACCCACCCCATTCAAACCTACCGATTTTTGGAAGGCTCCAGAATCGTATTTTCCTCCTGTATTGATCTTTGAAACGCAGTCAATCACCTTTCCGAGGGGTATCCCTCTTCCGTAATCCCGCACTTCCACTTTATGTTCGGTGATTTTAACTTCAATAACTCGACCATGGCCCATCATGTGTTCGTCGATGGAGTTATCCAAGATTTCCTTCACCAACACGTAGATTCCGTCATCAGGAGCACTTCCGTCCCCTAATTTTCCAATATACATTCCTGGTCTCAAGCGGATATGCTCTCTCCAATCCAGCGAGCGGATGCTGTCTTCGGTATAGTTTACTTGTTCTGCCATGGACTAGTTGACTCCCACTTGAGTGGCTTTAAATTTTCTGAAAAGCAATACAAACAATCCTCCTACCCAAACAAAAAGGATAATTGGCATCAAATAAAACCAAAGGTTATACGATGAGGCACCAATTACCTCTTGATTGTTGATCGCATGAACGTACAAGGAAGCAAGAGTCAAACTCAAATTGACCCAGCCTCCAAAAGAATAAAACCAAAGCAACAAATAATCTCTGTAGGGGTCCCCTATTGGAAATAAGCGATGCAATTTTTGATTGGTTTTAGTCTCCAAGGTTTTTGGGGTATATACCGTTACTAGATTGAAAAGAAAAAACCCAATCGCTAACCCGTAAAAAAAAGTACTCTTTGGATATTCGCGAAGAATACCTCCTTGGTCATCTAGCCGAATGCCAATCTGCTCAGGGAGTGCTGCATAGAAATACAAGAGCGCAAAGAGAAAAACCAGGACGCTTAAGAAATAGAAAACTTTTCCGAATCTGTAAAACATGAAATGTGGGATTGAAGCTGCAATATAACCGATTTGGGTAAACCTTCGGTCCTTTCTTTGTGTTCAAAAGAGACAATTTAAGTCAAACTTTAATTTTAGAAACTTTACCACAAATCCCTAGCAAAAATCCAACGATCTTTAGGCTTTCAAAACTCCATCCATGAAAAATTCAGCGCTTATTTTCACTCTTTCTATTTGCTGTTGGCTTGGTGCCTGTAGCTCTTCCGTAGATGCAGGAAAAATCAATCTAGAAAACTGGAAATCAGACCGCTATGGATGCAAGGGATTGCGCATGCAGGACTTGGAGGAATTCCGCACCATCAAAAATCAATTTTTGGGAATTGACAACCAGTCTTTAATTAAAACTTTTGGAAGGCCAGATCGGGTGGAACTGGTGGACAAAAGCCAAAGTTTTTTCTTTTATTTCTTGGAACCCAATTCAGATTGTACTGGAGTAGAACAAAAAAAAGAACCCTTAAAGGTTCTTTTTAGAATGAATGCTTTGAGTAAAGTTTCCGAGGTAACGATTACAGACCTGAATCCATAAAGCACAAGGCTGCGGCGCCCAGAGTCCCTGCATTATTCTCCAGGGTGGCTTTTTTCAACCTCAAATCCTTCACGTAGTAAGGAGTCAAATATTTTCGGGTATTGTATTCGATAGTAGGCATCATAAACTCCAATCCAGCCGCAATTCCCCCACCAAAATATACATCTGTAACATCCAAGACCCGGATGGTGGACACAATCGATTCACTGATGATCTCTGCTACTTCTTCAAATACCATAAGCGATACCTCATTTCCCGCACGGGCAGTATCTACCAATAGGTGTGTTCCCAATTCCTTGCCCACCAACTCCCCTGCTTTTTCAGGGTAAGCGGCAATCAGATTGGCCATAATTTTTAAAATTCCTTGTCTACCAATTAAGGTTTCTAGTCCTGCATTGCCACGTGAGAGCATGTGCCCCATCTCCAAGGCATTGCCTCTAGAACCTTTAAAGACTTCACCATCCAGCACCAACGCACTGCCAATACCTGTACCCATGGTGATAAACAAGAAATTGGAGGAAACATCACCTTTCCCAAATTGGAATTCCCCAATGGCTGCCGCAGCAGCATCATTTTCTAGGAAAAAATCGTGGTTGGGGTATTTTGCCTTTAGCGTAGCCTTTAACGAAAAATTATTCAAAGCAGGGATAGCAGGAATCTCTAAAGGAGTCATTCGATCCTTACTGATCATTCCAGGAAGACCAATTCCTACCTTTTTTACTTGAGGAAACTTGGCGAGGTAAGTGCCAATAACATTTACAAAATTGGGGCCGAAGCCTTCTCCATGTTCCCGGTAAGACGTGGTATCCTCTTTGTAAAACTCACAAAGGGTGCCTGATCTATCTACTAAACCGATCTTGAGATGTGTACCTCCAACATCTACTCCTAAAAACTGAGTATCCGAAATATTCATAGTTTAATGGGCCTTTTTCGTTCGCTAAAAAAGCAAAACTATTCCTTTACTTCTTATAATCTTTGCCGATCTCGTAAAATATTTTGAGTACTGCCGGACATACCAAGGTATTTTTCAGGGTTAATTCCATGATTCCGAGCATGTTCTTTCGATCGGTATGCGGGTATTCTCTGCAGGCCTTTGGACGGTCTTCGTAGACCAAACAACCGTTATCCTCACCTAAAAAAGGACAAGGAGCACCCTTAAACACGTAATCACCTTCCTCATCTCGAAAAAGATAGGTATTAATAAATTCACTGGAACGCATCCGAAACACCTTGGACAGTCGATCTATATCTGTTTGAATGAGAATGGGACTTGTGGTCTTGCAGCAATTCGCACATTCCAAACAGTCTATCTTTGAAAAAACCTCGTCATGGGCTTGCTTAAACCTAGCATCGAGATTTTTGGGACGAGTAGCCTTGATTTTGTCCTTGATTTTTTTGTTGGCCGGAAATTCCGACTTACTCTCCTTGGAAAACTTTTCTAGATCTAGGGACATCGGAGGACTTACTCGAGTGTGTTAGACTGCACCTATGAATTTATATCAAAACTTAATCCTTGCTCAATGATATTCCATCGGCATGGATGGTAATCTCCTGGGCCTTGTACAATTGTCCAATGCACTGCTTGAACTGCTTTTTGCTCATCCCCAAGGCCTTTTGAATTGCCTCCGGCTCAGATTTGTCATGCAAAGGCAAAAAACCTTTTTCTTGAAGCAATTGAAGGATTTTTTCTGCTCCCTCCTCGTACTTCACGCGACCAAATGGAAGCAATTGAAGATCAAGTTTTCCATCTTCTCTGCGCTTTTTCACCCAAAGTTTACGGGTTTCTCCCAAACTCAGGTCTTGAAAAACCTCATTGGAGTAGAGCAATCCTTCGTAGCGGTCCTCTAACAAAACCTTGTAACCCAAATCGGTTTTTTCAAAAATCAAGCCCTGACATTCACTTCCAGGTAAGTAATCCTTTGGCGCAGGATACATAAATTCACGGTACTTACTCACTCCAATCAATCGATTGGATCTGTAATCCGCACAGAGTCGAATTAAGTATTTTTGACCCGCGTTCATTGGCTTCGCCATCTCAGCATTGGGCACAAAAAGATCTTTCAACAGGCCCCAATCCATAAATGCCCCAAAGGAGGTCACCTCTTTGCAGGTCAATACACCAAACTCATCCAAAAGAAGTAAAGGGGTGTCAGTCACCGCAACAGGCCGATCTTCACTATCGGTATACACAAAAACAGTTACCTCATCTCCCGCTTGCTCTTCCCCGGTCAAATAGCCTTTAGGAAGCAAGACTTCATCTCCATCACTAAGCGCTAAATAAGCTCCAAAATCAGTAAATCGGTTAATTAGTAAGCGGTTGACCAGTCCAAGTTCTTTCATGTGGCAAAGGTAAAGATTAATCCTATTTGCAAGGTGATAAAAATTGACACCTCTCCTGATAGTAAAGGAAGATACCGAGTTGGAAATCGCACGCCTTACCCGTAGTTTTGAAAACTTCAATTCAGATCAAACCCAATAGACTTTCTTAAGATTTTAATTTCATGAAAAACATTACAGTCATCGGTTCGGGTACCATGGGCAATGGCATTGCTCACCTATTTGCGCAGCAAGGGTTTGCTGTTTCCTTGGTAGATCTTTCTGCTGAGCAACTGACCAAGGCTTTGGCAACCATTTCCAAAAACATGGACCGTCAAGTAACTAAAGGTACCCTAAGCGAAGCCGAAAAGACCGCGGCCTTACAGCGCATCCATACGCATACAAACCTTGCATCTGGCGTAAAGAACGCCGATCTGGTCGTTGAGGCGGCCACTGAAAATGTCGAAATCAAGTTAGAACTCTTCCGTCAATTGGATCAATTGGCGCCTGCTTCAGCCGTATTGGCGTCTAATACCTCCTCTATTTCGATTACCCAGATCGCTGCAGTAACTCAGCGACCTGCACAAGTCATCGGAATGCATTTCATGAACCCGGTTCCTGTCATGAAGTTGGTTGAAGTGATTCGAGGTTATGCTACTTCAGATGAAATCACAGCCCAGATCATGCAACTATCCCTTCAATTGGATAAAGTGCCAGTCGAAGTTCAGGACTATCCAGGATTTGTAGCCAATCGAATTTTGATGCCGATGATTAATGAGGCCATCTACACCTTGTACGAAGGGGTGGCTGGGGTTTCGGAGATCGATACCGTGATGAAGTTAGGCATGGCGCATCCCATGGGTCCCCTTCAATTGGCAGATTTTATCGGTTTGGATGTGTGCCTTTCCATATTGCGCGTACTTCATGACGGCTTTGGTAACCCAAAATATGCTCCCTGTCCTCTATTGATCAACATGGTCACGGCTGGATTCAAGGGTGCAAAATCAGGGGAAGGATTTTATTGCTACCCTGCTGGCACCAAAGACTACCCCGTTTCCCCTAGATTTTCAAAGTAAAAACTACCTCCATGCATTTAGCAGTATCTGGAAATATTGGCAGCGGCAAAACCACGCTTACCGAAAAATTAGCAAAACATTACGGCTGGAAAGCTGAATTTGAGGCAGTGGATGACAATCCCTACCTGCCCGATTTTTACGAAGACATGAAGCGCTGGTCCTTTCACCTTCAAGTGTATTTTTTGAATTCCCGATTCAACCAACTGAAAACCATCCAAGGAAGTAGTGAGTCGACCATCCAAGACCGGACGATCTACGAGGATGCCTATATTTTTGCGGCCAACCTCTACAAAAGCAAACTCTTGACAGAACGAGACTATGCCAATTACAAGAGTTTGTTTGACTCCATGATCTCCCATGTCAAGGCTCCAGATCTCTTGATTTATTTGAAGGCAGACATTCCCAAATTGGTTGGACAAATCGAAAAGCGTGGAAGAAGTTATGAAACGGCCATGCGCATTGATTACTTAAAAAATCTAAATTCTCATTACGAAGAGTGGATTGCGGGCTATAAGGAGGGAAAACTATTGGTTATAGATGTCAACAATTTAGATTTTGTGGAGCGACCAGGGGACTTTTCCTTTATTGTAGAACAAATCGAACGGGAAATGTTTGGACTTTTTGCCTAATCCTATTCTTTTACCTTGAGGTTTGCTTAGGCTAATTTGCGCATCAACCATCCATACAGCATGCTGCGCTGTTCCTCTTTGGGATTGATTAAAAGTTGATCCAAGCGCTTCAAAGAGCCCCCAGTCATGATGGTTTCGTAAGGGCTTAGTCGGATCAATTTGTATCCATGAATGCGAGTTAGCAAATCCACTTGCAGGTGATTGTATGCGCTTAATTTCCATCCCGTGGCTCCCACCCCATGAAAATCTCCAGGATCTGAAGGGCTACCAAAAATTCGGGTTGCCAATGGAGGTCCATTCCAAATTCGCTGGGGCATACCCGCTTTTAGGGCCTCTTTTTCAAAAGTTCTACAGAGCCTTTTGTGCCCTTCAAAAAAAGTATACTGAAACTCCTCATACATCGGGGATCGCAAACTAATTCCACGATAGCGATTAAAATTGACTTCCTCATCCCAAATCAGGAGGGTTCTACCCAACTTAAAATCAACTGAAACTTTTTCAAAAATGGGAAAGGGTCCTGTTCCACCTAAATCTTCCAAAGCAGTAGAAAGCCAGGATTTACCGCGTGCATCCAAGTAGCGGGGTTGAACTTCAAAATCTACCTGCCAGTCGTAAGTAGCCCCCCCTTCTCTTAAAATCAGATCCAGTTGCCTGGTCATCAGATGCTCCATGGGATTAACTTTCTTCGCGGAGAATTTCCCAGGTATGGTCCGCCAATAATTTGATTTCGGCTACAAAATTTGCCCAATTCTTTTTTCGACCCCATTCTTCTGGAGCGATCATACTCATAAAGTCAGTACCATCCTCTTTTTGATACAAAAAATATCGGTGATTGATCAACGGTTCAAAGGAGATAGAGGCTTGGTAGATTCGTTCTGAAACTTCGATACGCGACTGAATTTTCTTGGCTTGATCTGCCAAAAGTTTCATTTGATCATAAATTTGGGCCATTTGCATGTCCGTTTGACTGTGCATCGCAGCCACTGCCCTACCCGTGATCTTCCCTTTATCTTCCGGCTTAATCAATGCACTTCCAGAATGATGTCCATACGGAAGAAGCCCCGGGTTCTCCGTGGTCTTCTCTTTCATCAAGTCCAGATCCAAACGATCTACATCAATCTTCTTTCCTATCATGCCTACTATTTTTCAACTTCTGTAGAAATTCGTTCTTTCAAATTACCCTTAGAGCCTGGAAAAGTGGTTCTTCTAGAGATGTCATAACTCACGTAGAGTATGCCCAGCATGAACAACACAAAAAGCAACAAGAAGATTTTTTTATTTTTCTGCATCAGTAAAAGATTCAACGCACAAAATTAACGATTACTACCCTTTTTGTCCCTGTTTGATCCACTCATTTTTAGAATCCTTTCCCATCCAAACGGAACTGAATACTTGTTTCAAGGTCAATTATGAGTTTAAAACTCATTCCTTACCCAATTGTTAAAAAACTCTTCCTAAAAATTTACGAAATGAATTTCCACCAATGGAATGCCTTGCATGTCTTAGATTTATAAATTGCAGGGATTACACCTTTGATTTCTAGTTCATGGATTTGAAATAGAATCCATTTTCCTAATTCACCATTAAATTCAATTGTTCTAGCCTTATGCTACGCAAAATCTTTCTTCTTCTGCCCCTACTTTGGGTATACGCCCTTTCTTCAGCACAATCCCAATTGTCCGTAGAGTCCATCATGCGTGACCCAAGTTGGATGGGAACATTTCCCTCCGGACAGTATTGGAGCGCCAATAGCAAGCAGATTTACTTCAATTACAACCCCGAAAAGAACCTAGCCGACTCACTCTACAAAATTGAGGCAATTGCAGGAGCCAAACCCAGCAAAGTCCTGTGGTCAGAAGAAAAAACGCTAAAGAAGGAAGAGATTTTATCCTCAGATGAAAGCCTAAAACTTTACAAAAAAGGAAATCAGGTCTTTTTGGAAGATGTAAAAAAAGGAAAAACAACCACCCTGTTTGATTGGTATGCTCCCTTGGAGAAACTCAAATTTTTGGCCAATGAAAACTACATCTCCTTTAGTTCTGAACTGAATTTTTACCGATTTGATCGGAAAAGCAATCGTCTTGAAAAACTAACTTCCATCGTAAACGGCACTAAACCAGCCAAATCAAAGCCGGCTGAATCTGGAAAAATCAATTTCTTGGAGCAGGAAAACCTTGCCTTACTCGAGGAGGTTCGTAAACGAAAAGAAGCCCAAAAAGCATCCCAAGCCTACCGAGCCAGTATCCGTGAAGCCGTCGAGGAGGAGTTTGTGTTTTATACCGAAGGGAAAAATCTCAACAACCTGCAACTGTCACCAGATGGGCGCTATGTCACCTTTTCTGTATTCACTCCTCCAGCAGGAAATAAAAGCACCAAAGTGCCTGACTATGCTGCGGCATCTGGCTACACCGAGGATCTCAACAGCAGACCTAAAGTGGGTACCCAATCGGGGAAGATGGAATTGGGGATTTATGATTTGGTCCGTGATACCGTATACTACGTAACTACCGCCAGCCTCCCAGGAATACAGGACGCTCCAGATTACCGGGCTGATTATCCTGAAAAAACTTGGGAGAAAAAGAATCGTGAATTATCCCTTACGGGACCTTATTTCTCCCCTGATGGAACTCAGGCAGTACTACAAGCGAGAGCGGTAGACAATAAGGATCGCTGGATTGCCTCCATTGATTTGACCTCAGGAGCCTTGACCACTTTAGACCGTCAGCGCGATGAGGCCTGGATTGCGGGCCCAGGAATAGGATGGGGCGGAACCTTAGGCTGGCTTCCTGACTCCAAGCACCTGTACTTCCAATCCGAAGAAAGTGGCTATTCCCATCTCTACCTCGTAGATGTGACTACAAAAGAGAAAAAAGCGCTAACCGCAGGTAAATTTGAAGTATTTGATCCCTTTTTGTCCCAAGACAAAAAGTCTTGGTACCTGACCACCTCTGAAGTCCATCCAGGCGAGCGTCATTTTTACCGCATGCCGTTAATGGGTGGAAAGATGGAGCAGTTGACCTCCATGGAAGGTGAAAATCAGGTAGTTCTTTCTCCTGATGAAAAGCAGCTTGCCATCTTACACAGTTACTCCAATGTGCCATATGAATTGTATGTGCAAGAAAACAAGGTTGGGGCGAAACCCATCCGCCTGACATCTGGACAATCTGAGGAATTTAAAAGTTACGCTTGGCGTGACCCACAACTAGTCCGTTTCCCAGCCCAGGATGGTGCCCAAGTACCCGCACGGCTTTACCTACCCGATTCTAGCAAAAAGAATGGGGCGGCCGTCATCTTCGTGCATGGTGCCGGATACCTCCAAAATGCCCACAAGTGGTGGAGCAGTTACTTTCGAGAGTATTTTTTCCATAACCTCCTCACTGACCTAGGCTACACCGTCTTGGATATCGATTACCGAGGATCCGCAGGCTATGGTCGCGACTGGAGAACCGGGATCTACCGTCACATGGGAGGCAAAGACCTCTCCGATCAAGTGGATGGAGCAAAATACCTGATGCAGCAGCACGGAGTCGAAGCAGGACGAATTGGTATTTATGGAGGCAGCTATGGTGGGTTTATTACCCTGATGGCCCTATTTAACCATGGAGATCTATTCACCTCAGGGGCTGCCTTGCGTTCGGTTACAGATTGGGCACATTACAACCATGGTTACACGGCCAATATTTTGAATACCCCAGAAGAAGATCCCATTGCTTACCGCCGCTCCTCTCCCATTTATTTTGCAGAGGGCTTGAAAGGCAATCTCCTAATCGCACACGGCATGCTGGATGTGAATGTCCACTTCCAAGATGTGGTTCGCCTTTCGCAGCGATTGATTGAACTGAAAAAGGATAATTGGGAAATGGCCGTTTACCCCATAGAAGACCACGGTTTTGTAACCCCAAGTTCTTGGACCGACGAATACAAACGTATTTTGAAACTATTCAACAACACACTCCCTAGAAAATGAGCCCCATCTCTCGAACCGTATTTTCCTTAGCAATCACCATAGGGTTTGCAGGTAGTTTTTTTACCCAAAGTGTGGCTCAGACCACCAAAGTACAGGGACTTGTAGCCGATAAAGCCATGGTGGTCTCTGCCCGGGAGGAAGCCTCTCGAATAGGTATTGAGATTATCCGACAAGGGGGCAATGCCTTTGATGCGATGATGGCAACGGAAATGGCCTTGGCGGTGACTTTCCCCTTTGCGGGAAATCTTGGCGGTGGTGGTTTTATGGTCTACCGCATGGCCGATGGACGGATTGGGAGTTTGGACTACCGAGAAAAAGCCCCTCTAGCAGCCACTAAGGACATGTACCTGGATGAAAATGGCAATGTCATCCCCCAATTAAGTACCCAAGGAATTTTAGCCTCTGGAGTACCAGGCACCTTGGCTGGCATTTTTGAAGCTCAGGCAAAATTTGGGAAACTGAAACCCAAACAAGTGCTTCAACCCGTAATCGATTTGGCTCGAAATGGCTATGTTGTGACTAAAAATCAAGGCGAAAGTCTACGAATGCATCGGCAACTTTTCATCCAAGTAAATGGTGCAAACACCTTTTTTGGAAAAGAAATCAAAGCGGGTGATACGTTGAAGCAACCCGCACTCGCGAATACCTTGGAGCGAATTGCTAAGCATGGGAAAAATGAGTTTTACAAAGGAGAGACGGCTAAAATCTTGGTTAATCATTTTCAAACCAATGGAGGAATTATTTCCAAAGAGGACCTGCTCCAGTACAAAGCCGTTTGGAGAGATCCGATTGTTTTTCCTTACCGAGACTTGAAGATCATATCCATGGCACCCCCAAGTTCTGGAGGAATCACCTTGGGCCAAATCCTCAAAATGCTCGAACCCTATCCCCTACGCCAACTAGGGCATCATTCCCCTGAATACATCCAAGTACTTGTGGAGGCAGAGCGTCGCGCCTATGCCGATCGAAATTATTACTTAGGTGATCCTGACTTTGTCCAAATTCCTGTCAATCAACTGCTTGATTCTGCCTACTTAAAATCCAGAATGAGTGACTTTTCCTTTGAAAAAGCAAGTAAGTCAGCAGAAATTGGCCGCGGAGATATCCAGTTTTCCGAGAGCATGGAAACTACCCACTACTCCATTGTCGATGCAGATGGGAATGCCGTCTCAGTGACTACCACCCTAAATGGAGCCTACGGGTCCAAGGTGTTTGTGGAGGAATTGGGATTCTTTATGAACAATGAAATGGACGATTTCAGCGCTAAGCCGGGCATTCCCAATATGTTTGGACTGATCGGAGCCGAAGCTAATAGCATTGCTCCAGGCAAGCGTATGCTGAGTTCCATGACCCCCACTATCGTGGAAAAAGATGGAAAACTAGCCATGGTCGTGGGTACTCCTGGCGGATCCACCATCATCACTTCCGTGCTGCAGACAATCCTCAATGTGTATGAGTTTGACATGGGGATGCAGGAAGCGGTCAATGCCCCTCGTTTTCATCACCAATGGTTGCCCGACCTCGTGAACTTTGAACCCAAGGCCTTTGGAGCGGCATTAGTGGAGCAGCTCAAATCCAAAGGATATTTAATCAATGAAGGCACTAGTCCCATTATTGGAAAAGTAGATGCCATACGCGTCTTGTCCAACGGCAAACTTGAAGGAGGCGCTGATCCTAGAGGAGACGACAAGGCGGTAGGGTTTTAAATTTTACGAGATTGAACCATAAACTTCCGGCCTTATACATTTCTGTTTGCCGTTAATCAAAAACTTTGAATCAATCCAAGATTTATCGTTAAATTATGAATTAAAGCCCATATCTAGCCTATGAAAAATCGTCGCGAGTTTCTTCAAAAATCAGTACTTGGAATTGCAGGGGTCCTCACAGCACCCACTTGGCTACAAGGAGCACCAGCATTAATCAAATCCCTTGGCAAGCCAAACTCCTTGATTAATGGAGTTCAGATTGGTTGCATCACCTACTCCTTCCGCTCCATGGCCGACCAAAGTGCGGAAGCAACACTAAAATATGTGCTGGATTCTGGCATTTCCTCCATCGAACTGATGGGTGACCCTGCAGAGAGTTTTGCAGGTATGCCTACTCCTACCTTCAATCGTTCCCGGATTTTTCAATTGGGTGGAAAGCAAAGACGCGGAGAGGCACTGACCGAGGACGAAAAAAAGGAACTCGCCGATCTTCAAGCCCAAAGTGCATCCTTCAACAAAACTGTGGCCGAGTGGCGCGCCAATGCTGACATGAAGAAGTTTGAACAATTTGGCAAAATGTACAAGGATGCGGGAGTATCGATCTATGCCTTCAAGCCCAATGCCTTTGGAACAAACAATTCGGACCTAGAAGTGGTCTATGGAATGAGAGCAGCAAAAGCCTTGGGGGCTAGCCATGTGACTTTGGAACATCCATCGGATGATACCCAGACGATGCGCTTGGGTAAATTGGGCGAAAAAGAAAAAATGGCTGTGGGCTACCACGGGCACGAGCAGGAGACCTTTACTTTTTGGGATACTGCATTAGCCCAAAGTACAGCAAATGGATTGAATCTGGATGCTGGACACTACATCGCTGCTGGTCATACGGATTTGATCCCACTGATTGAGAAACAGCATTCTAGAATCTTGAGCATGCACACCAAGGACCGTAAGACCCCCACCAATGGCAAAGGAAACGTTAGCTGGGGAACGGGTGACACGCCAATTGTAGAGGTGCTTCAACTTATGAAGAAAAATAAGTATTCCTTTCCCGCTACAGTTGAGTTGGAATACCAAATTCCTCAAGGATCTGATGCCGTCAAGGAAGTTCAAAAATGTTTAGAATTCGCGAGAAAAGCATTGGCATAAAAAAAGGGGTGTATCCCCTTTTTTTATGCCAAAACCCTATTTATGCCCTTCAGGGATCTTTTCTCCTGCTGGTATTGCGAAAGGGAGCCGATTGGATTTGGGCGGAATGGGGCAAGTAGCAAATTCCGTATATGCGCAAGGAGGATTGTAGGCAAAATTAAAATCAAGCAGGGTCATTCCCTTTGCATCCGGAGGATTCACATATAGATAGCGGCCTGTAGGGTAGGTTTCTAAGGCAGATGTCTCGTCAGAGAATAGGACAAACAACTTTCCAAGTTCATCCAATACCAGCAATTCAAAATCCTTGCCCTCGTATTCAAACTGAAGCACACCAATTACCTTCCAAGTAATCAATTGACCCAAAACATTGGGGATTTCCATGGTTTGGTTGAATTTGGGAATCAACTTTGCTTGAAATCGGAAGGAGGAATTGTAATCAAAAGTTGGCGTAGGCGTAAATTCTTTGAGATGAGGGTGGGATAAATCCCGCAAACGAAGCGCATAGTTACCTCCTCGTTGAATGATCGTCCACTTCCAATTTTTGTAGTAAACTCCTCCTGACCCGTATTCCATTGGAAAGACTAGTGTTCTTTTGGATGGAGGCACGCTATTCTTTTCTTGACTGGGGGACTTCATCCCAATAAACCAAACCGAATCCTGTCCAAATTCAAACTTGCCTAGCGTGGCAGATCCAGAAATTTTACCAAAGCCAAGGGTAGCCCCATTCACCTCTTCCAAATAGGGAAAATCGGCTTTCATCCAAACCAATCCAACCAAATTTAGCCATCCATCTTCTCCTGTCAATTCCACTTGTCTTTTAATTTTCCACTGGGCAAACTCCAATTCTTGAGCAACCGAAATAGACACAAAAGCAAGCCAGGCCAGAAGAAGAAGGGAATACTTCATTGGGTGTTTTATTTTTAAGTAATACTTAATTTAATAAGATACAATTAATTAATATTCAATAGTTTAATTAACTAAAAATTGTTGCTACTTTTTGAATTCGACGTAAGGCTTCCTCCAACTCTTCTTCTTTTTTAGCAAAACAAAAGCGAAGCACTTGATGGTCCTGTCCAGCTGCATAAAATACGGAAACGGGAATACAAGCCACCTTGAGTTGCCGAGTCATCTGTTCCGCGATCTCCACGTCGGATTTTTTGCTGAGATGCCCATAAGATACCAACTGAAAAAAACTTCCTTGGCTGGCTTGAAAGGTAAATGGAGTAGATTTTAATCCTTCTACAAATAAATCCCGTTTCTTTTGGTAAAAGGCCGGCAAATCCAGGTAATGTTGGGAATTTTCTAAGTAATCGGCTAGCGCAAATTGTATAGGAGTGACGGTACTAAAAGTCAAGTATTGATGGATTTTCCGAAACTCTTGACTCAAGGCCTTTGGTGCAATGCAATAGCCTATTTTCCAACCGGTGACATGAAAGGTTTTTCCAAAAGAACCACAAACAAAGGTCTGCTCTCGTAAAATGGGATGCGCCCCCAAGGAAATGTGGACTCTCCCGTCGAAAAGAATGTGTTCGTACACCTCATCACTAATTACATAAATACCCGTATTCGATACGAGTGAAGCCAATTGCTCTACATCCTCCCTACTCCAAACCTGGCCACTCGGATTATGTGGGCTATTGACCACGATGGCTCGGGTTTTGGAAGTGATTTTGGAGGCCACTAACTCCCAATCCACCGAAAAATCGACAGGATTTAAGGCTACAAAAATGGGAATTCCCCCACTTAAGTGGATTGCAGGAACATAACTATCGTAGGCAGGCTCCAACACAATCACCTCATCTCCAGGCCGAACCACAGCCGTTATCGCCGCAAATAGGGCTTCAGTGGCACCTGAAACGATCGTCACCTCCGATTCTGAATCTGGAAAATACCCTTGAGTGAGTTGAGTCTTAGTAGCCAACGCTAATTTCAACTCAGAAACTCCAGACATGGGCGCATATTGATTGAATCCTTTTCGGGTGTACTTGGCCACCAATTCCAACAATTTAGGATCTGAACCAAAGCCCGGAAAGCCCTGAGCCAGATTGATCGCATTCTCCTCCTGCGCCAACCTAGACATGGTCGTGAAAATGGTCGTGCCGACCTTCGGAAGTTTTGAGTTCAAAGACATCTTACCGGCTAATTTGCTTTTCTACTTGTCAAGAAAGGAATTTTTTTCAAATTTGAGAAGTAAAGCACGAATCGTATGAAATTCCAAATCCTTCTTTTTGCACTTCTAGGCCTATTACTCTTCGCCTGCACGGTAGAGTCCCCCGAGGATCCTTTAGATGTCTACCGAAACATAGCCTATACTGCCTTGAGTCCAGCACAAAAATCCTCCATCCTTGGAGATTGGACAAAAGCCGAAGTAGGCGCTTGGACCAATGGAAATTATGTAGTGATCTTTCAAACAAAAGATAACATGGGTCCTATCCGCGTGGTAGTAGATCCAGAAACAGGAAAAGTGGTCGAAATCTTAATTTAATTGAACTGACTTCTTTGATTGATGGCTGACTCTAATCTACTGAAAAAACCGCTTCTCCTACCTCAAATCAACTGCGACCTTGGTGAGGGCGTTGCCGGGGAGGAGGATATATTTCCTTTTGTAGATGTAGCCAGTTTGGCATGTGGGGGACATTATGGTACGCAGGAGAGTTTGGATGCTTCCTTGGCATTAGCCCTCAAATACAACAAAAAAGTTGGTGCCCATCCCTCCTATCCGGATCGAGAAAATTTTGGGAGAGTTTCAATCCCTATTCCTATTGAAGAACTAATCGAATCCATTCGGCAACAAATTGAATGGTTTACGAAAAGTGCCCGAGCCCATAATTTATCCTTAGATCACATTAAATTTCATGGGGCGCTTTACAATGACGCCGCAAAAGATTTGAATCTAGCCAAGCAATTAACTGAATTTTTAAAAGAAAACTATCCCGAAACACCCTTGCTTGTGCCCCCACATTCTAAATTGGAGAAACATGCACAGGAAAAAGGCCTCTTGATTCGCCTAGAAGTATTTGCGGACAGAGCCTACAGGTCAGACTACCTGCTCAGTTCAAGAAGCCTTCAAGGATCCTTACTTAAGGATATCGCATCCGTAGAACCGCAAGTCAAGCGCTTGCTTTTGGAGGGTGAACTCTTGAGTCTGGAAGGAATTCGATTGCCAATCCAAGCAGATACGCTCTGCTTTCATGGAGATAATCCAGGTATAGTCGACTTTTTACCCCTCCTTCGAAAGCGATATTGGACATGATTCCTCACTATCAACTCCTCAGCCCAACCATTGGGGAATTGGTATGGGATCAGCAGCCAAGCGATGAATTGCTTGGATTCCAATTGGCCTATTTGACTTACATTCAATCTAATCTTTCGGATACCTTAGCGGAAGCACGACAGGGATTTACGCGGATTAGTTTGGTTTGGAAAAAACCCAAAAACCAACAGGAGTTTTTAGCCCAATTAAAAAACCTCAAACTGCCACCTATGGAGTTATCCAATACAACCTGGCAGGTTCCTGTGTGCTATGAACCAGAATATGGGCAAGATCTAAACTCGCTAGCGGAATCCAAAAATCTAAGCCTAACTGAACTTATCCATCTCCATTCAGAACCCTTATACCGAATCCATTTTTTTGGATTTTTACCGGGTTTCTTCTACCTAAACGGCCTTCCCCCATTGCTTCATACACCGCGTAAAAGTGTTCCCCTGATCGCTGTGCCGCCAGGATCTGTGGCCATTGGAGGCAGCCAAACGGGCATTTACCCCATGCAAAGTCCTGGAGGATGGCACATCATCGGGAGAAGTCCCCTTACCTTTTTTGATTCCAAGGAGCCTATCCCGGTCTGGGCAAAACCTGGAGAACAAATTGAATTTGTACCCATTAGCGCATCCCAATTCCAGAACTGGAAGGCGCCATACCCTAAACTCCTTCGGAAATGAACCAATTCCTTGGAAAAGCGGTATTGCTACGCTGCCCAGCAGGGAGTTCCTTACAAGATGCCGGTCGTCAAGCAGGAGCCCAATACGGCATTCCTACCTCGGGAGCCATGGATCAAAAAAGTTTCCGCTGGGCAAACCATATCCTTCAAAACTCAGATTATGCGGTGGCCTTGGAAATGGCTCAACCTGGTCTACGAATTCAATTTGACCAAGCCTGCCTGATTGCTTTGGCTGGAGCACAAGTGCTGGTTAGCCTAAACCAAATTCCACTACTCAATTCCACCTTAATTTCAATTGCGCCGGGAGATATTCTGGAAATTGGAGCATTCCTGTCCGGCAGCCGTTTGTACCTATGCATTCAAGGAGGATTTCAGGTGGAGCGCTATCTTCGTTCCGGTAGCGATTTTGAATCCATCACCTTAACTTCCAAACGAAGTACCAACGAGGTGTTGTCCTATCTCGCAATTCCCCAACCCAATACACTTGGAGCCAAACCCAAGTGGGAAACTTCTTGGTTTGAATCTCCTGAAATCGAAGCCTATCCAGGTGCAGATTGGGCACTTTTGTCTTCAGCGCAACAACAATTAATTCGTTCTACCACCTTCCACCTTTCCAAATTCAGCAATCGAATGGGAATTCAGTTGGAAGAACTCGTTCCCAACCAATTGGAGGATCTCCCCACCAATCCGGTTTTTCCAGGGACTGTGCAGTTGACACCGGGAGGAAAGCTCATTGTTTTGATGCGGGATGCAGGGGTAACAGGTGGATATCCCCGAATCCTGCACCTGACTGAAGAAGGTCAATCCAAACTGGCTCAGAAAAGAGTTGGCGATCCCATTCGTTTTCAACTCCTTGAGACAATTACGGGTTAATTCGACCAAATAAATGCCTAGAAAGTGTTGAGGTTTTGCAGAAAGTAAATTACCTTAATCACTTCAGTTTATCCCAAAATACCGAGCCATGGACGCTACCCTTACCCAAAAAATAACTGCACAAGGCAAGCAGGTTGATGCCATTCAACAGCAGTTGGAAAGTTTCAAGCAAGGTTTTCCTTTTTTGCGTTTGGTAGGGCCAGCCACTCCTGCTCGAGGAATCCAGGTTTGGGAGGAAAATCAAGTACAGCATTACCAAAGCTTTTTTGCCCGTAAGGCTGCTGAATTGGACATCGTCAAATTTGTTCCTGCCTCTGGGGCCGCCAGTCGCATGTTTAAAGATCTTTTCTCCTTTTTAGAAACAGACGGAGATTTGGCAAAAAATACCTTCACCCAGAAATTTATTGGGAACCTGAGCCAATTTGCCTTTTTCCAGGACTTGGATGCGGCACTTCAACAAGAAGGCGAATCCATTGCTTCTTTGCTGGAAAAGAAGGAGTACAAAAAGTTGGTGGCAACCTTGCTTACAGAAACAGGCTTAAACTACGGCAATCTCCCCAAAGGGCTGTTAAAGTTCCACGCATATGGAGATGCAAATCGCTGCCCAGCGGAGGAGCATTTAATTGAAGGAATCCAGTATGGCGTAGGCAAGAACAAACAGGTACACATCCATTTCACTGTTTCGCCTGAACACGAAGAAGGTTTTGTCAAGGAAATAAACCAGCACCTTCCTCGGCTTCAAGAACTAACTGGATTAGTATTTAAGGTGAGTTATTCCCATCAAAAAAAATCCACCGATACCATCGCTGTGGATGAAGCAAATGAACCTTTTCTAGAAGAAGATGGAACTCTATTGTTTCGACCCGCAGGTCACGGGGCATTACTTGAAAATCTAAATGAGGTAGCCGCAGATCTGATTTTCATCAAAAACATTGATAATGTAGTTCCTGACCGACTCAAGCCAGTTACGAAATCTTACAAAATGGCCCTTGCTGGCTTATTGTTGGAAGCGCAATCTCGCGTATTTGATGCCTTGAACGCGCTTGAAGAAGTGAATTCTCAGTCCGTAAAGAAAGCCCAAGAAGTCTATGTCTCGGATTTGGGAGGACTTGTTCCAGAGGGTATCCAAAACGCTGGCCTAGCAGAGCAAGCAGCCTTTTTTCAAGCCAAATTGAATCGACCAATTCGAGTTTGTGGAATGGTCAAAAATACCGGTGAACCAGGTGGTGGACCATTTTGGATCCATGAAAAAGACGGCACCCAGTCCCTTCAAATTCTAGAAACTGCCCAAATTGATC
>JACCDP010745417.1_pt1 | contig 18642 bp, 15 predicted proteins | sample 7445841 | NCBI WGS metagenome assembly JACCDP01 (sample SAMN15323441, study PRJNA562643) | freshwater metagenome | isolation source: river surface water | place: USA:Blue River Watershed | collected 2017-08-17
GCACAGATTCAGGCTTCACTCAAGAAGCAGATGGAACAGAATTACATCTTATCCTTTAATCAAACCGAGTCTACTTGGAAGAAAGAAGAAAGTTTGGGAGGTGGTCCAGCCACTGCTTCTGCAGGCGGAGCGGTTTTTATGGTGGCTTCTAGTGGAGAAGGATCCACCCTGTACAAAAATGTTTCTGGAAATTACCTTCAGGAACAAGAGATGATGGGCAAGGAATACTTGATTAAGGACAAGGCGGAACCTTTTGAATGGGTACTTTCTGAAGAAACTAAAAAAGTAGGGAATTACACTGCTCAAAAAGCAAGTTTCACCAAAATCGTCGATTCAAAGCGTTTTTCAACGGGAATGACGGAAATGGAAAATGTGAAGGATACTTTACAAGTAACTGTCTGGTTTACACCTGAGATTCCCGTTTCCCATGGGCCAGAATATTACTATGGTCTTCCAGGTTTGATTTTGGAAGTTCAGAATCAAGGGAGAACATTGATCTGTGAAAAAATTGAACTGAATCCTTCTGCCGATCCGGTAGTGATTGAGCGTCCATCCAAAGGAAAACAAATGACTCAATCCGAATTTCAAGTAGTCCAGGAAGAGGGAATGAAGCAAATGATGAACCGCTACCAAGGGAAGCCAGGAGATGGGAACAGAATGGAAATACGAATTGGCAACTAAGGCCGATTCCTTTCTTTCTTGTTCCCTTGCAAAAGGGTTCTAGCCACTTGCTCTTTAACATTATCCGCTCCATGTTGACCGTAAAAAAAATAGGACTGCTCGCCTGCTTTGTCGTGTTGGCTCTTTCTTCCTTTGCTCAAACCAAGCCACTGACTGGGTTTGTGCTGGATAGCCTAAATCGGCCCATTGCCTATGCCAATGTGGTCGCCATCAACCAGAATACACAGAAAATTTCAGGATTTGGCATTTCCAACGATGAAGGCAAGTTCAAAGTGACCCTGGCGGAGGGAGCCACCTACTTGTTAAGGGTATCTTTCGTGGGCTACTTGAAATTCGAAAAAGTGGTTTCGGATTGGAATCCGGATACCCCCCAGGTAGTGCGCCTCAAGCAAAATGATACGGAACTGGGGCTAGTGGAGGTAGTCTCTGAAATGCCAGTGACCATGCGGGGAGACACGCTCACTTACAAGACAGATGCGTTTACGACGGGCACTGAACGAAAACTCGAGGATGTCTTGGAAAAACTTCCTGGTTTTCAGGTAGATGAGGAGGGTGGTGTCAAGGTGCAAGGCAAAAATGTAGACAAGGTGCTGATCGATGGGAAGCCGTTTATGGATGGGAATACCAAATTGGCCACCAAAAACTTGCCCGCCAATGCGGTAGATCGGGTACAGGTTTTGAAAAACTTCAACGAAGTTGGGCCCATGCGCGGGCTAGATACCAACGAGTCTTTGGCACTCAATATTCAACTGAAGGACGGCAAGAAAAACATGGTCTTTGGCGACTTGACCGGAGGAATAGGTCCTCAGAAACGGTATTTGGCCCATGCCAATACGTTTTACTATGCGTCCAAACTCAATGTCAACTTTATTGGCGGTACGAATAATGTAGGGGAGCAGCCCTTTACCTTGTCGGATTATTTTCGATTTTCGGGAGGTATGGAAGGACTTGCCACTCGTGCTGGATCCCGCGTACAAGTCAATGGGGAGGATTTGGGGATTCCAATGGCCACTCGCTCCAATGCCAATTCGCTTGAAACGAACTTAGCAGCCTTGAATTTGAATTATTCCCCATCTGCCAAATGGAGGCATACTGGCTTTATCATCGGGTCTACGTCAAACAATGAATTGGGAAGCAGTTCCCTACGGACCTATTTGAATACCGGACAAAATAACAAAGAGGAACTCTTGTCTTCCTCTGCGGTAGAAAATAAGTCTGGTTTGGCCAAGTATGCCATCACCTACACGCCCAAAGTAGAGACCTACATCAAGTACAGCATTTTTGGAAAACTTTCGGAGATTCAGAATGGGAACCTGCTCAATTCTAGTTTTGGGAACTTTACCCAAAACATCAACACGCTGTCTTCACGCAATCCCTATGCCTTGCAGCAAAAGCTAGAGTGGTATGCTGCCCCTAGCGAAAAGCGAGTGTTTAGCATGGAAATGAACTGGGAGAAGAAGTTTTCAGATCCTTTCTTGGACCTTACCTCCTCGGTCAAGCCACTTGTAGGTCTGTATGCGATTCCGAATGCAGATAGCTACCGTCTCCTTCAAAACCAGGAACTCACTACGGAAACTTTAGAAGGAGTATTCAATTACTATTTTATCCTAAACCCTACCAATCACCTCAATTGGTCCCTTGGGATGCAGCAGCTCAGTCAGAATTTTGTGAGCGGCCTTGGACAGGTGGGTTCCAGCCAGCGATTTGATGCGTTTGTGAATGACAACGAATTTGATTTCCAAGATACCTATCTCGGAATGAGTTGGAAAACCAAATGGAAGGATTGGGTACTTAGCCCATCTGCAAATCTCCATCGCTTCCAGTGGAGCGATACGCAGTTGGGAGAAAAATTAGAGCAGTACCGGCTGTTGGTGTTGCCTGCGATGTATGCGAAATGGAACCTGACCTCCAATCGCTCCTTGACCTACCGCTGGGGCACGGAAGCCAACTTTATGGATGGTCAGAAATTAGCTCAAGGCTTACTCTTGCAAGATTACAATGCACTTTTTCGAGGAAATCGTGCGCTCGACAATGGTCTTTTCAATACCCATAGCCTAAGTTACACGCATTTTGACATGTTTTCAGGCCTGATGGTCTTTGGTAATGTCAACTACCAGCGCAAGCGGAATGACTTGGTGACTACCACTGACTTCATTGGAATCAATCGCTTGTTTTCGGCGCTAAACGTGGAGCCGGTCAACAAGACCTTGAATGGAGATGTTCGGGTGGACAAGTCTTTCAATAAGATGAAATTTGAGGTGGGTGGAAATTGGAATGCTTTCCAGACCAACTTGTTTTTGGATGATCAGCTGACCCAAAACGAGCAGTTTTCCCAAACCTATGACACGAAGTTGACCAGCACCTTCTTCAAAATATTGGAGGCGAAATTAGGTTATGCTTTCACCGCAAATCAGTACCTATCGGGAAGGATAGACAATACCTTTACGACACATAGTCCCAAGTTGGAGATCGATTTGGATTTGTTCAAAGGACTGAAATTAAACGCGGATTACACGTATACCTCCTACCTCAATCGCTCCCTAGCAACGCAGAATAACTTTGACTTTCTGAACGCATTTCTAAGTTACCAGGGGAAGGAAAGTCCCTTTGAAGTAAAGTTATCCGTTTGGAACATTGCCGATACCCGAGCGATTCGTAGGGACAGTTTTAGCGAAAGTGTGGTGAGCACCTTTTCCTACCTGGTGCAGCCTCGTTATGCCTTGCTTACCTTGAAATACGATTTGTAAGTGGGAGCAGCTGCCTTGCTTTGAGAAAGACATCAAAAAAAAATCCCCAAGAAGCGAAACCTCTTGGGGATTTTTTGTGTGGTGAAAATTTACCTTAGATAGCGGCAACCAATTTCACGTCCAGTTTCACTTCGTCGTAGATCATCTTGTCTGCAAGATCTTCGAAGTAACTTCCCGAGCGGTATTTGATATCGAATTTGGTGCGGTCAAAGGTGATTTGTCCAGTTGCGGTTACTTTTTTACCGGCTACGGCTACCTTGGCAGGAAACGAAATTTTTTGCGTAATGCCCTTGATGGTCAAGTTACCCGTGATCGTGTAGTCTGTACCGTTGCTGGATTTTGCTTCCGTGATTTTGAAGGAAGAAGTGTTGAATTTTTCTACAGAGAAAAAGTCATCAGACTTCAAGTGACCGGTGAGGCTTCCTTTTGATTTGGCATCTGTAAGGTCTTCTACGGTCAAGTTAACCATGTCCATGTCAAAAGATCCACCTTTGATTTTTCCGCCGCTGTAATCTAGCGTAGCATTTTTCAATGGAACATATCCCCAGTGGGTGCCGGTTACTTTGGACGCTTCCCAGCGAACTTGGCTTTCTGCTTTATTGACTGTTGCAGGAGCTACAAATTCAGCAACTGCAAAAAGGGTGCTTAGCCCAAGGACTAATGTGGTAAGTAGTTTCATAAGAATTGGTTTAAAAAGGGTTGAAAATAGGTTCGACCTCCTATAGACTAAATGAGAAGGACTTTGGTTTAACGAAGTTCACAAAAAAGTGTTTGAAATAAAAATCACCGATTACGGGCAAAGTGGATTTTCCGATGGTAAAAAAGTTGACTCTTTTTGACCTGCATTTTTTACCTTACCCAAAAAATAGCGCTCCTCATGAAAAAAATGCTTTGGATCCTTCTCTTTTTGCCGATGCTGGTGCATGGACAGGGTCATGAAACTCAACTTAAGAAAATATACGATACCGAACTTTCCTCTGGGCATACCTATGAGAATCTGCGCTACCTCTGCAAAGAAATAGGGAATCGCCTTTCCGGTTCCCCAGGTGCTGCAGCCGCGGTGGAATGGACCAAGCAGTTGATGGAAAGTTATGGCTTCGATACCGTGTACTTGCAACCAGTCATGGTGCCCCATTGGGAGCGGGGAGGGAAAGATGTGGTGCGTGTAGTCAATTCAAAAACGCACGGAACTGTAGAATTAGCCAGCTTGGCCTTAGGGAATACACAAGGTACCGGAGCTAAGGGTCTGCTGGGTCAGGTGGTGGAGGTCAAGGGTCTGGCTGGATTGCAGGCGCTAGGGAGCCAAGTAAAAGGAAAGATCGTTTTTTTCAATGGGCCTATGGATCCCACCAAGGTGGATGCTTTTGAAGCCTATTCAGGTGCCGTAGGCCAGCGCAGTTCGGGGGCTGCTGAGGCGGCTAAGTTTGGAGCGATTGCTACAGTCGTGCGTTCGATGAATAATCGAGTGGATGACTATGCTCATACGGGCAATCAGCGCTATTCGCCAAATGGACCTACCTTGCCGGCTTTGGCCATTAGTACACAGGATGCAGAACTGCTGAGCAGCCTGCTTGCGAATCAGGCAGATTTGCAGTTGTATTTGGAATCTCATGGAGAAATGAAAACTGAAAAACTTTCCTACAATGTCATTGGGGAATTGAGAGGGTCCGAAAAGCCAGAAGAAATTATTGCCGTGGGGGGACATTTGGATTCTTGGGATGTAGGTGAGGGGGCGCATGACGATGGGGCAGGCTGCATGCAGGGCATCGAAGTACTTCGCTTGTACAAGCAATTGGGATGGAAGCCCAAGCGTACCTTGCGGGCGGTCATGTGGATGAATGAGGAGAATGGCTTGCGTGGTGGGCAAGAATATGCACGTGTAGCAAAGGAAAAAGGAGAAAAGCACATTGCGGCCATTGAATCGGATTCGGGGGGATTTTTACCCATTGGGTTTTCTTCTACGGGCACAGAAGCACAGCGGGCGAAGTTGGTGTCCTGGGCGGAGTTGTTGCGACCTTACCAGTTGTGGAACCTTCAAAAACCAGGTGGTGGAGCAGACATTGGTCCTCTACGTGATCAAGGAACCCTCTTGATTGGATTGCTCCCTGATTCTCAGAAATACTTCATCTACCACCATACCGAGGCAGATGTCTTTGAGGCGGTGGATAAGCGGGAATTGGAATTGGGAGCAGCGGGTATGGCTGCTTTGGTATATCTCCTTGACCAAGAGGGTGTTCAGTAGTTTGTGTGGCGCTTTTGAATATTTCTCAATTGAGGTTCTTTGTAGTAGGGGGAAGGAGTCTATTCCGATAATAAAAGTCTTTAAAAGATAATAGGTATTGATAATCAATTGATTAATAAATCCTCAAAATAGAAAAAGAGGGGAAAGGAAAATTTTCTTTGGTTTTGGGCCCTTTTCAATTACTCCCATTCGTGTAAAAATTGCCTTCATTTTGGTTTAAATGCGGTGTTGGAAAAAAAAAGTTAAAAGCCCCTCTTGTTTTTTGAATTTAAAAAATGATAACTTTAAAACTCGATTTAATCAGGAAACCATTTAACCTTAATCCAAGTCAATTAAAAAAAAAATTATGAGAAAGTTCATCGCTTTGTTCATGCTTGCAGGTATCCTATTTGTTCCTGCGTTCGCTAACGCTCAAGATGCACCTGCAGATACTGCAGCTGCCACAGAAGCAACACCTGCAGCAGAAGAGACTGCTGCGTCACCAACTGTAGTTGACGACGAGATCGTCGCTGAGGAGCAAAGCTTCCATCAGCTTATCAAAGAAAAATTTATTGAGGGAGATCCATTGTATATGACTCCAGTATTGCTTTGCTTGATCCTTGGACTTGCAATTGCTTTGGAGCGTATCATTACGCTGAACATGGCGACTACCAACACCAAGAAATTGTTGTTGAAAGTGGAAGAGGCTTTGGCTTCTGGCGGCGTTGAAGCTGCTAAGGAAATTACTAAAGACACTAAAGGCCCAGTGGCTTCTATCTTCACTCAAGGTTTGATGCGTTATGCAGAAGGCATCGACATGGTTGAGAAGTCAATCGTTTCTTACGGTTCTGTAGAAATGGGACGTTTGGAGAAAGGCCTTATCTGGGTTTCTTTGTTCATCGCGCTTGCTCCAATGTTGGGCTTCTTCGGTACGGTAGTTGGTATGATCTTCGCCTTCGATACCATTGAAGCAGCTGGTGATATCTCTCCATCTATCGTAGCGGGTGGTATCAAAATCGCCCTTTTGACTACAGTAGCAGGTTTGATTGCTGCGATGATCCTTCAATTGTTCTACAACTACTTGGTGTCTAAAATCGACTCCTTGGTGAACGACATGGAAGATGCTTCCATTTCATTCGTTGATATCTTAGTTAAGCACAAATTGACAGGTAAATAATTCCCCGTCCAATTTACTTGCTCAATTAATTAAGTTTTAAACTACTGAAACTATGGATACTTACGATATAATGCTTTATGCCACCTACCTGCTTGCAGTAGTGGGTACCATCTTGTCCATTGTGATGCCCTTATTGAAGTCTTTGGATAATCCGAAAGGATTGATGAAGTCAGCTCTTGGTGTATTTGGACTTGTAGCACTTTTCTTTATTTGTTACAGCCTTTCTGGCAACGAAGTTTTGCCAAAATTTGAAGGTGCTCCTTTTAATTTGACGCCTGGTATGTCTCAATTGATCGGCGGAATGTTGGTTACGACCTACATTTTGACCATTGTGACTATTGCGTCTATTGTAGTCACCGAACTTACTAAAGCTGCTAAATAAAATGGCGAAAAGTAAAAATAGAATGAGTAATGAGATCAACGCAGGATCGATGGCAGACATTGCCTTCCTATTGTTGATCTTCTTCCTCGTAACTACTACTATCGCTTCGGATAAGGGGATTCTAAATTTCCTTCCTCCAAAGCAGGATCCTAATGTGCCCCCACCAGATATCAAGAAAAACGAAAGAAATATCTTCAACGTCTTGATTAATGCCAACAACGATTTGTTGGTGGAAGGTGAGTACAGAAGGACAGCAGAAGGTCTTGATAAAGACTTCAAAGAATTTATCATGAATTTTGGCGCTCCGGATGAGGATGCTGTTGCTTTGTTCAACTCGCTGCCTGCATCCTTGCAAAGTCAAGCGCTAAGAAAACCTGATTCATCGGATCACCCAGGTGAGGCGGTAATCTCTATCAAAACGAACAGAGGTACTAGTTATGCAGTATTCCTTGAGGTTTTTGATAATGCCAAAAGAGCTTACTTCGACATTTATGCGGAGCGAGTAGGTATTACTGCTGACGAATACAGAGCACTTACCGGTGATGATGAGGCTTCTAAAGCACTTCAAGACAAGGGTAAAGAAGGGATTCCAATGGCGATCTCTATTGCTGAACCTGATAAAGTAGGAGGAAACTGATATGGCAAAGTTTAGAAAGAAAAAATCAGGGGGTTCACAACAAATTGACACCTCTGCACTTCCGGATATCATTTTCATGTTGCTATTCTTCTTCATGGTAACTACCGTGTTGAGAGAGCAAGATGTCTTAGTGGATCAGAAAATTCCTCAGTCTACGCAGCTTCAAAAGTTGCAAAACAAGACCTTGATTTCCTACATTTTCATTGGAAAGCCAAAAAATACGAGTCTTTACGGTTCTGAGCCTAGAGTTCAAGCCAACGACGTGTTGATTGGTTCACCGGAGATTGTTCAGTGGGTCAACCAAGAGCGCGATAAATTGCCTGAAGCAGATCGTGGTTCCATCACCATCTCTATGAAAGTAGATAAAGAAGTGAAGATGGGTCCTATCTCCGATGTGCAAACTGAATTGCGTAACGCTGATGCACGTAAAGTCTTGTATGCTTCTACAAAAAAAACTGATCTAGACTAATAATCTTTCTCGTATATTTAAAGCCATTCGCCTAGCGAATGGCTTTTTTTATTTCAGCCTTTATGAACACCCAATCAACCTCCAACAAGAAAGTTCAACGTGCCTGGGTCATGTACGATTGGGCAAATTCCGTGTATAGCCTGGTCATTACCTCGACCATTTTCCCCGTGTATTACAACGCGGTCACGCAAGGGGTAGATGGATCCGACAAAGTTTCTTTCTTTGGTTGGGAAGTTGTAAACACGGTTTTGTATTCCTATTCCATCTCTTTTTCTTTTCTAGTAATTGCCTTGCTTGCCCCTTTACTTTCTGGGATAGCAGATGCCTCTGGGAATAAATTGAACTTCATGAAGTTTTTTGTTTACCTAGGTTCATTGTCCTGCATTTCTTTATATTTTTTCACTGGCGAGAATCTTGAATTTGGAATTATCTGTAGCGTGTTGGCAAGTGTTGGATTTTCAGGAAGTATCGTGTTTTACAATTCCTACTTGCCTGAAATAGCCAAAGAAGAAGAATTCGATTTGCTGAGTGCCAAGGGATTTGCCTTAGGGTATATCGGTAGCGTCATCTTGTTGGTTTTTAACTTGGTGACGATTCAATACCCCGAATGGTTTGGAATGCCCAGTGGCAGCTTTGCTCCTCGATTTGCCTTCTTAGTTACGGGGGTTTGGTGGATTGGTTTTGCTCAGATTCCTTTTCGAATTCTACCCAATAATCCTTACAAAAAATCTATTTCTACGGATTACCTCTGGAGAGGATATCGAGAAGTAACTCAAGTTTTTCGGGAACTTCGTTCCATGCCTGTAGCCAATCAATTTCTTGCCTCCTTTTTCTTTTATTCCATGGGAGTGCAGACAGTGATGTATTTGGCAGCCTCTTTTGGAGATAAAGAGTTGGGAATGCCTGGAGATCAATTGATTCTTACAGTATTGATCATTCAATTGGTAGCCATTGGTGGCAGTTACCTTTTTGCCTTTATTTCCAAACGACTAGGGAACAAAAATAGCTTGGTAACCATGGTCGTCATTTGGATGGGGATCTGTGTAGCGGCGTATTACGTGCATTCTGTCTACCAGTTTTATTCCTTGGCTTTTGTGGTGGGTATGGTGATGGGCGGAATTCAATCCCTCTCTCGGTCTACCTATGCCAAACTAATCCCGAAGACCACGACGGACCATGCCTCCTTCTTTAGTTTTTTCGACCTTACCGAAAAAGTAGCGGTCGTTTTGGGGACCTTTACCTATGGATTTATTGAGCAGCTTACAGGGAGCATGCGAAACTCAGCGTTATTCCTTGTTGTCTTTTTTGTGGTAGGGATATTTTTCTTAGCCAGGTTGACACTTCCCAAAAGGGAAACGGCTCCTAAACTTGCTTAGAAATGCAAAAGATCCTTTCGGCTTCGGAGATTACCCAACTGGACCAAATCCATCTGAAAAGAAAGGCGTTTTCCAATCATGCATTTATGGAACTTGTCGCACAACGATTTGTGGATTGGTTTCAGCATCAGGACTATGCTCCCAATGAGAGCATTTTAGTTTGTGTAGGAGGGGGTAATAATGGAGGAGATGGGCTTGCCATTGCTCGGATTCTTTTTGCTCAGGGCTACCCCATGGCCGTGGCGACTTGTTTTGCTTCAGGAGCAAAATTATCTCCTGACTGCCAAAAAAATCTTTCCTTGCTTCCTTCTCAAATCCCATGCTATTCGCTGGAGGAATCCGAGTTGCCAGCAACTGGGATTTTGATAGATGCCTTTTTAGGAGTGGGTTGGTCAGGCCCACTTAGAAAAGATGCGGAGCAGCGAATCCAAACCCTAAATTCCTTTAAAGGAATAATTATTGCATTAGATCTACCGAGCGGCTTGCCTGCTGATTCAATTCTTTCGGGAGGCGCAGTGAAAGCAGACCTGACGGTCACCTTGGGTTTCCCTAAGTTGTCCCTGCTTCTTCCTGAGCATGCGGAATACACGGGGGAATTGGTAGTACTTGATATTGGCTTTGAGAAGGAGGAATTGGAAGAATTTTCCTCCAATATTTTTTTCTTGGAGGACAAGGACTTATTGCCGATGCATCGTAGGTTCCATCGTTTTGCGCATAAAGGAGATTTTGGGAAGGTACTCTTGGTAGCGGGCAGCAAAGGGAAAATGGGAGCTGCTGTATTGGCTGCCAAAGCAGCCTTTCGTACGGGTTCGGGTTTGGTGACTTGCTTGGTTCCTGAGGAGGAGCGTGGCGCCCTGTCCACGGTACCAGAAGCCATGTGTATTTTTGATGAGGATCAGGATTTTTCCGGTTACGATGCGATTGGAATTGGGCCTGGATTGGGCCTGGATCAACTAGAACGTTTGAAGAAAATTCTTTCCGCTACGCGCAAGCCGGTAGTACTGGATGCCGATGCACTGAATTGCTTGGCGAAGGATTCCACGATTTGGGACTTGATTCCTAAAGGAAGTATACTCACACCTCACTTGAAAGAATTTGACCGCTTGTTTGGGCCTTCTGACTCCCATTTGGAACGGATGGCCAAGGCCAAGGCTTGTTGTCTCAAGTACGACCTAAATCTCGTCCTGAAAGGGGCTAATACGCTATGCAGCCTTACTGACGGTCGGCAAGTATTCAATTCCTCTGGAACTAAGTATATGGCCACAGCAGGCATGGGCGATGCCTTGACGGGAATACTTACCTCTTTCTTGGGTCAAGGTTATTCCTCAGAAAATGCTGTTCTTTGCGGAGTGTTTCACCATGGGTTGGCGGGTGAACTTGCTGGAGAGCACTATTTGCGTGGCACGATGGCTCAGGATTTGATTGAAGCGATCCCAGAAACCTATCGTCTCATCAGTTTGGACTAGCTCCAACCCTTTTTGTTCTACTTTATTTCCATCGTATTTCTACCCTATTTCCCCTTCAAAATTTTTCATGAAGCAAGAAAAAGCCTTACTCTGGACCTTGGCAGCCATTAACTTTATTCACATCGTGGATTTCATGATGTTGATGCCGCTGGGTCCGCAACTGATGCGATTGTTTGAAATCAGTCCCAGTGAGTTTGGGTTTTTGGTTTCCTCCTACACCTTTAGCGCCGGGGCTTCCAGTTTCTTTGGTGCTTTCTTTTTAGATCGGTTTGACCGAAAGCGGATCCTAATTTGGGTGTATGTGGGCTTTACTTTGGGGACCTTGGCCTGCGCCTTATCCCCAAGTTATCCTATTTTGTTACTCGCGAGGGTAGTATCCGGAATTTTTGGAGGCCTCACCTCTGCTTTGATTTTGGCTATTATTGGAGACGTAGTGCCCGATGAGCGTCGAGGTAGGGCCATGGGATTGGTGATGTCGGCCTTCTCCTTTGCTTCGGTGATGGGTGTTCCATTAGGACTCTTTTTAGCGAGCTTATCCGATTGGCATACGCCTTTTTACATTTTGTCAGTCTTATCCATTGTGAGTTTGGGCATGATTGTCAAGTATATCCCCTCCATTACTGGGCATCTCAGCAGTAACACCAAACGACCGCATCCTTTTGAAGTGGTCAGTCGGGTCACCAGTAATCCCAATCAAATGCGTGCGATTACGCTATCCATCATGATGATGCTGGGACAGTTTATGATCATCCCATTTCTGAGTCCCTACAATGTGGCCAATGTAGGTTTTACGGAGTTGCAACTTACCTATGTGTACATGGCAGGGGGCGCGTTTACCATGTTTACTTCCCCTTGGGTAGGGAAACTGGCGGATAAACATGGGAAGTTGCAAATCTTCACCATTTTCATGTTGCTCAATTTGATTCCAATTGGCATCATTACCCACCTAGGGGTCACTCCTGTAGCCTTGGTGCTCGTGGTGACGACCTTCTTTTTTGTGACCTCTAATGGCCGCTATGTGCCTGCGGCGGCTTTGGTGACAGGGACGGCTCAGCCCGAAAATCGAGGCAGTTTTTTGAGTTTTAATTCTGCCGTGCAGCAGTTGGCAGCAGGCTTTGCTTCCTTGGTGGCGGGCTTTATGATTGGGGAAAACGAATTAGGTCAATTGACTAATTTCAATTATGTAGGCTATTTGGCAATCATCTTCAGCCTAATTTGCATTCCCTTGGCTTGGCGGATTAAAGTGGTCAGTTAAACAAAACGCCTCCAAAAATCAAATTCTTGGAGGCGTTTTGTTTGAATAGTTTTCCTTAAAACTCAGCGTTTCCTGGAGTTCTTGGGAAGGCGATGACATCGCGGATATTGCCCATACCGGTAACAAACAATACCATGCGTTCAAATCCGAGTCCAAATCCAGCATGTGGCGTAGCGCCAAATCTTCGAGTATCTAAGTACCAACTAAGTTCTTCGGTTGGGATATGCATTTCCTGCATGCGCTGGGTCAGTTTATCTAGTCGCTCTTCCCGCTGAGAGCCACCTACGATCTCTCCAATACCCGGAAACAAAATGTCCATGGCGGCTACTGTTTTTCCGTCCTCATTTTGACGCATGTAGAAGGCCTTGATGCCTTTCGGGTAGTCGGTGAGGATCACAGGCTTTTTGAAGTGCTTTTCCACCAAATAGCGCTCGTGTTCGGATTGTAAATCTGTACCCCATTCTTCGATTAGGTAGGAGAATTTCTTCTTTTTGTTGTGGTTGGAGTTGCGTAGGATGTCGATCGCCTCGGTATAAGTAAGGCGTACAAAGTCATTTTCTATTACAAACTTCAATTTGTCTAAGAGACCCATTTCTGCGCGCTGTTCGGTAGGTTTGGATTGCTCCTCTTCAGCGGCACGCTGATCCAAAAAGGCCAGGTCTTCGGCACAGTGCTCCAAGGCATAGCGGATGACGTACTTGAGAAAGTCTTCCGCTAGGTTTTGGTTGTCTTCTGCATCGTAGAACGCCATCTCAGGTTCGATCATCCAAAACTCCGCCAAGTGGCGTGTGGTATTTGAGTTTTCCGCTCGGAAGGTAGGTCCAAAGGTGTAGATCTCCGCCAAAGCCATGGCTGCCAATTCCCCTTCAAGTTGACCGGAAACAGTCAGATTGGTTTCCCGCTCAAAAAAGTCCTGGCTAAAGTCGACCTTTCCTTCTGCGGTTTTGGGAGTATGAAGAAGGTCTAGGGTAGTGACCTTGAAGGTTTCACCTGCCCCTTCCGCATCGGATGCCGTGATGATGGGGGTATGGATGTAGAAAAATCCTTTGGTATGGAAATAGGTATGCACTGCGTAAGCCAGCGCATGACGCACGCGGAAGACCGCCCCAAAGGTATTGGTTCGCATGCGCAGGTGTGCGATTTCGCGAAGAAACTCCAGGGAATGCTTTTTGGGTTGGAGTGGATACTTTTCAGGATCCGATTCACCCAAGACCTCAATTTGGCTAGCAATTAGTTCCGATTGCTGTCCAGCACCTTGGGAGGCTTCTACCTTTCCGGTGATTTTCAAGCAAGCACCGGTGCTGCACTTTTTGAGGATTTCTTCGGAAATGACATTGGGGTCGGCCACTACCTGGTAATTGGTAATGATGGAGCCGTCATTGAGCGCAATGAAGGAAACATTCTTGTTGCTTCGCTTGGTGCGTACCCAGCCCATGAGGGTGAGTTCTTGTCCAATCAAGTCTTGTTCCAGGATGGTCTTGATTTTGACCCGTTTGTTAAATGCCATTTGCGTTGGGGTAGAGGAAGGCAAATGCTGCCTCTTTAATTTTAGTGGAATGCAAAAAAACGATTAAATCACCTTTTTATCAAAAAATTGACGCTTTTTCCTAAATTTGAATGAGTTGTTTTCTTCGGAAGCCTCCTCTTTTTTCGCAAATAAGTGGTTTGAATCATTTCAATGCAAAAGTTAACCCTTTCTCAGTCACTCTCTCAAAAACTTTCCCCGCAGCAGATTCAGTTTATCAAGCTGCTGCAAGTGCCTACCGCAGAGCTAGACGCTCGAATCGAAGAGGAGCTTGAAATCAACCCAGCCCTTGAAGAAGGAAAGGTAGAGGAGAGTGAAACTTCTGGGGAGGAGGATTTTGAGGAGAACTATGGGGATGAATATGGAAGCGACTCCGGAGAGGTCAATGTAGACGACTATTTGGACGACGACTACGGTGGCTACAAGATGCAGGGGGATGGCAACTACAATCCTGACGAAGAGGATCGAGAGATTCCTTTTTCTGCCCCAAGTTCCTTGCACGAGCAACTCATCACACAGTTGAATTTTTTGAAACTCGATGAGCGTCAGCGACTTATTGGAGAGCAACTGATTGGGAGCATTGAGAACGACGGGTATATCCGACGTGAACTGACTTCCATCATCAATGACTTGGCTTTTTCCCAAAATGTGGAAACAGACCTGGATGAACTTGAAGAAATTCTACGCAAAATCCAAACCTTCGATCCGGCAGGAATTGCCGCTCGAACCCTCCAAGAGTGCTTGATTATTCAATTGGAACGAAAAGAGCATCCTGATGATCCTACCGTGCAGCATGCCTTGGCAATTATCCAGGATTGTTTTGAGGAGTTCACTAAAAAGCATTACCCCAAAATTCAAAAACGCCTCAACCTAGACGAGGAGGAAATCAAGGAAGCGGTACAATTGATCACCCGACTCAATCCCAAACCAGGCGGAGTGGCAGATGGCTTAGTACTCACTCAGTACGTAATCCCTGACTTTATCTTGACTACCAATGGAGGGAAGTTTGAGATTCTGTTGAATTCCAAAAATGCTCCTGAATTGCGAATTTCTCGTTCCTATGCAGACCTATTTGACACCTACGACAAGAGCGACAAGAAGGACAAGAAACTCAAGGAGACAGTTTCCTTTGTAAAGCAAAAGTTGGATTCTGCGAAATGGTTTATTGATGCGATCAAGCAACGACAAAACACCTTGCTGCGAACCATGGAGGCGATTCTTCAGTATCAGACTCCATTTTTTGTCGATGGAGACGAAACTGCCTTGCGTCCCATGATTTTGAAGGATATTGCGGAAAAAATTGACATGGATATCTCTACCGTCTCCCGAGTAGCGAATAGCAAATCCATTCAGACCGAATTTGGGGTATTTCCCTTGAAGTATTTTTTCTCTGAAGGAATCGCCACAGATAGTGGAGAAGATGTCAGTAACCGGGAAGTAAAATCGGTACTTCAGGGCATGGTGGATGCTGAAGACAAAAAGAAGCCCTTGTCCGACGACAAGCTGGTGAAGATGTTGAACAAAAAAGGCTACAATATCGCGCGTCGTACGGTAGCCAAGTATCGGGAGCAGTTGCAGATTCCGGTGGCTAGACTACGAAAAGAACTCTAGTGGTACGCAATTTGGCTCTTTTTCTTTCCGTGCTTTTTCAGCCCTTACTCATGCCATCTTTGGTGTTTGGGTTGCTATTTTTTGGAGTTCCTCAAGCCACCAGTCTTCCAGAAGCTTTTAAAGTTCAGATTTTTTACTTGATTGTGATTGCTACGCTATTGATTCCCATGATTTTGATGTTGGGCTTGCGTTGGAGTGGCATGGTAAAGAGCCTACATTTTGAGGAGAAAAGTGATCGTCGGATTCCCTTTATAGTGGTCACGCTTATTTACCTGCTGACCACTTATTTTTTGAAGGAGAAGACAGAACTGGATCCAATTCTGTGGCAAGGGATGGGGGTCATGACCACTGCGGTGACTTTGCTGACTGGCGTAACTTATTTTTGGAAAATGTCCGCGCATTTGACGGGTGTTGGCGGAGTATTGGCGGTTACGGGAATTCTGGGATTTTATTTTCCTTCCTTAAATGTGGCCTATTTCCTAGTGGCTGCTTTAGTGCTCGGAGGATTGGTCGCCTCTTCCCGATTGTACTTAGATGCTCACCGCCCTGCTGAGGTGTACGTAGGGCTTTTGGTGGGTTTTGTTACCTGCTGGATTGGATTTTCCTGGATCTATGGTTCATTTGCTTGACTCTACTTCTGGGTGGGCACAAAAAAAACTCCTTGGAAAGGGAGTTTTTAATTTTAAGACTTGTAGTTAAATCTTTTAGAATAGTCCGATCCCTAGTCCAAAGCTAACTTGATTGGCTTCGGTTTTGAAAGGACCTCGGTCAGCCTGCCACATTGGGCTGAGGTAGTACGTAGCCCATACATTAAATCCAGGGCTGCCGGCTTTCAAATGAAGCCCATAGCGGATTTTTTCTAGGCCATAGTTTTCAGTTTGTTTGATTTTTACGGCTCCAGTTTTAGGGGAGTCGTAGGAGACTTTGCTATGGGATTGGTAGAGCATGCCTACACGAGCACCTAGGCTTACACGGAAGCTTTTGCTGTAGTCTTTTTTATTCACATTGTACTGTAAGTCTACTGGGATTTCCAGGTAGTTTACAGCCAAGTTGTTCGTTTTAAGCTCAATATCTGTTCCGTACACACTTTTTACATCCTTCAATACCGATGATTCGGCACCGAGAGTGCTGCTACGAAACAGGTTTTCATCGTCTTTGAAGGAAAACTTATTGGTGGAAATACCAATACCGGGGCTGAGTACAAAACCAGAGGTTTCTCCAAAAAGGTGGAAAGGCTTTTGGTAGTAGACGTTGAAACTTCTGGACCCAATGAAATTGATGGCTAGGTCAGCAGGTCGGTTGGTCAACTGTGTCCAGCCAAACTCCACGGTCAAGTCGTTGGGGATGTTGGGGCGACCACCGACAGGGGTTTTTGGACTTTCGCTGTCTGTATCTTGTGCTTGTGCGTTCAGTGCAAATGCAAGAATGGCAAGGGTGAGTATTTTTTTCATCAAAGAAGCTTCTTTTCAAAAGGATATGGGCAAAAATATAAAATTTAGGAGGATTTACGCGCCTCTTGGTCTTAATTATTCTTAAGGATAGGGGTAGCGAGAATTCTAGGATTTTCTAGAATTCTTCCGTCGAACTTTTTGGAGGGAAAAAATTAATGCATACTTTTGTGGTCTCAAATGGCTTCGTAGCTCAACTGAATAGAGCACCTGATTACGGCTCAGGAGGTTTCAAGTTTGAATCTTGACGAGGTCACAAAAAACCAACCCTAACTCTCTTAAAATCAAGAAGTTAGGGTTTTTTGTTTTCTAGAAATTCCAAGTAAGGTTCCAAATTTTCACTTTTTGGGGTATTTTTTTTAGATTAGGTCATGAATAAAGTCAATTTTTAATTCAATTATTTGACAAAAAGCAGGATTAAGGAAATGAAGAAGTAATTGAACTCCTTTTCCAAATTTTAAGAAATCAATTCAACATAAATGCAAAAATCAAAATGAAGAATTTAAACCAAGGTCAAGAGATTTCTAAATTCAGGGGAGGATTGTTTGATGATGGGCCATTAAGAACACCTTTTATATTTCTCATTTTATTTGTTGGAGGTTTGATTTCTGGGTTGATTCTGTGGATATGTGAGATTTATTATTTAGAAAATTTTAACATTACCATTACTGAAAATGTGGCAGATTTCCTTTTCTACTTTAACTGTTTCATATCTATTCTAGGACTATTTTTATATTATTACACCCGTCCTTTAAGGGATAAAAATCCATCTGTAGGTTTTTTCACAAACTATTTGTTGGTCCGAAATGAAATAGGTGAAGTTGAAGTTCCGTTCAAGATGATTAAAAGATTTCGATTGTTAGAAAATGAAAGAAAAGTTGTTGTGGAGTATAAAGAGGAATATATGTTTTGTATCAAGTTGGATAATGGTAATTACATTTATAAGATATGTGAGAATCCAAGGCTTGCTAAAGATTTGATTTTGCCAGGTCCTGATTCTATTCATTTTCCTCAAGACACGTTAAAAGAACTTTATTATCAAGGCGAATTTTCCTTTTGGTTGATAAGTAATTCAAGAAAAATAAATCTTTCAATCGTTGATGAATTAAATGAAAAACTCAATTGATTTAAAGGAACTCTTTTCTTCAGCCTATAGATAAATACCCTAAAACCATACTGAGGTAGGGTATCAAAATGTGAAGCTTGCCTAATTTGATGCCCTTTAAATTTCACAACTTCTTCCACTACCCCAGCTCATTAGAGTTGGGCTTTTTTTGTGCCTATTGATCAGTAGAGCGAACTCCTAAATTTTTAACTATTCATTTTCTATCAAAAGCCAAGAATAAAAAAAAGCAGCCCGAAGGCTGCTTTCTTTAGTTTTAGTGTCCTGCTGTTTCTGCAGGCTTGACGCCGCGCTGCCAGAAGAAGAAGATCAGAAAGAGGACAATTAAGATACCAGGGAAGAGGAGCATTTTTTCAAGGGTAGCCTGGCCTGCAGCCAACTCCAAAGAATCCCCAACCAAGCCTGCGGCACTTTGGCTTGCTCTTGAAGCATCAATCCAGCTTCCAATGATGGGCTGGAAGATGGCTGTGGAAAACATGCCTACTCCACCGATGATGGACATGCCTAGGGCCCCAGAAAGGGGA